>Ga0075421_100004218_pt1 | contig 17343 bp, 18 predicted proteins | sample SoiMetdeltSBSDD5_FD_75292 | JGI IMG/M metagenome (GOLD analysis project Ga0075421, IMG submission 75292) | Bulk soil microbial communities from a Populus tree surrounding site in Tennessee, USA - Soil MetaG P. deltoides SBSDD5 | ecosystem: Environmental > Terrestrial > Soil > Tree plantation...
ATATCGAGCTGGAGTGCGTAAAAGGCGATCTCATATTCATAAATTTCAACAAAGGGTTTTACTTTTTTCATGCCATTTTGCATGTATTGCACGGGTTCAGGGTATATCCATCCGATGCGCTCTACGTCGCCAGCTAGCAAATTGATCATGAATGTTTGAAGTTGATCATCCAGGTTATGAGCAGTCGCAACTATATCAGCTCCTACTGTTTCTGCAGCAATATCTAATGCACGTCGGCGGAATGTACCGCAGATAGCGCAAGATGAAGTTTTTTGAGATGATCGTTGAGTTATGGCTCGATCCATATCCATTCCAAAAAGTGATTGGTAACTGAGCACTTTGCTTTCTATATCAAGCTGTGCGCAAAAGTCCCTCACTATCTGAAGAGATTCATCTCGATAACCCTTGATACCTTCATCTATCGTGACTGCAACTAATTCGTTACAGTTGTTTTGATGTTGGTCAAAAAGCACCTTTAAGACGTACAATAGTGACAAACTATCCTTGCCGCCAGACACTCCTACTGCGACCTTATCACCATATCCTATCATTGAATACTTCGAAATAGTCTTTGCGGCCTTGCTTTCAATTGAGCGCAGGAAACACTTCTTACATAGATACTCGCCTGAATGTGCTCTCAAGTAGATACCCTCTACTTTTTGACACTTGGTGCAGCAAGGCATAATGCATAATAGCAAAGTACATGAGTTATTAACCATTCGAACACGAATCGTTAATAAATCGAAAATAATGCATCATTTCTGTGCTGCTACATTCAGAGTTACTGGACGAAGTCAACCTCAAAATACTAGACATTTTGAGTCGAGATGCATCGCGTCCATTTGTTGATATAGCAAAGGAGCTTGAAATCTCTGATGCTACAGTACACATCCGGGTTAAGAGACTACAGGCAGCTGGTATACTTCGTAAGTTCACCATCACAACAGACAATGCGCTTTTAGGCTACGACCATCTCGCATTCATAGGAATAAACATAAGCAAAGGTTCTGGGGACGAGGTCCTGGTAAAATTATCACAGCTTGATGAGATTTTAGAACTGCATGAAATGTATGGCCAGTTCGATTTACTTGTGAAGATACGTGCAAGAAACCTCGAAGAGATGCGAGATATAATTGCGAACAAGATTAGTAGTATCCCGCAAATAACAGAAGCACAATTGATGACGGTATTAAAGACTATTAAGGAAGAGCACATGATTTCCTTAAAAAGAGACATTGTTGATGCTGCAGGTCCAGCTGCTACATAGATATTCTCTCACTTTTGCTGCTTGTCTTTCTTTGACGACTGCCACCAGTCAAGGTACTCATCATGATGCTTTCTACGTGGGTCGTCTTTGGATCTCTTGGCCTTGTCACGCAACTCGTCTAACTTTTCAGAAGTTGCAAAGAGCCCACAGCTTTTGCATATAAAACTCTTGCTACTAAGGTCATACTTTAGCTCCCCTCCACATTCGGGACAAAAGCTTGCCAATTACTAGCCCTATTCCGTTAGACCAATAAAAGGTTTTCAAGTAAGACTAGATAACAAGGACCAACACGATATCATTCTATATAGTTCTCATCCTTATTCAACTCACTGCCAAGGTTCCACTGTTATTGTTCCAACGTCCGCATTAACTCTTGCCTTCCGCCCATGTTCTAATTGAGATATCACGCTTACATGAGGTAAGTTCAGAACTGGAATATTGGCTAGGGCACAACCGGAGGCTGTAGTGATATCTGCATTGGAACACACAACTGCGCTTGGTGCATTTCCATACTCCTTTAGAGAGTATATCACATATGCACCAACACTGCTTCCGATTGCATACGGAAGTATGAGAATTGACCCTTTGAGTGACTTGCCGTAGAGCTCATGCAGCGGATCTGATATTGTTCCCTTCTTGGCATCGACCATTGCAAGAAAATTTATCGGCTGGGTGGTGACAAGCATTTCTCCCTCACCAATACCTCCAACAATTTTACGACAATTAGAAATTATCATTTCATATATTCCTCTGCAATTGTCTTGATGTCTTTGAGTACAACTTTTAGCTTGTTGGACTTGGATAGGTAATATGCTCCCTTAATGCTGTTTGTAATCACTGCATCAAATCTGTCTTTAGTAATGTATGGTGTAAGACAGATGCAGGAATCGCATTTAAGTTCTGCTCCCGACTTTTCGATCTTGCCTGCAAGACCTATCTTTACCGAATTATTATAGATTGCCCGTGAACAAAAAATAATGCATCGTCTTGTGAACTTTCTACTTTCAGTGATATTTGCAAGAAGCTTCAACTCATTCATCCCAAGTTGCGGGCTGCCAAGGGTGATAATGTCCCCGTCGTTGGCGCTACTAAGTTCATCCCTAACTGACTGGGCTTCTTTTTTCCCAAATGTGATTTTTTCTTTCGCTTTTCCTCCAAAAGTGAACATACCACATGAACCTGATGTCCCAATGGCACCACAGAGTGCCTTTGCCTGAATCGTGTCTAATTTTTTGACCCTGCTAAGGGCAACACAGCTATCCTTTACCTCCCTACCTGCGAAATATCCCAAAAGACCATAGTCGAGCTCAGTCATAAAATCAAAGTCAGGTTCGACCGCAATTTTCGGCTTCCTAGTCTCTTCAAGTCGAAGATCTGAGAGAGGAGTCTTGCCAGTGACAGCGCTTGACATTGCAGACAGTGCACTTTCTTTATTTGTCATTATTCCCAAGATTGAATTTGAAAAGACTGCAGCATTGCTTTCTGCAAAGCTAACAACCGTGCCTTTTTGGGGAATCTCAAAAACTTCATAGGGTGTACACGTAAAAGAAGGCGTGGCACCCATTCGTTCATATGATCTAGCTATGTTTTCTTGTCTCTGCTGGAAATTGTGAGATATGTCCTCAGGTTTGCTCCTGTCATACCCCATAGGGTTTATTGTAGCCCTTATTGCGAACTTGGCCGCATGACTAAATTTTTCAAGGAACCGCATGCCCTCGTCTCCTATGGTATTATAGTTAACGCCGGAGATGTGGGCCCATTTTGTCGGGACAAGCTTTTGGGCGCCCGTGGCCTCCCCTATTGCAACCAGAATTCTATAGGCAGTAGCAAGTGCTTCACCATTGTCCCCATCAAGTGCTTTTTCCTCATCCCTTGAAAGCTCCATGCGCTCATAATTCAGATTAACGTATAAGAATCATTTCAAATCATTACTCTTGATGCAATTGTTGATCCGAAATGATATCTTCTCGATAAGGAAATGAAGGATTAAGAATAAATATATATAATCATCTGATACATAGACATGTGTCTACAGGACTCGATTGATATTCAAAAATGGAGAGGGATTATACCTAGATTCTTGCTCTTCTTTTAGCAATGATTGATGCTGTCATGTACAACGCAAATCCGCAGACCACAATAATTAGTCCATAAAGGGATAGGGCACCTCTTTCGAGGTATTGGCCAAATGCAACCAGTAAAGCACCCATAATCAAAAGACCGATTCCGGCGCGTGCAGAACCGGGCATCTGTACCTTCTTCTGTTTTTTGGACAACGGTGCTGTTAAGATTTTAACGCTACATAATGTTATAGTTTTTATGGAATTCGTGAGAAGGTAAAAACGGCAGAATGAAAATAGCAGTTGTTGGAATCGGGGTCGCAGGTGCGTACCTGATGAGCAGGCTAAGCGATGATCAAAGTAATCAGGTGGTAGGATTTGAACGGATGCCAAAGAATGAACATGATGCAGTGTGTGCTTGGGCAACATGTCAAAACGTAATGGTCGGCCTCACACGAAAATGTGGCCTTAATTTCGACGACTATGTTTTGCATAACGGGAGCCATATGCAGGTAGGCTTGGAAGAGAATGGGAGCATTGACATCCAGCTCAAGGGAATGGTGAGCTATGACAAGCTGCGTCTGATCCAAGATATGATAAGGGGTACAGAAATAAAGTTTGGAAGAGCACCGAGGAAGGAGGAACTCGAATCTGACTTCGATCTCATTATCGACTCAACCGGATTTCATCGTAATTATCTGCCGAGGATTGAAAACGAGACTTGGATCCCTTGCGTGCAGTACAAAGTCCGCTACCCTCGAGGTAAGGAACCTTTCGATGACTTTTATCTGCAAGCATTTCCGTCTATGACCGGTTACTTTTGGTATTTTCCTCTTGGTAATGGTCAAGCTCATATAGGAGCAGGCGATTTCCTTAAAACCCGCAATTCTTTTGTAAATGAATTTTTGAACAAGTATGACTGTGATATAATAAAAAAGGTAGGAAGGCCCGTCAGATTGACCCCTCCTGAAAACTGCGAGCCATTTACTGATGGTCGCAAATCAATAGGTGCAGGTGAATCGATAGGGACGGTTTATCCTCTGTTGGGCGAGGGCATAATTCCGTCAACTTGGTGCGCTGAACTCCTTGTGGAGAATCTCCATGATATCCCACAGTATCGGAAGGCAGTCTTGGAAAAGTTTAAGATATATTCTCTTGTCTTCAGGTTCATCGACCTAAAGATAACAGGCAAGTTCAACATGATAAAGCATGGCATGGATATGCTCAAGTTATACAGTCATATGAAAGGAGAAGAAGAGCGATACGGCATGAAAGTTAAAATGAGCGATATGCTAAAGGTTTCGCAGATCTAAAGCTTTAAAAATCTATCAAGGTGAGTGAATCTAATGAGTGCAGCTAGCGATCAATCTAGACAGCAGGAATTGGCAGCAATAGAGCAGAGAATTAATGAGTTAGTTCAGCAATCAAGAATTCTTGAAGCATATATGAATGACATCATGACCCGACAGGTGACACTAAGCAAGTTAATGGAAGAGGCGCATCTTGCTTCAAACACGATTCAAACCATCACCTCTGAATCTGACGTCGAGTCACTGATGCCTATAGGCATCGGAGTTTATGTTAAGACCGTGGTTCCTCCTATGAAGAAGTTGCTCATTAACTTGGATGCTGGTGTAGCTATTGAGAAGAGCAGAGAGGACGCTCTCAACTACGTAGAAACTAGGATAAAAGAGTATGAAGTAGCAGCAAGGCAACTTGAAGCTCAGAGGCAGGAAATAGCGATGCGTATTAACCAGCTCCAGGCGCAGATAAACCAGATGGTTCAGGCTGCACAGCAGCAAGGCTAATGTCTGTTCTGGTTGAAAAAAATCATGTTTGACAAACTAAAGAAGGCTTTTTCAAGAGCTGCCAGGGGCGTAGCTCAAAAAGAGCTTACTGAAAGAGTTCTAGATGATATACTCCTTGATCTCCAGATTGCACTTCTTGAAAGTGATGTAGCCCAGGAAGTAGTTGACGACCTGTCCGTGAAACTAAAAAAAGAGCTCCTTGGACTAAAGTTGGAAAAAGAGCAGGAAGCAGCTGAGATAGTCCAGTCAAAATTGCAAACTGCATTAGCTGAGATTTTTGCACGAACTGATAGGTTTGATTTAATTGAAAGAATAAAGTTGAAAAAGGATGGTAGGGGGGGACCTTTTGTAGTTGTTTTCCTGGGCATTAACGGAACGGGCAAAACAACCACTGTAGCAAAGATAGCAAACCTCCTACGAAGGGCTGGATTTTCAGTAGTAGTGGCAGCAGGTGACACGCATAGAGCAGGCGCTATCGAACAGCTCGAACAGCATGCAAGTAGGCTATCTCTTAAGATAGTCAAACAGAGATATGGAGCTGACCCATCGTCAGTAGGCCGCGATGCATATGATCACGCAAAAAAGAACCATATCGACATAGTTCTGTTGGACACTGCTGGTCGAATGCAGACCTCAAAGAACTTGATGGATGAAATGGGCAAGATAGTGAGAGTGGTTAAGCCTGATGTAAAATTGTTCATTGGCGATGCGCTTGCAGGCAATGATACAATAAACCAGGCGAGGGAATTTTTTCAATATACCAATTTTGATGGTGCTATCTTAACCAAGGTAGATGCAGATGCCAAGGGAGGCTCTGCAATTTCAATCGCACACATTACTTCAAGACCCATCGTATACATTGGTGTAGGGCAGGGTTATGACGATATTATCCCTTTTGACTCAAACAAATTCATCAGTTCATTGTTTGAGAGTGGGGTGCAGACAGGTGCAAGTATCGAAAAATCCCTCTTTATACAAAATACACCTGAATCAACACGACAATTAGCTGGATCAGACAATATACAAACCATCACGGAAGAAGAAAAAGACGTAATACTGCTATCCAAGCGTTCCGCAGAATCATTGGGCTCTATAGACGAACGTGGCCTCCGTGAGGAGGAGGAGCGACAGATAAAGGAACTTGAGCCCAAACCTATTTTGCATCAACCTGAGACATCACAGGTTAAAGTGGAACAACCAAAGGAAAAAAAGAGGAGGTTTGGATTCTTTGGAAAGAAAAGGACTGAGGACGACCGTGACAAGAAAGAGAGCAATAAGAAGGAGGAAAAGCACGAGCTGGAAGAAAAACTGGTAGAAGATGAAAAGGAGGAAGAAACGGCGAAGGTAAAGCAAGATCAGAGACAGATCAGAGACCATGAAAGTAACCTCCAAGAAGATAATGATACAAAACAGAAAGAAGGAGAAGAAAAGGTAGTCTATCTAACGGATGAAGACATTGAAGATCTCCTTAAGTAAAAAGGATATCTTAAGCATCTCAGACCTGAACACAAAAGAGATCGGTACCGTCCTGATGCTTGCGTCCAAGCTCAAGCGCGAAAAGAAGAGGGGCAAGGCTCAGCCTCTATTACGGGGGAAGATACTTGGCATGATCTTTCAAAAGCCATCGACTCGGACCAGAGTGAGTTTTGAAGTTGGCATGGTTCAGTTAGGCGGAGGCGTAGTTTACCTTGGCGCAAATGATATCCAACTATCTCGAGGAGAAACTATCGAAGATACTGCCAAAACGCTTTCACTATACTTGGATTGCATAATGGCACGAGTCTACAACCACAATGATCTTCAGAAACTGGCGGCATATGCTTCGGTGCCAGTCATAAATGGCCTTTCAGACTCCTTTCACCCATGCCAGGTTCTAGCTGACCTCATGACAATACAGGAGCAGAAGAAAAAATTGAAGGGATTACAACTCGCTTGGCTTGGGGATGGGGATAACGTATGCAATGACCTTATGCTTGGTTGCGCCAAGACTGGCATAAACATGACTGTTGGGTGCCCAAAGGGATACGAACCACTAAAAGATATTGTGACGCTTGCTAAGGCTGAAGGGAAAAAAACTGGTGCAGATATCGAGATAACAGAAGATTCAGCTTCTGCAGTGAAAGACGCAGACATTATAGCGACAGACACTTTCATCTCAATCGGTAAGGAAGATGAGCGTACTACTAGGGAGTCTATTTTTCTGCCAAAGTATCAAGTGAATATTGATACTATGAAGCTTGCAAAAAGCGATGTAATATTTATGCATTGTCTGCCGGCGAAGCGCGGTATGGAAGTGACTGCCGAAGTTATTGATGGCAAGTGGTCAGTTGTATGGCAGGAAGCAGAAAATAGATTGCATACGCAAAAGGCTCTACTCTGTCTTCTGATGAAAGCAACATTGTAGTTATTGCTTTGCTGACGCCCTTCTGCGCCTACTATACCAGAATCCAGCTACTGCGATTGCTGCTGCTGCGATAAGTATAAGGGTGATGATAGTAAATGCGGACGATAACTGATCTGAAAAGTTCCTCCACGCTTCTCCCAGATAATATCCTACAAGCGTCAAGATAATACACCATACAAGCGAGCCGGCAAATGTATAGCCAACAAATTTTGCAATATTCATACGGCTTATCCCGGCGGGTATTGATATTATTTCACGGATACCCGGAATCATCCTCGCTGTAAATACTGCAACTGAGCCATATCTTTCAAACCATCTCTCAGACTTCTCGATCTCTTGCTCGCTTATTCTAACTCGTTTGCCAAAGCGCATGATTGCAGTCCTTCCGATCCTAGCTGATACAAAAAAGATTAGTACTGCCCCTACAGTAGATCCAAGTGCACCCACAGTCGCCATGCCAATTGTATTTTCAAGTCCAAGTCCTCTATTCTGGGCTATAAAACCTACAAGTGGAAAAATCACTTCGCTTGGAATAGGGGGAAAGATCACTTCAAGAAAAGCTGCCGCAAATACTGCGGGGTAGCCATACTCTCCTATCAGGGTACTTATTGCGTTAACTATTCCGCTAAAGATTCCTGCTGATGCAAAAGCTACAAGGAATGTAACAGCCATTGCTACTCTTTCCAGATGACACAGGGAATATATTTGGTGTACATTACATTCTATCTTTTCTTACCCTCCCTCTCCCCACAGTGCCTGCCCAGTTATAAGCTGCCTTTTGTGACTTCAAGAATATTGACATGCAAAAACCTTTGCGTTAGACTAGTCCCAGATGGAGGTAGGGTACAAAACCCCTATCAGAAGGGGTTAAGATACTGCCGTAGATGTGAGGTGTACTTTAAATGCAACAATAGCCACTGTGTTTGCTGCGGGCTCCATCTTCGATTTACTCCCGTCCACCCTCTTGCAAAAGAAAAAAGCTGAGAGATCATAGAACACTATTGAAAGTCGAAAAAAGCAGTATCTAATGCGTCAGCGTCAAGTTGTGACATGTTGTAGGGAATCTCGACTATAGCCGATCCAAGGCGCCACTTATAGTACTGCACCTAACCGCAAGTGATATAATCATTCGACTAAAATTTATCACTTCAGAGATTTTCCTCACTGATCTGGCCAGTGATATTAAAATAGTGGCATATTTTCAGTTTCTGCATATGGCAAAGGTATTGGTTGGTAAGGCTTCAGACATTGGAGAAGGCAAGATGTCGCATCTCACAGCAGGAGGCAAGGAAATACTAATAGCGAACGTGAGGGGTCAGTTTTACGCTATAGACAACACCTGCACTCACGCTGGAGCGGAGCTTCATGAAGGAGAGCTGAATGAAAAGGAACTGGTTTGTCCTTGGCACCGTGCTAAATGGGATGTCACCACTGGCAATTTGCTCTGGTTTCCACAAAAGTTGCGAGGACTTGGCCACTACAAGGTGACAATTGAAAATGGTACAATGTACGTAGAGGTATAACTTACATCTCATTTTTATCTATGTGAATTGGCTTCTATTTGGCAGCCTTTAGTAGCTCGTATCGAGCCATTATAGTTGCACAGTAGTCATATTACGACTCGCAGGGTTAAATGACGGATAGCGTACCTGTAATTTAACCAAGAAATACTCGCTGATAATGATACCTAGACTGACTTTATTTATAACGATCCGTCTACACTGATTGAACCTACAAACACTCCGATTATGAGGATAATTCGGCTCCGTTTCGGTCCTACTAATCATACTTCTAAATGGGTCATATCGTTTCAGTAGATAGTCGAAAATCTAAAGCGGTTAACTTTACTTTTTATTAGAGAGAGTAAAGAGAAAGAATAAAGTGACACATGCTTGGAATTAGGGGATTTCTTATCATCACTACCCCCACCCGTAATTAAGGGCGAGACAGTTTCTCTCACCGATAATGTAGTCCGCAAGATATTCAAATTTGCCAAATTAAAAAAGAGCGATGTATTCTACCACCTTGGTTGTGGAGAGGGCAACGCTGTGGCCATTGCAGCCAAAGAATTTGGTGTCAAAAAATCTGTAGGCGTGGAAGTTGACAGATCAATATCTGATATAGCTAGAAGGAAAATTGGTGGTGTGACAAATGTTCACATTGTGGATGCAGATGTACGCAAAGTCGATATTTCTGAGGCAACAGTTTTGTTATTCTGGTTCAATGAGCCAGACATTGTGGATGCTATGACAAGAAGATTCAGGAAAGAGCTGAGGGATGGTGCGAGGGTAATAACTATATGGGCCCCACTTGGCAGGACAATTCCAGACAAAGTCGAGTTTCCATTTCTGATTAACAAAAAACCGTTCAAGCAAGCAAAGACTTTGCAGCAACAGATAAGGTCAATATATGGAACAGATTGTATTGACTTTACTGCTTCATGGCTCCTTGCAGAAAGATACATTGATGCACTTGAAGTAACCGCTCCCGCCTACAGGCGGTTTGTCAATATATTACAGAGCATGGTAATATGGATAAACGCTTGGAACATGAACGTTGCATGCGAAGATGAAGTTCCACCACCAGTCCAGACATACATTGGAATTCTCAAGACATTCTTTAACATAGACATGGATAGAATGCTAGAAAAATAACACTGCTATTGTACAACTTGATAGCAAAATAGAACGAAAATTATCCTTTCACTAGTAAAATACTACTAAGACCAAGATTGGAATTATGAGGCTAAAGAGAAAACCTTACTATGTCCTTTCCATAACATGATGCATGTAGAAGCTTTATCATCAGTACTGTTAATTGAAAAACACGGTGTGCAAAGATAAGATAGACTAAGAGTTTGGTGCTGTATAGAATATGAGAAAAAAGAATAAAAATAAGGGAATGTTGAGTTCAGATGCCGAAGCATCACTTTCGTTGATTGTTGCCAGAATAGTATATGGAATAAATTGGTTCAATATATCAGCCATATTCCCACTCATTGCATTAGAGTTTGAGAAAGATGTTTCTCTGCTTGGTTCCATGTCTGCAGCATTTTTCATCGGAGTGGGCCTATTTCAGATTCCAGCAGGGATATTTGCTTCTAGGTTCGATCCTCGAATTTCTGCTATTGTAGGAATAATAATTACTTCAGCGGCTGCTCTTCTTTGTGGATTAGTGTTCTCGTCGTCACAACTAGTCTGGTTACGCTTCGTAGTGGGGTTTGGAATGGCCTTTTTCTTTAGCTCAGCCGTAGTCCTTATTGCAAGGCATGGAAAAAGGGGATTCCCCGGTTTCTCCATAGGTCTTATGAATTCGGCTCATTCAATGGGCGGAATTATCGGCATATTTGTATGGATAAATATTGCGCAAATGATTGGGTGGAGGTCTAGCATTATCCTGAGTGGAGTATTGGGTCTTGGTACTGCCTTGTTGATGATTATGACTATTCCGAGAAGCAAAATAACTGTCGACGATGACTCTAGGATTGACGATAAAAGTTATCAACCAACAAGGAAAAAACAAGAATTCAAAATTTTTGATGCTTTAAGAGTACTGTCAAACCGTACCTTAGTCTGTCTTGGCCTTATTCTCATTGGCATTCAAGCAGCTTGGGCAGTAGAGCTAACATTTCTTGTGATATATCTAGGAAACCTTGGTTTTTCAGTACAGCTTGTTGGAATTATTGCAAGCCTACCTTTGATCTTTGCCATTATTTCAGCTCCATTGATTGGGCGGTTTTATGACAAAGCAAGAGACACGAGAAGACTATTGATTATCTGTGGAATAGGGACGAGTATGGCTATAGCTGGACTGTCCATTGATAGTCTATTCGTGATCATTACGTCCGTCATACTTACAGGATTTTTTTCCGGAGGTGCCTTCACCGTAGTTTATGAAAAAGCTAGAACAGTCTTGATCGATAGTACTGTACATGATGGAAAAACTCCAACAACATTTCCACATCCTCAGACCGATAGGCGGAATTTCAGTGAGAGAAAACAGCATTTTTTCGAGGATCCTTCTTATTTTGATACACTAAAAGTCGCTTGGGTAAATGGATTATCCCTAATTGGGATATTGTGGACCCCGATTGCCTTTTCATATGTAGTAGAAGAGGGTAGCTATGATCTGGCCTGGATATTCTCCGCTGCTATAACCGCAGTATTCGTAATCGCTCCGATAAAGCTATTAAAATAAAATATCAATGAGCCATGGCTAGCTTGAATTGTCTCTTTTCTACACCATTCTATTATTTTAGATAACTCTTCGAGATATCAGAACAATACAATACAACAAGAAAGTAATGAATAAGAAGAAAGAAACGAGAGTTTTTCAAAACAATAACGGAGTCAATTATTAATAACAGGAATCTACTAAGAGGATTATTCTACTAATTAATATTAATTTCCAAAATCGCAATGTTATTTTTCCATACAGGAAGGCAGCCTGCCATCATGCTTATTTCGATACTCCATGAGAAGTTGTTCCTTGACTTTATATGCAGATTCAGTGATCGCATAGCTAAATCTCCTTGCGTTGCTTAGGCAAGGATCTGACAAGCATCCAAGTATGGATTCTCTAAGGTTAGAACCACTCCCGATAAATAAAATCTTCATGCCTGCATGTATCTTGTAAACTCCTTCCGATTCTGCAATATTTGTAACATTGTCTCTATCAAAATCAAGCCAAACAGACCAATCTAATGTCTCTGTCTCTTCATTATTCACAACCTTGAACTTTACCTCCTACTTCTTTAAGTATTGCTATTTGAATTGGATATACAGAGGCCGTAGGGAAATAAGTAAACCAATTCCATGGAATGAAGAAAGGCGTATCGATGATGCAATAGACTCTTGCAGTGCGACTTAAGATGTATGTCCGCTCGTTCATTGCGACGATTTTTGCATAATTCAAGATCTCATGTGACATTCTTCTAAGTCAAATCTAAGCACTAGAAGGTCAGGCAGATAAAACTTCATATTGTCATACTGCATAAATTTTGTACGTGCAAATCATAAAAATAATCTATACAAGTTTGCGATTTCACAAATGGAGAATCGCTGAACAATGGTAGCGCCGTTCAGCTCGCTGCTTTTCCAAGGGGTGGAATTCGGCACCATAATCACGATTGCTGTCGCTGTGATAATCATTGGAATCATAGGCTATTTTGTATATAAAAGATTTAGAGGACCTGCTTTCAGAAGAGGCCCTGGACGCTATCAAAGAACGACCCGTGAAGGGGAACCACTTGAAGACTACAGAGGAGAAGGAGGAGGAGGATTGATATCGAGATCCTCAGTTAGAATCATAGTACCGGTCATCATAGGTTTCATTCTGCTCATAGTAGTGCTTTCCGCTAGCATTAAAATAGTTGAAGCTGGTAATAGGGGAGTTCTACTACACTTTGGAGCTGTTGACACTTCTGCCTCTCTAAGCGAAGGCATTCACTTTGTAGTCCCATTTAGAGATAATGTAATCCCAATAGAGGTTAGAACTCAGAGAATAACTGAAAATGCAGCTTCTGCGTCGAACGACTTGCAAGATGTGAGTACCCAGGTCGCACTAAACTATCATGTAGACCCAGCTACTGCTCAAATCCTATACCAGCAGATCGGGTTTGATTATGCCAGTAGGGTCATTGCTCCAGCAATACAGGAGTCCGTAAAGCAAATATCGGCTAGGTTTAACGCAGAGAATCTGATTACAAATAGAGAGACTGTAAAGAGCGAAATTGAAGCGAACATAAAGTCTCGGTTAGCTCCTTATAACATCGTAGTAGAAGCATTATCAATTACAGAATTCCAGTTCACAGAGCAGTTCAGAAGAGCGGTTGAAGCGAAAGTAGAAGCTGAACAGAGAGCCTTACAGGCAAACAATGACCTTAGGAGAATCGAGATAGAGGCACAGCAAGCAGAAGCAAGAGCTATCGGAGAGCAGCAAGCCAATATTGCCCGAGCAGAAGGAGTAAGGCAGGCGGCTGTATTGCAGGCTCAAGGAGAGGCCGAGGCGATACAAATAGTTGAGGCACAGTTGAGGGAAAACCCGCGCTATTTAGAATGGCTCAAAACCCAAAGATGGGATGGCGTATTGCCTCTTGTCACAGGCGGGGGTGAAGGAGCTACGCCGTTCATAGAGATCCCATCAGGAAGGGAAGGTGCTGTCCAGCAAGCAGGATCGTCAGATGCAGAAGGTTCCACTAATGCCTCTGCAACAACGCCATCAACAACAACTGCCGCAGGAAACTCTACACAGGCTGCCAGATAAAACACAAGAGTAACTATGGCAAATCCAGGAGTAGGTCCAATTTTTTGTACTCCGTTTTACTCTGACCTACTGCAAAGTACTGGTCGAATGCCCTATCACTTTTTCTTCTTTTGTAATTAGGCAGCATGAACAGTTATTTTCATAACACATACTTATATGCTGGTGCTTGCAAATAGGACAAGCACATACTTGGCGCGATGAATTAACACTTCTTTTCGTGCTGAAATATTTTGCATCTATGTAAAGCCATAGTGTAACGAGAGGTAACCCGATTCCCAGAAGGATGAGGAGTGTCCGGATATTAATTCGTAGAAGCAGTAGCGAAATCGCAAACAGGCCTGTAGCAATTGCAAGCATCAAAAGCCAGCGATGAACAAAATCCAGTCGGTTATACCCTCCGTGTTAGTGAAATTTAGTGATATAATTTCACCGAGTATGCCCTTTCCTCCAACATATTTCATGTCTCACTAATACCAATCACTCTTTAACCGTCATCGCAGGTCTTCTAGATTCGAATCATCTCTGAAGTGTTCTGGATTCAACCTGAATCCACTGGTCTTTTCCTGAGGAACATCACTCAATTTTAGATGATAATCTGTCTTGAACATCTTCTTTAGCTGCTTGTTCACCCAAAGTGCGAACCGCTCCTCCACGCTGCCTGCCTCTTGCTTTTGAATATCTGGATAAAGCTCCCTTAGCTTATCTACAAAAGTTTCATCCAGCTCAAGCAGAAAGAAGTCCCATCCTAGCGCTTTCTTGCCATCAGAGTAACATTTGCATTTGCTCTGAATGCGAGCTGCAGATTCTAACGAGGTTATGAAGTGGATTATTTTGGGTCTCTCTTTTTCAAAGTCTATGCATGAACCTGACAGAACAAAGACTGCTGCAGTGGAAGGGATGGCCGCAGCAGGGGCTGCTGTTGTTGCATCTTGAGTTCCAGGTCCAGCTTCCCCAGTGGGTTCTGGGCTCGAGGACAGTGATCTTTCCGCCTCCTCCTCCTCCTTTTCAACCATAGCAGGCGTCTCCGCTGATACATCAATATCTGCTATCTTTCTTATCGTGACCGTATGATCAATGGCAATGCCTATCATCTTCCTCAACGCAGGGTCAATCCTTGCAATGCCTTGGTCTTCATCGGAGGGCAAGAGTCGATAACATCTTGCATCCGTTCCACCCTTCTTGCCGATAATTTCAACTACGTCGCCATCAGCAACGCCTAGGATATCCATAGAACGGCCATCTATGCGTACTGCTCCGCGGCCTACATCTCGTGCGTAAGCGGCAAGAACTCTTAGTGAGACTTCCTGAGGCTTCATTTCATGTTAACAAAGAGTATTTGCATCTAATAAGATTTACTTGAAGTTGTTATCCTCGACATTTCCTTTCTTTCTCACCCAAACTTTTGCAATGGACAAATCCATCTTCCGCTTGAGCGTAGCCATATGACTGATTAAAATGGCCATCGCTGGTTTTCGATCCTTGTTATTATCAACCTACGTTGGAACCTACGCAGACAGAATGGCAGGGTCAAAGTCATTGAAGGTAGAATTGGAGCAGAAATTCCTTGCTTAGCGACATGACTGGAGTGCGTATATATGTATCTAACATAGTTTACATGTGTGTGTTTTGGCAGGCGGAGCTGCAATAAACATTGCTAGATGAAAGTATATTCGGTGCACAAAATATCCAACAGGTCCTAATGTGGACACTTTTTAGCTTGTTTGTGGGCATTGCTTTGGCTATCGATCTAGGCTTCATAGGCAAAATAAGGGGAATACTTGCCAAAGTACAGAAGCAAAAAGAAATATCTCGTGAAAAGAAAGTCCGTTCAACCAACGATGCCTTAGTATGGACTATTGTCTGGATTTCTCTTGGTTTGATATTCGCTGGCATAATCTTTTTTAGCATGGGCTATGATAAGATGCTTGAATACATTACAGGTTATACTCTTGAAAAGACGCTAAGCGTAGATAACATGTTTGTCTTTCTGCTCATTTTTACCTCTTTGGCGATCCCACATCAATACCAGCACAAAGTCCTATCCGTCGGGATACTGAGTGCAATCGCCATGAGGATTCCCCTGATAATTGCCGGAGTTTCACTGCTCGAAACCTTTCATTGGATGATTTATGTCTTTGGCGCATTTTTGATTTTTACAGCAATTAGGATGTTCCTACAAAAGAAGGAGGAGAAAATTGAAATAGAAAAAAACATTGCTGTACGAGCCTTAAAGAAAATTATGCCAGTCGATGTACAGCTAAAGACGGATAAGTTCCTGATTCGTAAGAATGCTATACTATATGCTACGCCATTGCTGGTTGCCCTTGTTATTGTAGAAATGACTGATCTCATTTTTGCCCTCGATTCGATACCAGCTGTTTTAGCTATTACATCAGATCCCTTTATTGTCATAACATCAAATGTGTTTGCAATATTGGGGCTTAGGAGTCTTTATCTTCTCTTATCAAGTTCAATGGAGAAGTTCTACTACCTTAAGCCAGCTTTGACTGCACTTTTGTTCTATATTGGATTCAAGATGCTCCTGTCAGAATTTTACCAAATACCAATAGAGCTATCCTTGGCCATAATCTGTTCAATCCTGGGTATCGCAATTGCGCTATCCTATGTGAAAACCCGCACGGAAAACCAACAACGCACGCCGAGGAGGGATAGAATAGGATAGAGATACATAGATTTTTTCTATTGCAATAGCAACCTATTCTTTCTGATAAAAATGCCCAGTAAGGATGATGATGACCGGTATTACGAAGTGCTCGTAGAAATGCTCATTTCTACCTCCCTTATTCTGACATAACCCATAGAGTTGTAGACTTACGATGCCCTGAAATTTTGTGCATGGATGCATGGATAAATAGGGAGCGATGCAGGCATCTTATCAATCACAGCTGTATGATCTCTGCGAGAAATGACGCGCGCATCAAAATCCAGCTTTTTTCAATTTTGATCCGCAATTTGGACACGACACTTGATCATGTTTCGTTCCGCAGTTGATGCAATAGTAATTTACGCCTCTTTGAGAGCCAAAGATATTGCCAAAGTAAGAAGAACTCTGAGAAGAAGCTTGACCTGCCTTTCGCAATTGTCTTCTTTTCCTATAGATTCCAAGTGCTATGATAGCAGCAACTATCACTATGAGAGAATAAGGAAAGGGTAAAAATCTAGATGCCACAAATGCTATCCCAAAGTAAATACCCATCCAAACTAATGTTTCAAGCACAAAGCTTTTTGTATTGCTGTCCATTGTTGCAAATCAACACACTATAATAGCATCTATTGATATTAATCTAAATCGCTATTTGCAGTTAAACATATGTTTACGGCCTGCAGAGTTTATTATCATTATTATTATCAATATGTGCATATACCAAACACATAGCTGGACAGAAGAAGGAAGACATATGAGGAACTCTAACTAGCACCCACTGATGCTGATTGATTGACATGAATTCTAGGATTGAAAAATATACTTTTGAGGGGGGAACAAGACTTTTGTCATCCGTCCAATTTATAATAGAATAT
>Ga0075421_100004219_pt1 | contig 17341 bp, 25 predicted proteins | sample SoiMetdeltSBSDD5_FD_75292 | JGI IMG/M metagenome (GOLD analysis project Ga0075421, IMG submission 75292) | Bulk soil microbial communities from a Populus tree surrounding site in Tennessee, USA - Soil MetaG P. deltoides SBSDD5 | ecosystem: Environmental > Terrestrial > Soil > Tree plantation...
TGGACGCTTCGCCAATGGGTTTCATCTCCTTCAGGGCGGACACGGTCATATTAGGGCACGGCGCGACGGATCAAGTCGTGAAACTCGCGAACGGCAACGTCGGAATCGGCACGGCGTCGCCCACGTCGAAACTGCACGTCGCCGGTCTGCCGTCCTACGCCGATAACGCCGCCGCCGTGGCGGGCGGGTTGACGGCGGGCGCGTTCTATCACACTGGCGGGGTCGTTAAAGTGGTTATTTAGGAGCCGAAACTATGGCAATGACGTATACCGATTCGGCCGGATTAATGACGGATAGCGTCTTTCGCGGGAGAGTCAAGGTCGCGTGTTTAAAGTACGCCGACTATATTCACCATGAAGCGAACACCACGCCGGCGCACACCTCGCGCCTGCGATGGGCGCAGCAGGCATACCAGAGTCCCGACGAGACTGCGGGGCGCGTGCAGCCGCCGACCGTCATGGACCAGGCCGTGCAGGATGCTGGCGCGACGATCACCGACGCGGCGCTACAGTCAGCCGTCGAAGGCGTGGTTAACACGTTCATCTGAGCGGAGCGCCAAACATATATGACTGACCGTGCTGGATGGTATATCGACACCGCCCTGCTTACACCACGGCGGGTGATGACTCAGCAGTCCGATTCGGAGCACGAGGGATACAAGTTGGAACTGGAGTGCGGTCACAGTATCTGGTCCGCGATCATGCCGCACGCTGAGGCGGCGTTCTGCGGACAATGCCTGCAGCAACTGGTGCAGCAGATCAGGGAGATGCAAGAGAGGCAGAGGGAGCCATGATCGACCTGGACGATCAGATCAGGCTGATGGCGGCAATCATCGCCGCGGGTTTATTGGCTGCGGACGAGAGCGAGTATGACGATATTGCGAAGCGATCCGTCAATATTGCCGCCTCCATTCACGATTGCGTGAACCAGTTCCATTGGCAATTCTCCGATCAGGCTGGCAGCGATCTTCAACCGCACCCGCAAGTGAAAAAGTAAGGAGCCCTATGGATCCGTTCGTTCCGCAGTTTTACGAAAACGTGCATTTCTATCCCGTGTACAAACAGGATGGAAAAACTCCGAACACCGACCATTCCTATGTCTCCTATGCGCAACGACGGCAATTCGCGACACAGACTACCGCGGAATGGATAGGCAAGGAATACGACGCAGAGCAGGTGTACGCCAAACCGTATCTCGGTATGGGCGTTGCATACGACATAAACGAGCAAGAAGTCCAGCAGTATATGGTCACCATCCAGGGCCACGAGATTACGGCCGGCGAGTTGGCGTACTACTTCACGCAACGGCTGCCTGGGGAGGATGTCTCCCAGGAGAATCAGACGATGGACGAGCGCGGCATGTGGCCTTCCACTATGCCCATCGAGCAGGTAATGGTCGAGGGGAAAAAGGCGGCCGATAAGTGGCTTGCGCAACTGGTGCAGGCATGAGGATCACACCTAACTTCATCATGTTGTTTCTGGCCTTGGTGTGTTTTGTTCTGGCGGCCGTCAACATCCCGGCTCCGCGCATCAACCTTGTGGCAATGGGCCTCGCCCTATGGGTGTTGTCTCTGCTAATCATATGAAGCACCCACGCTACGCAATACCGGAGAGACCTCCCGCGGCCCTGAAAGTCCGGGAGAAGCCGCCAGACCGCGGGAAGATCACGCCGGCATCCGCGGCGCGGATCCGCAAGAAAGCCGAGAAGCTGCTCGATCATGCCAAGGACTGAGCACAACGCCATCAACTGGGTCCTCAGGGCGCGCGGTCTCGGCACGCTGGAGGAGCCTGGCACGGTGGCGCAGCTCGCCTACATGGTCGAGGATCACCTCCACTTCATGGAGTTGTTACGCGCGTGCGAGCCGTCATTGCGGCGGGATATGTACGAGGCGATGCGGCCGCACCTGAGGTTCCCGGCTCATCCCTTGGATCGATACATAGCCGCGGCCGGCGAGAGCGCCGAGGCCGCGGAATTGCCTACGCTCGATGCGGCCGGCGGGCTTCGGCCCTACATGGCGCATAGCATCCCGGAGGAGGTCTCGATGCCGGTCCCGTATGAGTTGCGCGTCAAATGCCACAGGTGCGGCAAGGAGCAACTCTTCTACGGCGAACGGCTCATCGACGCCATCAGGACGGCTCGGCACCACGGCTGGGCCTATGACGAGTTTCTGATCAAGCATTATTGCCCGGAGTGCCTCGATGGGCTGGACGAGGAAGCAAGTCAAAAAATTGTTGAGTAGCGGGTCTCCGCTATCTGCCAAGCAGAAGGCCTCGATGAAGGCTGAACTTCACGCCAACCCATCGCTGGGGCACAAGAAAAAGAAAAGCTGATGGACACCGCATACACCGACAGCCCGCGGCGCGTCTCGAAACCCGATGAAGAGCTGTTGAAGGAAATCCGCGACCGCTACAAGGCCTGGGACGATGCATGGAAGGATCACCGGAAAGAGCGGGACAAGGATATCAGCTACATCTGCGGCGACCCGTGGGAGAAAAAAGATAGAGATGCGCGGGAGAATGCCGGCCGGCCATGCATCAATCACGATGAGTTGAACCAGTACACCAACGCTTGCGTGAATTCGGTCCGTCTGAACAAACGGGGCATCAAAGCAGACCCAAGAGGTTCCGGTTCCACCGACCAGACAGCTCTGTTGAGGCAGGACCTGATAAGGACCATCGAATACGACTGCAACGGCCCCAGCATATACGCCAGCGCCTTCCAGCAGATGGTCGAGGGCAGCTACGCCTTCTTTCGCATCAGCCGCCGTTACGTCTCTGACCAATATCATCCGGAGGGGAAGGCGGCCGGGGCTCTGGGCGGCGACCTGACGGCCAGGAACAAATCCCTCTTCATGCAGGAGATCTGCATCAAAGCGATCTCAAACCCGAACAGTGTCCTTTTCGATCCGCATTGTATAGAGCCTGACTGGTCAGACGCCAAGGGTTGCTTTGTTCTGGAGCGTGTGAACCGCAACGACTTCAAGAAGCAATGGCCCAAAGCTCAGGTGAAAGATTTCACATGGGAGCACAGGCAGATTGCGGACGGCTGGATACTCGATGACGCCATTGTGGTTGCGGAGTACTGGAGGATAGAGACACGCGACAAGGACGTATGGCTCCTGGACAACGGGCGCGTGGTCGAGGAGGCCGGCCAAGGCGGCAAGAAGCGCACGCTGGCGGTCAAAGAGGTCTATCAATACGTCACCAATGGCGTAGAGATACTGCAGCGTTCCGAGGAACCGGAACCGGGCAGCATAATCCCCATCATCCCGATGATTGGCCTGGAGCGCTACAAGGATGAAGGCGGCACAAGCAAGCGCATACTATTCTCTCTGGTGCGCCTCGCGCGCGATCCGCAGCTCTCGCTGGCGTACCTCACATCGCTGGAGATGGAAGAGGCTGGATTAACACCCAAGAGTCCGTTTCTAGGCTATAAGGGGCAGTTCGACAGCAACCGCGAGATGTGGACTTCGGTAACCAAGGTTCCGCACGCCTTTTTGGAGACTGACATTCCGGATAACTGGCCGGCGGGCCAGGTCCCTCCGCTTCCGCAACGCATCCCGTTTACTCCTAACTTCCAGCAGTATGAAATAGCCAAAGACTCTTCGCGGAGGGCGATTCAGGCGGCCATGGGCATCGCCCCATTGCCCACCGCGGCGCAAAGGCAGAACGAGAAATCCGGAGTAGCGCTGGAGCGCATCGAGACCATGGAGGCTTTGGGCAGCTATCACTTTGTGGATGGCTATGACCGGGCCATCAGGTTGGCGGGCCGCGTTATCGATCAATGGATGCCGGCAATTTACGGAGACGAGGACCGCGAAGTGCATGTGCGGAAGCCGGACGACACCTCGCAGGCGCTCCGGCTGAACACCGTCGAGCCGTATCCGGACAGCAAGGACCCCCTTAAATTGGTGCGGTATCCGGTGGAAGAAGTAGACCATGCCATCGCAATCTCGACCGGCCCCAGCTATGACTCGCAGCGCAGGGCCGTCGAGTCGTTCCTCGACGCTCTAATCGGGCAGATGCCCAACCTGCCGGTGACTCCTCCGCAAGCGGCGCAGTTGCTGAGTCTCGCCATCAAGATGCGGAATATGGGTCCGATGGGCGATCAGATGGCCGACCTGATAGCGCCGCAACAGGGTGACGCCAACCAGACCATGATGCAGTTGCAGCAGCAGCAGATGAAGATGCAGGAGCAGGAGATGCAGCTCGCGCAGCTCTCTGCCATAGTGCAGCAGCTCTCCATAGAGAAGCAGAGCAAGATCGTGGAAGGCGAGTACAAGATGGCCCTGGAGAAGCTCCGCACCGAGACCAACGTATTGATAGAGAGGCTGAAGGTCGATGCTCAGATGGCCGTTGCCACGATCAATGCGAAGGACCAGATCGAAGGCGAGCGGGCCGAAGCCGTGCAAGAGGCCAGATCGAACGCCGCGGAGCAGATGGCCGAGGCGCAAAAGATACAGGATGAGCAGGAACACGATATGTGGCTGGCGCGGCAGGAATACGCCAAACAACTGCAGGAAGTGCAGGAGGCGGCCGCTAAGGCGGCAGAGCAGGCGGCAGGGCCGCCACAGTAGGATGCCATGGCAGAAGAGACAGCAGTAGCACCGGCCGCGGAATCGTCACCCGCGCCGCAACCGCAACCGGCAGAGCAGGCCGCGATTCCGACCAACCCGGCGGCATACGCCGAGTGGCGGAAGACGGGGAAGCTGCCGGCAGACGATAAGCCGAAAAAAGGGGGCTCGGCGCCCTCCGCAAAATCCGGCGATGAGGAATCATCGGAAAGCGCGCCCGCCTCGGAAGCGGGTAAGGGCAGGTCGAACGCAGAATCACGTATCAAGCAGTTACTCTCAGAGCGAGACACATACAAAGCGAAACTGGAGGCTCTGGAAGCCGGCAAAAAAGACGCGCCCGCGGAATCGTCTCCCGCGCCGGCCAATCGCGTAAAGGCGGCGCCGCAAACCGCCCCAGAGGTTCCGGAACGCCCGGTGAAGCCCGATCAGGACGAGTTCGATAGCTGGGACAAATACGAAGAGGCCAAGGAGAAGTACTACGAAGACCTGGCCGATTGGAAGGCGTCACAGCGGATCGAGGCTGATAGGCAACGCCAGCGTCAGGACGCGCAGGCCAAGGAGATGGAAGCGCGTCTTCAGGAGGCCAAGACCCGTTACGGGGAGGAGGCCGAACCGAAGATCATCGAGACCGCCCAGACGGTGTTCGATGATGCCGAGGTCCCACCGGCCATCAAGACCGCTCTGGGGCGGTCTGGTGTGTTGGTGGACGCTTTGTATGTCATGGGATCAGACGAGAAGGAATTCTCAGAATTCTTGAAGTTGTCGAAGACCGATCCGCTGGAAGCTCTGCGCAAATGGTTCACGGTGGAAGCTCTTGTCAAACAGGAGCTGGCGGGCTCGGCCGGCAAGACCGAGGCAGAGACGCCGCAACGCGGACCGGATGGGAAATTTCTGCCGGAGAAACCTGCCAGGAAACTAGCGCCCGCGCCGCCATTCGAGGTGAATGGCAACTCGTCCCCTCCGGGGGATCAGTCGGAACGCGCGGCAGCCACAGGAAACTTCACCGTTTTCAAAGAAGACCGGAACCGCAAAGATTTCCTGAGACATAAAGGACAGGGGTAGAGGTGCCGAGTAATAACTTCGTAAACACTAGCTGGGTATCTATGGAGATACTCCGCTTACTAGTGAATAAGTTAGTCTGCGCGGACTATTTCAACCGTAATTGGGAGAAAGAGTTCAATAAAGAGTTCGCGGTAGGCTCGACCATTCAAATCAAATTTCCCCAACGCCTGTTTGTGGTCGAAGGCATGGGATATGCCCCGCAGGGCATCAACAGGATATCGACCACGGTGGCTCTCGATCAGTGGCTGCAGGTCCCATTTGAGTGGGACGACTATGAGCGCGCCGTGAAATTGGAGCGCTCCGAGGCGGAACTGCGAGCTAACTACTGGGAGCCGGCCGGGGCGGCCATTGCGCAGGAGATCGACTCGCGCGCCGCCAACTGGGCGAGGCTGAACACGAGCAACTTTGTGGGCATACTGGGCACCGATCCCACCTCGGTGACCACGTACTATCAGGCTCGCGCGCTGCTCGAAAAGGAAGCGGCCGGCAAGGGTCCGAGGGCCATGCTGATCTCGACCAACATGATGGCTAGTTTGGGCAGCAACATCACCAACGTGTTCAATCCCAGCGACGAGATCACCAAGATGTGGAAGGAAGGCTCGATTGGCAAGCTGGCGGCCTTCGATTTCTTCGAGTCGAACTCGCTTTACACGCACACCGCGGGAACATGGGCTGGCCCGGTGACAGTGACCGGCGCCAACCAGAGCGGCAGCCAGCTGGTCATCACGGGCACGGCCGGCGACGTGATCAAGCCGGGGGACAAGTTCTCCATCGTGGGCGTGAACATGGTTAACCCGATGACGCGGAGGCCGGCGGGTCCGGCGACACCGCGCACATTCACGGTTCCTAAGGGCGCAACGCTCGCGGCCGGAGCGAACAACATCGACATTCTTCCTCCGATTTACGGACCCGGCAGCCAGTATCAGAATGTGGATGCTCTGCCGGCCAACAACGCAGCTCTTACGCTCTGGCCTGGCACGGCGTCCCCGAACGGCAAAATCGGCACCATCGGCCTTGCGGTGACCAAGGACGCATTTGCGCTCGTATCCGGCAAGTTGTACACGCCCAAGAGCGTCGAGTCCGCGGCGCAACACCAGGACCCGGACACGGGGATTGCGCTCCGCAAGGTGATTGCGTGGGATCCGGTCAGAAGCATGCAAGTCAACCGCTACGACAGCCTGCTTGGATTCGGAAATCTTTACCAGCAGAACGGCGCAGTGGCCGTCCTCGGGGCATAGGGAGGAAACGATGCCGAGAGTATCGAGTCACATGGGATTGCAGGATCCTCGTTTCGATGGCCCGGTGATGCCGCGCATCACGGCAACCACGATTGCGACGGCCGGCAACGTCACCTACACGCCGGCCCAACTGCTGGGCGGCCTAATTCTCCGGGACGGCAACGGCGGCGCTCGCACCGACACCCTGCCTGCTGCGGCCGACCTGGTCGAGGCCGTGCAGGGCGCCATGGTGGGGACCTCATTCGAATTCGAACTGCGGAACACAACCAGCACTGCGGTGGCGATCACGGTGGCTGGCGGAACAGGCGCGACCTTATCCGGCACGGCCACGGTGGCGCAACTGAACACCAAGATGTTTCTGGTGGTCTTTACCAGCGTCACGGTCGGTAGCGAGGCCTACACGGTGTACAGCCGCGGCACGGCCGTGTTCTAAGACACTGTGGCTATCAACGAGAGTTGGCGGCCCAGCAACCTGACTCCAAAACAACAGCGCGAGGCCATGCGCGCGGTGTATGGTCTCGCGGTAAGGGATGAAATGACGCCAGAGTTGACATACGACGAGCGCATCAGGATGAGAGAACACCTCGATGCGCTGGACAAGAAAGAAGCCACGGTTGGCGAGTTCGACTTGAACAAACCGCCGCTCAAGCCTTACGTGCATCGTGAGTATCCGATGGTGCTCTACAGCCACGCGACCAAGCAGACGCAGGTGGCCCACAATTACGAGCAGCGGCAAACCATGCTGGCCCAGGGATGGAGCATCGATCCGGAACCGCCGAAAGTTGCTCCGGAGCCGGAGACTGTGGGAGCGGACGGGTTGACCGCCGCGGAGCGCGCGGAAATCGAGGCGCTCGACGCGCAGCTAGTCAAAAAAAGGAGGTCTTAGGTGACGGAAAAGACGTTGGAGAAACCGCAGGAGAAAAGCCAGGAGACGGTATACACGGTAGAGAGGCCGGAGTACCCGCGCGCCGTGTACAACCACGAGACGCGGGAGACTAAATCGGCGCGCGACAAAGAAGAGCGGGACAAGTTGAGCAAGGAAGGCTTCACCGACGAGCCTCTGCCGCCCCTGGCCCCCGAATCCCTGACGCCCGATGAGGTCAAGCAGCTCCAGGAACTGTTGTCCAAAGCGGCCAAAGCGCTCGCAAAACTCGGGGAACTGAGCCATCAGCAGACCAAAACCAAACCAATCACGGGGAAGGAGTAAACATTGCAACCGTTCATGGCACTAATCACACCCATAGGGACAGGTGGAGAGCCTAGTCACCCGATCTATTTACCTCCCGGAATCTGGCCGAGCCCTGGTTATCCGGCGCACCCAATTGCGCCAGGCGGCCCACCGCCCGAAATCTGGCCGGGACCGGGCGTTCCCACGCCGCCGATCTACTATCCGCCGCCGCCGGGTATCTGGCCGAGCCCTGGCCATCCCGCACACCCGATAGCGCCCGGTGGACCACCGCCCGAAATCTGGCCGGGACCGGGCGTTCCCACGCCGCCGATCTACTATCCGCCGCCGCCGGGTATCTGGCCGAGCCCTGGTTATCCGGCGCACCCAATTGCGCCTGGAGGGCCGCCCCCAGGCATCTGGCCCTCGCCAGGTCACCCTAGCCATCCGATAGCGCCAGGCGGCGAAACACCGTCCCGTCCGATCAATGAACCGCCCAGTGAACCGGCGCCTCCGGGATTCCATTGGGATTTGGCTTTTATCGCGCAGATTAACGGCTGGCTATGGGTCTGCGTTCCGGACAGCAAATCGGGCGAAGAGGCGACTTAGCCAAGAGGTAAACGTGGCTCAGATTGCGGATCTGCTACTCGACAGTCTGATCTTCGTCGGAGCATACGCGCAAGGCCAGACCGCCAATCCAGACGATCTAAGTCTGGCCTTCCGCGTCATGAACCGTGTAATCGATGGGCTCGGCGCGGAGAAGCTCTCCATGGTGGGCATGAAGAGAGCCGCATACACCCTGAGCGGCGCGGCGAGCTACACGTTTGGCCCCGGCCAGACATGGAACGCGACGGCGCGGCCCATCAAGATTCGGAGCGCGTCTGTGCTCGCTGTCAACGGCGTAGAGAGGCCGTGCAACCTGCCTACAGCGGACCAGTGGGCCGGCGTGCCGGACAAGAGCCGCACAGGCGTCTATGTCGAGGACCTCTATTACGACTACGGTTTTCCCACTGGCAATGTCTACGTGTCACCAATGCCGGCGGCCGGAAGCGTGGTGTTGTGGACCTACGAAGCGATCCCTCAATTGCCGGCGCAAACAGGCACGGTGCAGCTCGCTCCGGGATACGAGGGGGCGCTGATCAAGCTCGCGGCCGAGGACCTCTGTATAGCGTTCCAGAGGCCCTTGACGCAGGAGTTGATGGCGGCCGCCCTGGGGGCTAAGGCGGCGATCATGCAGCTCAACGCCGAGATGCACTCCGGTCCCATGCCGCCTCCGCAAGGGCCGGGTCCGATGACGCCGCCGGCAGTGAGGGCCGCGTGACCTGCCGCGATCTTCTGTATCTGGCCTTTAGGGAAGCGCGAGTCCTGAAGCGCCCTCAGGGCGTGAACTCAGACAGCGAGCTGCAGGACGGCCTGCTCTTCCTCAATCAACTCATCGACTACTGGAGCGCACGCGGATGCTACGCATGGACGAGCATCATGGAGTTGTTCGCTCTCACGCCCGGGCATCAGCCGCACCTGATAGGCCCGGGGCTCGCCGCTCCGGACTTCAATGTCAAGGTGCGCCCGGTGAGCATCCGTTCCGCGAACATCGTTCTCGCCGGCAACCCCTCGACCGACATTCCGGTTTCCCTGCGAGACAGCGCATGGTGGGCCGGCGTGGCAGTCAAGGACATGCAGTCTACGATCCCGACAGATCTCCACTACAACGCGGCCGTGCCGGCAGGGCAGCTCTGGTTCTGGCCGGTTCCATCCGCGGGCCATAGCGTGCGCCTTGAAGCGGACGTTATGCTCGACCAGTTCAGGACGCTCAACGATCCATTTGTCGCGCCGCCGGCATACGCCTCTGCGCTCGCGCTCACGCTGGCCGAGGAGTTGGTGGACATATGGGGGACGGAAATGCCCATGAACCTCGCGCGCCGCGCCATGAAGGCCAGGGACGCTCTGCAGTCGAACAACTTCCTTCCGCCGCGGATCGCGAGCGGCGACCACGGAACATTTGGCGGCGGCGCCAGCGATTTCAACTACCTCACCGGAGGCCCCAAGTAGCGTGCCAAGGTTTGACAGTTTCACGGGACCGTTTAATAGCGCGGCCTCGGTGAACATCCAGAGCGAGGCCACCATCAACTGGCTGCCTGAGCGCAATGCGGTAAGCGTCAACGACATGGGCACCGAGGTGACCGACAAGAACGTGCGATGCGCGCTGATTCGCACACCCGGGCTGAAGCTTTTCTCTACTTTGCCTAAGAGCCCGATCCGCGGCGTGTTCCCCGGGGCGTTCCGGCTGTTTGCCGCGGGCGGCGACAGCTTCTTCGAAGTATTCAACGACGGCACGTTTGTGGACCGCTCGATTCCGGGCTTTACGGGCAGCTCCGGCAAGGGGCCGGCCGGCGGCCTCATCGCCAACGACGGGCGCATGGCGCAGGCCTTCTTCAATGGCAACCAGGTCCTGATCGTATCCGGCGGCAAGGCCTATTGCGACAGCGGCAACGGACCGGTCGAGTGCCAGTTCAGCGATCCGCTCTACGATCTGCTGGTCGATCCTACCGACTCCTCGGGCAAGACACTCACAACTCCCATCGGCGGATCGTTCGATGCGAGCGATGTGGGGAAAACCATCGAGATCACCGGCGGCGCCGGCTTCCAGATTGGATTGAAGCAGAAGATCCTGAGCGTGAATGCCTTTGGCGGCGCTATCGGCGCATCCTTCTGGGGCATGAGCGGTTCAGGTTTGGGGACGGGAATCATCTGGCTGGGGGGGATCGACTACACCGACCTGATCCTGATCACCCCCACCATGATTCATTCGCCGTCGCGAGTTTTCGGTCCGGCCGAGATAGGGACCAAGCTTACGATCACGGCTTCGGCAGGATGGACGGCCGGCGAATATACCATCACCGGCCTGGTATTCGGCGCGGACGGGCAGCCCACCGGAGACGCGATCCTCGACCGGGCCGCCGGCACGGCCGGCGCAACATCGGGAGTGGGATCCATCGCTTTCATGCCGGTCACGGCTTCGCAGGGCGCATTTCTCGATGGCTACTTCTTCGTTACGCCCTTTCCGCGCACCAAGACCATCTACTACAGCGCGATCAACGAGGGGACGTTCTGGAGCCCGCTGGACTTTTTTCAGGCCAACTATCCGAACAACGTAGGCGCTCTGTTCAGCGATCATCAGGAGTTGTATACGTTTGGCGACCTCGAAAACACGCAGGTGTTCCGGGACGTGGGAGACCTCGACAATCCTTTTGCCCCCGATCCCGGGGCGAACATGCACATCGGGGTGCAGGCCGAGTTCAGCGTGGTGCGGCTGGGCAACGGCGTAGCATGGATAGGGCAGGACACGCGGCGGGGAACGCGCAAGGCATTTCATGCGGAGGGCTACAACCCCCGCGTAGTCTCGACGCCGGCCCTGGAGGCCGAGTGGGCCAAATACGCCACGGTGCATGATGCGGTGGCCTACACCGAAGCGATTCAGGGGCACGAGTGCTGGGTGATCAGTTTCCCCACTGCCAACGCCACATGGGCGTATGATGCGACCACGGGATGGTGGCATCAGCGAGGCTGGTGGGACGGCTCTACGTGGGACCGTTCGCGTGTATGGGTCGAGTGCGTGGTGGCCCTGCTAGGGGGCGGCGGGACCGAGGAGCACTACGGCGGCGACTGGGAGACGGGAAAGATATACACCGTCTCGCAAAACTGGAAAACCGATGACGGCAACGCCATTGTGAGGCGCAGGATCGCGCCGCACATGACGCTAGAAAACATGCGGCGGTTCTACGCGCGATTCGAAATCGACTGCGACGTGCTCGGCCTGCAGCGGATCTTCTGGAATCGACTGGGCGCAGGCCGCGACCGCATATGGCGCATGGATGCCGTGCAGTCCTCCGAATCCGGCGGCGTGACACTGACGCTGGGATGGAGCGACACCCGCGGTCAGACAGTCAATCTGATGTTCAGCCAGAGCCTCGATCCCTCGGTGGACGTGAGGCTGGCGAATGCATACCTCAATTACGTGGACGCCGGCTGGCACTGATATGCAGCAATGTATGCATGATTGGCGCGCTGTAACTGACGGGGCGGCATGCGCGCTATGCGGCGAGTTCTGGAGTCACGAAGATCTAGCCTACTGCCGGTTTATCCACGGCCCTCAGTGGGTTTCTCCGGTGGAGATTCCATCCGAAGCCTTCAAGCGGCTCTTCGCGCGCCTGGCCGCGGCTCGCATCGTTCGCGCCTCAATCATCGAGTTGCCGGCGCCGGTCACCATCGTGGCCGTGCAACCGCGGCCGCCGGCTCCACCTCCACCGAAGCCGGCTCCAAAACCTAAACCCAGACCTAAGCCCAGACCTAAGCCCAGACCACAACCGGAAGAGTTGCCGTTGCCACGCGCGGCTTCGCCGGCGTTGCACCCGCCGTTGCGCCCAAGCCGGCTGGGAATGATTCGCCTGATGGCGGTAGAAAGCAAATTTCAGAGGAACCTGCTGGATCTGGCCGCAAGCTATGCCAACCGCTTGATCCGGGAGCGATTCGTCTGGGATGAGTCCTGCGACACAACCGAGGAGCTTCCATTGATGGCGGTCTATCGGCCGTCCTACTACGAGCGGGCACAGGCCTACTACCAGCAAGAAGGACGGGTATACCGGCGATGATCAATCGGTATAACCGCAAGAAAGAACCGATCCCGGTAGTGCCGCGGACGATGAAAATCGTGAACCCGGACGGCACGGTCACAAGGAGTGGGCAACTTCTGCTGGAGCAACTCCAGGACGTGGGCGCCGTCGAGGTCGAGGACTACGAGAAAGCCACATTCGTCATATATGAAACCGCGGTTGGGACCAACGTCACCAACCTGCTGCCGGCGCAGAGGAGTGGCATAGCGATGGACGCCGATATCGTGCCCAAACAGGACGTGGACGCGGACTTCACCTTCGATATTTTTCTGACCCGCGCCGAGGAGCCGTTCGCTACCCGCGCCTCGATCTTTGGAACGGAGAAACTGACAGCGCCGGCAGGAACGCTGGCGGGCGAAGTGGTCACGCAGACCGTGTTCCGCGAGGAGGCCTTGCCGATCCGCATCCAGGACGTGTTGAGCGGCGACATTCTCGAATCGGACGGGACGGGCGTGTATACGATCGTGCTCAAGTGGAGAGTCGAATAACTTGGCCCTTGTCTTCATAGATTCGTGGGATCACTACAGTCCTTCGCAGCTTTGGCGTAAGTGGACGGAAGGCGGCGGCAATATCGTTGCCGGACGCACGGGGAACGGGATAGAGGGATCGTCTATAAACCTTCCAGGAAAGACGTTCAACGCCGAATACACCAAGATGACGATGGGGGTTGCATATAAAACACCCGCTTTCGCTAATCACATCATGCAGTTCAAGAATGTGACGAATAGCGTGCAGGTCGGGCTCGCGAATGTAGGCGACGGGAGGCTAAAACTCACCTGGAGTTCGAATGGCGTCGGGAATATAGAGGGTCCGCCGAGTTCTTGGGTCATGCCTGCCTTGGAATGGCATTACTTCGAGATGCAGTTCGAGATAACCGCAGGGGCTCCGCCGCATGCGTTGGCATCGGCCCGGGTGAACGGCGTCGAGATTCTGGCGTGGGACGCCACGCTCACCGGGGCGCCGGCGGGTATGAAGTTCAACCACATTCACTTGGTAGGACCGGGCGGCGGCTATAACGCCATTTTCGACGATCTGTATGTCACCGATGGCGAATACCTGGGAGACGTGCGGATAGGCGTGCTGTACCCGAACGCGGCGGGCGATAGCGCCACATGGACGCCGAGTCCCGCGGGGAACAACTGGCAGCAGGTCGAGGAGCATCCCGCAGACGATGACACGTCGTACGTAGCGGCGGCCAGCGTGGGCCTCAAGGACCTCTACAATATCGACGATATCGACCCCGCGTTCACCGGCGTTATCAAGGGCGTGCAGGCGCTCTGGTGCGTCAAGAAATCGGACGAGGGCGCCGGCGCGGTGAAGGGCGTCTGGAAGTCTGGCGCAACCGAGATCGTGCAGGCCGCGGGGCATAATTTCCTTGCGCCGAATGGGTTCTATCCAAGCGCGGCGAACTACCTGTACGACATCCAGACAGAGCGTAAGAGCCTGTTCACCGCGGGCGATTGGACCAAGGCCGAGATCACTTCATTGCAGTTGGGCATCACGCGCACTCTCTGACATGGCATCACTGCAATACGTCGCGGGGGCGAACTTCCAGACAGGCGCGCTCGCGAGCGCCTACACCGCCGGCGGGACCTCACTCACTCTCACCTCCGGGCATGGTTCGCGCTTCCCGTCGTCGGGCGATTTCTGGGTGCGCTGCGAGAACGAGATCTTCAAGGCGACGGCGCGCTCGACCGACACGCTCACCGTCACGGGCGCGCAGGATGGCACGCCGGCGGCGAACCACGCCGCGGGCGCGGAGGTCTACTGGGTGCTCGGCGTTGCGGCGCTCGACCAGTTGCGCTCCGATATCGTCGTCGGGGGCGGCGGCGGGCACATCATCGCCGATGAGGGCACGCCGCTCGCGGCGCGTGCGAAGCTCGACTTCGCGGGCGCGGGCGTCACGGCGACCGACGACAGCGCGGGCAACCGGACGCTGGTGATGATACCGGGCGGCGGGGGCGGCGCCATCGCATCCATGACCGTCACCGATTTCCAGACGGCAACGAGCAACGGGACGGTACAGGGCGGATTGAGCGCAGTGCGCCTGCGCGACGGCCTGTACGAATGCCTGTGGAACGGATCGGCGTGGGAGTATTACCACGGCTCGATCCGCTGCGACCGCCCGCTGCTTTCCAGCTTCGTCGATCAGTCAGGACAAGCCAATACTGCGACTACGACTGACAGACTGCACATCAACATCACGGGCACTGCAAACAACCAGCAGAGCGCCAAAAGCCAGACGCTTACGGTGTCTGCGCCTTACCGGCTCGAAATCGGCTTCCTCATGGTGACGGGGCCGGAGAACTATGGCGGGGCCGCTCTCCATCTGCACTCGACGGCATCCAACAAAGGGATTTACGTCGAGAACATTCACAACATGGAACATACGATCGGCTTCCAACGGAGCGCAGGCAGGAATTATGCAAGTTCGCTGTTCAATCTGAATGCGCGGCAGATTCTCGCTTCGCGAAGTATTGTCTTTGTCGGCATCGAATTCAACGGCACGGCATTCACGCCGGTAGTTTCAGGGGACGGCATAGACTGGATTCCTTATGCCGCTGCCGATCCTCTCGCCTCGCATGTGGCGAACGCGCCTGATGAGGCCGCCTTCCGGTGCAATCCTAGTCCCAACTTCCGGCCGTGGCTCAAGATCCTTCACTTCAAGCAGAGGGCGCTTTGATTGGGCGATTCCCGACTTGGCTACGCGCGCCTGGGCGACCTGAACCTGGGAGAACCCGGACCCGTCACGCCGATCACGGCGGTCCGCCAGACCCAGGAAGCTCTCGAGTGGGCGGGCACGTCCACTGCGGCCAATCTGCGCCAGACGCAGGCCGCGGTCGAGTGGGCCGGCACGATGCCGGCGGCCACGGGCGTCAACCAGACGCAGGTTGCCGTCGAGCACATGTGGTTCCCGCCCAACGAGGCGTGGGCCACGCAGGTCTGTCTTGAGGTAGTGCTTTCCGAAGAGCCGCCGCCCGAACCCGAACCCGCGCGCCGCAACTGGCTTTACAGCGGCGGATTAGCGCACACGTAAATTTCCAAGGATCCCTGATGTATTTCTACCGCACCCGGAATTTGGAGCTGGTGGAGGCGATCCTGGCGCACCCGGAGATCTACCCGCACATCGGGGATGATTACTCGCCCGCAATCGAAGACTTCATGCCAAATCCGCACCCTGCTATCTGGTACGTGGTGCCGCACAACGAAGCCTGCGAGAAGGTGGGGATGTTCGTCATGGTTCCGCAGAACCGCATCTGCTGGGAGATTCACGCGGCCATGCTGCCGGACTCCCTGACCGAGGACAAGTGGGAGGCGGCGCGTATGCTGCCGTGCTGGCTCGGAAAGAATACGGAGTGCAAGCGCTTGACGGCCGCCGTGCCATCGAGCAACCGGCCGGCGATCATGTACGGCATCCATGGCCTCGGCATGCGGTTCGTAGGACGCCAACATCAGGCCTTCATGAAATATGGACAGCTACAGGATCTAATCATTCTGGGGAGGAGCATATGCCCAGCTTAGTCACATCGGTAATTGGCGGGTGGCAGGGAGCCAGCGCCGCCAAGAACGCGGCCAAGAAGGAAGCTGCAGGCTACCGGCAGGCGGGGACTGAAGTCACCGAGGCCGTGAGGCGAGTCAATCCGCAGATCCTGCAAACCGCGCATGAAGCTGGCCTGGACGTGGAGCAGGCCGGGTTTCGAGCGGGCGAGGGCGCCGTAGCGGCGGGAGAGAGAGCGGGCGCAGGCGCAACGGCTGCCGCGGAAAATCTGACTGGCCTCCTGCAGCCTTACATCAAGGGCGGCGAATTCGGCATGGAGCAGTTGATGGAGGGGATGGGGCCGGGAGGCAAACTCTCTCAACCGTTCACCGCCAGCATGATGGCCCAATACAGCCCTGCCTATCAATTCCAGCTAGCCCAAGGCAGAGAGGCTGCTCAGAAGGCCGCGGCGGCGGCCGGCGTAGGCGGATCCGGCGGCACGATGCGCTCGCTGAATCGCTACGCGCAGGACTATGCCGGCACGGGATTCGAGCGCGCGGAAAGAATTTACAGCGGCCAACAGCAGAACCAATTCAACCGGCTAGCCACGCTAGCACAAGGAGGCGCAGGAGCGGCGGCCACTGCGGGCCAGGCTGGGTTGCAGGCGGCTGAGTATGCGGGGACTATGGGCGCGAACGCGGCGCAATACGCCGGCACCATGGGCATGCAGGGCACGCAAACCCGCGGCGCTTGGGATATCGCCGGCCGCAATCTGGCCTCCTCGAATGAGCTACAGGGCGCCGGCTATTTGGCGAATACCCAGATTGAAGCGCAGAAAGCTCTGGCGCAGGGTGATATTGGCGCGGCCAACTCCTGGAACCAGATGTTGAGCGGCATCGGGCAAGCCGGGAACTCGCTGCTGTTCGCCGGGATGGGAGGCGGGACCGGCACAACAAGTGGTTGGAGTTGGGGCAACATCGGCAAAAACATCTGGGGCCGGCCAACTAGCTAGGAGGATTCAATGTTCCCATCTGTTCCATCCGCCGGCCTGCAAATCCCTCAGATCCGCGGGCCGGAGTATGTCGATCCCCTGGAGTCTCTCGCCAGGATGCGGCAGGGACAAGCGCAGAATATCCAACTGCAGAACCAGCAGAT
>Ga0075421_100004220_pt1 | contig 17339 bp, 14 predicted proteins | sample SoiMetdeltSBSDD5_FD_75292 | JGI IMG/M metagenome (GOLD analysis project Ga0075421, IMG submission 75292) | Bulk soil microbial communities from a Populus tree surrounding site in Tennessee, USA - Soil MetaG P. deltoides SBSDD5 | ecosystem: Environmental > Terrestrial > Soil > Tree plantation...
GGTGCGCGTGTTGCCATTGCGGGATCAGTGGTGGTGATTGCGGCCGGCACGTATTGGTTCGTGCAGCGGGTGTTCTTTCCTGGTGGCGCCTAGAACCAGCGCTTCCACCAGACTGCCGACAGCGCGACCTGGTGGTCGAACACGTCGCGCCCGAAAGCCTGGCGCGCACGGTGATCGGCGCGGATCGTCAACTCCGGCGTAAGCCGGAAACCCAACGTTTCCTCGACGCCGTTGAGGTGCTGCTGCTCGATCGTCGCCAGCGGCGTGAGCGCCGGCGCCGACATCCGCTCGACACGCCCGGCCACGAACCATCGCGGCGTCAACGTCTGCTGTCCCTGCACATACCACCCGGATGCAATCTGATCACCGCCCGAGGTCTCGAGCGTATCGCGCACCCACTCGCCGAGCAGCTTGGTGTAGCGGAACGAGAACTCGGTCTCGACGGTGACAATCGTCGCGTCGCGATTCTCGGTGATCAACGGGGACTCGTTGGCGCGCTGCCACCCGCCGTGTGCCACCGATGCGCCGACGCGAAGACCGACGAACGGCGTGAAGCCGCCGCCGATCACGACGTTGTCGAATCGCGGCGGATTCGTCCGCCCGAAGATGCGGCGCGTGCGGAGCGGCGACGTATCGATGACCGCGGCGCGCGCGTCCCAGTGTTCGCCAGAAACCGTCGCGTTGGCGCCGTAGGCGTAGACCGCGCCGAGCAGCGTTGCCCGCGGTCCGCCCACTTCCGTCGAGGGCAGCGGCTGAAACAGCGCGGCGGGGAGCGAGACGGTGGGATTGAGCTGGGGCCGGAGCATGAGATTCGACAGCCCGATAGGCGAGGGGATCAGTCCGGCGTCGACGCGAAGGCCGATCGGTCCGGGACGCTGGTATCTGACGGCGGCAATCCAGATCTGCTTGTTCCAGTCGCCGGATGCCTGACGCTGCGCCCACGGCCGGATCATGCCTTCGAACCCTGCACCGAAGCCCACCGACATCACGGCGTCGACGATGACCCCGGTCGAGTCGTCGCCGCTGAAGGTCCGCGTCTGATCGACCGACGCCGCGCTATCGAGCGCGAACGAAGAAGAGCGAGCGAGCTGGCCGGCGGCTGCGCCGCCGACCAGAAGTGGAAAAGTGGAAAAGTGGAAAAGTAGAAGAAGTAAGTCCGAAGTACGCCGACCCCACTTTCGACCTACTTGTTTCACTTTTCCACTTCTTCCACTTTTCCACTTCTTCCACTTTTCCACTTAAGCCGACGCCTCGCGGCCGAGCAATGCCTGCAGCTGGCGTTCAGTGGCGGACGTCGACTGCGCGAGCGCCTCGCGCAGCGCGTCTACCGACGCAGGATCGAACTGCGTGCCCGAATAGCGCTGCAGCTCGATCAGCGCGACCGAGGCGGCGCGCGCCGGCCGATACGCGCGGGCGCTGGTCATCGCGTCGAACGCATCGGCGACGTGCACGATGCGCGCGTCGAGTGGGATGTTATCGCCGATCAGGCCGAAGGGATAACCCTTGCCGTCGGGCCGCTCGTGGTGGAGCTCGACAATCGCCAGGTGCGGCTCGAGGAACGGGACCTTGCGAAGGATGCGCGCGCCAAGGCCGGGGTGGCGGCGGATCTGTTCGAATTCGTCGGCGGAAAGCGGTCCCGGCTTGCGCAGGATGTGGTCGGCCACGCCGATCTTGCCGATGTCGTGCAGCAGCGCGCCGAGGCGAATGACGTCCACTTCCGCTTCGCTGAGCGAGAGCTGCCGCGCAATGAGCACCGACAGCGCGCTCACGCGCTCGGAGTGGCCGGCGGTGTACGGATCGCGCGCGTCGAGGGCCGCGGCGAGCGCGCGGATCGCGCCGAGATACGCGGACTGCGTTTCCGCCTCGGCGGCGGTCAAGCCGCCCATCAGCTCGTTGAATGCGGTGGCGAGGGCGTCGAGCTCGCGACTCGTGCCGCCGACATCGAGCATCCGTCCGAAATCCCGGGCCGCGGTCATCGTCGCGATCTCGCCGGCGACGCGCTTGATCGGATCAGTCAGCGTGCGCGCCAGCCACAGGCTGCCGAACACCGCGAGCACGAATCCGCCGAGCGCGACGATGCCGAGCGCCGTCATCGCGTCACGCGTGGCATCGCGTGCCGCGGCGTCGATCGACGTCAGGGAGTAGATTCGCACCGGGCCAGATGACAGCAGCGTGCGGATCGCGTACTCCTCGCCGTTCAGTTGTGTCGCCTGGTCCGGCTCGCCTTCGGCGGCGACGAGATCGCGGGTCACTTCCTCCGGTACGGTTCGCGCGACGACCGCGTGGTTCACGGTGATCACGATGCCGGCGTCAGCCGACAGGCCGCGGAGGATTTCGGCGTAGGCGTTGTCGAGGCTCGTGCCCAGCACCAGCGTGCCGACATCGCGGTTGTCCAGCCGCAGTGGCGCGCCGGCAACCCGGAATGCGCCGGCCGGCACGACCGCCACCGTGTGAAATGTCGTCGACTCGCGCGCCGACAGCATCACCTGTTGGTTGGGCGGCCACTGCTGACGGGCGCTTCCGGCGCTCGCGAACACGCGGCCGTCGCCGTCGAGAATCGCCAGCACGCTGGCCGACGTCACCGCCGCCAGCTTCTCGAGCTCGCGCGTGACCGTCTGCTGCGCCTGCAGCCGGTCGTCGTTCGAGCCGAGGCGCGCCTCGGTGACGTATGTATCGAAGGCCGCCTTGAGTGTCGGCGTCTCGGCCAGCGTCGCCGTGGTCGCGAGTTGATCCTTGTCGCGGCGCGCCTCGAACGCCGTGAAGATGCGCGAGCTGGCATCGAGTTTCGCCGTCTCGACGTCGCGCATGCGATCGCGCGCCTCGACGATCAGCACGATGAAAACAATGGAGAGGATGATGGCTACCGTGACGAACGTCACGGCCACGGTCTTGGCTGCGAGACCGGGTGGGCGCCTCACTGCGCCGGCACCGGAAGCACGAAATCTGCCTCTGTCGTCCGGCCGGATTCGACGCGCAGCGGCACGGTGGTGTCGCCGAGACGTTCGTGCCACGCGGTGATCTCTCGCGCCCCCGGCGGCACGTTGGCCAGCTCGAAGCGGCCGTCCTCGCCCACCATCGTGAACCACGGATGGTCGAAGACCATGATCGTGGCGGTCATGTGCGAGTGAATCTCGCAGAACACTTTCACCACGCCCGGCTTGGTGACGCGCACCGACCTGGATTCACCGCGTGGGAATCGTCCGAGGTTGAATGTCTTCACCCGCGAGAGCGAGAAGACGTTGTGGTAGATCGGATCGTCGTTCGGGAACGACACTTCCGAGCCGAGCGGCACGGCGACGACGCGCGGAATGAAGTTCTCGTCCCGTTGGCGGATCTCGACCGCCGCCGGCGCAGTGCTCGATGTCGGGGCGTTCTTCAGGAAGACGACGACATGCCGCAATTCGGAAACGGGGGCGAGAACCGCCTGTCCCACTGCCCGCGTCGCGTAGGCCGCCGACGGCCGCCGGGCAGTGACGGGGACACCGATTTCGACGCGTCCGCGTACAGAGGCCCCCTGCTGCGCCGTCGAGCCCGTCCCGCCGGTACCGGCGAGCCCGGCCAGGCACACCGCCACGATGAGCGTGCGTACCCCGCGGACCTTCATGCTGCTGTGCATTCTACAGAAGGTTGACGTCCCCTATGCCCCCCAGTCTCCTGGTATCGTTCCCGGTGATGCTGGGCTTTATGGTTGCATTGACGTTACTTGGGGCGGCCGACACTCCGCTTGCCGAGCCGGGGCCCGGCGTCTCGGAGCCGCTGGCCACCGAACGCGCGGCCGCTATTCGCGAGCTGAAGTACGAGCTGTCGTTCACCATTCCTGCCGACCGGCAGGCTCCCGTACGGGGCAAATCCGTGGTGCGCTTCGTCCTGGACAAGCCGCAACGGGTGGTCTTTGACTTCGCTCAGCCGTCCGAACGGCTGATCGCCGTCCGGGCCGGCAGCCGTTCCCTGCCGGCGGCGGTCCGGAACGGTCACATCGTGATCCCGGCCGAGATGACGACCGCCGGCTCGAATCAAATCGAGTTCGAGTTCACGGCCGGTGACGACGCCCTGAACCGCAACGACGAGTTCCTGTACACGCTGTTCGTGCCGGCGCGGGCGCGGCTCACGTTTCCGTGTTTCGATCAGCCAGACCTCAAGGCCCGCTATCGCCTCACGCTGATCACGCCCGATGGCTGGCAGGCGGTGGCGAACGGGGCAGAGGCCTCGCGTGCTCCGTCCGCTGGTTCGGTGACCGCCACGTTCGCCGAGACCGCGCCGCTGCCGACGTATCTGTTCGCGTTTGCCGCCGGCCGATTCTCGGTCGAGACCGCGCAGCGTGGCGGACGCACCATGCGCATGTTTCACCGTGAGACCGACGCCGCCAAGGTGGCCCGCAATCGCGATGCGCTCTTCGACCTGCACGCCGCCTCGCTCGACTGGCTCGAGGACTACACCGACATCCGGTATCCATGGGGCAAGTTCGACTTCGTGCTGATTCCGTCGTTCCAGTTCGGCGGCATGGAGCACGCCGGCGCCATCCTCTACAACGCGTCTGGACTCATGCTCGATGAATCGGCGACGCAGAATCAGCTGCTCGAGCGCGCCTCCGTCATCGCCCACGAGACAGCTCACATGTGGTTTGGCGATCTCGTGACCATGCGGTGGTTCAACGACGTGTGGATGAAGGAGGTGTTCGCGAACTTCATGGCCGCGAAGATCGTGAACCCGTCGTTTCCACGGGTGAATCACGATCTGCGATTTCTGCTGGCGCACTATCCGGCCGCGTATCAGGTCGATCGCACCGCTGGGACGAACGCGATCCGGCAGGAGCTGGCCAATCTGGACGAAGCCGGCCAGATGTACGGTCCGATCATCTATCAGAAGGCGCCGATCGTCATGCGGCAGCTCGAGCTGATTGTCGGGCCGAAACGATTTCGTGACGGTTTGCGCGAGTATCTGAAACGGTACTCCTATGGCAACGCCACGTGGCTCGATCTGGTGCGCATCATCGACGAGCGTACGCGCGAGAACATCGCCGAGTGGAGCCGTGCGTGGGTCGAGGATCGCGGCCGGCCGGAGTTCACGACCGCGGTACGGTTGGACGACAAAGGCCGCCTGGCGGCGATTGAGATAGCGCAGCACGATCCCATGCAGCGCGGGCTGATCTGGCCGCAGCGTCTTCGCGTGACGCTCGGCTATGACGGGTCGTCGAAGGAGCTGCCCGTGTATGTGACGGGAGCCGAGACGATCGTCAAGGGCGCCAGAGGTCTGCCGCCGCCGCGATTCGTCCTGCCGGCCGGCGGCGGCCTCGGTTACGGCCTGTTCGTGCTCGACGAGGGGAGCCGCGAGTATTTTCTGCAGCACATCGAGGAGATTCCCGATGCGCTCACCCGCGGTGCCGCATGGGTGACCTTGTGGGACAACCTGCTGGCGTCGCGCGTCGCCGCCGCGCCGCTGCTCGATGCGGCGATTCGCGCCTTGCCCCGCGAGGCCGACGAGCAGAACGCGCAGCGAGTGCTGTCGTACGTCACTCGCCTGTACTGGCGGTTCATCCCTCCTGAGGAACGCAGCAGGCGTGCGCCGGCGCTCGAAGCGGCGCTGCGGGCCGGCATCGATCGCGGCCGCACGCAGAGCGAGAAGGCGGCGTGGTTCAACGCCTATCGGGATGTCGTGCTCACCGGCGACGGTGTCACATGGCTGACGCGCGTGTGGAGGCGCGAGCAGCAGGTCCCAGGTTTGCGGCTGGCCGAACCCGACGAGATCGCGATGTCCCTGGAGCTCGCGGTTCGCGAGGCGCCCGGCTGGGACGAGATCCTCAAGACGCAGATCGAACGGACGCAGAATCCCGATCGCAAGGCGCGGCTGGCCTTCGTCGCGCCGGCGCTGTCTGCCGATCCCGCGGTGCGCGAGCGTGCGTTCGCGCGCTTCCAGTTCGTCGAGAACCGGCGGCGCGAGCCGTGGGTGCTCGAGTCGCTGCAGTATCTCAATCATCCACTGCGGCAGGAGCACGCACGGCGGTTCATCCGTCCCGCGCTCGATCTGCTGCGTGAGATTCAGCAGACCGGCGACATCTTCTTTCCGACGCGCTGGATGGATTCGACGCTCTCAGGGCACCGCTCGCCTGAAGCGGCGAAAACAGTTCGGGATTTTCTCGCCGCGAACCCGCAGTACCCGCAGCGGCTGACGTGGACGATCCTCACGTCGGCGGATGAACTATTTCGTATTGCGGGATCGTAGGTCCGGCTAAAGCCGGACACTACGATTGCGCCGGACACTACGACTGTGCCGGATACTACGACTGCACCCAGAGCTTCGGCTTGCCGGTCCCGTCGTCGGTGCCCTTGATGTACCAGTTCTTCCCCTGCGGGTCGTGGTCCATCGTCGTCATGAAGTCGAACGGCGCCTGGAACTCGATGTAGTCGAAGCCCGTGTCCGAGGCGAGCAGCTGATGCCATTCGCCGGCGGGAATCAGCACCAGGCTGCCGGGGCCCACGGGCAGGCTTCCGGTGTCGTGCTTCACCTCGCCGGTGCCCTTCTCGATGAAGTAGAAGTGCTCGGGCGTGACCGGGCTCGTCTTCGACGCTTGATGCACGTGGCGTGGTGAATACGCGCGTGGCGCGTACTGCATTCGTCCGATCTGCAAGTCCCATGCGCCGGAGAGTCCGGTTTCCTTGTTGACCCAGAAGGTTCGCTCCCGGATCTGCCGCTCGTCCACCAGCGATCGCAAGCGTGATTCTTCGAAGAAATACCCGACAGGTGACGGGTCAGCTCCGGCGCGCCCGGTGTGCTTCGGCACGGTGACGACGAACAGTTTCAGTGGCGTCGTGGACGCAGTGACGGCCGCTTCCTCGCCAGGCTCCAGGTACACGCCGACGCGGCGCTCGGTCTTGTGTTCGGCTGTCTTGCCGGCACTGGTGTGTGTCAGCGTCGCGTCTTTGCCCTCGAGGACATAGACGACCTGGGTTCTATCGCTGCGCGCGACGCGATACGTCTTGCCCGGTGCCACCTCTCTCACGGCGACCGTCACGCGCGTTCCCGTTTCTGACTGGCCGAGGACGTTTCGCGCCTGCCCTTCAGCCGTCGGAGCCGCTGCCTGGCTCCCGACGTCGATCACTTTGATCATGGTTCTCCCTCAGGCCAGTGCTTTGGGGCGATAGGCGTCGCGCGCGACCGCCGAGATCGGCACCGGCGCCACTGTGGCTCTGATCTCCACCTGCGTGTGCCGCTCGACGGTTGGCTTGGTGGTTCCACCGCCCTCTTCACCCCACACGAGCGTGACCTCGGTGCCGGGCTCGCTGAGCTCGTTGTTCACAATCCCGAGCGAAAGCATCGCGCGCTCGTTGAAGTTGTAACCGGTGTAGGTGGACAGGCCGATCGTCTTGCCGCCGCTCAGGACCTTGTCATAGGGGAGCGAGGCGTAGTTGGCGAGCGGCAGATCGATGTATTTGGTGACGCTGCCGCGATCGTGGAACAGCGATCCCATCGCCCGCTCGACATCCTCACCGTTCCAGAGCAAGGTGACTTTCTTGCGCGGCGGATTGGCCGCCATCTTCTCGAGCGGCGCGCGGCCTACGAAGTCGTGGTCGAACTTCACGAAGGGGCCATAGCCCAGATCGTACGGAGTCAGGTAGTAGTCGGCGATGTTCCTGGAAGAGAAGCTGCCGCCGAGCGACGCCATCGCTTCGTAGCTCGTGCCCTTCAGCCACTGCCGGTATCCCTTCATCGCATCGCCGGTGTAGACGGCGGGAAGCGGAGACGGAATCCACCCCGACTCGAGACAGCTCGTCGGATACGTTCGTGCGCCGACCTGTCGAAGTCCGAATTCCTTCCCGGCCTCGACGATGGCGTTCTTCACGTCGTCGCCCTGCTCCCACGGACCGAAGATCTCCCAGCCCGGCTGGCCCACCATGCCGTGGCGAAGCGCGCGCACATCGTGGTTGGCGATCTTGAACAGGCCCATGTTGAAGAACCGGATATCGGGCACCGCCTGGCGTGTGAGCTTCTCGACCAGCTTCCCGGCGTTCGGCCCCTGGATCTGATACCGGTAGAACCTCCGGCGTCCCTGGTTGACGGCGGATCGCTCGTCGCGCTCGACCTTGACGTCGTACTTGCCGGTCTCCACGTGGTAGTGGACCCAGTTGCCCGCGGGTGGACGTCCGACCAGGCTCAACTTGTTTTCGTCGAGATAGAACAGGATGGCGTCGCCGATGACGTAACCGTCCGGGTTGCATGCCACGAACTGCTTCGCCTGATCGACCTTGAAGTTCTTGAAACTGTTGACGCCGAGATCGGAGAGCAGTTTCAGCGCGTCGGGCCCTTCGATATACAGGTCCGACATGTGATGCGACTGGTCGAACAGCGCGCACGTCTCGCGCCACGAGCGCTGCTCATCTCTCCAGTTCGTGAATTCATGTCGCACGACGGGAAACGCATAGGGTCCGATTTGTGAGTTGCGCAACAGCTCAACTGGGTTGCCGGCCGACTGAATGGCTGCTTCGAGGTTCTGATGGCTCATAGAAGAGCCGAATTATAAGCGACGGAGTGCTCTGAAGATCACCAGGTGCCCGGCGAGCGCGGCCAGGACCATCACGGCGGGGAGCCACACGAACGGCGGATACGTGACGAACGTCACGACGCGATCGTCGCCGAACATTCTGAGCAGTGGCATCGAGGCGATGGCTACCGACACGACATTGACGAGCAGCGCGAGCCCGAGCACGTTCCAGAGAGCCGCCAGCCGGCGGCCGCCATATTCCGACTTCAGCAGAAGTGCGACGACGATCGCGGTCGCGCCAGTGACGATGTCGAAGTTGCGGCCGGAGTAGCTCATTTGGATCGGCATGATGCCGCGGGCGACGAGGGCGTGCATCGCCAGCTCCAGCGGGAGGCGGAAGCTCTGAATCGCGACCAGCGCCCACAGCGGGATGTGCCGCGCGATGCGCGTGCCGACCCGGCCGATGGCCAGGATCAGCGAGATGACGACCATGCCGAGGATCACCACCATGAACGGCGGCGGCAGGTGGTCCCATCGCTGCAGAATCCCGCTGGCTGCGGCCACCCAGGTCAGTGCCATCCATGCCGCGGCGTCGGCGCCCACGACAATGGCGGCGCGGCGCGACGCTGACTCGGAGGCGCCGGACCGGCGCCACGCGGCGAGCGTAGCCCACACGAGGGTCGCCGCGAGCAGCACCGGGATGACGACGAACGCTGCGACGGCCGGATCGTTCAGGCGATACGCAGGCATAGGGATTTCACTCTCATCGCGCCTCCGGCCCGGTGTTGTATTCTTGAGGTTGCGTGTGAGCCCGACACCGCTTCCCCCTTCAATTCTCGTAATGGATCGATCGCGCAGCCGGCATCCGGCGATTCAGGCGCTGTCTGCGTACGGTCGCCTGATCGTGCCAGACCAGCCTGCGGACCTGCGGGCGCTCGTCCTCTCGGAATCGCCTGACATCATCATCGTCGATGCGGTTGCCGAAGGCATTCCGGTCGAACAGCGGGTGGCTACGCTCCGGCGGAACCCGGCGATGGCGTCCGTGCCGGTCATTGTCGCCGGCGTGTCGGTGACGCAACCGGCGCTCGTCGCCCGGCTGTTCGAGGCCGGTGCGGACGATTGCCTCACCGATCCGCTGGCACCCGAGCTTCTCCTTGCACGAGTGCGGCGGCTGCTGACACGGCGGCAGCCGCCGCAGTCCGACGCGATCGGCCGGCTGGCAGGTGGTGTCGCGCACAACTTCAACAACCTGTTGACCGTCATCCTCATGTCGTCGGAGATGCTGATGGCGGCGCTCCCGCAAGGATCGACGGAATGGCAGCATGCACACGAGACGCATGAGGCCGCGCTGCGCGCCGCGGAGCTGACCGGTCAGTTGCTGGCCTACTCCGGACAGCAGGTGTTGCGCCCGGTGGATGTCGATCTCAACGCCACGATTCGCGACATGACGGGGGTCCTGCAGGGCGTTGTCGGCGAGCACGTCAAGCTCGTCGTGTCCCCGGACGAGGGTCTTCCATCCGTACGTGTGGATGCGAACCAGATCCGCCGCGCGATTCTCGATCTGGCGACGTACGCCCGCGACGCGATGCCGGCCGGCGGCACGATGGTCATCGAGACACGGCGCGTGGTGCTGACCGAGGCTTACGTCGCGCAGCACATCACCGTTCAGGCGGGTGTCTACGTGCTGCTCGCGATCAGCGACACCGGTAAAGGCATGGACGCGGAGATGCAGCTTCATCTCTTCGAGCCGTTCTACTCGAAGGGTCGCAGCGCCGTGGCCGGTTTCGGTCTCTCGGCGGTGCACGGCATCGTGCGCCAGAGCGGCGGACACATCTGGGTCTACAGCGAGCCGGGGCACGGGACGACCTTCAAGATCTATCTGCCCGAGGCGTCGTCGCGTGAGCGCACGAGTGCGTCGGCGCGACGGCCGAAGGCGCTGCCGCGTGGACGGGCGTCGGTTCTGCTCGTCGAGGACGAGCCTGCGGTGCGCGCCGTCGCGCGTCAGGTGCTGGAGACGTGCGGCTACACGGTCGTCACCGCGAGCAGCGGCGAGGAGGCGCTGGAGCGCTGTCTGAAGGGGCTCGAGCCCGATCTCCTGATCACCGACGTTGTCATGCCGGGCATCACCGGCAGTCAGCTGGTCGCGCATCTGCGCGCGCACCGCGACGGAATGCGAGTGCTGTACACCTCGGGCTTCACCGAAGATGCCGTCGTTCACCATGGCGTCGCCAGCGGCGAGCATTTCCTGTCGAAGCCCTTCACGCCTGCCGATCTGGCGCATAAAGTACAAGAAGTTCTCGGCGTCACCGACGACCTCATCTAGCGGAGCACGAAAGTATGTTGTTGCGTCTACTGACCGCGGTTTCGGTCGCGGTTTCCATGTGTGGATGCGTGCGTTCCGTTGCCGCGCAGGGCCCATCGACCCCGCCTGGGGCAGGCACCCAGACCGGAGCAGGTACGCCGTCTGCCGGGCACGTGCATTACGCGGAGCCCCAGGCGTCACAGGCATCGCAGACGTCGCCGACGGGTGCAATTGCTCCGCGTCTGCAGAATCTCGGGTCGCACACATTCCCCGTATCGACACGTAACCGCGACGCGCAGGCCTTCATGAATCAGGGCCTCAACCTCGCGTACGCGTTCAATCATGCGGAGGCTCGCCGCGCGTTTCGTGAGGCGGCGCGTCTCGATCCGGATCTGGCCATGGCCTATTGGGGTCAGGCGCTGGTGCTCGGTCCGAACATCAATGCGTTGATGGAGCCGAACGAAGAGCCGCAGGCCTACGAGCTGGTGCAGAAGGCGATGTCGATGAAAGGGCGTGCGGCGGCGCGCGAGCAGGCCTACATCGAGGCGCTCGCCGAGCGCTATTCGGGCCGCGCCGCGGATCGGCAGCCGCGCGATGCGGCGTATGCAGACGCGATGCGCCGCGTGCACGAGCGGTTCCCCGACGATCTCGACGCCGCGATGCTCTACGTCGAATCGGTGATGGACCTGCGGCCGTGGGGCTACTGGCAGCGCGATGGCGCGCCGCACGCGCGCACGGACGACATCGTCAGACTCACCGAGCAGGTGCTGGCGCGCAACCCGAGGCATCCTGGCGCGGTGCACATGTACATCCATCTGATGGAAGGCACGGCCACGCCGGAAAAGGCCGAGCAGGCGGCTGACACGCTGCTCACGCTGATGCCGGCGGCCGGGCACATGGTGCACATGCCGGCGCACATCTATCAGCGTGTCGGCCGGTACGCGGATGCGATCAAGAGCAACCAGATGGCGATCGCTGCCGACGAGGACTACATCAGTCAATGTCGTGCGCAGGGCTTGTATCCGATGGCCTACTACCCGCACAACATTCACTTCCTGTGGTTCGCGGCAACGGCGGATGGACAGAGCGGGCTGGCGATCCAGTCGGCGCGTCAGCTGGCGTCGAAGGTCGACGACGACACGTTGAAGAACCTGCCGCTGACCGCCGGGTTCCGCATGGTGCCGTATTACGCGCTGACGCGGTTCGGACGCTGGGACGAGATGTTGAACGAGCCCGAGCCGCCGGCGTTCAGCGCGGTGCTGCGCGCCGTGTGGCACTATGCGCGCGGGCTGTCGTTTGTCGCGAAGAATCAGCTTCCCTCGGCCGAGCAGGAGCTGCGTCGTCTGATTGCGCTCACGGCCGATCCGTCGATGAAGGAGTCGCTGTTCTCGCCGAATACGGCGGTCGCCATCGTCGCGCCGGCGCCGGCTGTCCTGGCTGGAGAGATCGCGGCCGCGCGCGGCGACTACGATCTGGCCATCTCGCAGCTCGATCGCGCGGTCCGGCTCGAGGACAGTCTCGTCTACACGGAGCCGTCCGAGTTCCATTTCCCGCCCCGTCTCGCGCTCGGCGCAATCCTGCTGCAGGCCGGTCGCGCCGCCGAGGCCGAGACCGTGTACTGGGAGGATCTGCGGCGCAACCGGGAGAACGGCTGGGCGCTGTTTGGTCTGCTGCAGGCGCTTCGCGCGCAGAACAAGGCGGCGGATGCCGCGCTGACCGAGGCGCGTTTCAAGGCCGCCTGGTCCCGCGCCGACGTCACCCTGACCGCGTCGCGGTTCGGAAGATAGGGTGGTGGGGTCTGACCCGGGGTCTGACCCCGGGTCAGACCCCAACGACAAGTGACAACTTACGTTGTCGGTTGGGCGTGAGTTACAGTCCTTCCGTGTCGAACCAGGTCGCGCATCTCTGCGAGTTGCTCCTCCGTAAGAGCCTCACGACAAATCGCGGCCCAGCACTGCCGACGAACAGCCGCCGAGTTGCCGAGAGCGAGATACAGATGGTGCGGAACAATCAGATCGTTCCCCTCGCCAAGTGCATGGAAACGATAGCTTGACCAGCGGTACTCCTCCGGCCTGCTCACAATTCCTGCGCGTAGCGGATTCAGTTCCACATAACGCATGCACGTAAGGAAGTAGCGGTCGGAATCAATGACCAATGATCGGTAGCGACCGTCGAACAGTCCTCCAGTGCGTTCGTACCGCCTGTTGAAGTACCGCACGTATGTTTCTTCCACGCTTTTCATCGTCGCCGACAGCGCGTTTTCTACCTGCGGCGTGACGACGAGATGGACGTGGTTGGTCATCAACACAAAAGTGTGAACGTCCGTTTGATGTTTGATGGTCGCAGCGCGAAGGATCGCGAGAAAACATTCGTAATCCGCCTCCGACCGGAAAATGTCTACTCGGTTGACACCCCGCTGAATCACATGGTGCGGTGTGCCTGGGGTCTGCAAGCGCAGTCTGCGAGGCATGTCCGCTTGGACTGCACGAATCGTTGCAGATGCGGAGCGGCGTTTTTCGGCCCAATCTTGGCGTATGCTCGCTCCGGGCGTTCAAGAGCTGCCAAGTCAGGACACCGCGGAATCGGCAGATTCTGCCAGGTTGCTCGAAACAGGGTCTGACCGGGGGTCTGACCCCGGGTCTGACCCCGGGTCAGACCCTCTCAGGACCCTCTCAGGAGGCGTCATGCTGAAGGAGTTCAAGGAATTCATTTCGCGAGGCAACGTCCTCGACCTTGCTGTCGGCGTGATCATTGGCGCGGCATTCGGCAAGATCGTGACGACGCTCGTCGAGAGCGTGATCATGCCGCCGATTGGACTGCTCCTCGGCCGCATCGACTTCTCGAGTCTGTTCTTTGTCCTCGACTCCAGCAAAGGCATTCCCGCGTCGCTCGCCGACGCCAAAACCAAGGGCATCCCGGTAATCGCCTACGGGCAGTTCATCAACGACATCGTCAGCTTTCTGATTGTCGCCCTCGCGGTGTTCATCCTCGTCAAGCAGGTGAGCCGGCTGAAACGGCCGCTACCCGCCGCCGCAGGACCGGCGACGAAGGACTGCCCGCACTGCGCGATGGCGATTCCGTTGAAAGCGACGCGCTGCCCGCATTGCACGTCGCAGGTGTGATGGTCGGCCGCCGACAGGCGGCCCCTACATCTCGACCTGGACGCCGAGCTCGACGACGCGCTCCGGCGGCAGACGGAAAAATGCCGTCGCCCGCACGGCGTTGCGTGCCATCAGCACGAACAGCCGCTCGCGCCAGACCGCCATCCCCGGCCGCGTCGTGACGATGATCGTCTCGCGACCCAGGAAATAGATCATGTCCTCCGGATCCAGCTCGACACCCTTGTCGCGCGCCATCCCCAGCGCTTCAGGCACATTCGGGTCCTGCATGAAGCCGTACTGCGCGCGGACGTTGTAGATGCCGTAACCGTACGACTCCACCGTGATCTGATCGTTCGGCGCCACATAGGGCACCGGAGCGGTCGTCACCGTCAGCACGACGACGTGCTCGTGCAGGATCTTGTTATAGCGAAGGTTATGCGCCAGCGCCGGCGGCGTGCCGCGCGGCTGCGCGGTCATGAACACGGCCGTTCCCGGCACACGGGTTGGCGGCGCCGTTGTCACGGCGGACACGAAGTCCTCGAGCGGAAACGCTCGTGCCGTCAAGCGCTCCGCCACCAGCCGGCGTCCTGTCTTCCACGTCGTCATCGCCGTGAACAGCAGCAGCGCGATGAACAGGCTGACCCATCCACCCTGCGGCAGCTTGAGCACGTTCGCACCGAAGAACGAGACGTCAATCGCCGCGAACAACGCGGTGACGCTGAACGACAGCGGCTTCGGCCACTGCCATCGCTCGGTCATCACGACATGCAGCAGGATGGTGGTGATGACCATCGCCATTGCCACACCCATGCCGTACGCCGCGGACAGTCGGCCTGACGATCCGAACCCGATCACGATGGCGATCGTGCAGACCATCAGCCCCCAGTTCACTTGCGGGACGTAGATCTGGCCCATCGTCCGCGCCGACGTGTGCTCGACGTCGAGGCGCGGCATGTAGCCAAGCTGAATCGCCTGGCGCGTCACCGAGAACGCGCCTGAGATCAGTGCCTGCGAGGCGATCACGGCAGCCGAGGTGGACAGCGCCACATACGGCAGCAGCGCCCACGACGGCACCATCATGAAGAACGGCTGCGTCGCCTGATCGTTCACCAGCAGCAGCGCGCCCTGTCCGAAATAGTTCAGCAGCAGCGCCGGCAGCACCATGCCAAACCAGGCGATGCGAATCGGACGCTTGCCGAAATGCCCCATGTCGGCGTAGAGCGCTTCGCCGCCGGTCACCACCAGAAACACCGTGCCCAGCACCGTGAAGCCATGCCATCCGTGCTCACGGAAAAACGTCATCCCGTGCCGCGGATCGATCGCTTCGAGCACCTGCGGCGCGCGTACGATCCACACCGTGCCGACGAGCGCGATGCACACGAACCACACCATCATCACCGGTCCGAACAGCTTTCCGACCCGATCCGTGCCGCGCTGCTGGATGACGAAGAGTCCGATCAGAATCACCACCGAGATCGGCACCACCCAGCGCGTGAACACTGGCGTGGCCACAGACAAGCCTTCGACGGCGCCAAGGATGCTGATCGCCGGCGTGATCATGCCCTCGCCGTAGAGAAGCGCCGCGCCGAAGATGCCGAGTCCGATGAGAATCGGGCGGCCGAGTGCGACGCCTCTCGTCCCTTCGCGCGCGCCGTGGCGTCCCGGGATGAGCGCCGTGAGCGTGAGGATGCCGCCTTCGCCCTGGTTGTCGGCGCGCATCACGACGACGATGTACTTGACCGAGATGATGAGGAGCAGCGCATAGAGCACGAACGACAGCACACCGAGAACGTTCTCGTGGTTCGGCGGCACCGCGTGAGATCCGTAGAACGACTCGCGCAGTGCATAGAGGGGACTTGTTCCGATGTCCCCATAGACGACGCCGAGAGCTGTCAGCGTGAGCGAAAAGAGGCTGCTGCGTGTGCCGTGTGGGCCTGCGTCCCGTGGGGCGGTCATCCGGTCTCGGGAGATTACCACCCTTCGACTCGCGCCGCTCGCTCAGGACAGGCCCTTCGACGCACTCAAGCCCTCAGACGAACAGGCTTCGGAACGTCAGCTCGCGGTGGTTCAGGCCAGCTGCGCGGTCGAACTTCGCGAGCAGCGGCGGCAGATCGATCGGCAGACGCCACTCCTCCGACCGGCCGCCGACGCTCGAGAAGCGGGCCGCGAAATCGTCCCACCACGGCGCAATCGCGCGCGCGATCGGTTCGATCACCAGCACGCCTCCGCCGTGCGACGCGGTCTCGAGCAATCGATCCTCGAGCCTGGTGCGCGCCGCCTGGGGCAACTCGTTGAGCACATACGCTGCGACGATGCTCTCACCTCGGCGCGGCCGCGGCAGCGTGGTCACGTCGCCTTGACGCGCACGACCACGCACGCCAAGGTAGTGATACGTCCACTGCGCCTCTTGAACAGCCCAAGGATGGCGATCGATTCCGACGACGGCCGGATCGGACTGCGTGGCGAGCGCCCAGGCGGCGCCAGCGGCACCCGTACCGCACCCGACATCGATGATCGTCTTCGGCCCTGGCGCGGCTCCACTGCGCGTACGCACGACTTCGCTGACGGCCATGAAGTGGAGTGGCGCATAGAACAAGGCAAACGCCGCGCGTTTCCCGCCGCTGTCGAGCGCGCCGAGCACATGACCGCCACCGGTGTGTACGGCCGGATGACGACGGCGCTCGACGTAGGCCGACGACAGCGCCCGCAGCGCTCTCGTCACTTCCGGGACGCGCAGATCCGCGAGGTGGCGTGCTTCGAGCGCGGCGATCCAGTCGAGAAAGCGTGCCTCCATGGTTGAGATGTTCGTCCAAATTTCGCATAACCCGCTACAATGCCAAGCTACGAGGAGGCTGTGCACGAATGCGAACGTACACATCTGTTCTGGTCATCCTGTTGTCGATAGTGATCGCGATGCCCCGAATGCAGGCGCAGGTTCAAGCGCCGGTTCAGTCCCCGGCATCCCACACCGCAAGCCAATCGGCCATCGACGCGGCCCTGCAGCAGCATGTGTCGTCGGCAGCGTCAGAGCGCGCAGACCTGTTGCGCGTGCTCGCCAACCCCGAGGTCAAGGCCGTGGCCGACAAGGCCGGTCTCGACCTGCGTCGCGCCACGACTGCCGTGGCATCACTCGAGGGACAGCAACTGAGTCAGCTCGCTGCCCAGGCGCGTCAGGTCGATGAGGCGCTCGCCGGCGGCCAGTCCAGAATCGTGATCTCGACGACAGTGATCATCATCGCCCTGCTGGTGCTGATCCTGCTCATCGTCGCGATCGATTGATCTCACCCAGGAACTCACTTGTGTTTGGTGGTGTAGGCCACGCTTTTCCAAACGGGGACGAGCGACGTTCCAACGACCGGCTCGGGCAGGAGCCTCCAACACAAGTGAGCTGGCGGATAGTGCAGTGATCGTTCGGAAACGGCCGGCGGCACTCTTCGTGCTGCTGGCCGTTTTCTTTCTG
>Ga0075421_100004221_pt1 | contig 17337 bp, 14 predicted proteins | sample SoiMetdeltSBSDD5_FD_75292 | JGI IMG/M metagenome (GOLD analysis project Ga0075421, IMG submission 75292) | Bulk soil microbial communities from a Populus tree surrounding site in Tennessee, USA - Soil MetaG P. deltoides SBSDD5 | ecosystem: Environmental > Terrestrial > Soil > Tree plantation...
GCCGAGCTCGCGCGATTCCGCATAGGCGGCGAAGGGAACATGATGATCAAGCTCCAGATTGCAAACCCCGATCTCGTTGAGTTCCAAAGTCTTCGCTGCGATTTGCTCCAGCGTATTCACGTTGACCTTGTATTTCGGCTGAGAGAGAGCGCCCTGGAGGCTGCGTGTGGCGAGCTTGATGATGTAGGGGCGGTGGGGCAGCATGGGCGAATTGTCCATCCACAGCACGTGCGCCTCGAACTGATCGGCTACCGCCACGGGGTGATCAGCTGCGCAAATGACGTCGCCACGGGAGACATCTACCTCGTCATTGAGCGTGAGGGTAATGGACTGACCCGCGAACGCCTCGGCAAGATCCGCATCGCGGGTCACAATGCGATTTATGCGCGAGGTGCGTCCGGAGGGAAGAATCCGCACCTCCATTCCAACTGAAGCAACGCCTGAAGCTATGGTGCCGGCGAAGCCACGGAACGACTGGTTCGGCCTGTTCACCCATTGCACTGGCATACGAAAGGGTCGCTCACTCGCGTTGGAGCGCAAGGGAACGGTTTCCAGATGAGACAGGAAGGTGGGGCCCCGGTACCAGGGCGTGTTGATGCTCTTGTCGACAATGTTATCACCATTCAGAGCCGACAGCGGAATGCAGCAGATGTCGGTCAGGCCCAGCTCTTTGACAAAGGTACGATAGTCGCTCTCGATGGCGCGAAAAACGTCTTCCCTGTAGCCAACCAGGTCCATCTTGTTGACGGCAACCACGATGCTGCGAATTCCCAGCAGAGAGACGATGAAGCTGTGGCGCCTGGTCTGGGTCAGGACACCTTTGCGCGCATCGATGAGTATCACGGCGAGTTCAGCGGTCGAGGCGCCCGTCGCCATGTTACGCGTGTATTGTTCATGGCCCGGCGTATCGGCAACGATGAATTTGCGCTTGTCGGTGGTGAAAGTGCGGTAGGCAACGTCGATGGTGATCCCCTGTTCGCGTTCGGCCGCAAGGCCATCGACGAGGAGAGCGAAATCCAGCTTACCGCCCTGGGTGCCGACGCGCTTCGAGTCCCTCTCAAGCGCAGCGAGCTGATCTTCAAACAACATTTTCGATTCATACAGCAGCCGACCGATCAGGGTCGATTTCCCGTCGTCGACACTGCCGCAAGTGATAAAGCGCAAGAGATCCTTGCCTGCCTGAGCGCGCAAATATTGTTCGACAGCAAGAGGGGTTTCGGAGCGGTGAAGCATCAGAAATAGCCCTCCTGCTTTTTCTTTTCCATGGATGCTGCCTGATCGTGATCGATGACGCGGCCCTGGCGCTCGGACGTGGTCGTGGTGAGCATCTCTTCGATGATCTCCAGGAGGCTCGAAGCTCGCGAAGCAATGGCACCCGTGAGAGGATAGCAGCCCAAAGTTCGAAAGCGGACGAGGCGCATTTCCGGACGTTCATCCGGATGCAGGGGCATACGGTCGTCATCGACCATGATCAATTGCCCCTCGCGGGTCACGACGGGCCGCTCGGCGGCAAAGTAAAGCGGAACGATTTCGATCTGTTCCTGCAGAATATATTGCCAGACATCGAGCTCGGTCCAGTTCGACAAGGGAAACACGCGCATCGATTCGCTTTTGTTGAGCCGGGGATTGTAGAGGGACCAGATCTCTGGTCGCTGATTCTTGGGGTCCCAGCGGTGGCGGGAATCGCGGAATGAGAATATGCGCTCCTTGGCTCTTGACTTCTCCTCGTCGCGACGGGCTCCACCAAAGGCCGCGTCAAAACTATAGAGATCCAGCGCCTGTTTCAGTGCCTCCGTTTTCATGATCTGAGTGTGGAGCGTGGATCCATGGGTGAACGGTCCGATGTTTTTCTCCACTCCATCCGGATTGATGTGAACCAACAGCTCGAAGCCATGGGTTTTGGCCATGCGGTCGCGGAATTCGATCATTTCGCGAAACTTCCAGCGGGTGTCGACGTGAAGGAGGGGGAAAGGGAGCTTGGCTGGATAGAATGCTTTCAGGGCCAGGTGCAGCATCACGGCAGAATCCTTGCCGATCGAATAGAGCATTACCGGGCGGCTGCATTCTGCAACCACCTCGCGCATAATGTGAATGCTTTCGGCCTCGAGCGATTCGAGGTGAGTCAATCTTCTTTGTGCCATAAACGATCCGCAGTGCCCCGGGGCCTTTTGCTGCAGGACCTCAATATTGTCAATTCAACAGGCGCGATGGGGCCCGGATAAATGCGTCGGCTTTACCGCCATTCACCGTACTCAGCCTCAAGGGCCGAGCCCGCTTGCCGGTCGGAAAGCTTGAGAAGTAAAACCAGATAGCTGAGCAGTGCGGCTGCGGCGAGACCCAAGCCGGTCGCCATTGTCTGGAAGAGGACGAATTGCTGGAGACAATAAAAAACCAGGACAAACGAAAGAACCCTAAAACCCCATTTTCGCCATACCAGATTGGCTGGACTCTTCCGGCACTTATCCCTGAATGTCACCCTCGCCTCCCTACAGGCCGTCTCTCGTAAAGATTGCACTATACGATTCGAACAATTTAAGGATGGTTAACAAAGGCCCGTGAATTGCGAAGCTAGTTCATGTCGGGAAAAATTATTTCCTTTCAATTGTGAAGCCGGGGCCAAGCTGCTAGGCCTCGATTTTCGCTGCGCGAGGATGATGCGATGTGCGGAATCGTAGGTCTCTATCTCAAAAACCCAAAGCTTCACGCCAAGCTCGGCCAGATGTTCACGCCGATGCTTGTGGCAATGACGAGCCGCGGTCCCGATTCGGCGGGGGTGGCCATCTATCGCAGCAAGGTGAAACGCGGTCTCATCAAGCTCAGTCTTGCTCATGATGATTCGAAATTTTCGTGGAAGGCCGTGGACGCCGGGCTGGAAAAGGCCTTCAATTGCGACGCCAAGATCAAAGTGATCGGCAATCACGCGCTTCTCGTCACGGATGCAGGGGAATCTCAAGTCGCGCAATGGCTTGAGACACATCATCCCCAAGTTCGGATCGTCGGTTCCGGCCAGGCCATCGAAATCTTCAAGGAAGTCGGATTGCCCATCGATGTGGCCAAGAAATTCAAGCTCGAGGAAGCGAAGGGTACGCACGCCATTGGCCATACGCGCATGGCGACAGAGAGCGCGGTCACGACGGCTGGATCACATCCTTTTGCAACAGGTGCCGATCTTTGCCTCGTCCACAATGGATCGCTGTCAAACCACAATAGGCTGAGAGAGGAGCTCAAGCGGCAGGGCTTGAGGTTCAAGACGGAAAATGACACGGAAGTTGCAGCTGCGTATTTCACCTGGCAGCTCAGACAGGGTAAGAGCCTAAAGGAAGCGCTGATGGCGGGAGTCAAGGATCTTGACGGGTTCTACACCTTCTGCGTGGGAACGGCCGATGGCTTCGCCGTCGTCAGAGACCCTATCGCCTGCAAGCATGCCGTTCTGGCGGAGACCGACGACTGGGTGGCAATGTCCACCGAATATCGTGCCATCGCGCATCTGCCCGGAGCAGACAAAGCTCGAATCTGGGAGCCGGCGCCCCAAACCATCTATAGCTGGGGGAAGGCTTGATCGAATTCGACCTGGATAAGGACGGCGTTAGCGCGCTCAATCAGAGACTTCATTCACTGCCAAAGGACACCAACGAGCGCAGTTGGCGCGTTAAGAACCCCATGGGCCAGCATGCCATCGCCTGCGGGCTGACCTTGCCGCTGATCATTGAGATCGAAGGTCACGTGGGCTTCTATTGCGGAGGGATGAACAAGGAGGCGGACATTATCATCAACGGTCATGCGGGCCCGGGCGTTGCCGAAAACATGATGTCGGGAAGCGTGCGCGTCAGAGGCAACGCCAGCCAGTCGGCCGGTGCCACCGGCAATGGCGGGCTCCTCGTAATCGAAGGCGACGCCTCGTCGCGCTGCGGCATCAGCATGAAGGGAATCGATATCGTCGTCGGCGGATCGGTTGGCCATATGTCCGCTTTCATGGCGCAGCGCGGCAATCTCGTGGTGTGCGGGGATGCCGGCGAGGCGCTTGGGGATTCAATCTACGAGGCGCGGCTCTACGTTCGTGGCAAGGTCGAAAGCCTGGGCGCCGATTGCATCGAAAAGGAGATGGGGGACGAGCATCGCAAAGAGCTCGGTCTGCTGCTCGAACGTGCGGCGTTCAAGGCGCGACCCGAGGATTTCAGGCGTTATGGGTCAGCCCGCAAGCTCTATAACTTCAACGTCGACCATGCCGATCAATATTGAGCAGGTGCCCTGAGCCATGGATGCCAACGTCCCGAGAACGACGCCGCGCAAATCCCATACCTTCGACGATTACACACTGTCGGAAATCCGGCGGGCGGCGACGACCGGGATTTATGATATTCGCGGGGCGGGAGCGAAGCGAAAGCTTCCAACCTTCGACGATCTTCTCTTTCTCGGCGCTTCGATCTCGCGCTACCCGCTCGAGGGCTACAGGGAGAAATGCGGCACAAACGTCATGCTCGGCTCGCGCTTTGCCAAAAAGCCCATCGAGATCAAGATTCCGATCACCATCGCTGGGATGAGCTTCGGTTCGCTCTCGGCACAGGCGAAAGAAGCGCTTGGCCGCGGCGCCACGATCGCCGGCACTTCGACGACGACGGGGGATGGGGGGATGACGGTGGAGGAGCGTGGCCACTCACATATTCTCGTCTATCAGTATCTGCCGTCGCGCTATGGGATGAATCCCGACGATCTGAGAAAGGCCGACGCCATCGAGGTCGTGGTGGGGCAGGGGGCAAAGCCCGGCGGCGGTGGCATGCTGCTTGGTCAGAAGATTTCCGACCGTGTCGCGCAAATGCGCTGTCTGCCCAAAGGAATCGATCAGCGGTCTGCCTGTCGGCATCCCGATTGGACGGGCCCGGACGATCTCGAAATCAAGATTCACGAATTGCGCGAGATCACCGACTGGGAAAAGCCGATCTACGTCAAGGTCGGCGGGGCGAGGCCATATTATGACACGGCGCTGGCGGTGAAATCGGGAGCAGACGTTGTCGTGGTCGACGGGATGCAGGGCGGCACGGCCGCCACGCAGGAGGTTTTTATCGAGCATGTCGGACAGCCAACACTCGCTTGCGTGCGCCCGGCAGTGCAGGCTCTGCAGGAGCTCGGCATGCACAGAAAAGTGCAGCTGATCATTTCGGGAGGTATCAAAAGCGGGGCCGACGTTGCCAAGGCACTGGCGCTGGGGGCAGATGCCGTTTCCATCGGAACGGCGGCGCTCGTGGCACTTGGTGACAACGATCTCGCGCTCGAGGCCGAATACCAGGCGCTAGGGACGACGGCCGGCGCCTATGATGACTGGCATGAGGGCCGCGATCCGGCCGGCATTACGACGCAGGATCCGGAATTGGCAAGGCGGCTTGACCCGGTGCTCGCCGGCCGCAGGCTTTCCAACTACCTCAAGGTCATGACGCTCGAGGCCCAGACGATTGCGCGCGCCTGCGGCAAATCACACGTCCATAATCTTGAGCCTGAGGACCTCGTCGCGCTGACGGTCGAGGCAGCCGCCATGGCCCAGGTGCCGCTGGCGGGCACGAATTGGATTCCCGGAAAAAACGGAAACTCATGAGCACCTACACGGCCACCATCAGCTGGCAACGCAATGGCGAGGTGTTCACCGATAATCGCTACAGCCGGCGGCATGAGTGGCGTTTTGACGGCGGGGTCACGCTGGCAGCGTCCTCGTCTCCTGCCGTCGTGCCGCGCTACTCCGACGCCAGCGCTGTCGATCCGGAGGAAGCATTCGTGGCCAGTCTGTCGAGCTGCCATATGCTGACCTTCCTCATGTTGGCGGCAGCCAAGAAATTCATCGTGGACGGCTATGTGGATGAGGCGCTAGGCACTCTGGCGAAGAACAATCGCGGCAAACTGGCCATGACGGAGGTCGTGCTCAGGCCCAGGGTAATCTTCTCAGGCGATTATCGGCCGAGCATCGAAGCGTTGGAGGAGCTGCATCACAGGGCGCACGAGGAATGTTTCATCGCCAATTCAGTCATAACGGATGTGCGTTGCGAGCCGGTAATCACAACGGAAACGGGTGAGTGATGGAACCCAAGGCGCTCGTGATTTTCGCAGCTGCACTTTTGGTCAATTCGGGAACTCCGGGGCCCAGCGTGGCGGCACTTGTGGCGCGAGTGATGGCACGCGGAGCAAGAGATGTCCTGCCTTTTCTTGCCGCCATGTGGATCGGGGAGGGGCTTTGGCTCGCGGCGGCGGTATTCGGGCTTGCAGTGATCGCCGCGCAATTCCATGCCCTATTCGTCCTGATCAAATATTTGGGCGTCGCATACCTCGTCTATCTCGCTTGGCGCATGTGGAGGGCGGATGAGGACAGCCTGCCTAGTGAGTCACCTAAGCGGAAGCCCCTGCAAATGTTTCTCGGGGGCTTCGCGATTACAATCGGCAATCCCAAGATCATGGTGTTCTACCTTGCACTGCTGCCGGCCATCATCGATGCAGAGAAACTGGGTGCTGGCGGCTTCCCAGCGCTGGTGATCACCATGCTGGCGGTGCTGATGTGCGTCGACCTCGCCTGGGTCTTGCTGGCGGTAAGGGCGCGGGCTCTTCTCAAGAGCAGGCGAGCCATGAAAATTGTCAATCGATGTGGCGCGGCGACGATGGCAGGGGCGGCGGCGGCCATCGCCGCGCGCTCGAACGGATAACAGACAAGTCGATCACAGGGAGCCCAAATGGCAAGCGATCTTGCAAAATACGCCCAGGAAAACGGAGTCAAATTCTTCCTGTTCAATTTCACAGATTTGTTCGGCACGCAGCGTGCGAAACTCGTTCCCGCGGAAGCAGTTCGGGGAATGCAAAAATCGGGTGCGGGATTTGCAGGATTCGCAACCTGGCTCAACATGACGCCAGCACATCCCGATTTATTCGTCATGCCGGACGCCGAGAGCGTTCTGCAGCTGCCATGGCGTCCTGAGGTTGCCTGGGTTGCCGGTGATCCGTGGATGGAGGGCAGACCTGTGGCGCAGGCGCCGCGCATCGTTCTCAAGGGACTCATCGAAAAGGCCGCAAAGAAGGGTTGCAAGCTGATGGCTGGCGTGGAGCCGGAGTTCCACCTCATCAATGCCGACGGGTCGACCATCTCCGATCACCGCGACACGCAGGAAAAGCCCTGCTATGACCAGTCGGCGATCATGCGCCGCTTCGACGTGATTTCCGAGATATGCTCGACGATGATCAAGCTCGGGTGGTCTCCCTATCAAAACGATCACGAGGATGCCAATGGCCAATTCGAGATCAATTGGAACTTCAATGATTCGCTGATCACCGCAGATCAGCTATCGTTCTTCAAATTCATGGTGAAGTCGATAGCGGAAAAGCACGGGCTTCGCGCAACGTTCATGCCGAAGCCCTTTGCCAATCTCACCGGCAATGGCTGCCATGTGCATATCTCGGTGTGGGACAAAGATGGAAAGACGAATCTCTTCCACGATCGAAAAGGGGAGTTGGGACTTTCGAGCTCGGCCTATCATTTCCTCGGCGGGCTAATGCATCACGCAGAGTCGCTTACCGCAATCACCAATCCAACGGTGAACAGCTACAAGCGCATCAATGCACCTCAAACCTTGTCGGGGGCAACCTGGTCCCCCAACACGGTGACTTTCGGGGGGAACAACCGGACCCATATGGTACGGGTGCCTGACGAGGGGCGGATCGAGTTCCGGCTCGCCGACGGTGCGGCCAATCCCTATCTCCTGATGGCGGGAATTCTGGTCGCAGGTCTCCATGGAATTGATGAGAAAATGAGTCCTGGCGAGCGGCTCGACATCGACATGTATGCGGAGGGGCACAAGGTCAAGAATGCCAAGAAGCTGCCGCTCAATCTCATGGATGCAATCCGCAATTTTTCCAAAGACAGTTACCTCCAGGATGCGCTGGGCGCGGAATTCTCGGAGGCTTTCATTAAGCTCAAGACGAATGAATGGAACAGCTACTGCCGGCATCTCACACAGTGGGAACGCGATACGACGCTCGATTGCTAGAGCCGAAACAGAGCATCAATGCGCTACTCGATCTTCTCCCTTCTTGCCAATTCGCTGTCACAGCACAGCAGGTGGACGCCGGCTTGGCGTGAGCCCGAGCCCAAGGCCGAATATGATGTGGTGATCGTTGGCGGCGGCGGCCATGGTCTTTCGACTGCCTATTATCTCGCCAAGGAGCATGGCGTCACCAATGTCGCGGTGCTGGAAAAAAGCTGGCTCGGCTCTGGTAATATCGGGCGAAATACAACGATCATAAGATCCAATTATCTCCTGCCGGGAAACGAGCCTTTTTACGAATGGTCAATGAAGCTTTGGGAGGGGCTCGAGCAGGATTTCAACTTCAATGCCATGGTGAGCCAGAGGGGCGTGCTCAACCTCTATCACACCGACCCGCAGCGCGATGCTTTTGCAAGGCGAGGGAACGCCATGCGCATTCATGGCGTCGACGGGGAACTCCTCGACCGCGAGCAGGTAAGGGATATGCTTCCCTTCCTCGATTTCGACAATGCGCGTTTTCCGATCCGCGGAGGAATTTTGCAGAGACGCGGCGGTACGGTTCGTCACGACGCCGTGGCATGGGGGTATGCGAGAGGTGCAGATGCCCGCGGTGTCGACATCATTCAAAATTGCGAGCTCACGGGCATTCGTGTGGAGAACGGCAGGGTTGCGGAAGTGGAGACGAGCAGGGGTAATATCAGGTGCAAGAAGCTCGGCCTCGCGGCAGCGGGAAACTCCTCCGAAGTGGCGCGCATGGCGGGAATCAAACTGCCGATCGAGAGCCATGTGCTGCAAGCCTTCGTCTCCGAAGGCATCAAGCCGTTCATCGATGAGGTGGTGACCTTCGGGGCAGGGCATTTCTACGTGTCGCAATCGGACAAGGGCGGGCTGGTCTTCGGGGGCGATCTCGATGGCTACAACTCTTATGCCAGGCGCGGGAATCTGCCGATGGTCGAGCACGTGGTCGAAGCAGGCGTCGCCATGATTCCTGGAATTTCGCGGGTGCGGATGCTCCGCTCTTGGGGCGGGATCATGGATATGTCGATGGACGGCAGCCCCATCATCGACAAGACTCACATCGAGGGTCTCTATCTCAATTGCGGCTGGTGCTATGGCGGCTTCAAGGCGACGCCGGCATCCGGCTGGTGCTTTGCCCATACAATCGCCAAGAACGAATTGCACCACCTCAACGCCGCCTACCGGCTCGATCGATTCAAGCGAGGCTACATGATCGACGAAAAGGGTCAGGGCGCCACACCCAATCTTCACTAGGCCCGATATGCGCATCAAATGTCCTCATTGCGGTGAACGGCCGTCAGAAGAGTTCAGCTATCTCGGCGATGCAGGCCCAAAACGACCCAGCAGCAACGATCCCGCGTCCATGGATGACTGGTTCGACTATGTTTATCTCCGTGAAAATCCAAAGGGAGTGATGCAGGAATATTGGCATCATTCGGGCGGCTGCCGGGGATGGCTCGTAGCGGAGCGGAACACGGAAACGCATGAGTTCATCTCAACCGTGAGTGCACGCGAATTCGCTCTGAGGCGAAGCTCATGAGCGGTTATCGTCTTGAGCGCGGCGGCCTCATCAAGCGGGAGAGGCGTCTCGGTTTCACGTTCGACGGCAAGCCCTATCATGGGTGCGAAGGCGACACGCTGGCATCGGCGCTCATCGCGAATGGAGTGAAGCTGGTCGCTCGAAGCTTCAAATATCATCGGCCCCGCGGCATTCTGACGGCAAGCTCGGCAGAGCCCAATGCGCTGGTCGAACTGCGCGAGGGCGGACGCAAAGAAGCAAACACGCGCATGACGATGGTCGAGCTCTATGACGGCCTCGTCGCAAGGAGTCAGAACCGGTGGCCCTCTCTTTATTTCGATATCGGCGCCCTCAACCAGCTGGCGGCACCGATCTTCGTTGCCGGCTTCTACTACAAGACCTTCATGTGGCCGCCGGCCTTCTGGGAAAAGTTCTATGAGCCGATTATCCGGAAAGCGGCCGGGCTCGGACGCGCCACCCATGAGCCGGATCCGGACCGGTATGAAAAGGCCTATGCCCATTGCGATGTTCTGGTGATCGGGGGAGGACCGACGGGGTTGATGGCGGCCCTGACAGCAGGGCGGTCAGGCGCCCGTGTCGTGCTCGCGGATGAAGGTCCGATGTTTGGCGGCTCTCTTCTCAGCGAGATCGAGGAAATCGACGCTACAAATGGGCTCGAGTGGGCACAGGAAGTGCTTGGGGAACTGGCATCGCTGCCGGAGGTGACACTCAAACCCCGCACCACCATTTTCGGCTGGTACGACGACAACGTATTCGGCGCGATCGAGCGAGTAGCCGATCACAAGATCGCGCCGCAGCCCTACGAGCCGCGCCAGCGTTATTGGCGGATCCATGCCAAACGGGCGATCCTCGCCACGGGGGCGGAGGAGCGGCCGCTGGTGTTCGGTGGCAACGACAAGCCTGGCGTGATGCTCGCGAGCGCGGTGAGGAGCTATGTCAATCGCTACGCGGTGGCACCGGGGAGGACGGGGGTCGTCTTCACAAACAATGATTCCGGTTACAGAACGGCGCGCGATTTGAGAGCCAAGGGCGTGCGGGTCGCCGCGGTTTTCGATTCGCGCAAGAACGCAGCTGTACCCGATGCGGGCGGCGTCGAGGTCATGATGGGTGCGCTCATCACCGGCGTCGATGGGGGCCTTGGCGTGAAGAGCGTTTCGTTCGACCGGGGCAGGGGAGAAGAACACATCGACTGCGATTTCGTGGCCATGTCGGGCGGATTCAACCCCAATGTCCAACTTGCCTGCCAACGCGGCGCAAAGCCTCTGTGGAATGAGGCGCTGCAGGCATTCGTGCCGCCGGACAATGGATCGGCACTGGTCGCTGCGGGGGCGGCCAAAGGAAGTATGCTGGTCTCGGAATGCTTGAGAGAAGGTGCCCAAAAGGGTGCGCAGGCTGCCAATGACACCGGGTTTCACTGCAAGGCTGCGGCGCTGCCGCTGACGAGGGACGACAGTTACAGCATCACGCCCCTTTGGTGGGTGAAGGAGAGCACGTCAAAAGCCTTTGTGGATTTCCAGAATGATGTCACGGCGAAGGATATCCCGCTGACAGCGCGGGAAGGCTACCGCCATATCGAACTCACGAAACGCTACACGACCCTCGGCATGGCGACAGACGGAGGGCGGACGTCGAATATCAATGGCGTCGGCATTCTCGCCGAGGCGACGGGCCGGACGATTGCCGAGGTCGGGACGACGACCTATCGTCCGTACTATACACCCGTGTCCTTCGGCGCTTTCGCGGGCCCTTTCAAGGGCTTGCATTTCCAACCCGTGCGGAAAACGCCTCTGCACGAATGGGCGCAGGAGCAGGGGGCCGTCTTCGTCGAAACCGGACTGTGGATGCGTTCGAGCTGGTTTCCGAGACCAGGAGAGATGGACTGGCTCGAAACTGTCATCCGGGAGGTCAAGGCCACGCGCGGCGGCGCTGGCCTATGCGATGTCTCGACTCTGGGCAAAATCGACGTGCAGGGGCCGGATGCGGCAGAGTTCCTCAATCGCGTTTATTGCAATGGCTGGAACACGCTCGAAATCGGAAAGGCGCGCTACGGACTCATGCTGCGAGAGGATGGAATCGTGTTCGACGACGGGACGACTTCACGGCTGTCGGAGCATCATTTCTTCATGACAACAACAACCGCCAATGCAGCGCGAGTCATGAGCCATCTCGAGTTTTGCCATCAGGTTCTGTGGCCCGAGCTCGACGTTCAGTATGTTTCCGTGACCGAACAATGGGCTCAGATGGCCATCGCGGGACCCAATGCGCGAGCCTGCCTGCAGAAGATCTGCACGGATATCGTGCTGAACGACCAGAGCTTTCCATATCTCGCCGCCAAGGAGCTCACCATTCTGGGTAATGTTCCTGCGAGGCTCTTTCGCATCTCCTTCTCCGGCGAACATGCTTATGAGCTCTCAGTCCCTGCCGATTACGGCAACATGGCAGCGCGGGCGCTCATGCACGCCGGGGCGGAATTCGGCATCACCCCCTACGGCGTGGAGGCTCTTTCCGTCATGCGCATCGAGAAGGGCCATGTTGCCGGGGGCGAGTTGAACGGTACGACGACGGCCGTGGATCTTGGACTGGGACGAATGATGTCGACCAAGAAAGATTATATCGGCCGCATGATGGCGCAACGCGAGGGTCTCATCCGCCCCGATCGTGAGGTCGTGGTGGGAGTTCGGCCCGTCAGCAAGAGTGACCGCCTTCTGGCGGGTGCACATATCGTGGCCAGGGGCGACAAGCCGTCGATGGAAACCGACCAGGGCTATGTCTCATCGGTCGCCTTCTCACCCATGCTCGACATGTGGGTGGGGCTGGCGCTGTGCAAGCGCGGCCGCGAGCGCCATGGCGAAGTCGTGCAATTGTTCGATGGGCTTCGAGACATTCACATCGAAGTCGAATTGTGCGATCCCGTGCATTTCGACAAGGAGAATAAGCGATTATATGCCTGAGACATCACCACAAGTCGGACTGGAGCGATTTCTGCCGCTAAAGCAACACCTTCGGCAGGGGCGCTATGGGGCGTTGCTTCATGAAGGTCCTGGCGTGCGGCTGTCGATCCGCCATCCGTTGTCGATCGTGACCATCATCGCCGGAAAGGAGAAGGGGCCAGCGCTTTCTGCACGTTTCGAAGCCGAATACGGCATTGCGGCGCCAAATCCGCGACGGATGGTCAAAGGGAACGCGCTCACACTGCAATGGTGCGCAGATCAGCAATATTACGCGGTCTCCGAGAACAGAGCGGAGAGTGAACTTTACGGCGAGCTCAAGTCCAAACTCAAAGGGCTTGCGTCCCTTAGCGACCAAAGCCATGGGCGCGTGGTAATTACGGTGGCGGGACCTGCGGCGCGGGCGGTACTCGCCAAAGGATCGGGGGTCGATTTCCACCCCCGCGAGTTTCCGGTGAGTTCAGCCGTGCCCACACAGATGGCGCATGTCGGCGTCCACGTCGCTGCACCCGCCGAGGACACGTTCGAACTCTCGTTGTTTCGCGGATTCTCGGAGCATTTCTGGGAATGGCTCACCGAACAGGCGCAAGAGTTCGGTTATGAGGTAGTCTGAAAAGAGGATTGGAGTGTGAGGCGGCGCGCATAACGGGCAATACGGTCACAGGCTTTTAACAGTTCATCCTCCTTGGCCGTCAGGCTAATGCGAATGTGACCACAGGCCGAGGTGCCGAAAGATTCACCTGGCATGGTCACGACATTCTCCTCATGGAGGAGGCCCAGGGCGAAGTCATCGCCGGAGAGACCTGTTCGCCTGACATCGACCATGACGAACATGCCACCCTCCGGCATGCGAACCGAAATTCCAGGGGCGTTGTTCAGGCGATCAACAAGCAAATGGGCGCGGCGGATATAGGCCTGGCGCATGGCATGGCATTCGTCGAAATCGCGGCTCAGCGCATAGGCCGTTGCATCTTCGAGAAAAGGCTGGGAACCGAAGAGCATGGTTTCGGACAAGGGCAGCATGGCCCGGCTGAATGATTCAGGTCCGATTGCCCAGCCGCAACGAAAGCCGGGCATCGCATGCGATTTCGACAGGGAGGAGACGACGATCGTACGATCGCACAGCTTTGGATCATCGAACGGCGAGGCGAAGGCACTCTCGAAAGCGAGAGTCGCATAGACTTCGTCGGAAACGATCCACAAATCATGTTCGGCGCACACCTCGCCAATTGCAGAAATCTCGCGGGCGGAAAGCACGGCACCCGTCGGATTGCTGGGTGTGTTCAACAGAAGAGCGCGCGAACGCGGAGTCAGTGCGCGCGCGAGGAGCTCCGCATCAAGGTGGAATCCCCGATCGGGATCGAGGGGAACCGGTACAATTCCTGCGCCCGTCGCCGCGATCACGCCCTGATAGGTCGCGTAACAGGGGTCAGGGATAAGAACCTCATCTCCCGTTTCGACCAAGGTCATGAAAGTTGTGAACAATGCGGTCTGCGTGCCCGGAAGAAAGGTGATCTGATCGGCTGAAATTTTTCGACCTGTGCGTGCGGCATAGTGCCCAGCTATGGCGGCCAGCACCTCGGGTTCTCCTCGTCCATTCGAGTAACGGGTTCGGCCGGCACGCATCTGGCGCTCAACGACGTCCAAAATCTCAGCTGGAGGCGGAAAGTCAGGTTCGCCGATCGACAGCATGATGACATCCTCGCCCAAAGCACGACGCTTCGCCCCCTCCAAGTGCACGAACCACTTGTCGGAGCCGAGGCCTTTAAGGCGTTCGCTGATGGATGCAAAGCGCATGTCGTCACTCCACTCGGAGAGCGGGTTCTAGCCAATTCACCTGAACCGGTCGAGGGAGGCCTGGCGCCGACTGCCCTCGCGGGTACTTGCGCTTGACAGCAGCAGGGGATTGCGTCCCTCTAGTCTCGGAAAACAAATAAAAAGTTGGCCCAATTCATGAGCGGCAAAACAACCAAACAACTTCCCCGCGTCACCTACTCCAATGTCGGGGCTGATTTCTCTGCCTTGGATGATTTCCTGGATGCGCGACTGCCAGAATATCGGCGCAGCATGCTTGGGCGGGCTTGGCCCAATGTGGTGGCAGGACGCCAAGACGTCTCGGGCAGAGCCTATGAAGTCTTTTGCCCCTTCGATCGCGAGCTCCTTGTTGCAAGGCTGGTTGCAGCAGACAAGAAGGCTGTCAAAAACGCGATTACTTCTGCGAAAGCAGCTTTTCCTGCCTGGGCAGCACTCGACTGGCAAGAACGCGTCAAAATCATGCGGCAATGGGCAGCGGAAATCGACCTGCGGAAATACGATCTGGCTCTTGCTGCTCTTTACGAGGTCGGCAAATCGAGGCTGGAAGCGGTGGGAGAGGCGGAGGAAGCGGTCGACCTTATTCTCTGGTACTGCACCGAAATGGAGCGAAACCAGGGGTTCCGAACGCAGATGCGCCGCGCTCTTCAGCAGGAAGAAACGGTTTGCCGGCTCAGACCCTATGGGGTGTTTGCCGTCATCGCGCCCTTCAATTTTCCGGTGGCGCTGCCATGCAACATGCTGGGAGCCTGTCTGATCGCCGGGAACACGGCGATCTTCAAGCCGGCACCGCAATCGGGCCTGACGGCGGCTCTTCTTGCCGAAGCCGCGGAGGCCGCGGGGCTGCCCGATGGGGTGCTCAACATGCTGTGCGGCGAAGACGCAGGCAAGCTCCTTGCCGATGAGGAGGATGTGGATGGCATTGCCTTCACGGGCAGCCATGAGGTGGGAATGAGGCTGTTCCGCAAAGTTGCTGCAGGTCATTATTCTCGGCCGATCATTTGCGAGATGGGTGGAAAAAATCCGGCCTATGTTACGCAAAAGGCCAATCTCGAAGTGGCGGCGGAAGGTTTAACCCGTTCGGCGTTTGGCCTTCAGGGCGAGAAGTGCTCGGCCTGTTCGGTCACGTATATCGAGGAGCCGGTCTATGACAGTCTATTGAGCCTGCTCAAGAGCAAGACGGAAGCTCTCAAAGTTGGAAATCCCGAAGACAAGGACGTCTTCGTAGGACCCGTCATCGACGATGCTGCCGTCGAGCGTTTCGAAAAAGCCTCTCGGCTTGCAAAACAGAAGGGGCGCATGATCACGGGAGGCGAACGCATTCGCACGGGCGCTTCAGCCAGGGGGACCTTCGTTCAGCCGACCATCGTCGCGGATCTCCCGGGTGAGAGCTGGATCAACAAGGAGGAATTGTTCCTCCCTTTCTTGTCCGTGCAGCCGATGAGATCGCTCAATCATGGGATCTCGCAGGGAAATCAGGTCGTCTACGGCTTGACGGCAGGGCTCTACAGCGAGGATGAGAGGGAGATCGAGCAGTTCATGAGCAGCGCTCAAGCGGGCGTTCTCTACGTAAACCGACGATCGGGCGCCACGACGGGTGCGTGGCCGGGCTATCAGACATTCTGTGGCTGGAAGGGGTCGGGCGTGGACGGCAAGGGTGGGCTCGGCCCCTATACGATCCAGCGCTATATGCGAGAACAGAGCCTCACTATCATGAACAAGGCTTGACCTTCGTGGAGCCCAGGGAACAAGCAGGCCGCCGCCGACGGCCGGAGCGCGCAGCGCGAGGCGTGCAAAACCGCTACAAGGCGCTGGGTCCTGTTGTTAATCCTTTTGCGCCCTTCAATATCCTTGACGAATACGGACTCAGCCGGATCGTCGAGGCCGCGTATCGACTCCTCGAGGAGGCAGGACTCGAGTTCCGCTCCGAGCGCGCGCTCGCGATCCTAAAGCAGCATGGTGCGCAGGTCGATCAATCCAGCCAAATCGTGCGTATGGATCGGGGCATGGTGCAGCATTACGTGGCGCTGGCCCCGAGCCGCTTCAATGTCCATGCACGCAACCCCGAACATGATACCGTAATGGGCACCAACCGGATCAATTTCAACACGGTCGGCAGCCCGCCCAATGTTTCAGATCTCGAGAGAGGACGGCGTCCTGGGACCTACCAAGATCTTTGCGATCTGGTAAAACTCAACCATGCACTTGGGGTGATCCATCTTGCCGGCGGAGCCGTCGTCGAGCCGCTCGATCTGCCGGTGCCGACGAGGCATCTGGAAAACCTCTATGCCATCTTGCGCTATACCGATCGGCCGGTGGTCGCGCGCACGGTCAGCCGCTTTCGTGCGGAGGATGCCATCGATATGGTCGCCATCGCTCGCGGCAAGACACGCGAGAGCATGATCGATGAGCCTTCGGTGGTCACGTCGTTCAACACGAATTCTCCGCGTCGCGTCGACGAAGAATTGCTCGATGGACTCATGTGTTTCGCCGAGTATGGGCAAGTCAACATGATTACGCCGTTCACGCTTGCCGGCGCCATGGCCCCGGTGACCGTGGCGGGTGCGCTCGTGGAGCAGACCGCAGAGGCGCTTGGGGTTATTGCGTTCACACAAATGGTTCGGGCCGGGGCGCCAGTGATGTTCGGCGGATTCACCTCGAATGTGGACATGAAGTCGGGGGCGCCCGCATTCGGAACGCCGGAATATGTGAAAGCGACGCTGGCCGGCGGTCAAATCGCCCGGCATTTCAGGCTGCCTTACCGGGCATCCAATGTGAATGCCTCGAATGTCGTGGACGCACAATCCACCTATGAAAGCGCCCTGTCGCTGATGGCTTGCGTGCTCGGTCATGTGCATATGGTGCATCATGGGCTGGGATGGCTCGAGGGTGGCCTGACAGCATCTTTCGAAAAGACGGTGGTGGATGCTGAAATGATCAGGGCATGGGCAGAAACGCTGAAGCCGATCGAGGTCAATGAGGAGTCGCTCGCCGTCGAGGCCATCAA
>Ga0075421_100004222_pt1 | contig 17336 bp, 12 predicted proteins | sample SoiMetdeltSBSDD5_FD_75292 | JGI IMG/M metagenome (GOLD analysis project Ga0075421, IMG submission 75292) | Bulk soil microbial communities from a Populus tree surrounding site in Tennessee, USA - Soil MetaG P. deltoides SBSDD5 | ecosystem: Environmental > Terrestrial > Soil > Tree plantation...
AAAAATTTGGAAGGTGTTTTGGCCGCTATTTGCGAGGCGGTGGCGGCGGGGTGAGGGTACATCTCTACCCTCACCCCCGGCCCCTCTCCCTTTTAGGGAGAGGAGCGTTTCTATATACTGTCCCCTCTCCCCGCAGGGGAGAGGGCTAGGGTGAGGGGGAGCAGTTGTTCTACCTCCCCCGATACGCATTCGCATACTGGCACGTCTGATTCAAATAAAAATCACCGTAGCTCGTGCCGGGTTCGATCTCCGTCCCCTCGATCCACTCATTAAAAGATTTCACGAATAGAAAATCGCCGCCGGTGTTGGCCGTGGCCGCGAACGTATCCGCGTAGTAACCGCCGTTGCGGCGGTCGCGCGCAAAGGGCGGCGCGGGCGAGCGCAGATCATTCCCCGCATTCGCCGCACGCGTATCGTCAAATCCAGGGGCAATCGTATCGGCGAAATACAAACCGCCAATGGGCAGGTTGCCCGAGCGTTCGACGCCGCGCAACGCATCGGCCCAGCGTTTCTGCTTGAGCCACGACGAGGGGAAATCACGGTGATCAATCCGGTACACGTAGAGACCGTCGAACAGCGGGTTGTAAATCGTCTTCAAGCCCTCCGCCATCCAAATGGCTGTATGGTTCGGGTCCGTCGCCGCGCGGATGCGCTGCCAGGCCGCGAGTGCGTCCGTGTCATTTCCCCACGGACGCTCCATATTCGTAAAGACGATGACCGGCCGGCCTCCCAACCGCAAGTAGTTGCCATCATTTCCCCATGTATTCATCGCGTAGCGAATCGCATCTATGATCAGTTGCTCGGACGCACCCGGCGTAATGTTGGTCAGCACGACAATCGCGTGGCGCAGATTGGTGCCGCGGGAGGCATTCAGCAGTTGATTGAAGTTGTTCGTCGTGCGCCCATCCTGCGGGCCATACCAATGCGCATCAAAACCGTTCAGGCACGCTTGCTGCGCTTGAGCCACATGTCGCTGGATTGCTCCGTAGTCATCTGAGTTGTACGGAGGCGTGGCGACATCCCACATCAAGGAAGTCGTGAATGTGCTTGGCTCCCACCACATGAAGTAATCGGCGAGGACAACTTTTTCCGTGCCCAGATGATTGATGCCCGGCGTGGTGGAAATGGGAGGCGTGCTTGGGGTTGAACTGAGGCTAAAGCGGGCAAAGTAAGACGATGTCCGTCCGCCGACAATCGTGAGGGTCGTGTTGAGTGGATTGGGCCATTTGCCCGCGCTCGCGCCGCTGGTGGCGACCGAAATTGTGTGCGTCCCATTCGGTAAATTGAACGTCGCGCGCGATGAAGCGGCCACCGTCCCCAGTTGAGCGCCATCCGAACTGACCAGGCATTGCACGTCGTCGCTGGTGGTCTTGCCGGGCAAAAAGCAATTGACGCTCAGAAAACCGAACAGCCAATTTTTCTTGGGATAGAGATAGACATAGCGCGTCGAGGCGGGAAATGCCGAAACCGATTGAGAAATGTCGCTGTACACATACAACCCATTCGCTTTGGGATCCGTCACGGCGCGCGCCTCAACCGTGTGTTTCCCCTGTGCAACGAACACTTCCGCCGACGCGCTCTGCGCGGCAATCAGCGCGCCATCCACGTAGAGGTCGGCTAGCAGCCCCGTGGGCTGGACTTTGATCTTGAGCAATCCCTTGAGGGTGAAGGTCGCTGAGAACCGGGCGGTCTGCGCGAAACTGCGTCCGGCGGAAATAGTCACCGTATCATCGCGCGTCGTCGGACTCCAGTTGTTAGCTTGATCGCCGACGAGTTCGGTGTGCAGCGTGTGCACGCCGGGCGGCAGCGGATAAGTCACTTTGGCGTTCGCGCCGATGTCCAGCTGCGTGACGCCGTCCAATGTCAGCCGGCAAGCGACGTTGTCTGTGGCGCGGCGGCCGCGCGGGCTGCAAGTAAAATCCAGCAGTCCTTTCACGTAAGTCTTCGTTGGATAAAAATAGATGAAGCGGACTTGTCCCGGAGAGCCGGATTGATTGGATCGGCTTTGATCCGGATAAATAAATAGATTCCCGAAGCCGGAGTTGGACGGGTCTTGCAGGTTGCGTACTTCAACAGTGTGCGCGACACCGGGTGTTCCGATGAGTCGCGCGCTGTTCACGCCGGGCGTCACCAGATTCCCGTCGAGATAAAAATCACCGGTCAATGTCGCCGGATTTAGTTTGACGTCGAAGCAGGCGACCGCCGGATCGCACGGGGCCGCGGCAACGTCTCGGGTCCAGGTTGCCCCCACCGTCCAGGGCCAAAGTAAAAATAACGCTCCCAGGACAAAAAATTGGGTTAATCGTCGGGTAGAGAAATACATCGTCACCTCGCTCGCGAATGGGAAACGCGAGCGAGGATAACAGGCCACGCACCGTCGGTCAATCCACCGATTCTTCCTATCGTGAATTGCTCTACCCTCGCCTCCGTGCTACACTCCTTCAACTTCGGGGAGGAGGCTGGCGAGTTACTGTGCGCGTGAAGTTTTGGGGAGTGCGGGGGTCCATTCCGACTTCTTTATCCACCGAGCATCTCACGGAAAGACTGTTCCAGGCGCTCTCCGGCGCGACCGGCGTTAATCTCTCCGATCCGGCGGAAGTGCAGGCGTATATTGCCGGCTTGCCGCCGAGTGTGCGTGGCATCGTCGGCGGCAACACGCCCTGTGTGGAAGTGGACACGGGAACGGACACGATCATCATTGACGCCGGCTCCGGCATGCGCGCGCTGGGCCTCCACTTGATGACCCGCGAGTTTGGCCGGGGCCAGGGCGTCGCGCACATCTTTCTGACGCATGCGCATTGGGATCACCTGCAGGGCTACCCCTTTTTCGCGCCGGCGTATGTCCCCGGCAACAAACTCATTTTCTACGCCGTCAATTTTAATCCACAGCGTTACCTGGATCATCAACAGGTCGCGCCGATGTTTTTCCCCATCACCTTGAATAACGTGCCGGCGGAAAAAGAATTCATCGAATTACGCGAGGGCGAGGCGGTGACCATTGGACGCACGGTGGTGTCCAATCTTGCGCTCTATCATCCCGGCACGGCCTACGCCTACCGCTTTGACGACGGCGAGAGCATCTTCGTCTACGCCAGTGACGGCGAGTATCAATCGCTGAACGAACCCAGTCTGCGGCGGTATATTGATTTCTTCGCCCACGCCGATGCGCTGGCCTTTGACGCTCAGTTTTCGCTCCGCGACGTTTTTCTGAGCAAAGTGGAGTGGGGGCACAGCTCAGCGATGATCGGCGTGGAGTTGGCCGAACGCGCGCACGTTAAGCGCTTGGTCACTTTCCATCATGATCCGACTCATTCGGACGAACAAATTTATGACATTGCCGCCAAGGCGCGCGAGTTTGCTCCGCTGATCAACGATCTCCATCCGCAGACGGAAGTTTTGGTGGGGACGGAGGGCCTGGAACTCTTCCTGGGCCAATTGACCGGCTTGGAGGCGATGGAGCAGCGGATGAATTCGGTCTGGACGCTGGCGCTGGCCGGGCAGTTAGATGCGACCACGAGCGGCGAGGCGCAGGGGCGGCTGCACCCGCTGCTCAAAGATGCGCCCGCCGGCCGCGTGATTTTGGATTTGACGCTGCTCTCGATGGCGGATGCGATTGGGATTAAGGGCTTGCTCGATGTTTCCCGCGCCCACCCCCGGGCGCAGTTGGCCGTGCTGGCGCCGACGCCGCATATCCGGCGGGCGCTGGATCAATCCGGCGCGGGCGAGGTGCTCAAGATTTTCCGGAGCCGGCAACAAGCGTTGACCGCGCTCATGGGGTCGGCGCAGTTGCCTTTGGCGGAGGAGACGATCGGCGATCACTACCAGATTGGCGAGATGTTGTTTGCGGACGAGGTGGGGGTGGTCTATACCGGGCGGGATCAGCAGACGAATGCGCCGGTGATGGTGCAAGTCGTCGCTCGGCTGCCGGACGATCCGGCGCGGCAAGAATTCAGCAGCAAAGTGGAAGCCTGGCGCTCGGAACAGCATCCGGGCCTGCTGCCAGGCAAAGCGGTGGTTGCCAACGACTCCTGGATTGCCTTTGTCTGCGCGCGGCCCGAGGGTGTCTCGTTGCGGGACTGGCGGATGCGCAAACCGATGTGGTTGGAGGTTTGGCGCACCGCCGAGGACTTGTGCGAGGCGTTGGCCGCAATTCACATGCGCGGCTTGATCCATGGCGACCTGCGGCCGGAGAGCATCATCGTCGGCGAGGCGCGCGCGCAGATTTCTCGCATCCCCTTGTTTCCGCACGCGCCGGATTACGGCCCGAACGCCTATCACGCCCCGGAGCAGTTGCGAGCCAAGTCGGTCACGTCCCGAACGGATGTTTACTCGTTAGGGATTAACTTGTACGAACTATTTCTCGGCGCGCATCCCTTTGCCGCCGAGTCGGAGGAACTGCGGCTGACCTTGCAGCTTTATAGCAAACCGCAAAGCCCGCGCCTGCGCTGGCCGGAGATTCCGGTGGCGTTGGAAACGTTCCTGCTGCGGCTGCTGGCCTTGGCGCCGGAGGATCGTTTCGCCTCCGGCCAGGAAGTTCTGGAAGCGTACGCCGCTTTGCGGCCTGAACCGGGACCGGGGGGGTAGAGATGACGGCTCATTTATTTAATTGTTCAGCTTGCGGTGCTCCTTTAATCCCCAAGGGGAGTCGCTCGATTATTAGCTGTCCGTATTGTCGCGCTTCCGTCGTCGTGCCGGAAGAACTGCGGCCAGTTTCCGAGGCGGCCGCGTGGTCCCTGCTGCTGTTTGACGGTTTTACCTCCAACGATCATAACTGGTTAGTGGGCAGCTTGCCTAGTAACTATTTCTCTAAACTGAACCAATCCATTGCCGAGGGGCGCTATCGGTGGGAAGCCCACGTCAGCCTGCCCTCCAGTATCACTACGTCTTGGTTACGCGGCTATCCGGTCTCAGATTTTCACCTGGTGGTCAATTGTAAGCACATTCGCGGAAGCCACGCGGGTAGCAGTTGCGGGTTGATTTTTCGAATCCGAGACAACCATAACTACTATTGGTTTCGGGTAACCGATAATAAGTTTTTTGCGATTTCAGTGGTCCAAGAGAGCGAATGGCTGACGCTGGTGGATTGGACCCGAACCGAGACCATCAAACCGAATGGGGTCAATCAGTTGGAAGTCATTGCGTATCAAACCCACTTTTCCTTTTTGATAAATGGGCAGCTCGTCAGTGAAGTGGAGGCTGATCATTTCAGCCAGGGGTTCGTCGGAGTAGCGATTGAAGGGTATACCTCTGGAGAAGATATCATGTTTGATTTTATGGACATCAGCTTGCGTGCGCCGTGAGATTTAGCGTGGAGGTCCCTATGAAACGCCTATCTTCGTTGAGCTTGTTCATCTGGCCGCTGGTGCTGGCGACGTTGGCCTGTTCCTTCGGCGCCGGGTCAGGGTCTAATCCCGCGCCCACCCCTAAACCGGCGCAAACCCAAAGCTGCAAGTGGACCGGGACCTGGGATACCGAATGGGGTGGAGTTACCAACGGGACGGCCTTGTTGGTCCTGCGCCAAAAAGGAAAGACGGTCACTGGCGAGTACACCTACGCCTGGGTTGATTCAGAAGTTAATGGTCAGATCGAAGGGACGGTGGACGAGACGCGCTTAACTGGAACCTGGGAAGAAGGAAGTAGTGTCGGCACGCTCACGTTTGACTTGGACAAGAAGTGTGAGGTCTTTACCGGTGAGTGGAACCGGGACACAGGGGAAGGCGGCGATTGGAATGGGACGCGCGTAAAATTTACTCAACCGGAGCCGACCGCGGTGGTGGTAGATAACACGCCCTCCGATAAAGTGATTCAGACGGCTTTGTCAGCCCATCAGGGCATCTATGTGAACGCCGACAGTTATGCGGTGTTGGAAGCCAAGCTGCTCTCGGTTCCGAACACGGCGGAGAATGCGGACATTGTGGAAGCCTGGTGCGTTCCGATTTATTACACCTGGACCTCGTCAGATGAAGCCGGATTTGTGTATACCGAAGAGAGTATTCGGGTCTATCTGGTCGTGCATCGGGATCTAACAGGCAAGAAAGCCTGGACCGCCCGAACCACGGACATGTATGGCTGCGAGGGGTATGACGAATTGCGTTAAGACCGGCTTGAGGGGCCGCGGTCCCCTCAAGGTTCGGGCTAACGCCTAACAACACCCACCACCGCCACAGCAGCCAGCCTCACAGTCTTCATCGCCGCAGCAGCCAGGGTCGTACCACTTGGTGCGCATCGCATTCACCTCCTTTCTTCCTGTCACATAGATGGTTGTCTATGCGTCTGGATAAAAAAAGAGACAGGGAGTCTCAAGACAGGACTTTGCTAATGACGGTCGTCGCCTTCTCTTCCGGCGCGAAGACGGTCAGGATTTGTCCGCAGCACGCGACCACCCGATTCTGATTCAGCGTGTAAAACGTTTGTTTGCCTTCCTGACGGACATTCACCAAATCGGCGTCTCTAAGAATAGCTAAATGATGGGAGACCGTCGGCTGAGACACGTCCAACTGCTCGACGATGGCGTTGACCGAGAGCCACTGGCAGCAGCAGGCGCGCATAATCTTCTGCCGCGTTTCGTCGGCGATGGCTTTCGCAAATTCAACCGGAGTCGTTCCGGCCCTTTCAGTGGATTTTTTCATATAGATAACCGTCTATGTGTATCTGGGATTATATCGAAGTTTGTCTATGTGTCAAGACTCAAAACTGAAACTGATCGTCTTTGAGCCGGACGATTTTTTTACGGTAGTTGAAGATGTATTCCTGCAAGCGCGTTTCCAACTGTTCCCAGGCCGGGCTGTCGAGCACGGCGGACAGCGTGGCGCGATCCTCCGCGATGAATTCAACTAAGCGAATGGGATAGTTGCCATACGCCGTGTGCCACGCGCCGTTCATATACAAGCCGAGTTTCTGAACGGCCGGCACCAGTTCTCCCAGCATGAAGCGATAATACGAGTCCAAGGCTTCAGGAAGAATATCGTAGGTGAGGATGAGTTTGACCTGTTGTGTGTTGTTAGGCATGGGCTGATCCTTATCCTCAGACCCTAAAGGTCTCGCGTAGCGGACCTTTAGGGTCTGTCCATGGCAATATCTGATCGGTAGCGATTGATGAGACTCGTTACGGTGCGTGGCCGACCGGGGCCACCTAAGCGCACGGTTTCCGGCTTCTCTGTCCAAATCCCCGGAATCTTCGTTCCACACTCCGGGCACGTTCCCTGAGCGGTGAGGCGATAGCTCAAAATAATATATCCATACCGTTCAATCAAACATGCCTGGCACTGATGGCAGAACGTGTGCTCGTGCTCTCCCACTTGACCGGGCAAGTTGCCAGCATAAATATAACGCAGACCGGCTTCTTTTCCAATTTCCGCCGCGCGGAGCAAATGCTTGACGGAGGTATTGTCCGGGTCGGTCATCTTGTAGTCTTTGTGGAAGGCGGTGACGTGCCAGGGGATGTCGGGTGAAATGGCCGCGAGGAATTGGGCCGCGTCGCGCAGTTCGGCGTCGCTGTCATTGAAGCCGGGGATGATGAGGGTGACGATCTCCAGCCAGAAGCCCAGTTCGTGAACCAGCCGGATGCCGTTGAGCACATTTTCCAAGACCGCCCCCAACTTTCGATAATTCTTATCCGACATGCACTTCAAATCAATCTTGTACCCGACCACATACGGACGAATGTACTCAAGCGTCTCGCGCGTCGCATTGCCATTGGAGATGTAGACACATTTCAACCCGGCGTTGACCGCTTCTTTGAAAACGGCCACCGCCCACTCGCTCGTGATGAGCGGCTCGTTGTAGGATGACCCGACGAGTGTCGCGCCTTGTTTTTTGGCGAGCGCAACAAGTTGCTGCGGCGTTGTTATCATCGGCTGCGCGCCAGACATTTCCGAGGCTGGGTCGCGGAGAGCTTGCGAGGTGATCCAGTTTTGGCAGAATCCACAATGCATATCGCATCCCAGCATACCGAACGTCAACGTGTCCGAGCCGGGATAGACGTGGAAGAACGGTTTCTTCTCCGTAGGGTCGCACTGCAATGCGCCGACGTAGCCCCATGGCACTTTCAATTCGCCGCCGGCGTTGAAGCGCACTTTGCAAATCCCGCGCCGCCCTTCTTTTATGAGGCAGCGGTGGCCGCAGGCGTAACACGTCAGCGAACCATCGGCGTGCTTTTCATACAGCTCGCCTTCCATCGTCAATGAGTCTACGAGTTGTTCAAGCGTTCGGACCGTCATTGTCCTTCACTTTCAAATTCTTTAAGATTATAGCACTCCGGGTATAATTCCGGGTATGCTAAAAGGCCTGAACCTCTATGAGCTTTGATCGCGCCGGTGACCATCGCCGTCAATCCGCTGAAGAACTCTTTCGGCTGGGACGAATTTCTGTGAAGGAGGGCGACCGCGCCGAGGCGCGCCGGTTGCTGCAGCAGGCCGTCGAGTACGACCGCGATCATTCGGAAGCCTGGCTGTGGCTTTCCGCCACGACCGATGATCCGGTTGAGCAGAAGCAGTATCTCGAATGGGCGATTGCCGCCAACCCGGCCAATGCCGCGGCTCGGCGTGGACTGGGGATTGTGACGGGACGCTTGAACCCCAAAGAGATTCTGCCCGAGGGGGATTCGCCCCAACCCCAACCGTCCACCGAACCCGAAGAGGTCGTCGTCCGGCGCATGTTCAAGTGTCCGCAATGTGGCGGCACGCTGCGCTTTGATCCGGAAATCGTTGACCTCAAGTGCGAGTCCTGCGGCTACGTGGAGGTTGTCGAGGAAGTTCCCATTAAAGATAGCGAGCAGGTTTTGGATTTCAACCTGCCCACGCGCAAAGGCCACGGCTGGGCCGAGGCCGAGCGCCGCTTCACCTGCCGGCAGTGCGGCGCAATCACCCTCCTCCCGAAAGCGCAGACCTCCGACCAATGCCCCTTCTGTGGCTCGGCCGCGCTAGTCGCCGCGCCGGAGGAAGTCGAACTGCTGCCGCCGCAAGGGGTGATTCCCATGGGCCTCGAATCGCTTCAGGTTCAGCAGGCCGTCAAGGCTTGGCTGGGTCGTGGATTCTTCGCGCCGGATGATCTGTCGCTGCTCGCGCGCGACAGTCGTCTCCATCCCGCTTACGTCCCATTCTGGACTTTCAACGCCACGCTTAATGCTCGGTGGAGTGGCTATGTGTCCGAGGGGCATGGGCGCAATCAACGTTGGGTCTGGCGCACAGGCGAGCGAATTTTCTTTTACACCGATCATCTTCAGCCGGGGACGCGCGCGCTGCCCGCCGACCTGCTCACGCAAATCAAAGCGTTCGATCTCGCGGCGTTGGTCGAATATAAACCGGAGTATCTGGCGGGCTGGCCCGCGGCGACATACGACATCTCACTCGCGGAGGCTTCGTTGGCCGCGCGGGAGGTGATGATCGCCGAGGCGAAGAAGGAACTTTTTTACAAAGCGGCGGGCGGGGCCATGGTCCGTGATCTGGAAGTGACCGGCAGCGATTTCACCGGGCAGACATACAAGTTTGTGATGCTGCCGCTGTGGGTCGGCGCGTATGCTTATCAAGGAAAAACTTTTCGGGTATTGGTGAATGGGCAGACCGGAAAAGTTGTTGGGGATAAGCCGGTGGATCAAGTCAAGGTAGTCCTCCTAATCGTGACGGGAGTGATTGCCGTGGGGGCGCTGGCGCTCTTAGCCCTCTATTTTTTTCGCTGATGTTCGCTTTGGATTAGAATCAATCCATGTCCGCTCTGAGTCTTCGCGACCGTCTCCAGCGCCTGCAAAACGTCAAACGCCGCTTGCCGCCCTCCGTCTCGCCGGAGGTGCTCGCCGAGCGCGCAGAATTAAAGCGGGCGGCGTTAGCCGGATCGCGTGAAACACAACTGCCCGGCCGCGAAGTCTCCACCTCGCTCGGCGCGTTTCAATTGATTGAAAAAAATTATCCACTGGATTTCCTCCACGGCCCGGCGCGCTTGGCTGAGATGCTCGCGCACGATCCGGCTACCGCCGCGCGCTTGACCCGCGATGAAGCGTTCGCCCAGGTGGATTTGCGTTCACTCGTTTTCCTGGATACGGAAACAACCGGGCTGATGGGCGGCGCGGGAACGTTGGTCTTTCTCGTCGGCCTGGGCGTCTATGAAAATGAGCAGTTTATCCTCCGCCAATATTTTCTGCGCGATCCGGCGGAAGAGGTGGCTATGCTCACCGCCCTCGTCCAAGACCTCGCCCCGCGCACCGGGTGGGTGACGTTCAATGGTCGGGCCTTTGATATTCCCTTGCTGGAATCGCGGCTCACGCTGAACCGTCAGCGCGGCGCGCTCGGCACTCGCCCGCATCTGGATTTGCTCATGCCTGCCCGCCGCCTCTATCGGGGCCGCCTCGCCTCCTGTTCGCTTGGACACATCGAGCAGCACGTCTTCAACATCATTCGGGAGCAGGAGGACGTGCCGGGGTTCCTCATCCCAGGAATGTACCAGAATTATTTGCACACCGGCGATCCAAGCGAGATGCACCGCGTGATCTACCACAACGCTATAGATGTCCTCTCCATGGTCACGCTCGCGGCGCATGTGCTGGATATATTTTCCATGTCGTTTTTAAAGTCAGAAGCTAAAAGTCCGAAGTCCGAAGTCCAAAGTCCAAAGTCGGGCAATCATCAATCAACAATCAGCACTCAACAATCATCAATTCTTCTTCGTCTTGCTTGTTGGCATGAGGATCAAGGCCGGCTCCCTGAAGCCGAGTCCGCTTACACGCAGGCTTTGGCCGGCGATTTGAATCTGGATGACCGGCGTCTGGGTCTCGAACGTTTTGCCGCCTTCCTCAAACGCCGGGATCGCCGCTGTGAGGCCGTGCCTTTATGGGAACAATGGGCCTCGTTCACGCTCGACGATCCGGAGCCGTTCATCGAACTCGCCAAATATTACGAGTGGCATGCGACCGATCTGCCCGGTGCGATGGCGTGGACGGAACGCGCGCTCAAAATGGTCGCCGCCTGGCCCAAAGGTTGGCAGCGGGATGAAGTCAAAGACAACTTGCAGCATCGCCTGGAACGGTTGAAAAAGAAAATGTAAGGGGATGCAATTTCGCGTTTGACCTTCACATTCTGTCCTGCTATCATATCCCGGCAAGCACACCATCTTCTTTGAATATCCTCAAGCATAACTTATCACCCGTCATTATTAAATCTTGTCCCAATCGGGCAAGCTACTTTTTCTGGCTGTTTCAAACTACAATCGGATTGTCCGGGCGCGAACCTATCCAGGAGGAACCCATGTTCAAACGTAGCGTGCTTTTGTTTAACGTGTTTGTCGGAATGACCTTGCTCCTCAGTGCCTGTGGGCAAGCGGCCACGAGTAGTACTCCCACCTCCAGCTACAATCCCAGTAAGATCAGCGACCCCGTCAGCAGTTCGGACTTATCGTCGCAACTGCAAACGGCCGATACCTTTTATGATGGGTTTCCGGATTTTGGTCACATGCTCGCGCCCACCGACTATGACGAGAAATATGGCGACACCATTCCCATCTTTCGGTTAAGCCAGGATTTCCCCAAGTCGGAGCCGCCGAAAAAAGACCTCCCGCCGATGCTGGAAATTAATTTTGAAACGGATTGGGAAGACTATGCGCTGAGCGTGCGGGATTACTGCTTTGACGGCAATGTCGGCAATTCCAATATTGAGGAGGATTGGCGACCGGAAGACAATACCGTGCGCGATTGGTATCACATTCCCTGGTTGCATTGGGGCCCGACGGGCACCGAAGGTTTTCACGGTCTCATCTTTGAGACTTCGGTTTCGCCGTTTCAGTTGGCGACTGAACAAGTGGACTCCCAGTACATTTACGCCGTCACCATCATGAATGCGTACGGCGGTTACACCATGGGGCAAATGTGGGATGATCCGCTGAAACCCAATCGCATGGCGACCGATAAGCGCGAAGATGGCGGCTTCCCGGTGGGGACCGTCTTCTGCAAACTCTTATTCACCACGGCCCCGACCGAGCAGGTGGATTATTTGACGAATCCCATCGAGTGGACCGCTTACATTCTGGCCAATCCGGAAGTGGTCTACAGCGACCCGGACGAGCTGACCCGCGAGGTCGGCACGGTCCGCCTGCTCCAGATGGATTGGATGGTGCGCGATGATGATTCGAAAGACACCGGCTGGGTCCTGGGCACGTTTGTCTACAATGGCAACTTAAAGAATGAACGGCTGTGGGATAACCTGGTGCCGCTGGGCGTGCAGTGGGGCAATGATCCCGACATCACCAAGAATGAAATCACTCCTTATCCGGCGCGCAAAACGGAGATCAACTCGGATTTAAAGCAGACCATCATCAACCCGTCCGACGATGTGCCGCCCCAGCATCTGGGCTGGAATGGCCGCCTCAACGGCCCGGCCGACCTCAACACGTCTTCCTGTATGGCCTGTCATGGTGTGGCCGAATTTCCTCAGATCACCAGTTTGGTCGCGCCGGGGATGGTGCCCGCGACCGGCGCGCAGCCCAGCCAACTCCCGCCCACGCAAGGTGGCTCGGAGGAATGGATGATCTGGTTCAAAAATTATGAAGCCGCCACGGCGATAGACGAGAAGTATTCGACCTCCACCGATTTTTCCTTGCAGGTGGCCATCAGCCTCGCCAACTTCTACGAATGGTCGAGTCAGCAGGTGGGCGGCGAATGGGCTTCTGAATACGAGCAGGTGGCCCAACCGCTTGACCGCGGGGGTAAAGGGGATAAATAGTTCTCTGCCCGCCCTTTCAGTAGACTCGATCAGACATAAATTTCTTCAGCCACGAATCGCTGCGCGCGAATGACCACGAATTTTTGTTTTTCTTCGCGAAATTCGCGCGCAGCGTTCGTGGCAAAATAAAACTCAGTTCAGCCGATTGACCCGTTAGGTTCAACCCGCGCCGGGAAACTTTGTTGAAAAGCTAATCGCCTTTATTTTATCTGCTCGGCGGGCTTAATATCCTATATTAATGGGGATCATATACCTGGCAAACGCTGTGCGTCTCCACGGCTGAAAGATTTGCCCCTATTGAAGTCGGTGTGTCAAGTATATCGTCACCAATCCTTGCCACACTGTGGGAAAATTACTCCACATACAAAATTGTTGATCTAACAACCAGCTATCTTATTGATAGGATGTCAATAAAGCCAGATAGGTTCTAAGTCGTATGAATTCACAATTTCAGAAAAGAGACATTATGGCTGAACAAATCTTCGTTGGGCGTGACGCCGAAATAGCAATTTTGAAAGATAACTTAGAGAGAGTCTATCGTGATCAAACCTGTCGCATTTGCCTAATAACGGGGAATGCCGGTTCTGGAAAGACAACCTTGATTGAGCACTTCGCTCAATTTACGGAAGAACAATATTCAGAAACGGTCGTTGTTGCCATTGGGAAATGTAACGCGCAAACAGGCCAAAATGATACTTACCTTCCCTTCCGGGAAATCATTAACCAGTTTACAGGAATTCAAGCCAAACTTTTACTAAGTTCTATGGACAACAGCCCAACGGGTTGGTTCCGTAATTTTACTGACGGGGCATTAGAAGCACTTATTGAATTAGGTCCTGATTTGATTGGCACATTTATTCCGGGATCAGCTTTAGTTGCTCGGCTCGCACAAACTGCCATTAGCGGTACTTTGAAGAAACGCGCCGAGAGTAGAGTTGGTGGACAAGAAGTAAACAACAAGGAAGTAAGCAAGCAATATTCAGAGGTGATACGGAAGATATCAAATAATGCAAAAACAGTAATACTAATTATTGACGATATGCAATGGGCGGATGAAGCATCACTTCAGCTATTTGTCTATTTGACAGAAACGCTGAAAGAGTACCCCGTCATGCTTATTGGAACATACAGATCTGAGAACTTTGCACAGGATCACCCACTAAGAAAGCACATTCTCGAACATGAATGGGGATTCTGGGAGTCCACTCTCAATTTAAGTGAAGGTAATGTAACGAAGGGCCGAGAGTTTGTAAAGCTTTTCCTTGCTGCCAATAAATGCAAAACAAGCGAACAATTCGAAACAGTATTTTTTGAGCGTACAGAAGGTAATGCTCTTTTTGTGGTTGAGTTATTCAGGTATCTTTACGACCATAAATACTTGGGCGAAAACGATGCCGGCGATATAGTTGCGAGTTCTGAAATGGATTGGAACAAGCTGCCTTCTCAGTTAACGAAATTGGAGGGCTTAATTCAGGCGCGCTTTGAGGCTTTGAATGCGGAACTGCGTGAAATTCTTGATATAGCTTGTATAGAGGGTCAGGATTTCACTGCTCAAGTTAGTATGCATTTACTGAAACTTCCAGAATATGATCTTTTGAGGAGGCTTTCTGCAGAGCTAGAGAAGAGGCACAACTTTGTTACTGAAGTTAGAGAGGTTCGTGTGGGCTCTTCAGTCTTATCAAATTATCGGTTTGTCAATGCCACCTTTCATCAATATCTTTATACAGATATGAGTTTGGGTCAAAGAAGATTACGTCATAAGGAAGTTGCCGAAACCCTTGAGACGTTATATGGACCCCACTCAAACGAAATTGCATTTCAATTAGCCCGACATTATGAGTTGTCGTACATGCCTGAAAAAGTGGTGCGCTACTTAAATTTAGCAGGACAACAGCTTGCTAGAGTAAGTGAATTTAAGGAGGCAGAAGCCGTTTTTAACAGAGCTTTATCTTTAGCAAAGATTGAAAACGACAAGAAAGGAATAGTAGATTCGCTAAGATATATTTGTGGCTTTATATGGTTGACGCAGGATAAAGATGAAGTAGCCAAAGAACAACTTTTAGAAGCACTAGAACAGACACGCAATATTAATTATATCGATGGTGAGATATATATATTGAGACAGCTAGGTATTTTAGCACGTAGGCGGAAACACTACACTACTGCTGCTCGCTACTACTTAGAAAGTTTTGATCTTGCAAAAAAGGTAGCGGCTGACGCTAAAGATGACGTCGAAAAATCGGAAGCGAAAAACGCTATGGCTCAAGCTCTAAACAATTTAGGCACTGCTGCTATGGCTGAAAAGGCTTATGATGACGCAGAAGGTTACCTTACCGAACGCCTGAAGATAGCAGTAGAGCTAAACAATCAGAATGGCAAATTGTTTGCATATATTAACTTGGGGGATCTCTTCTGGAGAAAAGGACGTGCTGCTTGGAGTTCCAAGGAAGAAGACAATGCGAGAAGATATTGGGCCTTGGCAAAAGGCTATGTAGACCAAGCGCTCGATATTGCAAATAGCACCGGAACCAAAGGACTAATAGCAAGCGCAGAAAGGAATCTGGGCAACTTAGCCATTTCTGAAGGGAATTACCCTCAAGCAGCAAATCACCTGGCAAGAAGTTTGAGTATAGTTGTAAACTCAGGAATCACTTCAGCTATTGTTGCGAATTTAACTTCAGTTGCGACTCTTTTATCCCGTACTGGCAGGCCCAAAGAAGCTGTTATTTTTGCACATTTTGTATCTAAATTTCCGAAAAGCACAGAATTTGAGCAGGAGCTTGCTGGTGATGTTATTCGTGAAATACTGATCCAAGATTCCTCTGTTGATACGAGTATCATCCAACAGGCAGACCGAGATACCTTAGCTAAAAACGCATTTGAACTACTGCAAGTAAGCCTCTTAGATACCATCAATTGAAGGGTCGGCTCCCGTGGAGATTTGATGTGACAAATGATAAAGAACTAGAACGAATCAACAACTTAAGTCAACAGCTAGAAGAAATCTACAAACCTCTTCGGGTTGAAGAATACAATGCTCCTCTCAATCGGCAGGAAGAGCGAGAACGTTTACGTGCAATCTGCTCAGTTGGAAATTCATACAATCCTCAGTTCACATATCGCCCATTTCCAGTAGAAATGTGCAAGCCTCTCCAGCAATTCATCAGGGAATTACATCCTGAAAGAAATGCTTGGGAACATCTTTTGTTCAAAGATGCTAAGCAAATGCTAGATACTTTAGAGAGTATTCTTAGCCACGACCCCGGACAAATTACCGCAGTTTCTATTGCCGCTGATGGGTTGCCAACGAAAGAACTTGTCCAGGAAGCCTATAGGGAAATATCCGAGATTAATGCTTCTCCTGAAGATGAGACCATCACCGCAGAAGAAGCGGCCTATATTATGAGAGATGCTCTGGATAGTGTTGAGTTGTTCGATTGGGAGATTCTTATTGATGAAGTTATGAGTGCATCTATGATGGTGCGCTCGATTGAAAAAAAGGTCAAAATTCGCAAGGGTAAAAAGTTCTCGCCCCATGCGGTTAAACGCCTACTTGTACACGAAATCGGTACTCATGTTTTTCGCTATACTAACGGCGCACGGCAAAAAATCCACCTTCTTCGTTTAGGTCTAGCGGGATATATGATGACAGAAGAGGGTATGGCGACTTATCATGAAGAACACTACAACTTGCGTGATTTAGTTACTGCGCGTCGATATGCTTTACGCGTGATTGCAGCATACTTGAGCTTAAATCACTCATTTCTTGATGTATTCACAGAAATATTAAAATATACTGATTTTGATGATGCGTTTGATATAGTGTCAAGGTCTAAGAGAGGATTCACAGATACCGGTGCGTATGGTACGCATATAAAGGATAAAGTCTATTTTGAAGGGTTTAGAACGCTATCAAAATACCTGCAAGAAAATCCTGCAGACTATCCACTGCTAATGTGCGGGAAAGTTTCCTTAGAGACAGTTTCTTTACTAAAAATCACAAATGACGCGAATTTAGTGGTTCCCCCTAAATATTTGCCTGAGTTAATAAAGTTTCCATATTGATTTACGCAGGATTGGCACTTTCGGTCAGATAAACGAGCGATGGGATGGTCGTGGCATTCCGGAACACTTAAACTGTATTTGTCCAACACCCACACCAAACTTGGTATGGACGCGCGGGCAGCAGCATTGCAATCGCTTGGCAGCGGGGATACAGCTTCAAAAGAAATCAGTCAACCAGAACGACAAAATTTGGGGCGAAGGCAAATGAAATCAGAAAAGTTTTTTCGACAACAAGAGCATTATAGAAATATGGCTTGTTAGCGATTACGCGCCGACCAGCGTGCCTTTGTCGCGCAGTTTTGGGTTATTCAGGCGGGGCCGTCCCTGTAAAAGACGCGCCAACCACTGAAGCCTATCGTTAGCCCGCTTTTATGGACATAGCTTCATCCAGCCTGCACCCGCCCTCCGGTGCGAAAATGCTTCGGGCACATTTCCTGGAAAAATTTTGACTGCTGCGGCGGCTAAAAAAAATAGTCTGCCGCTCTTAGAGAGTGTTTCTTAAATCAGGTAGCGGCTAACTTGAGCATCCGCCGAATGCTCGCCAGATAGGTCATGGCTTCACTCGAT
>Ga0075421_100004226_pt1 | contig 17331 bp, 13 predicted proteins | sample SoiMetdeltSBSDD5_FD_75292 | JGI IMG/M metagenome (GOLD analysis project Ga0075421, IMG submission 75292) | Bulk soil microbial communities from a Populus tree surrounding site in Tennessee, USA - Soil MetaG P. deltoides SBSDD5 | ecosystem: Environmental > Terrestrial > Soil > Tree plantation...
ATCGTGGTGAGCCCGACCAGCGGTCTCGTCACCACGGAAGCGGGAGGCGCGGCGGCCTTCACGGTCGTCCTGACCTCGGTGCCCACGGCCGACGTGACGATCGGCCTCAGCAGCTCGGATCTCACCGAAGGGACGGTCTCGCCGGCCTCGCTCATCTTCACGGCCGCGGACGCCCTGACCCCGAAGACGGTCACGGTGACGGGAGTGGAGGACCTCGTCGCGGACGGAAGCGTCGGCTACACGATCGTGACCGCGCCCGCGGTGAGCAGCGATTCGAGCTACTCCGGCCGCGACGCGGCGGACGTCTCCGTGACCAACACCGACGATGACGTGGCCGGGATCGTGGTGAGCCCGACCAGCGGTCTCGTCACCACGGAAGCGGGAGGCGCGGCCACGTTCACCGTGGTCTTGACCTCCGTCCCGACCGCGGATGTGACCATCGCCCTCAGCAGCTCCGACGTCACGGAGGGGACGGTCTCGCCGGCCTCGCTCACGTTCACGATCGCGGACGCCTTGACCCCGAAGACGGTCACGGTGACGGGAGTGGACGATCCCGTTGCGGATGGCGCCGTCGCCTACACCATCGTCACCGCGCCCGCGGTGAGCAGCGATTCCAGCTACTCAAGCCGCGACGCGGCGGACGTCTCCGTCAACAACACCGACGATGACGTGGCTGGAATCGTGGTGAGCCCGACCAGCGGCCTCGTCACCACCGAAGCCGGAGGCGCGGCCACGTTCACTGTGGTCCTGACCTCGGTGCCGACTTCCGACGTGACCATCGGCCTCAGCAGCTCCGACCTCACCGAAGGGACGGTCTCGCCGGCCTCGCTCACCTTCACGGCCGCGGACGCCCTGACCCCGAAGACGGTGACGGTGACGGGCGTCGACGACACCGCGGTGGACGCCGCCGTGGCCTACACCATCGTCACCGCGCCCGCGGTCAGCAGTGATGCCGGCTATTCGGGGCGCGACGCCGCCGACGTCTCCGTCGCCAACACCGACGACGACGTGGCCGGGATCCTGGTCAGCCCGACGAGCGGCCTCGTGACCACTGAAGCCGGAGGCACGGCCACGTTCACGGTGGTCCTGAGGTCGACGCCGGCCGCCGACGTCACCATCGGCCTGAGCAGCTCCGACCTCACGGAGGGGACGGTCTCCCCGGCCTCGCTCACCTTCACCCCCGCGGACGCGCTCGTCCCGAAGACGGTCACGGTGACGGGGGCGGACGATGCCCTTTCGGATGGCAACGTCGCGTACACCATCGTGACCGCGCCCGCCGTGAGCGCGGATCCCGTTTACACGGGCGCCGACGCCTCCGACGTGTGGGCCACCAACAACGACGACGACGCGGCCGAGCTGATCTTCGCGGACGGCTTCGAGTCGGGCGACGTGTCGCGCTGGTCCTCCAGCCGCAACGTCGGCGGCCGCCTCGCGGTCACGGCCGCCGCCGCCCTCGATGCCGCGTTCGGTCTCTCCGCGAACGTGACGGATACGAACGCCCTCTACGTGCAGGACGACACGCCGGCCGCCGAGCCGCGCTACCGCGCGCGATTCCTGTTCGACCCGAACGGTTTCGTGCCCGGGCCGGGGAACGGGAACTCGATGGTGAACCTGTTCGTGGCGTTCCAGGGGACGAGCACGCGCGCCATCACGATCGCGTTGCGGCGTCGCCAGGGTCAATATTCCGTGCAGGCGCAGGCGATCCTCGACGGCGGCACCCAGGTGAGCACGGCCTTCGTCAACATCACGGACGCTCCGCATGCGGTCGAGTTCGATTGGCGGCGCGCCACGGCCGCGGGCGCGAACAATGGCTCCCTGCAGCTCTGGATCGATGGGGCCGCCGTGGCCACCATCGGGGGGCTGGACAACGACACGACCGGCGTCGACCTGGCCCGTCTCGGTCCTCAGAACCTGCAGTCGGGAGCGTCGGGCACGCTCTTCTTCGACCGCCTCGAATCGCGGAGGACGACCTTCATCGGCCCCTGAGCCGGGCCCCGGGTTCAGTTCACGGCGAGCAGGTCCCGGTCGGGCAGGACCGGGAACGGCGCGTGCGGCTCGCGCTGGTACCAGAACGCGACGGAAGCGATGTCGTCCTGCAGGGGCAGGTAACGCGAGTCGTTCCCCGAGCGGCCCGCCATCCAGCCCAGGGCCTGGATGGTCACGCGCAGGTCCTTCTCGAAGCGCACGGGGTCCATGATGTGCCAGCGGTAGAGCGAGAAGCGCTGCTGCGACTTGTAGAGGCCGTCGGGCCGCTGCACCTGCGAGAGGCCCGAATACGGCGTCGTGAACTCCTGGTACTGATGGGTGACCGGGTTCTCGAAGTTGTATGAGCCGTTGAAGTAGTCCTCGGTGCCGGTGCCCGCGATGGTGGGGAACTCGGCGTCGCCGTCGAGGTAGAACTTGATCTCGCCTTCGCCCCACCAGCCGGAGTTGTGGACGCCCCAGGCCATGTAGGTCCCGACGTAGTGGCCCCAACCCTTCACGCCGTCGAGGATCGTGTAGACCTGCTTGTAGGGAAGCGGGTTCACGCGGCGGAACTGCGCGTGGAAATAGGCGGCCTCTTCGGGCACGGGGCCGAGGGCATAGTCGATCTGGTAGTAGAGCGTCTGCTCGGTGAGGCCGCGGTTCTCCATCGTGATGCGGAAGCCCTTGCGGAACGGCATCTCCCAGTAGGAGTTGAACGCGCTTCCCGGGTTGACGCACACCGCGAGCGACGAGATCTGCGCGTAACCGCCCCAGCCGGAGGCGAAGAAGTCGCCGACCGGGGACTCCACGGAAGGCGTGGCCTCGCCGTCCCAGTAGATGCGGAAGATGAAATGGCGCCAGGGACCGGTGGGCGTCATCCAGATGTGCTGGATCACGCCCTCGCCCTGGACCTCGCCCATGGTGAAGGTCTGGCCGGGCTGGATTCTGACCGACGGCGAGATCTTCCAGCCGCGGCCCAGGTCGCGCCCCACGTTCGCGCCCGTGCCTTCGGTGGCCATCCCGCCCTTGCCCTTCTCGCCCGTGAAGTTCTCGGGGCTGATCGAGCGCGTCCTCGCCTTGGACAGGCGCGAGAGGCCGCCCATGCCGAGAGGGCGGAGGATGTCGTCCTCCGCGCGCAGCGGCAACGCGGTGGCGGCGACGAAGGCGAGAACGGCCAGGCAGCCGGAGGGCGCGATGCGCGTCATGGGACCTCCTGATTTATCATCGGAGTATGTGCCGAAACATCCGTCCCCTTTTCAATTTCGAGCCCCCCGTGACCGAGGGCGAGGTGCGCAACGCCGCCCTGCAGTTCGTCCGCAAGATCTCCGGAGCCACCAAGCCCTCGAAGGCGAACGAGGCGGCCTTCGAGACGGCCGTCACCGAGGTGACGGCGTCCTGCCAGCGACTCCTGGCCTCGATGGTGACCACGGCGCCGCCGAAGGATCGCGAAGTCGAGGCCATGAAGGCGAAGGAGCGGTCGCGGCGGAGATTCGCCTAGGAAGCGGACGCGGACGCCCACCGGCGCGGCGGGCATCAGGAGTCACCCTCGAGGCGCCTGGTTCGCGGACCAAAGACGAGCTCGGCCTCGTATTGATTGTGGCGCCGGCAGCGAAGGGAGATGTTCTCGGCGGAGGTCGGCCCTCCGAGCGCGTAGGGCCGGATGTGATGGAACTCGAGGAAGGCGCGCTCGGTGCATCGGCGTCCATCCTTGCTGACGAAGCCGCATTGGCCTCCATCGTCCCGCCATGCCGATCTCTTGATGTGGCTCGCCGCGTGACGTGAGGCGAGCCGCGGGCTCGAGGCCGCGCTCGAGCCTGGGCTATCCGCCCCGGGGCGGATGGAGCGAGGCGCTCGCGGTTTGGTCGCCGCCCCCAGCTTCTGCCTTTCGACTTTCTCGAGAAGGAGGGCGATCGCGCGGTCGAAGATCGCGCCGGGATCGCCATCGGGGATCTCGCGACGAAGCAGCGCCTGAACACGCCGCAGCCTGTCGTGGCTCTCCTCGCCGATCGTGAACTGGACACGGTAACGCTCGGGTGATGTCGTCACGACGATCGGACGGCGCGTGGCCGGTACCGGGGTCGGGGCGCTCATCGAAAGGGCCGATTCTGAAGCCACGACGGCGCTTGGCTTCGCTTCAATTGCGGGTGGCGGCGCGGTGGCGGAGGGGGGCGTCGGTGCCGGGGGCGTGACCCCTGGGAGTTTCCGGACAAAGGAGGGCACATCCGGTCGAGGCGCCAATTCCGCAACCAGCGCCTCGATCTCGCGCCGGCTGCGGCCGCTGGCCCGGGCGAGCACCGCCTGATGGTTCTCGGGCGTGAGGTGCGGGCTGAGCATCCGGACCGAGGTGAGGGACAACTCGCCCGAAGCGAGGGCGTCGAGAATGACGGGGAAACGCCGGCAGGCCCGCGCCGCAGAGATCCGGTTGCAGGCGGCGTCCTCCGAGAGCTTGAGGACCTCTCTGCAGTAGGTGAAGAGCGTGCCGTAGCCATCGGCGGCGTAAAGAGAGGATCGCGTTTCGAGCTCCGCCAGATGGGCTACGAGCTCGGCGCACCCGTCCCTCTCCTTGCCGGCCAGGGCAGCGATGCGGACCAGGAGTTCTTGATCCGAGAGACCGGACGCGAGAGCGAGGAGGTTCGTATTCATACGCCGTATTTATCACGGTGATTTTGGGAGGCACCGCGAACGCCCAGGGGTCGGGAGGAGCGCCGAACGATCATGCGCGGGCGCGCGGCGGCGGGTCGGCTTGCGAATCGCGTGAGAGGCGGAAAGCGCAGCGCAGGATCATGTCCAGGAGATAAGCCTCCACGACACGACGCTGCGCACTCAGGAACGCGGGTCCGAAACTCTTGGCGGAAAAATAAAGTTGCGGAAGGGACCGTCGTCAGTACCCGACGGCAACTCCCCAGGGGCTGTCTCCGACCTTGACGCGCGCCGTCACGGCGCGCTGCGCCACGTCCACGATCGAGACGTCGTTGGACGGACCGTTCGCGGTGTAGAGCGTCTTCCCGTCCGCGGAGACACCGATGCCCCACGGCCTCGGCCCCACCTCGATCTCGGCCACCGACTTGTCCGTAGCCGTCTCGATGACGACCACCTTGCCTCCGCGGCCGGTCGTCACATACACGAACCGCCCGTCCGGAGCCGCCACGATCCCCATGGGTCGCGCGTTCTCGAAGGTCAGCGCGATCGTCTTGAGGACGGAGTGCTTCTTGGCGTCCACGACCGCCACCGCATGCCCGTTCTCGCAGGTCACGTAGGCGCGAGACCCGTCGGGTAGGAACGCCACCGACCGCGGCCGCGGCGCGGTCGCGAACTTGCGGATCAGCGTCGCCCGCGCGGCGTCGATCGCGAACACCAGCCCGTCTTCCTCCGAAGTCGCGTACACCACCGAGCCGTCCGGCGCCAGCTCCACCCCTTCCGGCTCGCCGCCGACCTTCACCGTGGCCACGATGCGCGCGTCCGCGACGTCCACGACGCTGACGGTGGCGGCGTCCTCGTTGGACACGAACAGGCGCCGGCCGTCCTTGCCGAGCGCGAGCTGCTCGGGGTCCGTGCCCACCGGCATGACGCGGACGAGGCGCAGCGTGCGCACGTCCACGACCCCGATGCCGTCGGCGGAACGGTCGGGCGGGGGCAGGGTCTTCTCGTCCACTCCGGGGGGCGCGAACGGCGATCCGCTGAGCGCCACGTAGAGGACGGTTCCGTCCGGGCTCACGCGGATGCCCCGGGGCCGCTTGCCGAGGGGAACGGTGGCCACGACCGTCTTCGATCCGAGATCGATGACACTGAGGTCGCCGGATCGCTCGTTGGTGACGTAGAGGCGCGGGCCGGCCGGTGCGGCCGGAGCGAGCGTGGTGGCGCGAGCGGCGCTGCTCTCAGGCGAGGGGGCGGGACGTGGAGCCCCCGAGCAGCCGGCGAGCGCGAAGAGAAAGGCGACGCCCGCGGCGGGCGCTACGCGAGCGCGGCGCGCGCGTACGCGTAGCACTTCTTCACCTCTTCGACGGGCCCCGCGCCCTTGTACTCGTACTCGATGTCGATCGGGATGGGCCAGCCGTTCTTCTGTACGAGCTGCACGATCTCCCGGATGGGCGTGTCGCCTTCGCCCCAGGGCGTGTTGTCCCCCTGGTTCTTCTTGCGGTCCTTCAGGTGGAGGTTCGTGATGTCCGCGTGGTGCTCGCGCAGGTAGGCGACGGCGTCGTAGTTGGCGGCGGTGAAGTGGCCGACGTCCAGGTTCACCTTGAAGTACTTCGACATCTTCAGGGCGGCGGCGAAGCTCTCCGGGGTGGCGAACTCGTTGGGGTCGGAAACGTTCGAGTGGCCGTGCATGGCCACGACCATCTTGTGCTTCTCCGCGAACGGCACCACCTTCTTCGCCACGGGCAGCGTGGTGGAGGCGGTGATGATCTCCGCGCCCAGGGCCTTGGCGATCTCGAAGCCGCGATCGATCTCCTCGTCCGTGAAGCTGGGGTTGAACGAGTAGTTGTAGCCGTAGATCTTGAGTCCGGCGGCCTCGAACTTCTTGCGGACGCCGGTGAAGTGGTCGATCGGCGTCTTGATCCGCCAGTCGCGCACCTCCGCGCGCGCCTTGACCACCTCCGGCGAGTTCGGGTCCGGCCGGGGGCCGCCGGGCACGAAGCGCGGGCCCAGCCGCGGCTCGAGCATCGGCGACCACAGCTCGCACTCGCCCAGACCGGACTCCGTCATGGCCTTGATGATCACGTCCACGGCGTCGCCGGCGTCCGGCCGCGGGAGATCCCGGAAGCTGTAGGTCTGCACCCCGAAGCGCACACCCTTCACCTTCGAGTCCACGGCGGCCATCAGCGCCCGCGGCAGGGCCAGCGCGGCCAGGGTCATGGTTCCGAACTCGCGCCGCGTGTACATGAAGACCTCCCGGTCGCTATTGCTGCAACGTGAACGCGAAGAGCTGGTCGCCCGCGCCGACGACCACGTACTGCCGGCCGTCGAGCAGGAACGTCTGGGGCCCGTTCGTCGTGTTGTTGCCGAGCCCGGCGTGCCAGAGCGGCTTGCCCGTGGCCGCGTCGTAGGCCACGAAGTTGCCGCCGCCGTCGTTGCCGAACAGGAGCTTGCCCGCGGTGCTGAGGAGGCCCATCGATCCGCCACCGGGGCCCCACACGCTCATGGCGAGGGGACGGCTCCACACGATCTTGCCCGTCTTGTAGTCGATCGCCTTCAGCTCCGTCCCGAAGTTGCCCACGTGGCGCTCGGCGGCGGCCCACCCTTGCGGGCGCGGGTCGGTGTCGGTCAGGTAGAACACGCTGACCCCGCGCGTGGTGCCGACGTAGAAGAGGCCGGTATCCGGGTTGAAGCTGGGGGGCGGCCAGTTGGTGGCGCCGTCGGTGGTGGGGGAGACGAGCGCGCCCGGGATGCTCGCTTCCTTCGCGGGGTCGCCGACGGGCTGGCCCTTCTTGTTGATCTCCTTCGTCCAGTTGATGGAGTCGATGAAAGGCGCGGTCAGGATGTGCTTGCCGTTCGTGCGGTCGAGCAGGAAGAAGTGGCCGTTGCGGTTGGCCTGGGCCAGGAGCTTCCTCGGCTTGCCGTCGATGACGCCGTCGATCATCACGGGCGTCTGGGCGGAGTCCCAGTCGTGGGTGTCGTGCGGCGTGGCCTGGTAGTACCAGGCCATCTTGCCCGTGTCCACGTTGACGGCCACGATCGAGGCCGTCCAGAGGTTGTCGCCCGGCCGGCTGTGGCCGGAGAGCACCGGGTTCGCGTTGCCGGTCCCGAAGTAATAGAGGTTCAGCTCCGGATCGTAGCTGCCGGGCAGCCACGGCATGCCGCCGCCGTGCTCCATCGAGTACTGGTCCGGCCAGGTCTCCGAGCCTTTCTCCCCCGGCCGCGGCGTCGTGTACCAGCGCCACTGCAGCTCGCCCGTGTCCGGATCGCGCGACTCGAGGTAGCCGGGCACGTCCAGCGAGTCGCCGCCCACGCCGATGATGATGTGGTTGCGGATCACGATGGGCGCGGCCGTCGAGAAGTACTCGCGCTTGACGTTCGCGATCTCCTTGTGCCAGCGCTCCTTGCCCGTGGCGGCGTCGAGGCAGACGAAGTAGTTGTCCGGAGTCAGGAAGTAGAGCCAGTTACCGTACATCCCCACGCCGCGGTTGCCGATGTGGATGCCGCCGCGCGTCTTCCAGTAGAAGTGCCAGATCTCGCGCCCGGTGCGCGGGTCCACCGCCCACACGTTGTCGGGCGCGGTCAGGTACAGGACGCCGTTGACGAGCAGCGGCGTGGACTTGATGTCCAGACCGAAGCCGCCCGATCCCGGCGGCGGCGTGTCCGGCCCTTCGCCCCCGGTCTGCGCGCCCTGCGGCGACGTGTTGGCGCGGTAGATCCAGGCCAGGCTGAGGGCCTTCACGTTGTCCGTGTTGATCTGGTTGAGCGTGCTGTAGCGCCGGCCGGAATAGTCGCCGTGATAGGTCGGCCACGAATCCGTGGGCGGCTTCGTGAGCAGCGCCGGATCGAGCCCCAAAGGAGGGTCGGCGGCGAGAGCGCCGGAGACGAGGCCGAACGCGAGGAACGCGGAGAAAATCGGTGTCTTCATTTCAGTGTCGCCAGGAAGGCCGTCATGTTGTGCATGTCCGTGTCCGTCCACTTGCGCAGGAGGTCCACGTGCGCTTGCAGGGGATCGGTAAGGGTCACGGCCGGGACTCCGTCCGTGCGCAGCCAGGAGCGCATCTGCTGCGTGGCCGGATCGTAGAGGGTCACGTCGAAGTCCGTGAGGCGGATGAGCGGGCCCGTGACCTTGTCACCCGACGGCAGGGCCACCGTGGCCTTGACCGCCGTGGGCTGAAGGTGCGGGGGCACGTCGCTGCCGGGGGCCCGGGGGCCGCGCCGCCGCGGACGTCCGCCGCGCGGCATCAGGAACCGTTGCTGCAGCATGACGGCGTCCTCGAACTTCGCGCCGATGCCGCGCAGGTCGCCTTCGGGCGAGTGACAGGTGACGCACTTGCCCGCCCCGTTGAAGAAGGCCTCGCCCGCCTTGGGATCGCCGACCACGATGTTGAGGATCTTGTACTTGCCCCGGTCCGCGACGGCCGCGATCTCCGAGTGCAGGAACGTCGCCAGGTCCACCACGTCCTTGTCGGGCAGGTCGAACTTCGGCATCTTCAGCTCGGGGCGGCCGACCTTCAGGAACGCGCCGAGCTGCTTGCCGTTCTCGTCGCTCTGCACGAGGTCCGAGCGGGTGAGGTCCGGGCCCTGCTGTCCGCCGCGCGCGTTCGAGCCATGGCAGAAGCCGCACTGCGCGACGAGGAGCGCCTTGCCGCGCTCCACGGAGGCGGGGTCGAACTTGGGCGCGGCCTCGTCCGGGTTGGGCGGGTGGGCGGGCGCGGGCGTGCCCGCGGGCGGCGGCGCGACGGGGGGCGTCGGGGGCGGCTGCTGCGCGCCCAGGCCGACCGCGCTCAGCAGGACGGCCGCCACCGATATGACGTGCGTGACGCGCAATCTCACCTCCAGGGTTCGGAACGGAAAGGATACTCGTTCAGGGACCGGAGGTGGAGGCGCCGGCGCGAAGACCGGGCCCGCCGAGGATGGCGCCCGGCCGCGCCCCCGTCGGCGTCCCCTTGTCCAGGACGACCTGGCCGTTCACCACCACGTACTCGATCCCGGTCGCGTACTGATGCGGCTGCTCGAAGGTGGCGTGGTCGATGACGCGTGCGGCGTCGAACACCGTGATGTCCGCCCACTGGCCCGGGCGCAGCAGTCCGCGGTCGTACACACGGATCTTGGCCGTGTTCGCGGACGTCATCTTGCGGACCGCGTCCTCCAGAGTGAGCAGCTTCTCCTCCCGCACGTAGCGTCCGAGGACCCGCGGGAAGGTCCCGTAGTAGCGGGGATGCGGGTTGCCGCGCGCCGTCGGGGTGCCGATCCGGACCGCCGTCCCATCCGAGCCGACGGAAACGAAAGGCTGCGCGAGCGCGTAGCGCATGTCCTCCTCGGCGTGATGGAAGTACACGGTGGGCACGGAGCCCCCATTGGCGAGGAGGGTGTCGAACAGCACGTCCATCGGCCTCTTGTTCGGGAAGGCGGCGATCACTTCGCTCATGCGCTTGCCCTCGAAGCGCTTGTAGTCCGGGTTCGAGAGCGAGACCAGCAGCATGCCTTCCCAGGATCCGGTGGCGGTGTAGTGGTTGTACCAGCCGGGGAGGCCATTCACGACGTCCCGCTCCATCCGCGCGCGTGCCGCGGGGTCGGCGAGGCGAGCGAGGAGCGCCTCGCGCCCACCTTCGTGGGCCCACGGGGGAAGGATCGTCTGCAGGTCGTTCTGGCCGGCGCGGTAGGGATAGACGTTGGCGGTCACGTCCAGGCCCTGGTCGCGCGCGGCCTGGATCTGCGCGACGAGCTTCGGCATCTGCTTCCAGAGCGTGTGCTCCGAGATCTTGAGGTGGATGATGTCGACGGGCACGCGCGCGCGCCGGCCGATCTCGATCGCCTCCGCGACCGCGTCGAAGACGCCCAGCCCCTCGTTGCGGTTGTGGGTGGAGTAGATCCCCCCGGACGCGCCCGCGACCTCGCACAGGGCGACGAGGGTGTCGGTGTCGATCCAGGCGCCGGGAGGACCACTGAGCGAGCTGGCCACGCCCAGCGCGCCCTGCTGCATGGCCTGGCGCACGAGCGCGCGCATCCGGTCCAGCTCGGGAGGGGTGGGCGGGCCGGCCCGCGCCCCGTGCACGGCCGTCCAGACCGTGCCCGAGCCGATGTACGACCCCACGTTGGTGGCGATCCCGCTGCGGGTCAGGGCCGCGAAGTACGTCGCGAAGTCCGCGAACTCCGGCGTGGGCGCGGCGGAGAGGCCTTCGCCCAGGATCATCGACGTCACGCCCTGGCGGACCATGCTCTCCGCGCCGCCGTCGGCCAGCAGCGTCTCGTCCGAGTGGTTGTGGATGTCGACGAACCCGGGGGCGACCACGAGCCCGCGGGCGTCGATCGTCCGCGTGGCGGTCTTGTCGGCGAGGGCGCCGATGGCGGCGATCCGTCCCTGCTTCACCGCGACGTCGGCGTGATAGGACGGGCTGCCGGTGCCGTCGGCCACGCGCCCGCCGCGGACGATCAGGTCGAAGTCCGGCGCGGCCGCCGCCAGCAGGACGGCCCAAAGCGCTGCGATCATGCCCTCCGCCGGCCCTCGCTAGTTCTGGTGGATCGGGTTCTCGACGTCATCGTACATCCGCACCTCGGCCAGGAGGCCGGTGTCGGCGCGCTCGTACACGGCCGCCGCCGCCTGGTGCGGTATGGACGTCCGTCCCCAGGTCGTGAGCACGTACTCCAGGGCACAGGAGCCCCCTTCGTCGGCGATCGCGCAGTGGCCGAGGCCGAGGCCGCCGCCGTTGGCGAAGAGCACGTTGAAGAAGCGGAGGAGGGCGGACGGCCCGCGATGCACGTCCGACGAGCCACCCGCCCCGCGCACGCCGCCGGAGGGCGCGAACTGCTGGACGATCCCCGGGGCGTCGCCGCGGGAGAGGCACTCGTGATAGCGGCCGATCACGTCGGGCAGGACGAAGTCGGGGACGATGGGCAGGATCGGCTCGCGCACGAGATGGAACCCGACGAGGGGCCACATGCTGTGGTAGATCCGGATCGACTCCAGAAGCGCGTCGGGGGCGGTGTCGCTGGCGATGGCCACGGGCAGGGAGACGGCGCTGCCGTAGCGCGTCAGGCGGAGGACGCATTCCTCGGTGGCGCCGGCCGCGGTGGCGGTCGTGGACACGTGCTCCACGGTGGCGCTGCGTTCCAGGAGCCCCTGGTGGCTGTTCTCCACGAACTGATCGAAGCGCGCGCCCTCGACCCAGCCCAGGGCGGGATCGTTGACGCGCGGCGTGCCCTGGAAGAGCGCGCGCAGCCCCACCTCGTCGCCCTCGATGAGGAGAGGAATGTACCGGGCGACGGGATGCGCCGTCACCGGCGCCGCATCAGGACACGGAGGGGGACGGCGCCGTGGGAGGGGCGACCGGCGCGGGACGCGCCATCTCGAGAGTGACCGGGGTCTGCGCGGCCTGGTGCGCCTTGAGATAGGCGTTGGGGTCGTGGCGCAGCGATCCCTCGGGCAGGGCCGCCCACCAGTGGCCGAGGTCCTTGCGCACGCAGTCGGTGTAGAACTCGGGCAGGCTCTCGCTCTCGCCCTCGAAGAATCGGCGGACGGAAGCGTCCTGGTCCAGCAGCCGGCGGACGGTGGAATCGTGCCGGATGCGCCCGAAGCCTTCGCTCGACACCGCGCGCACGAAGTTGAGGTAGCGCGCCGTGGGCAGGCGGTTCGCCTTCAGGCGGCGGCCGATGGCCCTCCAGGAGAAGGAGTGCCGTCGCAGGCCGATGATGTTGTCGTAGAGCGCGTTCCAGGTGTAGTTCTTGGGCCGGACGTTCGTGGCCTTGTTGTTGTCGAGGAAGTGGAACGGGGTGGGCAGCACGCGTCCGTCGCGCTGGAGGTCGAGGTTGAGGGGCGCGGCCTGGCCGAAGGCGGACAGGAGCGAGTAGGCGGGGAAGGCCCCCGGCGTCAAGTCCACGAACTTCTTGGTCAGCTCGAAGGGCTCCTCGCCCACGTCGTCGTCGAGGCCGAGCACGAAGTTGGCCTGCACGTAGGGCACGTAGCGCAGGATCGTGTTCACGTGGTCGGAGACCTGGTGGACCTTCTCGAGGCCCTTGTTGCCGCCCGTCTTCGACTTGCCGCCCATCGAGTACCAGGACTCGATCCCGGGCAGGATGGCCTTGAAGCCGTTCTTCTGCAGGCGCTGCAGGTGCGGCTCGGAGAGCAGGGCCAGGCTGCTCTCGGCCAGGAAGTCGATGCGGCCGGCGGGAACGGCCTCCTCGATGGTGCTCATGATCTCGTCGAAGCGCACGCCGAAGTTCGGATCGTGCCACCCGACCATGGGCCGCTCGAGCTTGGCGAGCAGGAAGCGGAGGTCGTCGCGGATCTGGTGGGTGTCCAGCGGCTGGTACTCCACCGTCGCGTCGATGCAGAAGCTGCAGGTGTACGGACAGCCGAGGCTGCCGATCATCGGGATGATCTTGATGGCGGAAGCCTTGGCGATGGTGGGCTCGATGAACTTCCACCGCTCGCGGACTCCGGGAAGCTGCGCGGGCTGCCGCTTGGCGCTCAGGCACAGTCCCGGCTGGTGGGGCGCGCACTCGCGCAGGACCTCGTCGACGAGGGCGCGGTCGGTGAAGCCGAGGACGTAGTCGAAGTAGGACGCGGCGTCGTGCGGATAGCAGCGGGCGTGCGACCCGCCCAGCACCGTCACCACGCCCTTCTGGCGGTAGATGTTGCTGAGGGCGTAGGCGAGGAGCGCGGTCTGCGTGTAGGAGGCGATGAAGATGACGTCGATGTCGTCCGGCAGCTCCCGGGTCAGGTCCTCGCGCCCGGTGTAGCAGACGAGGGTGGTGTCGTGGCCGGACTGCTCGCACCAGACGGCGATGGCCTGGGGCATGATGCTGGCGAAGTTGGGCTGCATGGCCCGGGACCAGAGGGAATTGCTGGGACCCTTGGTCAGCAGGTCCAGGATCACGACTCGCAATCGACGCATCAGGTCCTCCTTCGCCGGCCGACCGCGCTTACGGCGTGTGCGGCGACCCGTCCGTCCGTCTCGAGCGAATGGTAGACGCTGGCCGTCGAGGGTGTGCCCTCCCAGCGCGAATTCCTTGCTTTAGCGAGGGGCTGTCGAGGAGCGCAGGATCAGAGGTGGCAGCGGCTCAGGAAAGCACAGTGCTGATGCTCTAACCGTACGCGGGTTTCCCGCCCAGCGCAAGGCATCCCAGCCATTCAGGGCTGCCCGCCGAGTCCGAACTGGTCTCCCGCGCGGACGGGGCGACCGCCCGCGAACACGATCTCCAGGAGCTTCTCGCTCTGCACCGACCGGCCCGTCTCGTCCTCGAGGGTGGCCACGATCTGCCGCGTGCGCGTGTCGATCACGTCGCCCGTCGAGGGGTAGGCGTAGCGGCCGTCGATGCCGAACGTCACCCATCCCGGCTGGTCGCGCAGACGGATGCTCGCCACCTGCCGCGGAGGCATGACGGCGGCGTCGAAGATGTGCACGCTGTTGTTGGCCCCGTCCGCCAGCCAGAGCTCCTTCTCGTCCGGAGTGAGGCCGATGCCGTGGGCCGGGCAGCCGTGGCGCTTGACCGGGCCCTGCTTGTATCCCTCCACCTCCACGCGGTGGAGCAGGCGGCCCGTCTGCAGGTCGCCCACCTCGAACCCGAGGAGGGCGTTGACGTTCACGAAGGCGAGCGTCTCGCTGCCGTTGATCGTGAAAGGACGGATGGCGTTGCCGAAGGGGCCCACCTGCTTGACCACGCGGCGGGTGGCGCCGTCGGCGACGTTGAGCATCGGCGACTTCAGGCCGGCCAGGTAGGCGAGCCCCCGCCGCGGGCCGTAGATCGTGTTGTGCGCCCCCGAGTTCGTCACGATGGTGCCGACCACGTTGCCCGTGGCCCCCTCCACGACCGTCCAGTGCGGCCCCTCGAAAGACGGGACGTAGAGCTGCTTCCCATCGGGCGAGATCGCCATGCGGTCACAGCCCCCCTCGTAGGTGCGGCTCCACAGCATCCGGTCCGTGACGAGGTCGAACGCGCCCAGGCGCTGCGGCGTGCTCACGTAGAGGCGTCCGGTGCGCGCGCTGGCCACGATGCCCTTGACGTTCTCGGGCTCCTTGCCCAGCTCCACCGGGAAGGTCGGGATGCGCCTCACGAAGCGGTGCCCATTGGCGATGTCGAACACCAGCAGGCCGACGCCGCCGTGCTCGACGTAGTTCCGGATCCCGGGGACGGCGACGTAGAGAAGACGCCGCTCTTCCCCGGACGCCGGCGCCGGCGCCGGCGCGGCGAAGGCCCCGGTGAGGGAAGCACCGGCGGCGAGGAGCGAACCGAAGGCGAGCGCGCGACGGAGGTTCATGTGCCCTTATACTCCGAGCCCATGCGCGCGACCACGGCCCTCGTGATCCTGCTGATGGCCGTAGGCGCGGCCGGCCTGGAGGCCCAGTGGCAGACGATCGAGCCCGGCGGCGAGACGATGTGCGCCGACGGCTCGGCCTTCAAGTTCTTCGTCTACCCCGGTGATCCGGCAAGGCTGCTCGTCGAGTTCGAAGGCGGAGGGGCGTGCTGGGACGCGGCGACGTGCTCGACCTCGTTCTATTCGCGCCGGATCGCCATGGACCCCGCGGCGGCCGAGCAGGCCGGCCTGCTGGTGGGGATCTACGACCGCAAGAACCCCGAGAACCCCTTTCGCGAATGGACGCACGTCTACGTCCCCTACTGCACGGGCGACCTGCACTGGGGGAACAACGACAAGACGTATGCGGGCCCCGGCGGTCCGTTCACCGTCCATCACCGCGGCGCCGTCAACGCGACCGCCGCCGTATCGTGGACGTATGAAAACGTGCGCGCGCCGCGGCAGGTGTTCGTGGCCGGCTGCAGCGCGGGCGGGTACGGCTCGGCCCTCTGGTCCGCGCACGTGATGGCGCATTACAGCGGGGCTTCCGCGGCCCAGCTCTCCGATTCCGGAGCGGGCGTGGTGCCGCCGGGCTTTTTCGCCATCCCGCTAGCCAACTGGGGCGCCGCCGCCGCCTGGCCCAACTTCATCCCCGCCCTTTCCCTCGATCGCCTGGACCCCTCGCGGGTGACCATGGCGGACTTCTACACCGCCCTCGCTGCGTACTACCCGCTCTCCGCGTTCTCGCAGTTCAACCGGCTGGCCGACTCCACCCAGGTCTTCTTCTACATCCTGACCAAGAACGCGCTGGCCACTCCCGAGGAATGGGCCGCGCAGATGCAGGCCTCCTTGGCACAGATCCGGTCCGCCAGCCCGAACTTCTCTTCCTATACCGCGCCCGGGACCGAGCACTGCGTGATCAACAGCCCCGCCGTGTACACGACCGAAGTGAGCGGAGTGCGCCTGGTGGATTGGATCCGGACCCTCGCCGAGTCGCGCACTCCCGCCAGCGTGCCCTGAGCGCGGAGGGCCGGGCTCATCGCGGCTTGCTCCAGCCCGCGTCGTCGTCGAGCCGCCACCCGTCGGGTCCCTTCCGGAACCTCGCCACCTTGTCCGGGCAGGGAACGATCGCGCGGCCGCCCACGGGCTGCGCCTCGCGGACGGCCGCGAGGAACCGGCCTTCCTTCACCCCGGGCGCGTAATGGATCTTCTCGCTCACGTTCGTCACGCCGGGCGCGGCCAGCGGCCGGGGGTCGAAGAAGTTCTCCCAGTGGATCCCCATGACATACGTCGGCCCGAGATAGCGGACGATGTCGCGCGGGAACGCCTTGTACTCCGTCGCGCCCCCCAGGCAGAGGATGGCGAGATCGTATCGGCTCGAGCGGGCCGGCCAATCGGGATAGCCGTAGGGCGGCACCGTCGGCGAGTCCTGGTAGTAGACGCGGAACGCCGTGTCCCCGGCGGCATCGAGCAGCTCGATGACGAAGGCCTGGGTCGTGCCCGCCATCCAGTCGCCGGCGCGCGCGGGCAGCGCCTTGGCCGGCGCCTCGTCCTCGCCGCGCCAGAGGGTGACCCCCGGAAAGAAGAGGAACCCCAGGACTCGCGGCACCCAGCCGATCAGGCGCGGTCCCATCTGCGGCGAGTGCTCGGAGACCACGGAGCGGATCCGGAAGCGCGTGCCCGGCACGTCGTAGGTGGGCGGCGATGGGCTCTCCAGCGAGACCAGCTTGTGCGGCGCGACCAGCGATCCCTTGATCGGGTCGAGCAGCTTGACCATCGCGTTGTTGCCGACGAGGTCAGCGTCCTTCGCCTTGTGCAGCGCCACGTAGGGCACGTCCATGAGGTGGTCGTAGTGCGCGTGGCCGGCGAGGATGGCGCGGACGCCCGAGACGTCCTGGCGCAGGAGGGCGTCGATGCGCTGCCGGTCGGAGTGGATCTCGCTGAGGGCGATCTCGCCGATGGTGGGATTCGAATAGAGCGGCGCCGCCATCACGGCCGCGCCCTGCCAGCGGATGATCAGGCCGCCCACGCCCAGGAACGTGACCTGGATCGTGTCCGGGTCCGGACGGGGCTCGGGGACGAGGGTCGTGCACGTCCGGGGGGTCACGCAGGAGGCCCCGGTGCCCAGGGCGAGGAGCGCCACCACCAGGCTCCGGGCGCGCCGGCTACAGGACAAAGCTTCCGTTCATGGGCGGCGGCACGTCCGGCTTGGTCCGATGGATCTGCCACTCGACGCGCCCGCTCGCCCGCGCGTACTTCACGAGCATGACGTTGGAGTGCTCGCCGTAGAACTCGGCGAGGTCCAGCGCCTCCGTCCGGTAGGTCACCTTCGTGGAGGTCGTCTCCGGCAGCGGGCTGGGCAGGATCGCGTGCGACCCGGACGTCACCTGGTTGATGGGGCTCGACATCAGCTCGTGGATGGTGACGGGCGCGCC
>Ga0075421_100004228_pt1 | contig 17325 bp, 14 predicted proteins | sample SoiMetdeltSBSDD5_FD_75292 | JGI IMG/M metagenome (GOLD analysis project Ga0075421, IMG submission 75292) | Bulk soil microbial communities from a Populus tree surrounding site in Tennessee, USA - Soil MetaG P. deltoides SBSDD5 | ecosystem: Environmental > Terrestrial > Soil > Tree plantation...
CGACCCATGCATGCCACAGCAGCCGGAGACCGAGCCGACGGATCAGGCGGCTTCGAGTGCCAAACGCGTGGTCGGAAGCACCGCATCCGGGTTGAGCGACATCCGTTCGATGCCGCAGCTGTCGATGCTGCACTCGACCGTGGCGTTCACGATTTCTGTAGCGCGGCGTAGAGCGCGTCCCTGAGTGCCACGTCGCGCGGGTCGCCGGTGAACGTCGTCCCCATCAGGCTGGTCACGTACGCGTATCCGACGCCGGCATCTGGGTCCGCGAAGCCGAGCGCGCCGCCCGTGCCCGGCGAGCCGAACGAGCGCGGGCCGCCGAAGCGCCAGTTCTCACATGGCTTCATGAAGCCGAGCGAGAACTGCACCTCACCCTTGAGGCATTCGTCATAAAACCCGCGCGTCGGTGGAATCGCTGGCGCAGCGAGCATGTCCAGCGTGTGCTGTCGCAGCCCGAGCTCGCGTCCTCCGGTCGCGAAGACGCTGTAGGCGTGCGCGATGCCGCGCGCCGTGCCGACCCCGCCACCGGCCGGTACTTCCAGATTTCGCGCATACACCCGCTGCTCGTCGAGGTAGACCGATGTTCCCGGGTTCACCATGAGTGCTCGGAAAATGTTCGAGTGGGGATTCATGCCCTCGACCATGAGCCGGAGAGGGCGGAACCCGATCAACATCTCGATCCGTCCTGGCGGTGCCAGTGTGGCCAGGCGACTGTTGGGAATCTCATCGGGCAGCCGGATGTAGACATCCTCGCCAAGTGGCGTCGCGATCTCGTCCTGAAAGAACTGCCCGAGGGTCCGATGGTGGGGATCGACGCGGCGGATCAGCTCGCCTTCGTAGAACCCGAGGGTGAGGCCGTGATAGCCCTGTCGCGTGCCGGGTTCCCAGGCTGGCTTGTGACGAGCCATGACCTCCGACAACCGGTCCATGTCCGCCAGCACGCTCCGGTCGACTGGTTCGTCGAACGCGAACAGGCCGGCCTGATGTGCGAGCAGTTGACGTACGGTGATGTCCTGCTTGCCGTTCTGCGCGAACTCGGGCCAGTACTTCGCGACCTTCTCGTCGTAGTCCAGCCACCCGCGCGCGTGGGCGATCGCGAGGGTCATTGCCGCCAAGCCTTTGGTGGCTGAGTGGACGACGACCATCGTGTCGCGTTCCCACGGCTCGCCGGTGACCTTGTTCCGAACGCCGCCCCACAGGTCGACGACCTTCTCGCCGCGATGATAGACACAGCAGGCGCCGCCCAGCTCGTGTCGGCGAACGAAGTTCTCGGCAAACGTCTCGCGCACACTGGCGAACCCAGGGCTCACGCGTCCGTGAACGGTCAGACAGTTCGATGTGGCAATGGACATGACAGCTCTCCTGGTGATGCCGCCCGAATCGATCGCCGGCGCACGGCGTCACTGGCGACCACCACGGCAAGGACTCCGGACCCGAGCAGCAGACCCGAGTCCAGGACGACGCCGAGCCTGAACACGCCGATCACGCCGTACACCAGGCCCGCGCCTGCGAGCGCCATCCTCCAGGATGTCGAGCCGAGGTTCGAAAACACGAGCGTGCCGCCGATCAAGACCGACAGCGTCGGACACGGCAGGATGCCGAGCGGCGACGCGTAGAGGTACGTCGACCATGACTCTGTCCGGAGGAAATGGGGATACGTCCCGCCGAACACGACGAACGCAACACCCAGTACACCCACAGTGGGCGGGCCGAGGCGAACTGCGGCATCCGGGAAGCCAACGGCCTTGGCGACGAGCACCGCGCCAAGGATCGCAAATACCGTCCCGTTGAACGGATTGCCGGCCAGCCATGCCGCGAGGCTGACGGATAGCAGCGGTGCCCCGAGGAAACAACCCGCGAGACGAACCGACGGCCGCCAGCCAGCGACGAACAGCACGACCGACACGCCAAGCAGGACGTGCCACGCAATGGCGAGCCAGCGCCAGTCATTCGCAAGCGCGGTCAAGCCGGCGAGGACGGTATCCGATGAGGGCATTTCAATCCCCTTGGTTTCTCTACGCAGAGCGCCTGGCAGTCATCGACGTTCGGACATCACGCCGCGACGATCGCCGCGTGCGCCTCGCTTCGCACGGTCAACACCGGGCACCCTGCGTGACGGACCACTGGTTCCACGGTCGATCCGAACAGCGCCCGCCCGACCGCGGTGCGACCGTGGATCCCGAGAATGATGAGATCGGCGCACCATTCGTTGGCGATGCGCACGATTTCGCGATGCGCCTTACCGGCGACCACGATTTCTTCGATGTGCATCGACTCGCGATCGACGCCGGCAAGGAGGCTATGCAGTCGGTCGCGGGTCAGGATTTCGGCCGCGCTCTTGAATCCGGCCAGATCCGTCGGCGGGCCAACAAACGGGTCGTAGCCGACCGGCGCGATCTCCACGACGTGCACCACGCCGAGCCTCGCCTGGTGCTGTTTCGCCAACGAGATCGCGTGCTGCAGGCCGATCAGCGAGCAATCCGAGAAGTCCAGCGCGCAGAGCACGCGCCGGAACGGGTCGCGGCCGAAGGGACCTGCATCGGGCGATGAGGGCGGAACCGTGAGCACCGGCATGGGGGCCTTGCGCAGGACCTTCTCCGTCACCGATCCCAGTACCAGTCGTTGGAAACCTGCGCGGCCGTGCGTCCCCATGACGATGAGGTCAGCCGGCAGACGACGGGCGTAAAGGAGGATCTCGCGATGGATGTCCGGCGCTTCCGTGACCTCGCACGTGACCGTCACCGGCAACGTGGCGTCGAGGGCAAGAAACGACTGCAGCTCGGTCTTGATCCGCTCGACATCGACCTCCGGCAGCGGGAACGGCGCCACACTGTCGGGGCCGACATACGGCAGGATGGTGGCCGCGGTCTGCACGTGGACGACGTGCAGCGCCGTGACCGCGGCACCTTCCGCGCGCGCGATCGCGACCGACCGGTCGAAGGCCTGGCGAGAGAACTCCGAGAAGTCGACTGGGCACAGGATGTGTTCAAGCTTCTTCATGGCTGACTCCTCGCCGGCCGTTCGACCGGCCCCGTGATCGGTGACCTGTGCGCTCACAGCCGAGACGGCCGGCCGATATCGAGAGTTGCCGATTCCTCGATCAGCCGCTGGTAGCAGCGGCGGGCGGCAGCGGTTTCCACCGCCTCGACGCCGGGCGCGTCAGCGGTGACCGCCACCGCAGATCCCGCGAACGGTTGATCGTCCGCGCGCAGATGATCGCGGCGGAGCTGGATGTATTTGCGCGCCGCTCTCACGAAGGCCGTTGCCTGTGCCTGCCCGTCCCCCACGGCGGCCAGTGATCGCGCCATGGCGTCGAGGGGCGCCCGGGCCGCGACGTGCTGCTGAACGCATGCCGACAGCGGCAGATCACTCTCGCTTTCCTCCGTGTCGCTGTACGCGGTGTTTTCGGTGGCGCGAATGAATTCGACCGCGTCACGCAACAGGGACGGCGGAACGTGGGCGCCGACGTTCAGACGATCCGCGGCGTTCTCGAGGATGTCGAGCACGCGCTCGAGGCGGTAGCGTTCAGTGCCGAAATCGTCGTGCGACATGATCTGACTCCTTGGACGAATGAGCGCGACGAACTGCCTTGCTCCCAGTGCAATGACTGCGCCGACTCGGTCGACGAGTGTTCGGCGCAGCCAGTCGTTTGCGCGGGCGGACCGTCTGGTGAAAATCCCGCACCGGCCGACGTTTTTTCGCAACCGAACACGTGAACCTGGACGGCGCGGGGCGCGCCGTCCAGAGCCGCAACCGCCCGACGCTAACGCGCCACGCCGGCTTCTTCGCGGGCGGTCACTGTCGCGGCGGGAACGCCCTGCGGATAGATCGCCACCTTCATCACCCGTTCGCGCTGCTGGCTGAAGACGTCGTAGGCCTCCTTCAGGTCGGCGAGCGCGAAGCGGTGCGTCACGAGTGGCGTCAGGTCCATACGCCCGGTCGCGACCATGGTCATGAGCCGACGCATTCGCTCCTTGCCGCCTGGACAGAGCGTCGTCACGATCCGCTGATCGGCAAGGCCGGCATAGATCGCTTCGTACGGTGCGACCAGCTTGCCGGCGTAGACGCCGAGGCTCGAGAGTACGCCGCCGGGACGGATCGCGCGGAGCGCTGACTCGAAGGTGTCCTGCCGTCCGAGCGCTTCAATTGCGACATCGACGCCGCGTCCGTCGGTGAGCCGCTTCAGCTCGTCGACGGCATTGCAGGCCGCCGGATTGATCGTCACGGACGCTCCGAAGCGCATCGCCATGGCGCGCCGGTCCGGGTTGGGATCGACCCCGACGATGAGTGAGGCGCCGCGCAGGCGCGCGCCGAGCGTCGCGCACAATCCGATCGGGCCTTGCGCGAACACCGCGACCGCATCCCCGACTTTGATCCCCGCGTTCTCGGCGCCGGAGATGCCGGTGGACGCAATGTCCGGCAGCATCAGCACCTGCTCGTCGGTCAAGCCGTTGGGAATGACGGCGAGATTCGCCCGTGCATCGGGGACCAGAAGGTATTCAGCCCAGGCGCCGTTGATGGTGTTGCCGAAGCGCCATCCGCCCAACGCGCCGTGGCACTGCGAGTGCGCGCCGTTGAGACAGTAGAAGCACTGGCCGCACGGCGTGATCGCACCGACGATCACGCGCTGGCCAACCGCGTAATCGTCCTCGAGGCCAGCGCCGAGGTCGTGAATGACGCCGACCGGCTCGTGTCCGAGGATCAACCCGGGCTGAACCGGATATTCGCCTTTGACGATGTGGACGTCGGTGCCGCAGATCGTCGTTGCCGTGATGCGAATCACTGCCTGGCCGACCTTGGGCCGGGGACGCGGGACGTCTTCTACGCGGACGTCGTTGACACCGCGGAAAACGACCGCCTTCATCTTCTGCATGGGAGCGCTCCGATCCGGCCGCACCCATGGGCCATACACGCCGCTGCGGGTGCGACCCGATCGTCGCAGCCGCAATGTTGGTGCCGCCCGGTGGCCACCGTCCGTATTGCGTCGTGAGCGGCGTGGCTGCGAGTTCTTTCGCTACGCCGTGAATTAATCCCCTCCGGCGCGAGCCAAATTCTGCGAAACAAGCAGCAAACTGCGTCCCTCAGGTGGCTCGCACGTTGCCATCTGTCTATGAGCACACAGACGCGAGGGAGTGCCACCGATGCCACCAGCCCGTACCATGCGCCCCGCCTACGTGGATCGGCTGCCGCCATGCAATCAGGCGTGCCCGGCCGGTGAGAACATTCAGGCATGGCTGGCGGAAGCACAGGCGGGCCGGTATCGGCAGGCGTGGGAGATTCTGGTCCGCGACAATCCGCTTCCGGCCGTCCACGGCCGCGTCTGCTATCACCCCTGCGAGGACGCCTGCAACCGGCGTGAGGTCGACGACGCGGTGAGCGTGCACGCGGTCGAGCGGTTTCTTGGCGACCTCGCGCTCGAACACGGCTGGTGCGTCGCCCCGGAGCGGCCACCGTCGAATCAGCGCGCACTTGTGGTTGGCGCAGGCCCCAGTGGCCTCTCGGCGGCGTGGCATCTCGCCCGTCGCGGTCATCACGTCGTCGTCATGGACGCCGGGCCGATGGCTGGCGGCATGATGCATTTCGGGATTCCGAAGTACCGCCTGCCCCGCGAGGTGCTCGACGGCGAGATCGACCGCATCCGCGGCATCGGCGTCGAAATCGTCCTCAACCACAAAGTCACCGACCTGACCGCCGAGCAGGTTGCCGGGCGCTTCGACGCCGTGTTTGTCGCCGTCGGCGCGCACCTGAGCACGCGGCTGGAGATCCCGACGCGTGACGCTGGCACCGTGTACGACGCGCTGCAGTTTCTCAAGGCCGTCGAAACCAATCGCGAGCCGCTGCGGATCGGCCGGCGCGTTGCCATTTACGGCGGCGGAAACACGGCGATGGATGCGGCGCGAACCGCGGCGCGACTGGGCGCCGAGCCACTCATCATCTATCGCCGCACACGAGAGCAGATGCCCGCCCACGATTTCGAAGCCGACGAGGCGATCGAGGAGGGCATCAAGATTCACTGGCTGCGCACGATCAAGTCGATCGACGGATCGACGCTGCAGGTCGAGGTGATGCGCCTCGACGACAACCGGCGCCCGGTTCCGACCGGCGAGTTCGAGACGCTCGAAGCCGATTCGCTGATCCTCGCGCTCGGCCAGGACACTGACACCAGCTTCCTCCGGAACGTTCCCGGGGTCGCGGTCAAAGACGACGGAACGGTCATCGTCGGCCGCGACATGCAGACCGGCTGCGCGGGCGTCTTCGCCGGCGGCGACATGGTGCCGTCGGCGCGGACCGTCACGACCGCGGTCGGCCACGGCAAGAAGGCGGCGCAGCACATGGACGCATGGCTGCGCGGCGAGGTGCGTGTCAGACCGCCGAAGCGCGAGATCGCGACGTTCGAGATGCTGCGCCTCTGGTATCACGCCGAGGCTCAACGGCGCGGCCAGCGCACGATTGAGCTCGATCGCCGGCGGACCACGTTCGAAGAGGTCGTCGGTGGGCTCGACTCGACCGCTGCCCGCTACGAGGCGCAGCGTTGCCTCTCCTGCGGCACCTGCTTCGAATGTGACGGATGTTTTTCGGCCTGCCCGGAACAGGCGGTGATCAAGCTGGGACCGGGGCGGCGGTACGAGTACGACCTCACGAGGTGCACGGGCTGCGCCATCTGTTACGACCAGTGTCCGTGCGGCGCAATCACGATGGACCCCGAGCCGGCCGTGTCGACGACGTAAGTCAGGGCGGAGGGGAAGCGAAGGACATTGCCATGGCGAGAACCGTGAAGACGCTGGATGGCAACGAGGCGGCGGCGTCGATCGCCTATCGCACCAACGAGATCTGCGCGATCTATCCCATCACCCCCTCGTCGACGATGGGTGAGCTGGCGGATCAATGGGCGTCGGAGGGCCGGCCGAACATCTGGGGCTCCGTACCACGGGTTATCGAGATGCAGAGCGAGGGCGGCGCTGCCGGCACGGTGCACGGCGCGCTGCAGACGGGCGCGCTGACGACGACGTTCACCGCATCGCAAGGGCTGCTGTTGATGATCCCCAACATGTTCAAGATTGCCGGAGAGCTGACACCGGCAGTCTTTCATGTCGCGGCCCGCGCCATCGCGGCGCAAGCGCTGTCGATCTTCGGCGATCACTCCGATGTGATGGCGGCGAGAATGACCGGCTGGGCGATGCTCTGTTCCAGCTCCGTACAGGAGGCGCACGACCTCGCGCTGATCGCGCAGAACGCCACGCTGGCGTCGCGCATCCCATTCGTCCACTTCTTCGACGGGTTCCGGACGTCGCACGAGATCAGCAAGATCGAGATCCTGTCGGACGAGCACGTGCGCGCGATGATCGACGATCCGCTGGTGTTTGCGCACCGCGCGCGGGCGCTGGATCCGAACCACCCGGTCGTCCGTGGCGTGGCGCAGGACCCGGACGTGTACTTCCAGGGCCGCGAGACGGTGAACCCGTTCTACGCGGCGGCGCCGTCGATCGTTCAAACGGCGATGGATCGATTCGCATCCCTCACCGGCCGGCGCTACCGGCTGTTCGACTACTTTGGCGCTCCCGACGCCGAGCGGGTGATCGTGCTCATGGGCTCGGGCGTGGAGACCGCGCGTGAGACGGTCGATGCCCTCAACGGCCGCGGCGACAAGCTGGGCGTGCTCCAGGTGCATCTCTTCCGCCCGTTCTCGAAGGACCACCTCCTGAGCGCGCTGCCGGCGACGGTGCGCGCGCTCGCGGTCCTCGACCGATGCAAGGAGCCGGGCGCGTCTGGAGAGCCGCTCTACCAGGACGTGCTGACGGCCTTCGCCGAAGCCGCCACGACCCGCCGGCGCGCCCTGCCGCTCATCGTCGGCGGCCGGTATGGATTGGCGTCGAAGGAGTTCACTCCGGCGATGGTCAAAGCGGTGTTCGATCACCTGGCCGCGCCGTCGCCAGCCAACCACTTCACGATCGGCATCAAGGATGACGTGTCGGGCACGAGCCTCGATTACGACTCCACGTTCATCACCGAAGCGGCGGACGGGGTCGGCTGCATCTTCTACGGGCTCGGCGCCGACGGTACGGTGGGCGCGAACAAGAACTCGATCAAGATCATCGGTGAGGGAACGGCGAATCACGCGCAGGGCTTCTTCGTGTACGACTCGAAGAAGTCGGGATCGCGTACCACCTCCCACCTGCGTTTCGGCCCCCAGCCGCTCCGATCGACGTACCTGGTGCAGCGCGCGCAATTCATCGCCTGCCATCAATTTCAGTTCGTCGGCCGCGTCGACATGTTGAAAGAGGCGACCGCTGGCGCGGTATTCCTCCTCAACTGCGCGCTGCCGCCGAACCACGTGTGGGACGCCCTGCCGCGGACGATGCAGGAAGTCATGGTGCGCAAGCGCATCCGCCTCTGTGTGATCGACGCTGATCGCGTGGCGATCGACGCGGGGATGCCGGGGCGGATCAACACCATCATGCAGACCTGCTTTTTCGCGATCTCGGGGGTGCTCCCGCGCGGGGAGGCGATCGCGCGCATCAAAGACGCGATTGGCGCGACCTACGCACGGAAAGGCCAGGCGCTGGTCGACGCCAACGTCGAGGCCGTCGATCGTGCGCTCGAACACCTCCACGAGATCCCACTGCCGGATGTGGCGACGAGCACGCGTGAACCGGAGCCGCGCGTGCCTCCAGAGGCGCCGGCGTTCGTGCGGCAGGTCACGGCGATGATGATGGCCGGCCGCGGCAACGAGCTGCCGGTCAGTGCGCTTCCGGTCGACGGCACCTATCCGTCCGCGACCGCGCGCTGGGAGAAGCGCAATATCTCGGACGTGGTGCCCGTGTGGAAACCCGAGTTGTGCATCCAGTGCGGCAACTGCGCGATGGTGTGCCCGCACGCGACGATCCGTGCCCGCTACTACGAGGAGTCGGCGCTCGCGAACGCGCCCGCAACCTTTGCGTCCGCGCCGCTCGCCGGCCGCGGTGTGCCGTCGATGCGCTACACGCTGCAGGTCGCCGTCGAGGACTGCACCGGCTGCGAGATGTGTATCGAAGCGTGCCCGGTGCGGAGCCCGGAAGCGGCGGGGGTGCGCGCCATCAACATGGCGGCGAAAGCGCCGATTCTGGCGCGCGAGCGCGAGAACCTCGAATTCTTCGAAACGCTGCCCGACAACAAGCCCGCCGCGGTCGACGCGGCGCTCGTCAGGGGGGCGCAGTATCTGACGCCGCTGTTCGAGTACTCAGGTGCGTGCGCCGGCTGCGGGGAAACCCCGTATCTGCGCCTGCTCACGCAGCTCTTCGGCGATCGGCTCATCGTCGCGAACGCGACCGGCTGCTCGTCCATCTATGGCGGGAACCTCCCGACCACGCCGTGGGCCGTCGACAAGCAGGGGCGAGGCCCCGCATGGGCGAACTCGCTGTTCGAGGACAACGCGGAATTCGGGCTCGGCTTCCGGCTGTCGCTCGACGCGCAGCGGGACGAGGCCGAGCGCTTGCTCGTCGAGCTCGCGCCGCAGCTGGGGCAGGCCCGCGTCCGCGACCTGCTCGACGCGCCGTACGCGACCCAGGCGGACGTCGATGCCCAGCGCGCCCGCGTGGCGGCGCTCGATCGCGCGCTGGATGCGCTCGACGACCCGCGCGCGCGCCGGCTGCGCACCGTCACCTCGCACCTCGTAAGCACGAGTGTCTGGATTGTCGGCGGCGACGGCTGGGCCTACGACATCGGCTACGGCGGCCTGGATCACGTGCTGGCGTCGGGGCGCAACGTGAACATCCTCGTGCTCGACACCGAGGTGTACTCGAACACCGGCGGGCAGGCGTCGAAAGCGACGCCGCGCGGCGGCGTCGCCAAGTTCGCCGCCGCGGGCAAGCAAGGCCGGAAGAAGGATCTCGGCCTCATGGCGATCGCCTACGGCAACGTCTACGTTGCGCAGATCGCAATGGGCGCGTCGCCGCAGCAAACGATGGATGCCATGCTCGAAGCGGAGGCCCACGACGGACCGTCGCTGATCATTGCCTACAGCCATTGCATCGCCCACGGGATCGACATGCGCCTCGGGATGCGCCAGCAGAAGCTCGCCGTCGATTCGGGCCACTGGCCGCTGTACCGGTTCAAGCCGCCGGCCGCGACGCGCGCTCGCCAGGAGTTGGTACTCGACTCCCAGCCGCCGTCGATTCCCCTGAAGGCGTACGCCTACAACGAGATTCGCTATCGGATGCTTTCCTACACGAATCCGCCGGAGGCCAGGCGGTTACTCGACCTCGCCCAGGCGGATATCCATCAGCGATGGCTGGTTTACTCGAATCTCGCGGAGCGGTGGCCGGCCACCTCGCGGCGCGGCCAGGGGGAAATCGGCAGCCACGTACCGGCGCCCGGTGCCGAGCTCGCCGCAACACCGACGGGGCCCATAGCTGGAGGCGGCTCATGAACATGCTCACCCGCTACATGGGACTGACGCTCAAGAATCCGCTCGTCGCGTCAGCGTCCCCGCTGTCCGAGAGCCTGGATACGATTCGCCGGTTCGAGGACAACGGCGCCGCCGCCGTCGTGATGTTCTCGCTCTTCGAAGAGCAGATCCGCCACGAATCCGCAGCGCTCGAACACTTCTTCAACGTCGGCCGCAACAGCATCGCGGAAACGGCATCGTATTTTCCCGAGGTGCAGGACTACGACGTCGGGCCGGGCCAGTACCTCGATCTGCTTCAGAAGGCGAGCGAGGCCGTCGACATTCCGATCATCGGCAGCTTGAACGGTGTCAGCGAATACGGGTGGACGAAGTTCGCAAAAGAGATGGAGTATGCCGGCGCAAGCGGCATCGAATTGAACGTCTATTACATTCCGACCGAGGCGTTCCGTTCGGGCGCGGAGGTCGAGCAGCAGTATCTGAACGTCCTCTCGGCCGTGAAAGCGTCGGTTGCGATCCCGGTGGCGATCAAGGTCGGACCGTACTTCAGTTCGTTTGCCGACATGGCGACGCAGCTGGACGACGCTGGTGCCGATGCGCTCGTCCTCTTCAATCGCTTCTACCAGCCGGATTTCGACATCGAGACCCGTACCGTCGTGCCATCGCTGACGCTGAGCCGCCCCGACGAGATGCGCTTGCCGCTGCTGTGGATCGCGCTCCTCTACGGCCGCGTGGCGGCGTCGCTGGCCGCCACCACCGGCGTGCACGGACCGATCGAAGCGTTGAAATACGTGATGGCAGGCGCGGACGTGGTGATGAGTACGTCCGCCGTCCTCCATGAGGGCCCCACCTTCTTTTCCCGTGTGCTGACCGAGATGGCCGAGTGGATGGAAAGAAAAGGGTACTCGTCGGTCTCGCAGTTGCGTGGCTCGATGAGCCAGCGCGCGGTCGCCGAGCCGGAGGCTTTCGTCCGCGCCAACTACATCAAGGTCCTCGAGAGCTACTCGAAGTCGACCATCCACTCAGGACGGCTGACCCGCCTCAAGGTGCGATAAGCCGTGGCGGTTCCGCCACCACGCCCCGATTTCAGAACGGTGAAAACCCCGGTGACCCGAAGCGCGTCATCTGGAGGTGATTCCATAGCGGCGGCCCGTAGGCAATTACGATCAGCACGATCGCCACGATCGTCAGCAACCCGAGACGATCGAACACGAGCGACCGAGGGCCTGGCGATTCGAGCGGTTCCGCGAAATCGATGCCTTCTGCCTCCGCCCTGCTGCTGAAGACCGTGAACACGACGACGAGCAGGTAGAACAGCGCGCTCGCGAAGAGCAGCAGGCCGCCGATCGCCGAGACGTTCGTGAGCGTCGTCCAGGAGAGCGCGGTCGGATGATTGCCGTAGGACGCGTCGAACACTCGCCGCGGCATGCCCATGACGCCGGTGATGTGCGTCGGGATCGAGAAGAGGAGCATGCCGGCGAACCAGATGTACGGCTGAACGGCCGCCATCGGCGCGAGCTCGAGTCGCTTGCCAAGCAACCGGGGAAGGAGCCAATACGTCGCGCCCATGAAGGTCAGCGCGGAGGCGCTGCCAACGGTCGTATGAAAGTGCCCGGGGATCCAGGATGTGTTGTGCACGAGCGCGTTCATGCCGAACGACGCGTTGATGGCGCCTCCCCATCCGCCGAGCGCGAACAGCAGCATCGACAGAATCACGCTCGACACCAGGGGATCGCCCCAGGGGAGGCGCGGGATCCAGCCGAGCAGGCCTTGTCCGCCGCGCGCGCGCCCCGCAAGTTCCAGTGACGCGATGACGGTGAACGCCGTCACGAGGCTCGGATACAGAATCCACAGCGTGTTGAAGGTGTGCAGCATCTTCCAGCCGCTCGCGATGCCCGGATCCATGAACTGATGATGGAATCCCACTGGTGTCGAGAGCAGGATGAACAGCGCGAACACCAGGCGGCCCAAGGGGTCGCTGAAGAGGTATCCGCCGGCGGCGCGCGGCAGGACCGTGTACCAGATGACGTAGGCCGGCAGCAGCCAAAAGTAGACGAGCGGATGGCCGAACCACCAGAAGAGCATTCGCGCCAGCTCCGGGTCGATGGTGCTCGTGTATCCGAGCGACCACGGAATCAGGAGGAGGAGCATTTCCGCGGCGACGCCGATCGTGGCGAGCAGCCACACGATGACGGTCGCGGCGAATCCGTACATCGACAGCGGAATGGCCAGTCCGGCGTTCTCCTTCTGCCACGACCTGAGGGCCAGCAGCATCACGGCGCACCAGCCCCACGAGCCGATCACGACCAGCGTGAGGCCGATGTAGAAAGCCGGATGGGCCTTGAGCGGCGGGTAGAACGTATAGAGCACGGTCGCCTTGAACGCAAGAATCGCCACCACCGTCGCCGCCGTTCCGGCGACCGCGATCCAGAAGGAGAGCCACGCGAGACGGCGGTATGGCAGCGCACGCTCCAGGGCACGCTCGGCGACGACGTAGCCGAAGCCCATGATGAAGAAGGTCGTGAACACGAGCGCCATCAACGTGCCATGGGCCGTGACCGACATGTAGTACAGCGACGGGCCCCTGAACGGCAGGTCCAGATTCGCCCGCGACAACGCCTGCATCATCGCCATCGCCGACGCGATGCCGAAGGCACCGATCGCGACGCCGAAATGCGCGAGCGCGAGGCGCCGTACGCCGCTGGCCGGCGCGACGCGCCCGCCACTGCCGCGACCGGTTGTGACCGTCGTGGTCGCCATCAATGCGCTCCCTGGTGCGGCGCCGCAGCCGCCTTGGCCACGACCGCGCCCGGATCGACAATGACGCGGCCGTGCATCGCGTGATGCCCGTTGCCGCAGAATTCGTGGCAGACGAGCAGATAGTCGCCGGGCTGCTCGAACACGGTCGTGAACTGGCTGATGTAGCCAGGAACGATCATCGTGTTGGCATTTGAGCCGGCGATCATGAAGCCGTGCGTCACGTCGGCGCTGGTCATGCGGAATCGGATGCGCCGTCCGGGAGGCACGCGAATCTCGTTGGGAACGAAGGCGAACATGATCGCGGCGACCTGCACCTCGATCGTGCCGTCAGGAAGCTCAGTAGGGGTTGCGATCCGCGAGAACCGTGGATCCTGAAACACCTTGGCCGGATCGATAGTCTCGACATGGCTCGGCGGCCGGATCCCCTGGGCGAACGTCGAGACGCCGACGAACGCCATGAACAGCAGGACGATCCCGGTCGCGATCCACATCCAGATCCGTTCGTAGAAGTCGACGTTCATGGCGTGACGTGGCCTCGGGACAGGAAGACGAAGACGTACATCGCGATCCAGCCGCCAACGAACAGCAGCGCATAGATCATGACGATCGCGAGCGTTCCGGACGGATGGCGATTGGCACTGCTTTCAGTCGATCGCATAGCACCTCGGGCCGAGTGATGTCTGTCGAGCCGTGTGCAAGCGCGGCGCCATCGCAGCCCGCAGTTTTCCGCTGATTTCGGACCGCGAGTCTTCCGCAGGTCCGCGAACTAATCCGCCTGTCCGCGGAATTCTCCCCGCTCTCTCGATGGGCGATTCGTGCACGCACGAGTGCAGGTGGTTCCCGTTTGGTGCGGAATCTTCCGGGTTGCGTACTTTTCTGCCTTAGGTTAAGTTCGCGGGCCAGGAGCGAAGCGCATGCAACTTCGAATGGCCGGGGTCGTTTTGGCGATGGTGGCGGGCGGTATGTTGTTCACGCAATCGGTGAACGCTCAGGACAAGGCGCTCGTCGAGCACGGCATCAAGGTCTACGCCGCTCAGAAATGCGCCACGTGCCATTCAATCGAAGGCAAAGGCAAGAAGACGGGGCCGTTGGACGGCGTGGCCTCGAAGCTGTCGGAAGGCGAGATCCGCGACTGGATTGTCAATGCCCTGGAGATGACCAAGAAGACCAAGTCGACGAAGAAGCCGGTGATGAAGAATTATGCAAAGCTGCCGAAGGAGGACGTCGACGCGCTGGTCGCCTACATGATGACGCTCAAGAAGAGCTGAGCGTCCATGGCGACGTTTCGCGTTTCAGCAGCCCTCCGCCATCCCGTGGCGCTCCTGGGGATGGCCATCACGACCGTGATGGCCCTGCTGTTTCTCGCCCTCCTCGTCCTCGACGCGCTCGGATACTTCCGCAATCCGTACTTCGGCTTGCTGCTCTTCGTGACGCTTCCGGCCGCCTTCCTAGTCGGGCTGCTCCTCATCCCCCTCGGCATCCATCTCGACGCCCGGCGGAGGCGGCGTTCTCCAGGGGCAGCCTCGGCCGATTGGCCGGTGCTCGATCTCACGATTCCGCGTCAGCGGAAGATCATCGCCGGCGTTCTGTTGCTGACCGTCGTCAACCTGGTGCTCCTGACGACGGCGTCGAGCGGCGCCGTTCACTATATGGAGACGACCGAGTTCTGCGGGCGCGTCTGCCACACCACGATGGAGCCGCAGTACGCCGCCCACCAGAGCGGCCCCCATGCACGCGTCGCCTGCGTCGACTGTCACGTCGGTCCCGGCGTCGGCGCACTGGTTCAGTCGAAGATGGCTGGCACGCGGCAGTTATGGCAGATCGCGACCAATCGTGTGCCCCGGCCGGTGCCGTCACCGATCGAGACGATGCGGCCGGCGAGGTTTACGTGCGAGAACTGCCACTGGCCCGAAAAGCTCCATGGTGACGAGGTGCGCGTGTTCCGGGAGTATGCCGACGACGAGGCGAGCACCGAGACGGCGACGACGATGATGATGTTCGTCGGTGGCGGGAGCGCGGCGTTGGGGATCGGCAGCGGCATTCATTGGCACATGAACCTGGCGAACGAGATCGAGTACATTGCGACGGACCCGGCGCGGGAAACGATCCCTTACGTGCGGCTGCGCACGCCCGACGGCACAGTGCGTGAGTACACGGCGCCGAACGTGAGCGCCGCGCAGTTCGCGACCGTCCCACGCCGCCGCATGGACTGCCTCGATTGCCACAACCGGCCCGCGCACACGTTCTTTGCCACCCCGGAACGCGCCGTCGATGCGGCGATCGCCGCGGGACGCATCCCGCGGGACCTGCCGTTCGTCCGGCGCGAGGCCGTCGCGGCCCTTCGCGCGGAGTACCCCGACAAGCACGCCGCGCTCGTCGCGATCGCCAACCGGCTTCGCGAGTTCTACAAGGCGCGGCCGTCATCCGACACTGAGCTCATGAATCGCATTGTCGCAGGCACCCAGGACGTCTGGGCGCGCAACGTGTTTCCGGCGATGAACGTCAAGTGGGGAACCTACCCCAATCACATCAGCCACATCGACACTCCCGGCTGCTTCCGCTGTCATGACGACGAGCACACGACGCAAGACGGCCGCGTCATCAAGCAGGACTGCGAGATGTGCCACAAAGAGCAGCAGCAACCGCAATGAGGGCCGTGATGCACGAGCGAACAGTGCTCCCAATACGGGTGATGGCGACCGCGGCGCTGGTGGCGCTATGGATGGCCGCCGTGCTCGCGGTCAGCGGATCCACCGAGTCTCCGCCGCCCGCCATTGCGTCCGTGGCACAACAGCCGGCCACTCCTCCCGCCGGCATGCGTCTGCCGCCGATTGGCGCGAAACAAGCGGGTGCGACCTACGTCGGCGACGACACGTGCCTGACCTGTCATGAGACCCAGAAGAAGGGCTACGCCGGCACGATGCACGGCCGGACCGATCATCCGCGCGCCCCCGGCGCGAAGATGGGATGCGAGACCTGCCACGGCCCCGGTTCGAAACATGCGGAAGAAGAAACGGTTCCTGGGCTGATTCGTGCGTTCACCAAGGAGCCGCCCCGCGAAATGAATCAGACGTGCCTGAGCTGCCACGACCGCGGCACGCATGCGTTGTGGGAGGGCAGCGCGCACGATTCCCGGAAGCTGTCGTGCTCGACCTGCCATAGCGTGCATAACTTCAAATCCGAGCATGGCCAGCTCAAGACGCTGCGCGAGATGGACACGTGCCGCGACTGCCACCGCGACAAGGTCGCCAAGATCGACAGGTCGGGCCACATGCCGCTGCGCGAGGGCAAGATGGAATGTTCGACCTGTCACAACCCGCACGGCGCGACCAACGTGCGCCAGCTCCGCAAGGGGGATTCGATCGCCGAGCTGTGCACCTCGTGCCACGCCGAGAAACGCGGGCCGTATCTCTGGGAGCACGCGCCGACGCGTGATGGTTGTGCGACGTGCCACGACCCCCACGGATCGTCCAACGAGCGCATGCTCGTGACCAAGCCGCCGATCCTCTGCCAGCGATGCCACGTCGCGACCAGACATCCGAGCACCATCTACGACGGCGCCTTGATTGGGTCGGCGCCAAGTCCGAGCGTCCGCATCTACGCCCGGTCGTGCGTGACGTGCCACGCGAACATTCACGGATCGAATCATCCGAGCGGCCAGCGCTTCATTCGATGAAGGGGAGCACCATGCGCATGCCCAGCCTCTCGGCCGTCGCGATCCTCGTCGCCCTGCCGCTCGGCGTATTTGCACAACCGCCGGCGTTCCAAGCGACCGCGGGCGGCGCCGCGCAGAAACCCGGCGGCCAGACTCCAGCACCGACGCCGGCCACGCCGCCGACACCGGAGGAAGAGGCGAATACCGGCTGGGTGGGTGTCGTCGATGTCGGCCTGCGCGGTACGAACCTCGATGGCGACGCGGCCCGGTTCGAGCGCTATCGGGATCTCGGTGACGGTTTGTTCCTGGAGCGAATGCAGGCGAGCCGGGAAACGACCGGCTGGCTGGTCGACTTCACCGGCGAGCACGTTGGCCGGCGCGATCAGCGCTTCGTCGGCACGGTCATCGATCCCGGACGCCTGCGCGCGTCCTTCATGTGGGATCAAATTCCCATGCTGCTCAGCCGCAGCACGCGCTCGCTTTATTCCGGGATTGGCAGCGGGGTGTTGGAGATTGACAACGCCCTGCA
>Ga0075421_100004229_pt1 | contig 17324 bp, 19 predicted proteins | sample SoiMetdeltSBSDD5_FD_75292 | JGI IMG/M metagenome (GOLD analysis project Ga0075421, IMG submission 75292) | Bulk soil microbial communities from a Populus tree surrounding site in Tennessee, USA - Soil MetaG P. deltoides SBSDD5 | ecosystem: Environmental > Terrestrial > Soil > Tree plantation...
GGCGGAACCAGACCCAGGCTATGGAAGAGAATGCCGACGACGCAGGAAAGGACAAAGGGATTCTTGATGATTGCGAGGAGAAGCGCGCTTGCCCGCGGCGGCTTTCCCGCCGCATAGATACCGAGCACGGCAACGTTGATAACGTTGAGCAAGGGCGTCATCGCCGCGGCTGCAATCGCCGCCAGAGCGAGAGCATCGGCGCCGAACAATGGCGGCACGATCGCCAGAGCAATGAAGGTGTGCCAGCGCGTGGCACCCTGAAACAGCGAGGAGAATTGCGGTCCATTGAGATTCAGGAGGATTGCGAGCGGGCGCCTCAGGAGCAACAGGAGAACCGACATCACGATTACGCCGGCCATAAGGGCAAGAGCCATGCGCGCAACCGGCAGGCCAGTGAAATCCGCCCCCGCGATCTCCTTCACGATGATGGCGGGAAAGAGAACGTAATAGCAAATGTGATCGACGGCCCGCCATTGATCATCACCAATGAATGCAGTCGCACGTAGAGCCGCGCCGACGAGGATGGTGATGAACACCGGCAGGAGAGCGGAGAGGGCGAAGCTCATGCAGCGCTGCGGTCAGCCAAGGCGGGACAGGCGATCGAGCGCGCCCTGCAAAATGTAGGTCGCGGCGAGCTTGTCGACGAGACGGCCGCGCTTGGCGCGCGAGCGGTCGGACTCGATGAGCATGCGTTCGACCGCGGCCGTCGACAAGCGCTCATCCCAGAAAACAATGGGGAGGGGAGAAGACTTGCCCATATTTCGAGCAAAAGCGCGTGTCGACTGGGCGCGGGGACCTTCGCTGCCATCCATGTTGATGGGCAAGCCCAAAATGATGCCGCCGACATTTTCCTCGGCCGCGAGAGCCAGGAGCTTCGAGACGTCGAGGGAGAATTTGCTTCGTCGGATGGTTTCCAATGGTGTCGCGACCTGCCGGGTGACATCGGAGATGGCGATGCCGATGGTCTTGATGCCGAGATCGAGGCCCATGAGCCTCTGACCGGGCTGCAAACTCGTTCTTAAATGTTCCAGTGTCGGATGCTCCCCCGCCATGGCCAGCGGTGTAGCCTCAAAGCGATGCGAGCGAAAGAGCGTGGTTCCCCGGCGGGCTTGACCGGGGCGGCCATGGGGCCGCACCATGTTCCGCAATGGAGAAGGGCACATGAAGATCACGTGGTTCGGCCAGTCGGCTTTCCGCATCGAGACGGGAAAGTCGGTCCTCATCATCGATCCTTTTCTGTCGGGCAGCCCCGTGTTCAAGGGCAATGTCGAGGAGGTAACCCGGGGCACAACGCATGTGGCGCTCACTCACGGGCACGACGATCATGTCGGCGACACCGTCTCCATCTGCAAGGCGAACGGGGCAACGCTCATCGCGGTTTTCGAGATCACGAGCCACCTCGGCAAGCAGGGCGTGAAGAAAACCGAGCCGACCAACACCGGTGGTTCGATCTATACCAAGGATTTCGACATCACCTTCGTCCAGGCCTTCCACTCCTCCTCGTCGAACGGCGTTTATCTGGGCAATCCGTCAGGGCTCGTGATTAGGGGCAAGCAGGAGAAGCATACGCTCTACCACATGGGCGACACTGCAATCTTCGGCGACATGGCGCTCATTCACAAGCTGCACAAGCCCGACATCGGTCTCGTGCCCATCGGCGACCGTTTCACCATGAACCCGGAGACGGCTGCTTTCGCTTGCCGCTCCTTTTTCAAGTTCAAGACGATCATTCCCTGTCATTACGCCACCTTTCCGGGTTATCTGCTGCCCGATCCTTCGCGATTCATCAAAGCGATGGGCGCCGGCAAGAAAGCGGTAAAGGCTCTGAAGATCGGCGAGAGTATCAACCTTTGAGCTTTCCCATTCTACGAGGAGCGTTCGTCCTTTTGACACTCGTCAATGATGCACGGGCAGAGCCTGCCCGTCCTGCCCTGCGCGCCGAGGCACCCGCCGCCCTCGAGGCCGAGCTCAGGACGCGCGAGACCCTTTGCCGGCTCGACGACCTCGGCGGCCTCGTCCTGCCCGAGGGTGCGCTGGCACGGAGCGATCTCAATCAGGACGGCCGCGACGATTTCATCCTGGCGCTTTGCCACTTGAGCTGCGCAGGCACAGCCTCGACGGCTGCACGGAGCTGCGATCAGACCCTGATCTTCCTGTCGAGCCCGACCGGCTACCAGCCTGTCAAGATGCCGGGAGAGCTTCTCGACATCCGCCATGCCGCCGGCGGGCCGGTGAAGCTTCTGAGTTCCGCTACCATACGTCAGGAGGCCTGTCCGGCCGAAGACGGTGTCTGCAATCCCCTTTACGAAATCCAGGACGGCGAACTCGTCCAGTCAGGCTTCGAATGACAAGTCCTAATGAGGCGAGGCCGGTTGGCGCCGTGGTCGACCCGCTGCCGGCGGGCACGAAACCGGACGGACGGCCGCTCTTTGGCCGTTATGTCATTCTCCAGCATGTCGAAGCCTCTAGACATGGCCGCGATCTCTATCGCTCCTTCGCAGAGTCCGACCCCAATGGCGATCTGTGGACCTATATGGGCTATGGACCGTTCGATGATCTCGAAAAGTTCCTGGCCTGGCTTTCGGGGCGCGAATCCAGCAACGATCCGCTGTTCTATGCCTTCCTGCGAAAGAGCGACGGCAGGGCCGTCGGCATGGGCGCCTTCATGCGCCACGATCCGCCGAACGGCGTCATCGAAATTGGACATATCTGGCTGTCACCGGACCTGCAGCGTACTCGCGAGGCCACCGAATGCATCTATCTCATGATGCGACACGCTTTCGAGGATCTAGGCGTCAGGCGGCTCGAGTGGAAATGCGACGCGCTCAATGCGCCCTCTCGCCGGGCTGCGAAGCGCTTCGGCTTCACGTTCGAGGGCATTTTCCGCCAGCACTATGTCGTCAAGGGCCGCAATCGCGATACAGCATGGTTTTCCATGATCGACAAGGAGTGGAGGCGCGCGCGTGAGGCGTTTGACCAATGGCTCGATGCAAAGAATTTCGACGGGGCAGGGAAAGAAAGCTCCAAGTTGAGGATTGCATCGAATCCCGAGAAGCGTCATGGCCGGACTTGATCCGGCCATCTCACCCACGAGATCACCGGGCCAAGCCCGGTGATGACGTGTCAATTTGATGAACCGCGGGCAAGTTGCGGCCCTGGCTCGCGAATGATATCAAGCCCCGCGTCACCAAAAGGCACCTTATGTCGATCGATCAGAAAACCGTACGGCGGATCGCCCGGCTCGCGCGCATCCGCGTGGAAGAGTCCGACCTGCCTCGGCTCGAAGGCGAGCTCAATTCGATCCTTCGGTGGATCGAGATGCTGAACGAGGTGGACACCACCGACGTCGAGCCCATGACTTCGGTGGTGAAGATGTCGATTAAGATGCGCGATGACGTGGTGAGGGAAGGCCAGGACCCCACGGCTGTGACCGTCAACGCTCCCAGGGTTGAGGACGATTTCTATGTCGTGCCCAAGGTGATTGAATAGGGCGAATTGTCCGGATGAGCGAGCTTACCGATTTCACCATTTCCGAGGCGCGGACAGCGCTGCGCGAAAAGCAGTTCTCGGCGCTCGAATTGACGGAAGCTTATCTCGCCGCGATGGAGCGGGCGCGAATTCTCAACGCTTATGTCGTCGAAACGCCCGAGCACGCGCGCGCCATGGCGAAGGAGTCAGATCGCCGCATCGCCGAAGGAAAGCCGCGGGCGCTTGAGGGCATACCCCTGGGCATCAAGGACCTTTTTTCGACCAAGGGCGTTCACACCCAGGCCTGCAGCCATATCCTCCATCAGTTCAAACCGACCTATGAGTCCACGGTCTCAGCAAATCTGTTCGACAATGGCGCCGTCATGCTGGGCAAGCTCAACATGGATGAGTTCGCCATGGGCTCCTCCAACGAGACGAGCTATTACGGCAAGGTCATCAACCCGTGGCGGCGGAAGGGCTCCAATGCGGCGCTCGTGCCGGGTGGTTCATCGGGGGGCTCGGCCGCGGCCGTCGCGGCCCATATCTGTGCCGGAGCCACGGCGACGGACACCGGCGGCTCGATCCGGCAACCCGCAGCTTTCACCGGCACGGTGGGCATCAAGCCAACCTATGGCCGCTGCTCGCGCTGGGGCATCGTTGCCTTCGCCTCTTCGCTCGATCAAGCCGGTCCCATAGCCCGCGACGTGCGCGACGCCGCCATTCTGCTGAAGTCCATGGCAAGCCATGATGCCAAGGACACGACCTCGGTCGATCTGCCGGTGCCCGACTACGAAGCGGCCTTGACCGGCGACATCCGGGGACTGCGCGTCGGCATCCCGAAAGAGTACCGCATGGAGGGAATGCCGCAGGACATCGACGCGCTCTGGCACAAGGGCGCCAAGTGGCTGCGCAGCCAAGGGGCCGAAATCGTGGACGTGTCCCTGCCGCACACGAAATACGCGCTCCCTGCCTATTACATCGTCGCTCCTGCCGAGGCCTCCTCGAACCTCGCCCGATACGACGGTGTGCGTTATGGCTTGCGCGAAAAGGGCGATGACGTCATCTCGATGTATGAGAACACCCGCGCCAAGGGATTTGGGCGGGAGGTTCAGCGGCGCATCATGATCGGCACCTATGTTCTCTCCGCCGGCTATTACGATGCCTATTATGTCAAGGCGCAGAAGATCCGCACGCTGATCAAGCGCGATTTCGACCGGGCCTGGGAGAAGGTCGACGTGATCCTCACTCCGGCCACGCCCAGTGCCGCCTTCGCGCCAGGCGAGATCACCGATCCCGTGCAGATGTATCTGAACGACATATTTACCGTGACGGTGAACATGGCCGGGCTTCCGGGCATCGCGGTGCCCGCCGGCCTCGACTCGGGCGGCCTGCCGCTCGCCCTGCAGCTGATCGGCAAGCCTTTCGATGAATCGACGCTTTTCCGCGCGGCCCATGTCATCGAGGCGGCGGCAAAATTCAAGGCGCGTCCCGACCGCTGGTGGTGAGGGTTTAGAGTGGTGTCATGGCCGGACTTGATCCGGCCATCTGGTCCCCTCACCGCCATCCGGCGAAAGTCTCTCACTCATCGTCATTCCGGCGAAAGCCGGAATAAAGCTTCACTTTGCGTCCGCCCCAAGCTGGACCCCGACTTTCGTCGGGGTGACGAGCGAAAAAAACGTCATGGCCAGGGCGCAGACCCCGGACAGATCACCGGGTCAAGCCCGGTGATGACGACCACTAAGTCATGGCCGGACTTGATCCGGCCATCTCGTTCAAGAGATCACCGGGTCAAGCCCGGTGATGACGATTGGGAAGAAAGGCTATGAGGGTGCCGCCGCGACGGCAGTGACTTCGATCTTGAGGCGCGGGTCGGCAAGACCGGCGACAATGATGAGAGTCGAAGCCGGCCTTGCACCTTCGAGCAGGCGGTCCCGAATTTCCCGGAAGAGCCCCACGCTTTGCGGATTGGTGATGAAAACATGGCAGTCGACGAGGTTGCGGGCGCTCATGCCGGCAGACTTCAGGATGGCGAGGACGTTGCGCCAGGCGAGCTCGTGCTGGAGCCTCTCATCGGCTGGAATGTTGCCGTCGAGGTCCACGCCCACCTGGCCCGAAACGTGCAGCAAGCGCGCGCCGCCCTTAATCTCGACGGCCTGGCTGTAGTTCGAGAAGGGTCTCGGCGCCTCATTGGTTTCGATGTATCTGAACATGTTGTCTCCGGCGTTCTGATGCCCGAAAACAATAGGCCCGGCGGTTGCTAACGCACAGGGGACCTGATAGGAACATAATATGAACGGGCTGTGGATAACGCTTCTGCGCGTTTTCCCGCGCGCATTCTCGTGCGATACCCGAACACGACAATCTAAAAGGAGGCCGTGATGGCCGGATCTGTGAACAAAGTGATTCTCATTGGCAATCTTGGTGCCGATCCCGAGGTGCGCCACACCCAGGATGGCCGGCCAGTGGTCAATCTCAGGCTGGCGACGAGCGAGACGTGGCGCGACAAGGGCTCGGGCGAAAGGAAAGAGCGCACCGAATGGCATCGAGTTGTCATCTTCAATGAAAACCTTGCCAAAGTTGCCGAGCAATATCTGAAAAAGGGTGCCAAAGTCTTCATCGAGGGCCAGCTGCAGACCCGAAAGTACACCGATCAGCAGGGTCAAGAGCGGTATTCGACTGAGGTGGTTCTGCAACAGTATCGTGGGGAATTGACGATGCTCGACAGCCGGGGAGTAGCGAACACGGGAGCATCTGATATGGATAGGGACGATTTCGGCCAATCGGGCCCGATGGACCGGCCTCGCGCCGCGTCGGGTTCAAAGCCGGCATCGTTTACACGCGAGCTTGACGATGAGGTGCCATTTTAACTGACGCGGGGAGCGCATATGGTAAGCCGCATAATTCTCGGTTTGTTGGTGCTGTTGTGCGTAACCTTCAGAGCCGAAGCAGGCCAGCGCCTGTCCTCGGCACAAATTTCCGCCCTTGCCCCCGGCTTTTATGTGGGAACCTGGAAGGGCAAGAGGCAGCTCAACCTGAAACTAGCGTCGAATGGAAAGATCTCAGGCACGGTGGACGGCCAGTATCACTCTGGCCGGTGGTATGTCGCAAATGGAAACCTCTGCCTCGTGTTCAGAATCCTGGTTTTCGAGAAAACCAAATGCGGGGCGATTCACCGTAATGGACGGTGGCTGGTCGGCTATTACAACAAGAAGGGCAAGCCGCGGATTCGGCTCAGGGCGGTCGAGTCTTCAAAGGCTTAACAGGACCTGGGTTTAAGTCCTTAATCCAGCGTTGGTTAGTGCCACAAAGTTCACACATTTGTTGCGCTTATGGGGACTTCTCTGCGGCCTGCTGGGACGGCAGTCGTGGGTAGTCCGAAGTTCGCTTCGGTCGGGCCAACTCACAAGGAAATAGAACAATGAGATGTTTGCGAGCGCTCGCTTTGGCGAGTCTGTTTCTGATGACGGCGGTCTTTCCGGCGGCGGCAGGGGAAAAATTGTCCGGCGGCGAGCTCAGAAGCCTGTTTCCGGGGCGCTTCCATGCCATCGTGAGCGGTGTCATGAAGTTCATGATCACTGCTAAGGGGGACGGGTCGCTGTCGGCGACTTCGCCGAAGGGAAAGACCGACCAAGGTCGCTGGAGCGTCCGGTCGGGCAAGCTGTGCATCGAATTCGAGAACTGGCTCGGTGGCCGCGTGAGTTGCACGCCCGTCGTGCAGGAAGCGGGCTGGTACAAGGCCTCGCTCGTCAAATTCAAGCGCATCTGAGGGGAAGGCGCAGCTGAACTTTTTCCGGCCGCCGTTCGCCTTTTCCGACCGCTGTGAAGCGCAGGCTTTCAGGAGAGCCTGAAGGTGGCGGAAAACCTCATTTTTCCGGCAGTTTTGAAGGCTTGCGAATTGCCGTGATCCAGCTAAAAGGCTAAAGTTTTTGCGGCTGTCGAATCGTGCGGCGAAAGGCGTTCGACAGCTTATAGCACGCAGAATCCTCAAGCATCTCTCCGGTTCAGCAGCAGCCGGTGTACTGGGATAACGGTGAACGACAACAACAATCTGGCGGGCGGAACCCCACCCGACCATCCTGGCGACATTTCGCCCATCTCCATCGAAGAGGAGATGAAGCGCAGCTACCTGGATTACGCCATGAGCGTGATCGTCAGCCGCGCGCTGCCGGATGTGCGCGATGGGCTGAAGCCGGTTCATCGCCGAATCCTCTACACGATGTACGAGAACGGCTTCACGCCCGACAAAGCGTTCAAGAAATCCGCCCGTGTCGTCGGCGACGTCATGGGCAAATACCATCCGCATGGCAATATGGCGATTTACGATGCGCTGGTGCGCATGGCGCAGGATTTCTCGCTTAGGCTGCCGCTGATCGAGGGGCAGGGGAATTTTGGCTCCGTCGACGGCGATCCACCGGCGGCCGACCGCTATACCGAGTCAAGGCTCGCCAAGGTGGCGATGACCATGCTCGTGGACCTCGACAAGGACACGGTCAATTTCCAGCAGAACTATTCCAACGAGTTTCTCGAGCCGACCGTGCTGCCGGCGAGTTTTCCCAATCTCCTGGTGAACGGCGCCGGCGGCATCGCCGTGGGCATGGCCACCAACATCCCAACCCATAATCTGGGCGAGGTGATCGACGCCTGCATCGCCGCAATCGATGATCCCAGTATCACGGTGGACGAGCTCATCGCGATCGTGCCTGGTCCTGACTTTCCCACGGGCGCCATCATCCTCGGACGCGCCGGCATCAAATCGGCCTATCACCTGGGGCGCGGCTCGATCACGATGCGCGGCCGCGTCAAGGTCGAAGAGATCAGGAAGGACCGGGAAGCGCTGATCATCACCGAAATTCCCTATCAGGTGAACAAGGCTGCGATGATCGAGAAAATGGCCGAACTCGTGCGTGACAAGCGCCTCGACGGGATTAGCGACATTCGCGATGAGTCCGACCGGCAGGGCATGCGCGTGGTGATCGAACTCAAGCGCGACGCCATGGCCGATGTCGTACTGAACCAGCTTTACCGTTATACGCCGCTGCAAAGCACCTTCGGTGTCAACAGCGTGGCGCTCAACGGCGGCCGGCCGGAGATCATGACTCTCAAGGACATGATCTCGGCTTTCGTTGCCTTCCGCGAAGAGGTGGTCACGCGGCGCACCAAGTTTCTCCTCGCCAAGGCCCGCGAGCGTGCGCATGTGCTGGTGGGCCTCGCCATCGCGGTGGCCAATATCGACGAGGTCATCGCGCTGATCCGGCGTTCCAAGGACGCTGCCGAAGCGCGTGCGGCGTTGATGGGACGGGCGTGGCCGGCCAAAGACATGGTGGCCCTGATCAATCTGATTGCCGATCCCCGCCACCGCGTCGGGGCCGACGACACCTACCGGCTCTCGGAAGCGCAGGCGCGCGCCATTCTGGACCTCCGGCTGCAGCGCCTCACAGCTCTGGGTCGCGAGGAGATTGCCGAGGAGCTGGAAAAACTTGGCAAGGAGATCGAGGATTATCTCGACATTTTGCGCTCGCGCTCGCGGGTCCAGAAGATCATCAAGGATGAGCTCAAAGCCATCAAGGACGAGTTTGCCACGCCGCGGCGCACGGAAATCATCGAGCAGGAGTTCGAGGTCGAAGACGAGGACCTGATCCAGCGCGAGGACATGGTGGTGACGGTGAGCCATGCCGGCTACATCAAGCGCGTTCCATTGTCCGCCTACCGGGCGCAGCGACGCGGTGGCAAGGGCCGGGCCGGCATGCAGACCCGGGAAGAGGATTTCGTCACCAAGATTTTCGTCGCCAACACCCATACCCCGGTGCTCTTCTTCTCCTCGACCGGCATGGTTTACCGGGAGAAGGTATGGCGTCTGCCGGTCGGCAACCCGCAGGCTCGCGGCAAGGCCCTGATCAATCTTCTGCCGCTCGATCCCGAGGAACGCATCACAACCATCATGCCCATGCCCGAAGAGGAGGCCAGCTGGGGCAAGCTGCAAATCATGTTCGCCACGCGCTCGGGCAATGTCAGGCGCAACGAGCTGTCGGATTTCGTCGATATCCGCCGTAGCGGCAAGATCGCCATGAAGCTCGAAGCGGTTGATCATCTGGCTGGCGTTGAGATCTGCTCGGAGGCGGATGACGTTCTCCTCACAACGGCCAAAGGCCAATGCATCCGCTTCGCCGTTGGCGACGTCAGGGTCTTCAAGGGCCGCGATTCAGCAGGCGTCCGGGGTATCAAGCTCGATGCCGATGATCATGTGATCTCCATGGCCATTCTCACGCATGTGGAGGCTCTCCCCGAAGAGCGCGCAGCCTTCCTCAGGATGCGGCGCGCCCAGCAGGGCGACGAGATCGAGAATGGCGGCGAGGAGGGTGAGGAAACGGTAACGGCAGCGCCACTCCTGAACGAGGAGCGTTTCACGGAAATGTTGCGCCTCGAACAGTGCATTTTGACCGTCTCGGCCAACGGCTTCGGCAAGCGCAGCTCCTCCTATGAATATCGCGTTACCGGACGTGGCGGGAAGGGCATCGTCGCCATGATCGTCAACAAGCGGAACGGAGAGCTGGTTGCCTCTTTTCCGGTCAAGGAAAGCGACGAGATCATGCTCGTCTCGGACGGCGGACAGCTGATCCGGTGCCCGGTGCATGACATCCGCATAGCCGGCCGCTCGACGCAAGGAGTGACCATCTTCGACATGGCGGAAGACGAGCATGTCGTCTCGGTCGAGCATATCCCCGAGGAGGCCGAGGAAACCGCCGAGGCCGCCGGGCCGGTCGGAGCGTCTTCGCATTGAGGCTGTTGTTCTCGCGTCCGACGGGCTAATAGTCCCCCTTGCGAGAGGATGATCATGGCCCGAATTGCATTCTATCCCGGCAGCTTCGACCCCGTGACGTTCGGTCATCTGGATATCATAGCCAGGGCCGCGCGCATCACCGACAGGCTGATCATCGGGGTGGGCACGCATCACGGAAAGGATCCGTTCATACCCGAAAAAGCACGCATCGAACTGATCGAACGCACCTCGGCTCCCGTCGCCGCAAACGCAGGGTTGAAAATTTCGGTCATCGCCTTCGACGACCTCGTGGTCGATGCTGCCCGGCGGGCCGGGGCTGGCTTCATCATCAGGGGCCTCAGGGATGCAACCGATTTTGACTATGAAGTTCAAATGAGCCAAATGAATGCCGCATTGGCGCCTGATATAGAGACGGTTTTCATGGCAGCAAACCCGGCGACACGCATGATCTCATCCTCGCTTGTCAAGCAGGTCGCCCGCATGGGTGGCAACATCGGGGCCTTCGTGCCGCAAGAGGTGGCACGGCGGCTTGCCGAGGTCATGCCCAAACACGGCCGGTAGTCACGGCGGATTTTTCCAACCCAAGGAGTAATGAATGAATTTGTCTCTTTTGCGCGGCTTGTGCCTGTTTGCATTCACGGTTGCGGCGAGCCTGACGGCCGTGGCCCAGTCGGCCGATCCGGAGAACACGCTGGTCATGACCCTGAAGGGAGATTGCAAGGTCACGATCGCGCTGCGCCCCGACTTGGCTCCCAAGCATGTGGAGCAGATCAAGACGCTGACGCACCGTGGCTTCTATGACGGGGTGGTGTTCCACCGCGTGATCGACGGCTTCATGGCGCAGACGGGAGATCCGACCGGAACCGGCACAGGCGGCTCAGACCTTCCCGACATCCCGGCCGAGTTCTCGAACGAGCCCTTCGTGCGCGGAACGCTGGGCATGGCCCGCGCCCAGGATCCCAACAGCGCGAACTCCCAGTTCTTCATCATGTTCGCCGACGGCAGCTTCCTCAACGGCCAATACACGGTCTTCGGCCAGGTGACGGAAGGGATGGACTGCGTTGATCGCATCACTCGCGGCGAGCCGCCTGCCAATCCGGACAAAATCGTCAGCCTGAAGCTCATGAAGGATGTGCAATAATGGCCGACCTCGAAAATACACTCTACATCGAACTCCCCAAGGGGCGCGTCACCGTGGAGCTCAGGCCCGACCTTGCACCAAAGCACGTGGAGCGGATCAAGGAGCTGGCGCGGGAAGGGTTTTACGACGGCACGCCCTTCCACCGCGTCATCGATGGCTTCATGGCACAGGGCGGCGATCCCACCGGCACCGGCACGGGGGGATCAAAAAGGCCCAATCTCAGGGCCGAATTCTCGAAAGAGAAACATACGCGCGGCACATGCTCCATGGCGCGCTCGTCCAATCCCGATTCCGCCAACAGCCAGTTTTTCATCTGCTTCGGCGAAGCGCCTTGGCTCAACGGACAGTATTCCGTCTGGGGTCAGGTGAAGGAGGGCATGGAGATCATTGATCAGTTGAAGCGCGGGGAACCCGTGCCAGATCCCGACCGCATCATCCGCATGCGCCTGGCCGCCGACGCGGCCTGACATCGCGGGGCGCGCGGGTGCGAATGGCCAAATGCGAGTTGACGCGTTCGATTTCGATCTTCCGGAAGACCGCATTGCGCTGAGACCGGCATCGCCGCGAGACCGGGCCAAGCTGCTCATCGTTCGACCTGACGAAGGGTTCGAGGATCGTAGATTTCATCAGTTGCCGGAAATCCTTCAGCCCGGCGATCTTCTCGTCTTCAACGATACGCGCGTCCTTCCTGCGGCTCTCAAGGGCGTGAGGCTTGGCCGGGGCGACAGCGAAGCCGTGGTCTCCGTCCTGTTGTTCGAGCGGCTGGACGAAAGCCGCTGGAAAGCGTTCGCCAAGCCCGGCAAGCGGCTCAAGGCCAGCGACCGCATCGCCTTCGGCGCGCGCGAAGGGGTGTGTCTCCTCGGCAGCCTCGATGCGACGGTCGAGTCGAAAGGTGAGGAGGGCGACATCGTCCTCGCCTTCGATTTCGCAGGGGCGGCTCTCGATGAAGCGATTGCCGCCGCGGGCAGCATGCCGCTACCGCCCTATATCAATTCGAGGCGAGCCTCAGACGAACAGGACCGGACCGACTATCAGACCGTCTATGCCAAGACTGAAGGCGCGGTTGCAGCACCGACGGCGGGATTGCATTTTACGCCGGCGCTGCTGGAAGAGCTGGAGGACCGCGGCGTCAGGCGCGCCTTCGTGACTTTGCATGTGGGACCGGGGACATTCCTGCCGGTGAAAGTCGAGGATACGAAGGATCACCGAATGCACGCGGAATGGAGCGAGATCAACTCCAAGACGGCCGAGCAGATCAACGTGGCCCGCAGGGAGGGCAGACGTGTGATTGCCGTGGGCACCACGAGCCTCAGACTGCTCGAAAGTGCGACCGACGAAACGGGCCGCCTCCATCCCTTCTCGGGATCCACGAGGGTCTTCATTACGCCGGGTTATCGCTTCCGCGCCGTCGATGCACTCATCACCAATTTTCATCTGCCTCGGTCTACGCTGTTCATGCTGGTGTGTGCCTTCTCCGGCCTTACCACGATGAAGAAAGCCTATGCGCATGCCATCGCGCGGGATTATCGCTTCTATTCCTATGGAGACGCCTCCCTGCTATTTCCTGCGGCCCCATGACCTCCACTTTTCAGTTCACGCTGCTGAAGACTGACGGTTCGGCGCGCCTCGGTCGCATCGACACGCCGCGTGGAGGCGTTCGCACACCCGCATTCATGCCGGTTGGTACCGCCGGTACGGTCAAGGGCATTTTTCCCGAGGAACTCAAGAAGACCGGCACCGACATCATCCTGGGCAATACCTATCATCTGATGCTGCGCCCAACGGCTGAACGTATCGCGGCACTCGGCGGTTTGCACAAATTCATCGGCTGGGATCGGCCGATCCTCACCGATTCGGGCGGATTCCAGGTGATGTCGCTTGCCAAGCTGCGAAAGCTGACCGAGAGGGGCGTCACATTCCAATCGCATCTCGACGGGATGCGCCATGAGCTCAGCCCCGAGCGCGCCATGGAAATCCAGAGACTGCTTGGCTCCGACATCCAGATGCAGCTCGATGAATGCATCGAATATCCTCATACCGAGAAGGAGGCGGAGCGCGCCATGCGCCTGTCACTCGCCTGGGCGGAACGCTCCCGACAGGCCTTCGGCAGCCAGGCGGGCAGGGCCTGTTTCGGCATCGTTCAAGGCGGTGTGTCGGAGGTTCTCCGCACGCAGTCTGCGTTGGAGCTCGTGAAAATGGGTTTCGATGGCTATGCGATCGGCGGGCTGGCGGTCGGAGAAGGGCAAGACCTCATGCTCAGAACTCTCGACTTCACCACGCCCGCACTGCCTGCCGACAAGCCCAGATATCTCATGGGCGTGGGCACGCCTGAGGACATTCTCGAGTCCGTGGCGCGGGGGGTCGACATGATGGATTGCGTGATGCCGACGCGATCAGGCCGGCATGGACAGGCATTCACACGCTTCGGCCGGCTCAACATGCGCAACGCCATTCATGCACAGGACCCGCGGCCGCTCGATGAGACGAGCAGCTGTGCCGCCAGCCGGAATTATTCGCGTGCCTATATCCACCACTTGGTGAAATCGGGAGAGCTGCTCGGCATGATGCTGCTGTCGCTGGCCAACATCGGCTATTATCAACAGCTCATGGAAGACATAAGATCGGCCATCGCAGGAGGGCGTTTCGCCGAGTTCCAGGCTTCGACCAAAGCGGCCTGGCAGGCGGACCGGCACGGACCGGCAGGAAGGGGAGGCGCATGAAGCTCAGCGGCGAACAGAAAATTCCCGCCTCGCAGCAACGCGTGTGGGAAGGTCTGAACAATCCCAAGATTCTCAAACAGTGCATCAAGGGATGCGAGCATATCAGTAAGTCGGGCGACAACACCTTTTCCGCTCGGGTGGTGGCCAAGGTCGGCCCGGTCAAGGCAAGCTTCAACGGCGAAGTAACCCTCAGCAATCTAAACCCGCCGGAGAGTTACACCATCTCCGGCAAGGGAGAGGGCGGCGTGGCCGGTTTCGCCCGGGGCAAGGCGGACGTGAGACTCGAGGAGCTTGCGCCCCAGGAAACGCTCATGATCTACGATGTCGATGCGCAGATCGGCGGAAAGCTGGCGATGCTCGGCAGCCGCCTCATCGATTCGACGGCAAGATCTCTGGCGCAGGAATTCTTCGACAAGTTCGTGAAGCTCATGTCGGGCGGGAAGATCACCGAACCGGCAAAGCCCGCGAAGAAGAAAGTGCTCGGCGGGCTGCTCGGCAAGCTGAAGAGGAAGAAGAGCTGAGAGACGGTTGCTCTGCATTCGTCATGACCGGACTTGATCCGGCCATCTCCCGTGCGCACGCCAGATGCGCGGGTCAAGCCCGCGCATGACGATCTAACAGTAGCGTCATGGCCGGGCCAAGACCCGGCCATCTACCTCAGTCGCTACTTCCCCGCCCCTGCGGTGTGATCGCCGTCGCGGGTCAGATAGTAGGCCGCAAGTATGGGTAGGAACGTCACCAGGATGACGAAGACCGCCACCACATTGGTCACCGGCCGCTGTCTCGGCCTGATGAGTTCGGTGAGCATCCAGATCGGCAGCGTCGACTGCTGCCCAGCGGTGAAGGTGGTCACGATCACCTCGTCGAAGGACAGGGCGAAAGCCAGCATGCCGCCGGCGAGAAGGGCACTGGCGATGTTCGGCAGGATGATGTGCCTGAAGGTCTGCAGGTAGTCGGCGCCGAGATCCATCGAGGCCTCGATGAGATTTTCCGACAGGCGCCGAAAGCGGGCGATGGCATTGTTGTAGACGACGACAATGCAGAAAGTGGCATGGCCCAGGATGATGGTCCAGAAGCTGAAATCGATGCCCATCATGTTGAAGGCGGAGCGCAGCGAAATGCCGGTGATGATGCCGGGCAGCGCGATCGGCAGGATGAAAAGGAGCGATATAGTCTCGCGACCGAAGAATTTCGCTCGCGCTAGGGCCGCCGCGGCACAGGTTCCAAGAATGAGGGCGATGGCCGTGGCAAAAGTCGCCACCCTCAGCGACAGCGAGATGGCTCTCCAGATGTCTTCTCTGTGCCAGGCAATCGAGAACCAGCGAAGCGTATAGTCCGGTGGAGGGAACTGGTAGCTTTTCTCCTCTGTGGTGAAGGCGTAGACGACGATGAGCGCCAACGGCAGGTGCAGGAACAGAAGCCCGCCGAAGGCCGCGAGGCCCAGCATCCGTGGCGGTCTCTGCGAGGCTTCAGAGCGCATCGAAGGCTCCGAGCCGTTTCGCCACCCAGAGATAGACGCCCATGATGACGATTGGAACGACGGTGAAGGCGGCGGCCAAGGGAATGTTGCCGGCCGTTCCCTGCTGCGTATAGACGGCCTGGCCGATGAAGAAGCGCGAGGTGCCGATGATCTGAGGAATGATGTAATCGCCGAGAGTCAGCGAAAAGGTGAAGATCGAGCCGGCCACCAGACCCGGAAGGGCGAGAGGCAGGATTACCGTTCTTAGGGTCAACCATGGATTGGCGCCGAGGTCGGCCGCCGCGTCGACCAAGCTGTTCGGGACCCTTTCGAGCGCCGCCTGGGTGGGCAGGATCATATAGGGGAGCCACACATAGACGAAGACGAGGAACATGCCGATGTAGCTGATCGACAGCGACGGCCCTCCGACCACGGGAAGCGCCAGAATGCCGTCGAGCAGCCAAGCGAGACGCATCGTATCCGCGAGCCATGTGATGATGCCTTCCTTCGCCAATATCAGCTTCCAGGCGTAGACCTTGACAAGATAGCTCGACCACAAGGGCATCATGACGGCGATGTAAAAGAAGGCCTTCCACTTTCCGCGCGCATAGCGCGCTGCGTAGTAAGACACGGGAAAGGCAATAACGGCAGAAGCAATGGTCACCGCTGCGGCCATCGCGATGCTTCTGACAATGATGTCAAAATTGGCGCTCTGCAGCAGCTGCGCATATGTGGAAAGCGTGAGTTCGTATTTGATGAGGCCCGAAAAATCGTCGAGACCGTAGAAGCTGTTGAGCAAAAGCGTCAGCAAGGAACCGACATAGACGATGCCGATCCACAAGAGCGGGGGCGTCAACAGCAAGGCCAATAGAAACCAGGGATGGCGAAACCAGAGATCGGATATGCGGCTGCCGCTGTTGGCTACGACGGAGCCCTTGCCGATGGCAGCGACGCTCACAAGTCCTGCTCCATGGCATGGAGGGCCTCCGGTCGCCATGAAAGCGTTACGAGTTCTCCTTCGCGAAATGCACCCTGGGTAGAAGGCGCATTGGCGGAAATGCGCATATCGGAATCAACGCCGACGGTGACACGTGTCTGGGACCCCTGGTAGTGAACCGACATGATCTTGCCGGCGATCGACGGCTGACTGGGCGAGGCCGGGGTGTTGCCCCTGCTCAGGGTGACCTTCTCCGGTCGCAAGCTCGTCCAGTGCCTGCCTCCGCCCATCCTGAGAGCCAGCTCGGGCGGCAGGATATTCGAGGAACCTACGAAACTTGCAACGAACCGACTGTTCGGCCTTTCATAAACCTCGTTCGGCCGACCCACTTGGACAATGCGGCCTTCATTGAAGATGGCGAGGCGGTCCGACATGGCGAGGGCTTCACCCTGATCATGGGTGACGAAGACGAAGGTAATGCCTACTTCCTTCTGCAGCGACTTGAGTTCTTCCTGCATCTGCTCGCGGAGTTTGAGATCGAGGGCGCCCAGAGGTTCGTCGAGCAGCAGCACCTTGGGTTCATTCACGAGCGCACGGGCCAAGGCCACGCGCTGGCGCTGACCGCCGGAGAGCTGCATGGGCCTGCGGCCTTCAAAACCGCTGAGCTTCACCATCGCCAAGGCCTCACGGGCCCGGGATTGGCGCGCGGTACGGCCCACGCCGCGGATCATGAGGCCATAGGCGACATTCTCGCCCACTGTCATATGTGGAAAGAGGGCATAGTCCTGAAAAACGGTGTTGACGTTGCGCCGGTAGGGCGG
>Ga0075421_100004230_pt1 | contig 17324 bp, 19 predicted proteins | sample SoiMetdeltSBSDD5_FD_75292 | JGI IMG/M metagenome (GOLD analysis project Ga0075421, IMG submission 75292) | Bulk soil microbial communities from a Populus tree surrounding site in Tennessee, USA - Soil MetaG P. deltoides SBSDD5 | ecosystem: Environmental > Terrestrial > Soil > Tree plantation...
AAGCTTTTGCTTTAGAGGCACGCGCGTTGTGCGCGGCCCGAACGCCTGCCCCGTTTGCTGCTTCCTGTCCCTCGACGATCCGTTCGAGCTCCGCTGCCCAAGCCTTCAGCGCATGCCGCTTCTCGGCAGAAAAGCTGTGTCGAATGTAGACGGCGCCGGTCGCCCCTCGGGGGTATGCCGCTCGCCGGATTGGCGCTTGTAAGAAGCCCGTCCTCGATCGCCCAATTGAACGCCCGGTGTATGGCCGTTGGGTCCGTCAAATTCGGAATGCCAGCCACCTTGACCTGCAGGTCCACAAGCTGCGGAGCGTTCGGCGGCACCGATTCGCTCTGCGCAATCGGCGTCGGCGCCGGCTGAAATCAAAGCCTCCGCTGTCGCTTCTCGCAATGCGTGACCGGGCTAGCCGACGCCTCCCAAAACGTCTGTTCGCAAGGCGATGCCTGTGAGCGCGCGTCGATCGATCGGAATGGCGGCGGCGGTGCGACCTTCTTGAAGACCTTCGTGATCGTCTATTGTGATGACGCCCGTCGGACTTAGAGCCAATATCCGCCTCAGCATCATGACTCGCACCAAGTGCAAGCAGTCCCGCCGCTATCATCGTCGTCATACAAAACTGGCGTCTCGTAAGAACAGCCATAGTTCTCGCTCCCCTGCTTCTAGGGTATACGGTGTTGGCTTGGTTGATGTCGGTTGGATAGGACAGCTATTGTAGGTAGCTGCTATCGATTCGAAACGCCGTATTCGAGAACATCAACGTTGCAATTCTTTGATATTGCCAGAACGGTCGCAAAGCGGCAAATCTTACCATTTTAAGGTAAATCAGGCTTCCTCCTGTGCTTTTGATTATGCACGTTTCCGCAGGCGACCGCGCCGAAGAGGAGTGGGCCGCCGGGTTCGAGCAGACTTTTACCTTCTGCTGGCAGATCATGTGCCTTTGACATCGGCGACCCGCTCGGCCGATGCCTGCGATCGGCGTTGGCCGTCAAAATTCCATGTCGTGCAGGTGGTCGTGGTCATGACCAGGCAGTTTCGGTGGCTCGCGACCGGTCGGCCGTTCGGCAATCATGGCCTCGGTGGTGATCATCAGGCCGGCCACCGACGCCGCTCCTTGCAAGGCAGAGCGGACGACCTTGGCGGGATCGATGATGCCCCGCGAGAAGAGATTGCCATATTCGCCGGCCTGCGCGTCAAAACCATAGGCGTGATATTGCGCCTCGAGAATCCTGCCCACCACGACCGAGCCGTCCGCGCCGGCATTGATGGCGATCTGCCGCGCCGGCCAGCTAATCGCCCTTCTCACGATGTCGATCCCCGCCCTCTGATCCTCATTGTCGGTTTTGACCGCACCAAGCGACTGCGCAGCGCGCAGCAGGGCGACGCCGCCGCCGGGCAGGATGCCCTCCTCCATCGCCGCCCTGGTCGCGTTCATCGCATCGTCGATCCGGTCCTTTTTTTCCCTGACCTCAACCTCCGTTGCCCCGCCGACCCGAATCACCGCAACGCCGCCCTTGAGCTTTGCCAGCCGCTCTTGAAGCTTCTCGCGGTCATAGTCGGATGTCGTCTCGGCGAGCTGCTGCCTGATCGCGGCGCAGCGCTCTTCAATCTCCTCCGGCTTTCCGGCTCCGCCGACAATGGTGGTGCTATTCTTGTCAATTGTCACCTTGCGCGCCGAGCCAAGCATGTCGAGCGTGACCTTCTCAAGCTTGATGCCGAGATCGTCAGAGATTGCCACGCCGCCGGTCATGGTTGCGATGTCCTGCAGGATTGCCCGGCGTTCACTGCCGAAACCCGGCGTCTTGACAGCCGCGACTTTCAGCATGTTCCGCAGCTTGTTGATCACCAGCCCGGCGCGAACATCGCCTTCGACATCCTCGGCAATGACCAGTAAGGGTTTGCCGCGCTGCATCACCATTTCGAGGAGCGGCAGCAGTTCGTCGAACTTCGCAAGCTTCCAGTCCACCGCTAAAACATGGGCATCGTGCATCTCGACCAGCTGCTTCTCGCGGTCGGTGATGAAGTAGGGCGAGATATAGCCACGGTCGAACTGCATGCCCTCGACCACCTCTAGCTCGGTCTCGGTCGATTGCGCCTCCTCGACGACAATCACACCCTCTCTGCCGACCCGTTTCATCGCCGCCGCCAGGATGCCGCCGATTTCGGAATCGCCATTGGCCGAGATCGTGCCGATCTGAGCGATCTCCTCGTTCGATGTCACCTTCTTGGCGTTCCGGGCGAGATCTCCCACGACGGCCACCACCGCTCGGTCGATCCCCCGCTTCAGGTCCATCGGATTCATACCGGCCGCCACCGCTTTGGCCCCCTCCTTGACGATCATATGGGCGAGCACCACCGCGGTGGTCGTGCCATCGCCTGCCTGATATGACGTCTTGGCGGCGACCTCCCGAACCATTTGCGCGCCGATATTCTCGAACCGGTCGTAAAGCTCGATCTCCTTGGCAACGGTCACCCCGTCCTTGCTGACGCGGGGTGCACTATGGTCCCTTTCGAGCGCCACATTGCGCCCCTTGGGTCCGAGCGTCACCTTGACGGCATTTGCCAGAATGTCGATGCCATGCAGCATCTTGCGGCGGGCTGCGAACGAGAATTCGATATCCTTGGTAACCATCTCATGCTCCTCGCCGCAATCGCCTGACCAGCGGCTGCTCCAACTTGAGATCCAGGCGCTTCCACACCGCCACGAGTGCCGCGACCAACCGCTCGATCAGAACCTCATCATGGAATGGTCCAGGCGTGATGCGGAGCCTTTCGCTTCCCCGCGGCACGGTCGGATAGTTGATGGGTTGAATGTAGATGCCGTGCTCACGGATCAGAAGATCGCTTGCCGCCTGACATTTCTCGGGGTCCCCGATGCACACTGGTACGATATGGGTATCGCTGAGCATGACCGGCAGCCCGGCTCCTCGCAGCGCCTCCTTCACGCGGCGTGCGCGGTCCTGCTGGAGATCGCGTTCGACCTGCGAGTTTTTGAGATGCCGGATCGCGGCGCTTGCGGCCGCGCAGATGGCCGGCGGCAGCGCGGTCGTGAAGATGAAGCCCGGCGCATAGGAGCGCACCGCATCGATCAGCGCCGCATTTCCGGCGATGTAGCCGCCGAGGCATCCAAACGCCTTGGCGAGCGTTCCTTCAACGACGTCGATCCGGTCCATGGCACCATCGCGCGCTGCGATTCCGGCGCCACGCGGACCGTACATGCCGACAGCGTGGACCTCGTCGAGATAGGTCATCGCGCCATGGCGTTCGGCGAGGTCGCAAATGCGATGGATCGGCGCCGTGTCGCCGCCCATCGAATAGAGGCTCTCGAACACTATCAGCTTCGGCCGCTCAATCCGTTCGTTGCGCAGCAGCGCTTCGAGATGAGCGACATCATTGTGGCGGAAGATGCGCTTCTCGCCGCCCGCCTGCCTGATGCCCTCGATCATCGAATTATGGTTATCGGCATCGGACAGGATCAGGCATTCCGGCATTAATTTGGCAATGGTCGAGATGCCGGTCTGGTTGGAGACATAGCCCGAGGTGCAGACCAGCGCCGCTTCCTTGCGGTGGAGATCGGCGAGCTCCGCCTCGAGCTCGATCAGCGGATGGCTTGTGCCGGAAATGTTGCGCGTGCCGCCGGCGCCCGTCCCCATCCGGGCCGCCGTCTGCACCATGGCGCCAATGACCTTGGGATGCTGCCCCATGCCGAGATAGTCGTTTGAACACCAGATCACGACCTCTTTCAGGCCTTGCGGGGAATGCCAGAGCGCGTGAGGGAAGCGGCCGGCGATGCGCTCAAGATCGGCAAAGACGCGGTAGCGGCGCTCACCATGGAGCCGCGCCAGCGCCTCGGCGAAGTAGCCGTGATAGCGGGCGGCGCGGATTTGTCCATCGCCGCGGCCAGGGCTCAACTCGGTTTCTTGCAAAGTCTGGCGGCCCATCATCGCGAACACTCGTTGCAATCCCGAACCGGCGAAAAAAGGGCTCGCGGCCTAGCGAGCGGAGTCTCTCAACCGACCCGGTCGGACAGATCGAAATTGAGCTGCAGCAGTCGCGCGATGTTCTTCAATATCCCCTCGCAGACTTTGTCCTGCTTCGGATCAAGATATTTCACGGTCCAGTTGGCCCCGTTCTCTAGCGTCTCGATCCTCTGGATCACGAAATCCGTCACAGACTCGCAGCCGGGTTCCTGCTGAAGGTCGGCAAGGATCATTGCCCGGAGTTCGTCGGCGTCCTTGGTATGTCTCTGCATGGCCCCTTTCCCTCTCTAGGGAATGGTCGTCTCTCCCCGGCGCATGGGGGATTATTTGCAAAAGTAATCTCTGCTTCGGCCGAGCGTCCCGGTGCCCATACGATCTCAACGGCCGAGTCAAGAATTAGATTGGAATAATTCTAGGTTATCGGTAGGATAATGCAAGTGAAGCGTCCCCCGTCAGAATGGGGAGTGCCAAAATGAAACTCAATTCAACAACTTGGCTGCTTGCAGTCGCCCTTTCGGCGATGGCTGTCCCATGTGCTGAAAGCTATGAGGCCGGCCCGGTCACCGGGGGCGGAACGATCGAGGGCATGGTGACCTTCAACGGCGAAGTGCCGATGAAGCAGGTGATTCCCACCAAGGACGTCGAGGTGTGCGGCGCTGCGCGCGAGGATGTCCTGATCCGGGTCGGCCCCGACAAGGCCGTGGAGAGCGCGATCATCTATCTGGCCGAGGTACCCAAGGGCAAGGACTGGCCGCCGCCCGCCAAGCCCCCGGAAATCGACAACGTCAAATGTCGCTTCGTGCCCGAGATTCAGGTCATACGCGCGGGTTCATTGGATGTCGTCAACACCGATCCGGTGCTGCACAACACCCATGGCTATTATGGGAAACGCACCGCCTTCAATCTTGCTCTGCCGAACAAGGACCAGCGCATTCCAGTCGAGCTGAAACGCGCTGGAACGGTGCGCGTCGACTGTGACGCCCATGGTTGGATGGAAGGTTGGATCTACGTCGTGGACAATCCCTACTACGCTGTCACGGGCCCTGACGGAAAGTTCACGATCGGGGATGTCCCCGCAGGTGATTACAAGCTCGTGGTTGCCCAACCCTATGCCGGGGTGGTCGAGCAAGCCGTGTCGGTGAAGGGCGGCGAGTCCACGAAGCTCGCGATTGAACTGAAAAAATAAAAAATTTTGGGCGGCCCGCCGCCTGTCGGGTCGCTTTCCTGTCAGAAGGCCGACGCTTTGAAAACGGCCCATTAGGGAGGAAACCCATGGCTGACGAACTCGATCGTCTGCGGCGCGAGATACATTCGGTCCTCCACAAGCCCGGGGTGCGCCCCGATGACTCGGTGCGGATCACCCGCCGCATGTTCGTCCACCGGTCGCTGCTGTTCGGCGCCGCCACCGTGAGCCAGGCTTTTGCCTGGTGGCCCCTGATCAACACCATCGACGTGGCCCACGCCGCCGAAGCACCGTTCAAATTCGCCTGGATCTCGGATACCCATCTCTATCCGAGATCCCTCAATCAGCGCTTCGTCGACAAGACAGTGCGCGCGGCTCAGGACGTCAAGAAGATGGATCCGCCCGCCGAGTTCCTGATCTTCGGCGGCGACCTCGCCCAGCTCGGCAAGATCGAGGAGCTCGAGCTCGGGAACGAGTTGCTGAAGGAGGTCACGATCCCGAAATACTTCATCCCCGGCGAGCACGACTGGTATCTCGACATGGGGAAGAAATGGACCGAGCTCTTCGGCAAGAACAGCTGGACTTTCGACCTCAAGGGCGTGCGGTTCATCGGTCTCGACACGGTCAGCCGCGGTCCTGACTACTGGACGGCGAAGAAGATGACCCCCGAAGAGCGGATGGGCCACATGTCGGCGCTCGACGGCACCGTTGCCGGTCCTTGGGCCGGCGTCGGACGCGAGCAGCTCGACTGGATGGCGAAGACCCTTGCCGATTGGGACAAGAACAAGCCGGTCATCATCTTCAGCCACAATCCACTCTACGAATACTATCCGCCTTGGAACTTCTGGGTGCGCGACTGGCGCGATGTCCATGAGGTGTTGAAGCCCTACACCAAGGTCACCAACATCCATGGCCATGTTCACCAGGTGCTCTACAACGAGATCGGCACCATGCGCTCGATTGGCATGCTGGCGACTTCCTGGCCATGGCCCTATGCGCCGGAAGGCCTGCCGAAGCTGACCAAGCCGATGATCCGTGTCGATCCCGGCGATCACTTTGACGGAGTCGGTTGGGGCAAGTGGAGCGTCGGCGCCGATGACAAAATCGAGAACGAATACATGATGTGGGGCCGCAAACAGGTGTTTGTCCAATCGCCGGAGGACCACGACAAGAGCATTCCGGAGGTTATCCGCCCCCGCATCGTCGACAACATGTACCCATTTGCAAATCCGTAAGGAGGAATGGGCTATGGCAACCGATTCGACATTCCTCTGCCTGCGGCGATGTCTCCTCGCCGGCGCCGTCATGGCGGCTTTGGCGGGACCGTCCAGTGCGAATAAGGATCCGGTCACCCCGCAGCAGCTCAAGGCCTATCAGGACGCTTTCATGGCGGAGGTCAAGAAAGGAGACCTCCTGTTCCATGGCGACGCGGCGACCGCCAAGAGCATGGGCGTCACGCTCTCCACAACCGGCTGGGCCTGTGCCATGTGCCATCCGATGGGCTCCGACACTCATCCCCACGCGTTCCCGAAGTTCCAAGCGTCAATGGCTAAATTCGCGACGCTGCGCGACATGATCAACTGGTGCATCGAGAAGCCGAACCAGGGCGAAAAGATCGATCCTGAGTCGGCGGCCATGAAGGCATTGGAGGCCTATATCTACTGGTCGAACACCGGGTCGGTACTGGTTCCAGGCAAGTACTGACCGCCCCGAAACGGCGGGATAGTCCAGAACCTGCTGGGGAGATGTAAGTGGTCGGGCCGCGGCTGGACATCTGCGCGACTTGCAAAGGGGATGTATCATGAGCGAAACCGCCCAGGTGCTGCGGGGTAATTTTGCCGGCGTCGATCTCGACGAACTGGTCGATTGGCCGGTCGTTCGGACCTGGCTCTATTGGGGCATGTTCTGGTTGATCGTCACACCTTCGATAGGGGTCTTGATCTCGAGCACTTTCAACTACCCCGACTATATCGGGTCGGGCAATCTCGAGCTGACCTTCGGCAGGCTCAGGCCGGTGCACGTCAACGGCGTCATCTTCGGCGCCTTCTCGACGCTCTTCATCGGCCTTTGTTATTACCTCGTGCCGCGCCTCTCCGGCGTCCGGATCATCTGGCCGCAACTCGGCATTCCACTCGCATGGACATGGAGCATCGCCACTCTCGTCGGCCTGATCGGCTTGTTGTTCGGCGCCAATGACGGCCTCGAAGCTGGCGAGTTCCCCCTCTATGCGAAGATCCCGATCTTTGTCGTGGTCGCTGCGGCCACTGCGCAGTTCCTGATCACGATCAGCCGCAGGCTCGAGCCGGCGATCTATGTCGCCAATTGGTATCTAATCGCCGCGTTCGTGTGGACGACGATGAACCTCGTGCTCGGGACGGTAATCCTCCCCTACACCATCTCCGGCATCAACAGCGCCGCCTTTCACGGCCTTTACATCCACTACATCGTGGGGCTCTGGCTGACGCCGGCCGGCTATGTGATCATCTATTACTTCTTGCCCGTCGCCGCGAGAAATCCACTCTATGCCCACAAGCTGTCGCTGGTCGGCTTTTGGTCTCTGGCGCTGTTCTATCCCTTTGTCGGAATCCATCATTACCTCTACAGCCCGATTGCTGACTGGGCCGAGACACTTGCCATCATCACTTCGATGCTCTTGATCATCCCAGTCTGGACGGTGCTCGTGAACTTCTTTGGCACCATGATGGGCCGATGGAGCGAATTCGGTCGGAACCTGCCGGCGAAGTTCCTGATCATGGGTTCGCTCATGTATCTCGCCGGCTGCTTCCAGGGTTCGACCGAGGCGCTGCGCCAGCTGCAACAGCCGACCCACTTCACCGATTTCGTCATTTCTCATTCGCACCTTACCGTGTTCGGCACCTTCGTCGTTTGGGCCCTTGGCGGCCTCGTCTATGTGTGGCCGCGGGTATGGCAGCGCGAGCTGTGGTCTTTCACCCTCGGCAATTGGTCGTTCTGGCTGATCACCGTCGGCATCACCACGATGGGTCTCGTGCTCACCGCCGGCGGGCTGCAGCAGGGCTATCAGTGGATGAACGGGGTCGAATGGCTCGACTCGCTCGTTTGGATGAAGCCTTACTGGCTGGCCCGGACCCTGGCCGGGATCTCCATGGACATCGGCATGTCCCTGCTGGTGGTCAACCTGATGCTCACCGCACTCACCAGCCCCGCAGCCGAGGCCAGGGGAATACGTCTGCCGACCTGGATCACGGCTCGGCCGGCGCCGGCAGGAGGGCTGGCGCAATGAATGTCCGCTTTTTTGCCCTGTTCGCCGGTGTTTTCTGCATCAGCCTCGCCGTGCTCACTCAGGGCCTCCTTCCTTTCATCGAACCCTCGTCGCGGACGACGCGGGTGACCCAGGTGGTGCGAAATGATTTCGGCCAGCTGAAATGGACCGTCGCCGAGGCGACCGAATACACCGACCAGCAGCGCCGCGGTCGGAGCATCTATCTGCGCGAAGGGTGCTGGTACTGCCATTCGCAATTCGTCCGTCCCGTCACCGGCGAGACGCGCCGCTGGGGGCCGGTCAGCGAGGCGGGCGAGTATGCCTTCGATGTGCCACATCTGTTCGGCACCCGCCGTATCGGCCCGGACCTGACGCGGGTGGGCATGAAATACAGCGACGAATGGCACCTCGCCCACTTCTATAACCCGCGCATGCTGTCCCCGGACTCGATCATGGCGCCCTATCGCGGTCTCTTCCATGAGCCCGAAACCGCAATCCGCATCGTCGATGATGGCGCTGGCGGCAAGACCTTGGAAAAGAATGGTGTCACCGAGGGGCTGTTCACCTTCAACAGCCAGCAGACCATACAACTGACGCCGAACGAGAATGGACTGCTGTTCGTGCCGCTGATGGCGAAGGATAGGAAGCCCGTCATCTTCACCCCCAATCAGGAATATAAGGGAACGACGGTCAAGATCGCGGCCGAGACGGAATCGCTCGCCGCGCTGATCGCCTATCTTCAGAAGCTCGGCATGAATCGCGGCAAATGGCGTGATCTCTTCGAGCCGCAGAGCCTCGAGGTAATGGATGCGACCATGCCGCGGTCGGAGGAATGGATCACCTACGGCAAGGAAGTTTATGAACGTCGCTGCATCGGTTGCCATGGGGCCAAGGGCGATGGAAACGGGCTCGCCGCCACCTTCATGTACAAGCAGCGCCCGAGGGACTTCAGCGCCGCCGTCTTCAAGTTCAGGCTGACCAAGGAGCCGCTGCCCACGGATGGCGACCTGTTGCGGACCATCACGCGCGGCGTTCGTGGCACGGCGATGCCCGCCTGGTACGAGCTGCCGATCAATGATCGACTCGCGGTGATCCAGTACATCAAATACGAGCTGGCCGTCGACCGCTCGAATCCCTCCTCGCCCCATGCCTATTTCATCGAGGAGCCGCCGGGTCCTCCGCTCTATATCGGTAAGCCGCCGATCCCTTCCAAGGCGATCCTCGACCGCGGCAAGGAGGTCTGGCAGATCGCGAAATGCTGGGAGTGCCATGGGCAGGGCGGCAAGGGCGATGGCCAGAAGGCTGCCGGTCTCAAGGATGATGGCGGATTCGCGATCCCACCGGCTGATCTCACCAGCGGCCAATTCAAATCCGGCCCGGCGGTCGAGGACATCTTTCGCACCATGACCACCGGTCTCAGCGGCACGCCGATGCCGTCCTACCGCGATTCTCTTCCGGAGGCGGATCGCTGGGCGCTGTCCTATTACGTCATAGCGCTCTCCGCATTCAAGGATCCCTTGTCGCTGCAGCCGCTGGCGCTCAGCGAGCAGGCTCGCGCGTCGCTGAACGATCTCGAGCTCGCCGCCGACAAGCCCGAGCGCGCCTTTGTGCCCGACAAATCGGTGCCGGCGTCCGGCCCGCCCGCCGCTCCGGCCGAGGAGCAGAAGCCTGCCGGAGGTTGACACATGTTTGGTTTTGAAATCACCGGACCCTATGCCGGTGCCATGCTGATGAGCCTCGGTGCCCTGTGCCTTTTCGTCTGGGGCGTCTTCTCGGGCGCTTTGAGCGACACCGACAAAGCCGCAAAGGATTTCTTCGACAGGGAGATGCAAAATGAGCGATCTGCAGCGCAGCGATCCGGAGAGTCCGGCACATCCGGAGCTGGAGGTTCGTGAAAGTTCGCATCCCGAATTGGAGGACTTCGCCGGCGGATATATCCAGGCCCGCGTCGGATTCATCCCGCTCTGGCTGCTGATCGTCTACGGACTGCTTTTCGCCTGGGGCCTCTACTACATGTACACCTATTGGGGCGGCCTTGGTCCGGGACGTCTTTATTGATCGGGAGAGATGAAGATGCTGGCAGCCAAGATCCTTTTCGTGGTCGCGACGTTGAACCTTCTCTTTCTGGCCGTGGAGATCGGGATCAACGTGCTGCGCCTTTATTTTGGCTAAGTTGCGGAGAGGTGCATGCTACAGGATACCGTCTTTTCCTTCACCCAGGCCGGCCTGCCGCAGATACTCGGCTTTCTGATCTACGGCGGCTGCACGGTCGGCTTCATCATCTTTCTCTATGTCCTCGTGCGGATGTAAGGATGCAGCATTAGCGGTTTCATGGGTGCGTATCTGCTGCTTTTCGGTGCCGGTTTCTTAGGCAGCTTTCACTGCATGGGCATGTGCGGTGGCTTTGCCTGCGCGGTAGGCCGCGATCCCCGTGGCGGCGGCGCGACCATCGCGCGTCATCTGCTCTACAATACCGGCCGCCTGTCGACCTATTGCTTCATGGGCGTGCTTGCGGGAATGCTCGGCCAGATCATCTGCACGCCTCAAGGCATTAACCTGTCGAGCAATTCCCTCGATCTCGGTCAGCGCATTCTCGCCATCGCCGCCGGGCTTCTCATGATCGCCATGGCACTCCAATTCTTCGGTTTGGTTCCCAACTTGGGCCGCGGCCCGCTCGGCTTCGGCGGCAACACATTCTCGGCATCCTTGCGCAGCCTGCTCGGCACCCCCGGGCCAGCGGCGCCGATCGCCATTGGCGTTTTCAACGGTTTTCTTCCCTGCCCTCTCGTCTATGCCTTTCTCGCCCAAGCAGCCAGCACCGCAACCGCGCCCTCTGGCTTCCTGGTGATGCTGGCATTCGGGCTTGGAACCTTCCCGGCGATGTTGATGATGGGCGGCGTCGGCCGGCTCCTCGCCCCGGTGTGGCGGCGACGCGGCGTGTGGCTCGCCGGGAGCTGCATCCTCCTGCTCGGCCTCGTCACTCTTGGTCGGGGCATCCTGCCTCTTGAGAGTCACATTGCCCACAGCTGGCTGACACCCCCGGCATGAACGCACCCGCTCAACTCGATGGCTGCAGCCACTGCCTGCTGCCGCTCGGCCGGCGCCCCATGCAACGCACGGTCAACGGCGAACCTTTCGCCTTCTGTTGCTATGGCTGCTGCATCGCCTTTCAGGTGAAGAACGGGAAGAGCGAGGAGTGGGACGCCGCTTGGCTCTTGATCCGGCTCGGGGTCGGCGCCTTCCTGTCGATGAATATCATGCTGATAAGCCTCTTGCTCTATGCCGGCGCCCTGGAGGGAGCCGACGCATGGCTGCTGCCGTGGATTCATCTACTGCTGTGGATCTTCGCGACCCCGGCGCTGCTCATTCTCGGCGGACCATTCCTGCGCGATGCTTGGGTCAATGCGCGGGAGGGACGGCTCACCGCCTCGGCCCTGATCGTGGTCGGCGTCGGTGCGGCCTATGTCTACTCGGCTCTTGCCGTTATCGGCGGCAGCGGCGGCGAGGTCTATTTCGACACGGCGACGATGGTGCTGATGCTCTTCACCATCGGCAGCTATCTCGAAGCAGCGGCCCGCGCCAGGGCCGCGCGCGATCTCGAACCGCTTCTCGCCGCCGAAAGGGAGGTCGCGACCATCGTTGATGGCGATAAGGAGATCATGCGGCCGGTGCGGGAGGTCGCAGCCGGAATGCTGGTGCGCATCCGGCCGGGCGAGCGCATTCCAGTCGACGGCGTCGTCATCGAGGGTCAATCGCACAGCGACGAGGCAATCATCACCGGCGAGAGCCGGCATATTGGTAAGGGCGTCGGCTCGCCCGTCCTTGCCGGCAGCATCAATATCGACGGTCCACTGCTTGTTCGCGCCACCGACGCCGGCACATCGACGCGTTGGGCAAAGATCTGTCGATCGGTCCGCGACGCGTTGTCCCGCCGAGGGCCGATTCAGCGCATTGCCGATATCGTTGTCGGCGTCTCGGTGCCGCTGGTCCTCATTCTCGGCGTCATGACCGTCCTCTACTGGACGTCCCACGGAATACTCTTCGACAGAGCGCTGCTCATCGGTCTAGCCGTCCTGGTGGTGGCGTGTCCCTGTGCGGTCGGCCTCGCCGCCCCCTTGGCGACCTCGCTCGGCATCGGTCGGCTCGCGCGGTGCGGCTGCCTGGTGCGCGACCCCGCCGCCCTCGAGGCGCTCGCCTCGACGCGATTGCTGGCCTTCGACAAGACCGGCACCCTGACTTTGAGCAAGCCCCGTATCGTCGCGATCGAAAGCGAGGCGGGCCGGCCCGACGAGGTGCTGGCGCGGGCCGCCGGGCTTGAGCGCTATTCCGAACATGGGCTGGCCCGGGCTATCGCCATGGCGGCTGCGGCGCGGGGCCTTGAGCCGGTCAAGACTTCGGAGGTTGTCGCCCTGCCCGGTCGCGGCATTCGCGGCAGAACACATGGTCAGGCGATCGCCGCCGGCAACCGGGCACTAATGGACGAGCTTGGTTGGGCGATGTCGCCTGCCCTCGACCAGCGGGCGCATTCGCTCGAGGCGGGCGGCCACACCATCGTCTATGTCGGATGGGAAGGCCGCGTCGAGGCCGTTTTGGCGCTCGACGACACGCCGCTCCCCGAGACCCGCTGGACCATCGAGGCGTTGCGCAGCCAGGGTCTTGCCATCGCGCTCCTGACCGGGGACGCCCATCAAGCGGCGCGACGCTTTGCGACGGCGGTCGGAATCGGTATGGACGAAGTCGAGACCGGCCTGTCGCCGGAGGCCAAATGCGAGGCACTGGAGAACTATCGCCGCACCCATGGTGTCGTGGCGATGGTCGGTGACGGGCTGAATGACGGGCCAGTGCTGGCCGATGCCGATGTCGGCATTGCCGTCGGCTCGGCCACCGACCTCGCCCGTGAGACCTCCGCCCTGGTGCTTCCTCCCGGCGGGGTCTGGATGCTGCCCTGGGTTATCTCGCTTGCCCGCCAAGTGCGGCGTACCATCCTCACCAATCTCGCCTGGGCCTTCGGCTACAATCTCGTGGCCCTGACGCTTGCCGTGCTGGGTCTTCTGCAGCCTGTCCTCGCCGCCGCCATCATGGCGAGCTCAAGCGTCCTTCTCATCGTCAACTCGCTGCGCCTGACGCGGCTGCCCGATCCGATTCTGCCCCCTTCACCTTCATGGCCGGGCTTGACCCGGCAATCCATCCCGACAGTGCTTTCCACCCCGTCAGGCGCTTCAACCGCTTGAACCGAACACGTCCGCCGTAAACGCGCGATACCAGTCACGCGCCTCGCGGGCGACCCGCTGTCGGATCTCGGCGCCTTCATTGACTTGGTTGACGAAAGTATGGAGCGCCTTGAGCTTGCCCGCTTGCGGCCGATAGACGATCGCGTTGCTATAGGCATCCTCCGGGGCGAGGAAAGTGAAGCAAGTGTTGAAGAGATGCGGCGGCCCCCGCGGCGCCCCCGTCAGCGCCGCCGTAATGCCGAACGCGCACGCTTTGGCCTGGCTGTTGGCGGAGAAGGCGGATTTCGGCATGTCGCCGCTCGCGATCGAATCGCCGACGAGGTGGATGTCCTTCTGCAAGGTCGATTCGAACGTCGCCGGATCGACCGGGCACCACCCGGTCTTATCGGCAAGGCCGGTCTGCCGCGCCAGGTCGCCAGCCATATGGGCTGGAATGACATTGATGACCGCGGCCTTGAACGTGTCGCCTGCCGTCCGGATCGCCCGGCCCTTCACATCGATCGACTTGACGCCGCCGGTGAATTGCGCCGGCAGCCATTCGATCATCCCAGGATAGTAGCGCTGCCATGCCTCCTCAAAGAGATCCTGCTGTTTGAACGTGTCCTTGGCGTCGAGGATCAGGACTCTTGCCTTGGGCTTGTGCTGCTTGAAATAGGCGGCGACGAGGGAGGCGCGCTCGTAAGGCGCCGGCGGGCAGCGAATGGGATCGGGTGGAATGACGATGGCGAAGACGCCGCCATCCTCCATGCTCTCGAGCTGCCGCCGCAGCAACTCGCTCTGCGGCCCGGCCGTCCAGGCATGCGGCAGGATCTCACTTGCCGCCTTGTCATACCCCTCCATGGCGTCGAACTTAAAGGCGATGCCGGGCGAGAGAACGAGACGTTCGTAATGGAGACGGGTCCCTGTCGCCAGTCCGACCGCCTTGGCAGCCGGATCGATGCTCACCGCCGCCTCGTGAATGACGGTGATGCCGTGCCGACCCGCAAGCGCTTCATAGCCATGCGACAACGACTCGAGCGAGCGGAGGCCCGCGAGATAGAGATTGCTGAAGAAGCAGGTGGTGTAGCGCGTCTTCGGTTCGATCAGCACCACCTCGATGTTGTTGCCAGTCATGGCAACATAGCGGGCGACTGTCGCGCCGCCGACGCCGCCCCCGATCACGATCACCCGCGGCCGCGCCTGCCCGCGCGCCAGGCGGGATGACGTCACTGCCAGCAGCGCGGCTCCGGTGAGCCCGCCGAGCTCACGTCGCGTCCAGCGTCTCATTTCGGTTTGGCTTCTGGTTGGTGTTGCGCCAGATATCGTGCGAGGCGCTTGAGCTCCTCATCGCTCAGCGACAGCGCGACCGCATGCATAATGTGGTTTGGCTTCTCGCTCGCTTTGTAGGCCGCCATTGCACCGATGATCCTGCTCTCATCGAGCCCAGCCAGCGAGGGAATGCCTTGCGGAGTGCCTGCTGGCCCATGACAGGCGGCGCAGGTCGCGGCGAGCTCGGCACCTTGTTCCTCATCGCCTGCGCCTGCCGATGCGATCATCAGCGTGAGAGTCGCCGCAGCCACGGCCCCTGGCAATGGTCGAATTGGCCGCGCCATGATCAATTGACGGTAAGATGATGCGACAGGGTGTAGATGGCGCCGCCGTCTTCTTCCCAGACGAAGTCAAGCGTGCCGCTTTCGGTGGCGCGGAGCGAGAACTCGAAGAAAGGGTTTGCCGCTACTGCCTCGTGCAGGTCGACTTTGAACACGTCGACGCCGTTGAAACGACAGAGGAACCGGTTGATGATCTGGCGCGGGATCACCTTGCCCTGCGCGTCTTGGCGTAATCCGGTCTCCATCCGATGGCTGATCAGGGTCTTGACCAGGAACAGCTCGTTGCGTGTCACGCTCGCCGGCACCTGAACACGTGGGGTCACTATTGCCATCGTCATCTCCCGAATTTCAGACGCAGCCATTGGTCGCGACCTGGACAAAGGTCTGGGTCATGAGAAAGGCGCCGTCATTCATTTCCGCAACGGCGACGACGTTTTGCGGCGCCGCCAGGCGGATACGGGTTGACACGCGCGGCGCACTTCGCAGTGGAGCAAAGTGAAAGCCAACCACCTCGTTGATCGGATTCTTCGGCGCGAAGATGCGAACATTCCTGACATGGTCGCGCTCGGTCATGGGAGTGTCGACCTCGAGCGTCAGTGGTACGGTGTAGCCGTTCGGGAAGGTCGATGGCATCAGCAAGCGAAGGCGGTCCGACGGCACTGCCCTGTGACCGGTAAGGAGCTCGACGAGATCAATCGCCTCTTCTTGCGCCCGCACGTCTATGGAAGGGAGACCGACCGCGACGAGACCGGATGTTCCACCCAGCAGCACGTTTCGACGCGTTAGGTGCATGGTCCGGGCCCTCTACCACGCCGTCCAATTAGGCAGAACGCCTAATGCATACTTAGATTAACTCTAAGCTCGATCATCTAACGCGTAAAGAATTCCTTGAACCAGCCATGCGCCTTCCTATTTTCGGACTCCCGCCGGTGGCTGAGGGTTATTGGCCGGGTTGGTGTCGTGTTTGGACAGTTTAGTGATCAATCCGCTTCGCAAGAGTGGCTGAAAGTCCGATTCCAACGCTTCCGCAAGTTCTTTCTCATACACCTGATTGCCTTGGACATAGAGAGTAAATGATTTGACGTATTTTTCCTTCTTTGCTGAATCATTGATTGTCGCTTTGGTCCATTCATACAAAGGATAGTTTTCGAGCCCATACTTTTCAGCTTCTTCCACATAGTCGACAAACGCATCATATTGGCATTTCATGGTTGCTCCGTGTTTGGTTAAGATGTCTGTGAGCGGCTTCAGAGCGAGATTACCTGGTTCATGCCTTGCCACTTCCGCCAGCCTCTCATCTAGGTATATGCGTATCTGATAGGCCAATGGATCTTTCATCTTTCTTCATCCTCGTGAAACCTGCGCGATCGCGTGCATCGCAAAAGAATCCTCGCCATTCACGCCATAAGCTTGAATTGGCGGATCGGCCGGCCGGGCGAAACCGTCTCGGCGGCTGCAATAATCGACTGGGTATCGATGCCGTAATGTCGGTACAGTTCGGCAATGGTGCCGGTCTGGCCAAAATGCTCGACCCCGAGGGAGCGGGTGCGGTGACCCGCTACTGATCCGAGCCAGGCGAGCGTCAGCGGGTGCCCGTCGACAACCGTGACCAGCGCGCAGTCTGTCGGCACCCCGTCGAGCAAGCGCTCGACATGGCTGCGGGCGCTCGACAGGCCGCGCTCTCTGGCGCGGCTTGCCGCCGTCCAGCCGGCGTTCAGGCGATCGGCCGATGTCACCGCGAGGAGGCCGATGTCGCGGCGGTCCTCGGCCATGAAGCCCGTGGCTCGGATAGCTTCCGGGGCAACCACGCCGGCATAGGCGACAACCACTTGGGCGTTCGGCCCGGGCCTTCGCAGCCAATAGGCGCCATCGACAATGTGCTGTGAGAGCAAGGGGGTCATCTCGCGACGTAGCTGCTCGATCGGCCGGGTCGAGAGCCGGAGATAGACCGAGCCGCCGGTCTCGTCACGAAGCCAGTTGCGCTCAGATGCCTCCGCCTCGCCGCCGCGCTGCATATAGTCGAAGGCCCAGCGCATGATCACCGCGAGTTCGTCGACGAACGCCGGCTCGAAGGCGGCAAGTCCATCCTGTGCGATCCCGATCAAC
>Ga0075421_100004232_pt1 | contig 17317 bp, 6 predicted proteins | sample SoiMetdeltSBSDD5_FD_75292 | JGI IMG/M metagenome (GOLD analysis project Ga0075421, IMG submission 75292) | Bulk soil microbial communities from a Populus tree surrounding site in Tennessee, USA - Soil MetaG P. deltoides SBSDD5 | ecosystem: Environmental > Terrestrial > Soil > Tree plantation...
CACGCCCCCTGCCGGCTGCTGAAACGGCAGCTGCCAGTACGTCACCGTGTAGCTCGGTGCGTCGCACGTCGAGTTGCCGCAGGGGAAGGGCCCAGAAACGGGGACGTAGTCGGCAGAACTGACGCCGAGCCGCGGCGTCCAATTGCTGTAGCGCGGGTAGCTGCGCCACATGTAAGTCACCGACAAGCCGAAGTCGCGCATCAGCTCGTGCTCGATCGCGCCGAGCAGTTCATCGGTGCGATCGTTCTTCAGGTTTGGATCGACCGTGTTCGGCGTGATGAACGCGTTCGGCTGCGCCGGATTGTAGTTGGTGCTGAAGTTCAGCAGCCGGGTGAGATCGAGCTCGTCGCGCTGCACCGAACCGTCGAGATTCCTGTCGGTCCACGGATAGCGAAGCGTCGTCGTGCCCACCGGGTTGATCGTCCCCGACGTGCTGATGCCGGTGCCGTAGTACTGCGCGGCGCTGGCCTTGAGCAGCGTCTTGCCGTTGCCGCGCAGATCCCACGTCGCGCCGAACCGCGGCGAGATGTCGAAGAAGTCGACGCCGGAGTCCGCTCCCTGAAAATCAATCGCCGGCAGAAGCTCGGGAATGATTGGGTGCGCCGGGATGCTCGACGCCCGCGCCTCGTCGTTCTGGTAGTCGAGCCGGACGCCCATGTTGAGGTGCAGGCGCCCCTTGCCGAACGAATCCTGGAGGTAGGCGCTCACCGCGTAGAGACCAGTACGGGCGGCGCTGTCGCGCGTCAGGTTGGCTTCGACCCCGGCGCCGTTCCGGAATCGCGCGGTCGTGAACCCACCGGCATGCGCCGCGGAGAGCGACGGCGTGCTGCGATACGCGCTGCCGAACTTGATCGCGTGGTTGCCGCCGAGCAGCACGGGGATGAAGTAGTTGCCGTCCATCCTGATCTCCGTCTGCGGCCGCTCGAAGATCTGCATCGTCCCCGACCGGCTGTTGTAGTTCGTGTCCAGGTCGAGGCGCGCCTGAACGTCGGCCAGCTCCGGGCTGTGGAAGTCGAGGATGAAGCCGCCGTTGGGCATGAACAGCCCCTGGCCTTCGAGCGTCAGCCGGCTCGACGGGATCCACTGATGCGAGATCTTGAACGTGCTGACCGGCGCCGTCTGCCGCACCGTCGTCTCGGGGGGATTGAGCGGGCCAGCGCCGCGCGCGTTGCGACTCTTGTTGTTGAAGTTGTAGAGGAACGTCGACTTCTGCCCGGTAGCCCACTGATACTGCAGCTTGCCGTTGACCGTCCTGAGCTCGGTGAGATCGACTTCCAGATCGTCGAAGTTGTTCGGGTCCCCTCCCGGGCGGACGAAACCGACGACCCCGACCCGGATGTCCTGCACGCCGTAGCTTCCCCAGAACCAGGCCTTGTTTCGCAGGATCGGGCCGCCGACTTCGGCGCCGTAGTCCTTGATGCTGCGGATCGGGTTGCCGAAGCCGGCATTCTGACGGCGCAGCTCGTCGGTGATGTTGTTGGACGACAGCGCGTTGTCGACGAACAGGAATCGCCCGGAACCCCGCAGCGTGTTGCCGCCGCTCTTGGTCACAAGGTTGACCGATACGCCGCCCGACTGCACCGATGCGTCGCTGCCGCCGGTTTGAATCTGGATCTCCTCGAACGCGTCGAAGTCGTAATACACCGACGACGAAGACGAGGGCATGTCGGTGATGTTGGCGCCGTCGAGGTTCCAGACTTCGTTGTTGCCGCTGCCCATGGCGACAAACGTCGACTGCTGCCCAGACTTGTTGCCGCCGACGTTCTGTCCGCTCATCAGCACGCCCGGGGTCTGCTCCATGATCACCCACGGGTCGCGCGCCGTCGGGATGCTCTCGAGCATCTCCTTCGAGAACGTCGCGCCGGTGGTCGTCGACTTCGTGTCCACGACAGGGCTCTCGCCGCTGACGGTGACGGTCTCCTGGACGGTCGATATCTGCAGCCGCGCGTTGATCTCGGCGTTGAAGCCGGTGACGACGCGAACGCCTTCGTGGACGACGCGCTGGAAGCCGGAGAGCTCGAACCTGACGGTGTAGGTCCCAATCGGGATGTTCGGGAAGCGGTAAGCGCCGGCATCGACGGTGACCGTCGTCTGCGGCTGGATCAGCGAGGGGCTGGTCAACGTGACCGTGACACCTGGCAGTGCGGCTCCGGTTGCGTCGGTGACGTTGCCGAAGACCTCCTGCGTCTGCGCCGCTGCCGACGTCGTCCACACTGCGAGGAGGGACGCCGCCGCCAGGATGCGCTTCCGGTTCATACCTGCTCCTTGTCTCGCAGGCCTGAAGGCCTGCGCTACTGACTACGAAGGGCAACATCGCAGGCTTGGAGACCTGCGCTACGAACGACGCGTGATCTCAACGGGACGAGCGTGGTGACGAATGGCGGCGCGGAGATGGACTCCGCCCTCTAATCGAAGTACCAGCGGCGAAGCAGTTCGTCTATCGAAAGGTGACAGGGCGACAGGAATCAGGGGCTGTTGGCGAAATTCCAGAGACGAGCGTGGCTTCGGACGACCGTTGAACCCGCGGGTGTGCGTCTGGTACCGGAGCCTTCCGGCCTCCTGATCTGCGGGGGAAACCTCGTATACTCCCCCTGATCCGATGCGCAGGCACATGTCGAACCGCTGGATTGGAATGGTGTTGAGCGCCGCCCTGGGGGCCGCCGGGTGCGCGAAACCGCAGACGGCCCAGGCCACGAGCGATGAGAGCGGGGGCAAGCCCGTCGCGGTGACGGTCGTCCACAAAGAGTCGATTCGCCGGGCGATCGACGTCGTCGGTACCCTTGCGGCGGTCGACCAGGTCACCATTTCCTCGGAGGCCGACGGCAAGGTCCGCTCGATCCTGGCGGACCTCGGCGACCGCGTGCAGGCCGGTCAGCTCCTCATCCAGCTCGACAACGAGAAGGCTCAGTACACCTACGAACAGCAACAGGCGGCGCTCGCCCGGACGCTGGCGCAGTACGGCGCGACCGATCCGCGGAAGCTGCCCGATGTCGAGAGGACCCCTGACGTTCAGAAGGCAAACGCCGACCTGATGCAAGCGACGCAGGGCTTCGACCGTGCCACCGAACTCTTCAAGCGCAAGCTGATCTCGCAGCAGTCGCTGGACGACGCGAAGACGGCGCTCGAGTCGAAGCGGGCCAGCTACGATTCGGCGCTGCAGAACGCGAAGAACCTGCGCGCCGGCATTCAGGCGGCGGAGGCGGACATGAAGCTGGCGGCGCGGCAGCTCCGTGACACCGAGATCCGCGCCCCGTTCGGCGGATTCGTCGAGAAGCGCCTGGTGAACCTCGGCGAGCTGGTCAAGGCGCAGATGCCGGTGATGGCGATCGTGCGGCTCGACCCGTTGAAGGTGACCGGCGAGATGCCCGAAAAGATGGCGCCGTGGGTCGCCGCGGGACGGCCGCTCGAGCTTCACGTGGACGCGTACCGCGATCGGACCTTTACCGGCAAGGTCACCCGCATCAGCCCGGCGGTGAACGCCGCGACGCGCGCGTTTGCGTTCGAGGCGCTCGTCCCCAACACCGACGCGGCGCTCAAGCCAGGAACGTTCGCCCGCGTGCACGTCGAGAGCGGCAAGGTCGACGAGGTCCTGACGCTGCCCTACGCCGCGCTCCAGTACCGCTACGGCGTCAACCGCGTGTTCGTCGTCGCCGGCGATCGGCTGGCGATGCGCGAGCTGCAGGTCGGCGAGCGCCTCGGCGACCGCATCGAGATCATGGCCGGCGTCAAGGCCGGCGAACGCGTCGCCATCACCGACGTCGACGGGCTGAACGACGGCGACCGCGTCGCCATCACCAAATAGGGTCCATCTGTGCTCTCCGAACTCTGCGTCCGGCGTCCGGTGTCCGCGACGATGCTCGTCATGTCGCTGGTGGTCCTCGGGACCTTCTCTTTCCAGGGGCTGGGCGTCGATCTGTTCCCGCGCGCCGACCCGGCCACCGTCAGCGTCACGCTGCTCCTGCCCGGCGCCAGCCCCGACGAGATGTCGACCTCGGTGGTCGAGCCGATGGAGCAGGCGATCAGCGGCGTCTCCGGCATCGACGAGATTCAGGCACGCATCGCCGAAGGACGAGCCAACATCACGGTCCGCTTCGTCCTCGAACGCGACATCAACGACGCCGCCAACGACGTCCGGGAGAAGGTGGCGGGGGCGATCCGGACCGCGCCGCCGGAGCTGCTGCCGCCGGTCATCACCAAGGTCGATCCCGATGCCGACCCGGTGATGTCGCTCATCGTGTCGTCCGACGCGATGAGCCTGCGCACGCTCACCGAGCTCGCCGACAAGCAGATCGCACGGGCGATCCAGACGGTCAACGGCGTCGGCGAAGTCAGCATCGCGGGCGGCCGGCCGCGCGAAATCCACATCGTCGTCGACATCGAGAAGCTCAACTCGTACGGCCTGTCGATGACCGAGGTGCGCGAGGCGGTGGTCGCGGAGAACGTCGAGATCCCCGGCGGCACCATCGAGCAGGGCAAGGGGCAGCTGCTGCTGCGCACGCTCGGCCGGGTCGACGCCGCCCAGGACTTCAACAACATCGTCATCGCCACGAAAGATCGCACGCCGATTCGCCTCTCCGACATCGGCCGCGCCGAGGATGCCTTCCAGCGGCCGACGAGCGCCGTGTGGCTGGGCGAGACCCCCGCCGTCATGCTCGACATCCGGCGCGCCATGGGGGAGAACACCGTGGCGGTGATCGAGGGGGTACGCGAGCGGATGGCGACGATCGAACGCTCGCTGCCGTCCACGGTCAAGGTCACCGTCGTCCGCGACGACTCCAAGTTCATCTACGCGTCGATCGCGTCGCTCGAGGAGCACCTGATCTTCGGCGCGCTGTTCGCCACCATCGTGGTGATGATCTTCATCCGCAACCTGCGCGCCGTGATCATCTCGGCGCTCGCCATCCCGGCGTCGATCATCGCGTCGTTCACGCTGATGCGGATCATGGGGTTCACGCTGAACAACATGACGCTGCTCGCCATCACGCTCTCGGTCGGCATCGTCATCGACGATGCGATCGTGGTGCTGGAGAACATCTTCCGCTACATCGAAGAGAAGAACATGACGCCTTACGAGGCGGCGATTCAGGGCACGCGCGAGGTGGCGCTGCCGGTGATGGCCACCACGCTGTCGCTGGTCGTCATCTTCCTGCCGATCGCGTTCATGAGCGGGTACGCCAAGCGGTTCATCAACCCGTTCGGCTGGACGATGGCGTTCGCGATCCTGGTCTCGATGCTGGTCAGCTTCACGCTGACGCCGATGCTGAGCTCGCGGTTCCTGAAGCTGGCGGACGCGGAGGCGGACCGCAAGACCAAGGAGAAGGGCTTCTTCCACTGGCTCGACGGGTGGTACACCCGCCGCGTCAACTGGGCGCTCGACCACGCAATGGTGATCATCGTCATCTCGGTCGTCACCGCGCTGCTGACCATTCCGCTCAACCGGATGGTGGGGCGCGAGTTCGTGCCGACTGAAGACATGGGCGAATGGACGGTGCATCTCGACGCGCCCGAGGGGACGTCGCTTGAAGGGACGACGGAGATCGCCTTCAAGCTGCTCAAGGAAGTGAGCGGCATCGAGGGGGTGGCCCACATCGAGCCGTCGATCGCCGTATCCGGCGCGCAGGCGAGCTCGCCGACGCACATCCACTTCCTCTGCCAGGCGCTGCCGATGGATCAGCGCAAGCACACGCAGTCGGAGATCATCACCGAGATGCGCCGCCGGCTGGCCGCGCACCAGAGCTATCGCCCGTCGATCACGTCGCGCAACGCGCTCGGCAGCGGCGAAGGCACCGGCGGCTTCGCCATCGCGGCCAACATCCTCGGACCGGATCTGGCGCAGATCGCCGAGTACTCCAAGCGCGCACTCGTTGCGGCGGCAAAGCTGCCGAGCCTCACCGACGTCAAGATCAACCTGAACCTGTCGAATCCCGAGGTGCATGTTGCCGTCGACCGCCGGCGCGCCGCCGACCTCGGCGTACGGATGGCGACGGTCGGCAACACCCTTCGGCTGGCGGTCTCAGGCGACGACCAGATCTCGTTCTACAAGGAGGGTCAGGAGCAGTACCCGGTGAAGATGCGGGTGCGCGAAGACCAGCGGCGCGACATCGACGAGATCGGCCGCCTCACCGTGCCGTCGGCCACGGGACCGGTCCGCATCGACAACATCGCGCGGCTCGAGCGGGGGCTCGGTCCCACCACGCTGCAGCGCTCCAACCGGCAGTTCACCGTCAGCCTGATTTCCGACGTGGCGCCGGGGCATGCCCTCGACGAAGCCTCGGCCGACGTACGGAAGATGCTGGCTGGCCTCAACATGCCAGTGACGATGTCATACCGCCTGCAAGGGCAGTCGAAGATCCTCGACGAGACCACCGCCAACCTGATCATGGCGATCGGGCTGGCGATGATTTTCGTCTACATGGTGCTCGCCTCGCAGTTCGAGAGCTTCCTCCAGCCGATCGTCATCATGCTGGTGATGCCGATCGCCGTGCCGTTCGCGCTGTTCACGCTCTGGGCGACTGGCCGGACGCTGAACCTCTGGAGCGCCCTCGGCATGCTCCTCCTGCTCGGCATCGTCAAGAAAAACTCGATCCTCCAGGTGGACTACGCCAACGTCCTGCGCGCGCGAGGGATGCCGATCCGCGAGGCGATCGTCGAGGCGTGCCGCACGCGGCTGCGGCCGATCCTGATGACGACGACGGCGATCATCGCCGGGCTGGTGCCAACGTCGCTGGGCATCGGCATCGGCGGGACCGGCCGGGCGGCGATCGCGGTCACCATCATCGGCGGCCAGGCGCTGTGTTTGTTCCTGACGCTGCTGCTGGTGCCGGTGGCGTACCTGAAGTTCGACGCGCTGGAACGCGCGCTCGTCGGCGATACCGCGAAGGCCTGGCTCGGCAAGGTCTCTGCCGCAACCATCGGCCGGCTCCGCCCCGCCTCGTAGCGCAGGCCGTCAGGCCTGCGGATCGCTCACGGTTTGACTTGGATCGGGTACGCTTTCTCGCCGGCCAGCACTTTCACGGGCAGCCGATTCTCGCGCAGCGGGATGGGACAGGTCGTGTACGGATTGAACGCGCACGGCGGGTTGTAGGCCAGGTTGAAGTCGAGCACCGTCGTGCCGTCATCCCGCAGATCCGAATAGAGGAAACGCGCGGTTTCATACGTCTCCTGCCCGCTCGACGCATCCCGGAACACGAAATAGAAGCGGTTCGGCCGGGTCGTGAACGGACGCAGCCGGAGAGTCTGACCGAACAGCTCGAACTCGACGACCCCTTCGCTCGTGTACTCGTCCTCGGCGCCGTAAGTATTGAGCACCTTGACCCGCTTCGGCTCCGCATCCCTGATCAGCCGTCCGACGACGCGGTACTGCGCGTCGATTGGGAACCAGGTGAAGCCGAGGAAGCCCTTCGCCAGCGGACCGTTCGGGTCGCGGACGCGCAGCGAGCGGCTGGTGCCGCTGACGTGGATGACGAGCCGGACGTCGCCGATCAGCAGCTCGTCGGTGTCGCGCTGGCGGTCGTCGCGCAGCTCCATCGGCGCGGTGACCGGTCGATCTGCCACCCGCACTTGCGCACCCGGCGCCGGCTCGAAGCGCACCCGCTCGCCCTCGAGCACGAAGCGGCCGAGCGCCGCCGGCGTGGAGGCGGGAAGCACGATGTCGTTGGACGCGGCGCTGCCCGCGGTGTTCGGTCCCGGCTTCAGCGGGTGCAGCCCGGCGATGCTGACCCAGTCCTTGCGGTAATCGGCTTCGTGCTTGAGCTGCCACTCACGAGCCGCGGCGTTCCCGGTCGCGGCATGCGGCAGCGCCGCCGAGGTGCCGCGGCGGCAGCCGCCGATTGTCAGCGCGCCGAGCACGACTACGACCAGGGCTGTTCGAGTGGTGCGTGGCATCCGGCGGTTGACCTCCTGTGCAGCGAGCCTACCGGATACACCAGCCGCGGATCCAGGCGGATCTCAGCCGCGGATCTCACATGACCACGAGCCGCGGATCTCCTCATGGGTACGAGCCGCGGATCTACGCGGATCCCTCTCTTGAGGACGGGCCGCGGATCTACGCGGATCACTGGTCTTGACGACGGGCCGCGGACTTGCGCGGATCTTCTTGTGGGCACGAGCCGCGGATTCACGCGGATCCTTTCTGCGGGACGAACCGCGGTTCTTTTGGTGGCGGGCGATTGCCTTTTGTGGCCGCCACGCGCACAGTGTAGTACGCCGATGTCGCGGCTGCGATGGAAGGAGAGATCGTGCGCGCTGTGAGTTTCGTTGCGGCGCTCGGCCTGTTCGCACAGGCACCGAGCGGCGCTTTCGAGATCGAGCTGTGGCCAGGAGAAGGCCGCCCGCAATTTCAAGCCGTAGCGAATGAACTGGCTATCCACGCGACTCCGTCGTCGTCGGCCAAGATCGTCCGGCGACTCGGCGTAGCCCCCGGACAGGACATCGCATTCGACGAAACTCGGTATCGGACGACTGAGTCGGGCCAGCTGCTGGTTCTCGCCGCAACCCACATCACCGGGCGTGTTCTCGGACCGACACGGTCCCTCACTCGCGACGCGTACTACAGTGGGGAATTCCCTCGGCAGGCAGTCGCCTGCCGGCAGGGCGATGTGGTCGAGTACCTTCAGTATCGGGCCGAAGGTACCTGTTTCGTCCGCGTCGGCGGCCAGTCGTGGACGCCGACCCCTGCCCGGCGCAAGACGATCGAACGTTCCGTCTCGCCACGAAACCGAAGACCGAGTGGTGGATTCGCGTGGTTCGGGATCGCATTCCGATCGGGTGGGTTTTGGTCGACGAGAAAAGTGTAAAACAGAGCGGCCGTAGGTTCTGACACAGACGCCTGCCAGAAGCGATCCGCGGAGATCCGCGGCTCGTGCTTGAAATGAGATCGGCGAAAATCCGCAGCTCGTCCCGTCAACGTGGCTCCGCGAGAATCCGCGGCTCGTCACGTCACTGTGGACCGCGAGGATCCGCGGCTCGTCGATCCGCGGCTTTAGTCGCGCCTCAGCGCCAGCGTCGGATCGATGGCGAGCGCCTGGCGCGTGGGTCCGAGGCAGGCGAGAAAAGCGACCACAACCAGTACGAGCGAGACCGAGACGTAGGTGGCGGGATCCGTGGCTGTGATGCCCCACAGCTGCGACTCGATCAGCCGCGTCAGCGCCAGCGCGCCGACGCAGCCGGCGGTGAGTCCGGCCGCCGTGAGCACAACCGCGCGGCGGCCGACCAGGAGGATGAGCTCGAGGGTGCTGGCGCCGAGCGCCTTGCGGATGCCGATCTCCCGCGTGCGCTGGCTCACGGCGTAGGCGAGCATGCCGTAAACGCCGATCGCGGCGAGCACCGCCGCGGTGGCGGCGAGCGTGCCGACGAGGAAGACGCGGTAGCGCAGCCGCTCCCTGCCGAAATTCAGCCGCTGCTGTGCGGTCATGATCGTGTCGATCGGGCGGTTCGGTTCGATCTCGGCGACCGCGCTCCGCGCGGCGGCGATGAGGCCGCGCACGTCGCCGGCGTGCCGGACCATGAACGTCATCTGGCCGAACATGCCGGCCCACGGTCCGCGGTAGCGGAGCGGCTGCTGGAGGTACGAGGCGTAGATCACCGGCTGAGGATCGATCTGGCCGTGCCGCGTGGGAATGTCCTTCACGACGCCGATGACCTCCCGCGGCTGCTCCTCCGGAACGGAATCCAGCGTGAACCGCCGTCCGATTGGATCCGCGTCTCCCCAGAAGCGTCGGGCCGCGGTCTCGTTGACGATTGCGACCCACGGCGTCTGCGCCGTGTCGCGGTTGTCGATGTCGCGTCCGCGCAACAGCGGAGTCCTGATGGTGTGAAACAGGCCAGGGGTGATGAGAAAGTAGGCGGCCGCGCGCGACCGGGGCGCGCCGTCGCGCTGCGGCGCCATCTGATGCTCGAGGATGACGTCCATCACGGGGAGGATCAGGCTGTTCACCGGCTGGAACGAAATCGCGGCGACCGAGTCCGCGCCCGGCACCGCGCGCAACCGCTCCAGGACCCGCTTCATCGTCTGCGACGGCGGCACGTCCATTTCGAAGTAGGTGAACCCGCGGTGCTGGCCGATAGGCCGCTGCGCAACCGGAACGCGGAACTCGAACGTCAGCAGGCCGGACGGATCGAAATTCAGATCGCGTCGTGAGAGACGCAGGAAGCTGTTCGCCAGGAGTCCGGTGCCGATCAAGAGGATGAGCGCCAGGGCGAGCTGCGCCGAGACCAGCGCCGTTCTCGCCAGCTGGCGATCGCCGTGAGCCGCGGCCGGATCGGGCTCCTTCAGCGGCAGGATCGGGTTCAGGTGCGAAGCCGCGAACGCCGGGCCGACGCCGAAGACGAGCGCCGACGCGAACGACAGCGCCGCGGCGGCGGCAAGAACGCGAACGTCGAAGCCGACGCCGGCGATGAAGGGGAGCCCGATCGGCGGGGTCAGCGCCATGAGGCCGCGGATCCCCCACCACGCGACGAGCAGGCCCAGGACGCCGCCGGCGAGCGACAGCAGCACGCTTTCGGTGACGAGCTGGCGCACGATCCTCGCGCGCCCGGCGCCGAGCGACACGCGCAGCGCGATCTCGCGGCGGCGAGCCGACGCGCGAGAAAGCAGCAGACCGCCGACGTTGGCGCAGGCGATCAGCAGGACGAGCGCGGCGGCAACCCAGAGCGTCAGCAGCGGTTCCTTCGCCCAGCCGAACAGCGCTTCTCCGAGCGGGCGCACGCGCACGCCCCATCCCGCCTGCAGTTCCGGCCGCTCCTGCGCGAGCTGCGCGGCGATCCCGTTGAGGTCCGCCTGCGCACGGTCGACGGTGACACCTGGCTTGAGGCGCGCCGTCACGCCGAAGAACCGGGCGCCGCCAGCCGTCTGGTTCGGGAGGAGATAGAGCGGCACCCAGCAGTCCACGCGAGGATCGCTGAACCGGAAGTCGCGGGACATCACACCGACGATCGTCATCTGCGTGCCGCCGACGCGGATGCGGCGGTTCAGGATGCCGGGATCGGCGCCGTACCGCGACTCCCACAGGCGCTGGCTGATGACGAGCGCATCGCTGCCCGGGTGGTTGTCGGCTTGCGTGAGGACGCGGCCGAGCAGGGCCTGCGCGCCGAACGTCGCAAACCAGCCGGCGGTCACCGACTGGCCGGTAATGCGATCGGCCGGCGTTCCGTTGTCCGCGCCCAGGTCCCGCGGCCCGGCAATCGACACCTCGATTGCATCGAAGGCGCGGCTCCGATCCCGCCAGGCGAAGATCTCGAGCAGGGACGCGCCACTCACCTGAGCAGGATTGGCCAGCGGCACACTGCGGATCACGACCAGACGATCGGCGTCCGGCAACGGCAGGTCGTCGATCAGCACGGACTGAACGACGCCGAGGATGGCGGTGTTGGCGCCGATGCCGATCGCCAGCGAGAGGACGGCGACGGCGGTGAACGCCGGATGCTTGACCAGCATCCGGACGCCGTACACCACGTCCTGCCGCAGGTCGCGCAGCCAGTTGACGCCGCGGGTGTCGCGGCATTCCTCCGTCAGCGAGGCGACGTTGCCGAGCGTCCGCCGCGCCGCGCGACGCGCTTCGGCCGGCGGCATGCCCGCAGCCAGGTTCTCGAGGACGAGCTGATCGAAGTGGATCGCGAGCTCGCGCTCGAGGTCGGCATCCAGGCGCGACGGCCTGGCGATCGACCGCAGGCGCTGCCCGGCGATCCTGATCAGGCGAAGCAGTGTCACGGAGTCCCCGCGGTCAGGCGCGTTTGATGACCAATCCTACCGCCACCGACAGGCGTTTCCAGTTCTCCAGCTCCCGCTCGAGCTGCTGCCGGCCCTCTTTCGTCAGGGAGTAAAACTTCGCGCTGCGGCCCAGATCCGAGCCCTTCCACTCCGAGGTAATCCATCCCTGGTTCTCGAGGCGGTGGAGCGCGGGGTAAAGCGAGCCCTGGCCCACGGCCAGCACGTCGCCGGACAGCTGCTGAATCCGTTTCGAGATCCCCCAGCCGTGAACCGGCTCGCGGGCGAGCGTGCGAAGAATCAGGAGATCGAGCGTGCCCTGGAGGAGGTCGGCAGGTTTCGGCATCGGCTTGACAATGATACCTCGACTATCGACAATGATACCTCGACTATCGACAATAATGCCTCGACTATCGACAATGCTTGCCATCCTCTATATATGGGCCGTCCTCGCCCAGCCGGATCTGGCCGCTCCGCAGGTGCTGTTCTTCGTCGCCAGCGACTGCCCGATCTCGAATGGCTATGCTCCGGAGATTCAGCGCCTGTGCGCGGAGTACGGCCGCCGCGGGGTGCGCTGCTCCCTGGTCTACGAGGACGTCGCCATCGATCCCGCCGCGATGCGCAAACACCTCGACGAGTACCGCTACGGCGGCATGCCCGCAGCGATCGATCGTGATCGCAGCCTCGCGCGGCGGGCGGGCGCCTCGATTACGCCCGAGGCGGTGCTCATCGACGCCACAGGGAACACGCGATACCGCGGCCGCATCGACAACCGCTACGCCGAACTCGGCAAGCCGCGACGGGTCGTGACCGTGCACGATCTGCGCGACGCGCTGGACGCTGTCTTGGCCGGCAAGCCGGTCGCGCATCCGGAGACGACCGCGCTGGGATGCCACATTGCCACTTCAACCAGAGATCTGCCTCTTGGGGGTCAGATCTTGTTTCTTGCACGTGTGTCCTCTTTTCAGAGGACACACGTGCAAGAAACAAGATCTGACCCCACGTTCAGCGACACGATCGCGCCGATCGTCTACGCCAACTGCGTGACCTGCCACCGGCCGGGACAGGCCGCGCCGTTCTCGCTGATCTCCTACGAGGACGTCGCCAAGCGCGCGCAGCTCATCACCAAAGTCACCAAGTCGCGCTACATGCCGCCGTGGCACGCCGCGCACGGCTACGGCGAGTTCGCGGACGAGCGGCGGTTGACCGACGAGCAGATCGCCGTCATCGGCGAGTGGGTCAAGCGCGGCATGCCGCGCGGGGACACGAGGTCGATGCCGAAGGTCCCCGAATTCCCAGACGGATGGCAGCTCGGCAAGCCGGATCTGATCCTGGAGATGCCCGCCGGCTTCCAGGTTCCCGCCGACGGCCCCGATATCTATCGAAACTTCGTGCTGCCCACCGGCCTCGTCGAAGACAAGTGGGTGCGCGCCGTCGAATTCCATCCGAGCGCACGCAAGGCCGTGCACCACGCGATCTTCTCGTTCATCCGCGGCGGCGCGGTAAAGGCAGTGGCAACCGACGGGCAACCGGGATTCCGCGGCGGCATGCCGGTCGCGTTGATCCCGGGCTTCGCGCCGGCCGGCGAGCTGGGCAGCTGGGCCGTCGGAGGGACGCCCCGCTTCCTGCCCGAAGGCCTCGCCCGTTCGATCGGCAAAGGATCGGACTTCATCCTCCAGGTGCACTTCCACCCCACCGGCAAACCGGAAGTCGAGAAATCGACGGTCGGCATCTACTTCGCCGACACGCCGCCGGCGCGGCGCCTGCGGACGCCGTCCATCCCGGGATTCTTCGGATTCATGGCCGGGATCGACATCCCGCCGGGCGAGAAGAACTACACCATCACGGGGAGGATGACGACAGGGGCCGACATGAAGTTGTACTCCGTGATGGCCCACGCGCATTACCTGGGGAAGGAGATCAAGGCCACGGCGACGCTGCCCGACGGCACAATCCAGCCGCTGCTCTGGATCCAGGACTGGGACTTCAACTGGCAGGATCGCTACGACTACAAGCAGCCGGTGCTGCTGCCCCAGGGCACACGGGTCGACGTGACCATCACCTACGACAACTCCGCCGACAACCCGCGAAACCCGTGCAACCCGCCGAGGCGCGTGCGCTGGGGCGTGCAGTCGCTCGACGAGATGGGAACGGTGAGCTTCCTCATGGTTGCCGTCAACGCCGAGGATGAGGCGAAGCTGCAGCAGCAGGGAGGCGCGATGCTGAAGGCGGCGATCGCGCAGGTGGCCAACGGCGAAAAGTTCAAGGAGTATCTCGCCCAGCAGAAGCGCTTCATGGCCGAGGCTGACGGCGAGGCGGCCGTTGGCTGCGCCGCGGGCGAGAAGTAGGCGCTACGTTCCCCGGCACACGCTGCGTACCGCCGGATCGTCGTCTATCGCGTAGAAGCTGAACTCGATCCGCTCGCCGGGAGTGTGGACGATCTCGCCCCACCCTTGCTCGTTCGGCGCCGGCCGGAACGTCGCGTCTTCGGCAGGACCATCGTCGCCAGCGCGGGGCGTGGGCCGAGACGAATCCCCGTCGCCACGAACGTCTGCAGCGCCTGCTCCCCCGCGAGCACCCTGACGCGCAGCTGCCCTCCTCCCGGGGCGGACTCCTTCCGCGGCAGCGCACACGCGGAGGCGGCCAGCGTCGCCGCCAGCGACGCCAGCGACGCCGCCACGGCGAACCAGGCAGGGGCGATGCTGATTCGTCCGCTGAGTGGATGTATCATCCGCGCGTTCGCTCCAGCCGAGGAGAAGCCATGAATCGTCGGGTCCTGACCGTCATTCGTCTGCGGCGCCCGCTGCCGGTGGCGACGCTCGCGCTGCTGGCGGCGCTTGGATGCTTCCACGTCTGGCCGTCCGCGCAGGCGCCGTCAAAGAAGCCGATCACGATAGACGATTACACCAAGTGGCGCACCATCGCCGACACCGCCATCTCCGGCGACGGCCGGTGGGTGACGTACGTGCTGCAGCTGACGAACACGATCCCCGCGGAGGCAAAACCGGTCCTCCACCTGAAGAATCTAGACACCAACGAGGAGATAACGGTCGAGCACGCCAGCGGCGGCGTGTTCTCGGTCGACTCGAAGTGGATTGCATACCAGGTCGATCCGGGGGCCGCCGAGCGCGCGCGCCGGGAGCGGAGGTCCGCAGGATCGGGATCGGGTTCAGGCGGCACCGGGCAGACGCCGCCGGCCGATCCCGCGACACCGCCATCCGCCCCCGCGCCGCCTCCGGCCGTCGCGCCGGCACCGCCGCCGCCGGGCACGCCGGCGCCGACCACGCCGGCGGTTACGCCCGCGACACCGCCAACGACTCCGGCCACGCCGTCACCAACGCCTACTGTGGCGCCGCCGACGCCACCTGCACCCGCGCCGGTGCAGCCAGCCGCTCCACCGAGTGGCGCGCCGCAAACGCCGGCTTCGGGATCGGGTCCCTCGACCGGCTCGGGGCGCGGCGGGAACGCAACCGCGGCGATTCCGCCGAGACGCGTCGAGCTCAGGAACCTCGCCACCGGCGCGGTGCAATCCTGGCAGGATATCGGCTCGTTCACGTTCTCTCCGCTGTCCACGCATTTGTTCCTGCGCCGGCGCGCGGCTGAAGCGGCCGGCGGTGGACGCGGTGGTGGCGCAGGCGCGTCTGGCGGCGCTGCCCCGGCGGGCGGCGGACGCGGCCCGGCGGAGACGCCGGCGGGTCCGCGCGGGCTCGACGTCATCCTGCTCGATCTCCGCACGGGACGGCATCAACTGCTCGGCGACGTCGGCGACATCGCCTTCAACCGTACTGGCAGCCTCCTCGCCTACACGGTGGATGCCGCGGTGAAGGACGGCAACGGCCTCTTCGTCTTCGATGCCCGCGGCGGGCGCATCACCCCGCTCGACAACGACGCGAAGATCTACAACCGGCTGGCGTGGAACGAGGACGGCACCGCGGTCGCGGTGCTGAAGGGCAGCGACGTCGAGAAGATGCGGGAGAAGGACAACGTCCTGATGGCATTCCCCGAGGTCCCGGCCATCGTCGGCGACGAAGACGTGCCGGTCAACCCGATCGTGCTCGATCCGGCGAAGACGGAGAGCTTTCCCAAGAAATGGGTCATCAGCGATCGCGCCCCGCTGACGTGGAGTGAGGACAACAAGCGGGTGTTCTTCGGGATCAAGGAACAGGTCGCCGCGCCCGACACCACGCGCCGGAGCACCGACGAGACCGCGGACGTGGACGTGTGGAACACGTCGGACGAGCGGATCCAGTCGGCGCAGATGATCCGCGCCGAACAGGAACGCAACTTCACGTTCCGGCAGGCCTTCGACATCGCCGCGAAGAGATTCATCAAGCTCGCGGACGAGACGATGAGGGAGCTGGACGTGGCGGCGGATGGCAAGTGGGCCGTGGGCCGGGATATGCGCGGATACATCCACGACCACAAACGCCCCGCCGCCGACTTCTATCGTGTGAACACCGCCACTGGCGAACGGACGCTGATGCTGAAAGGCCAGCTCACCGGCAGCCACGCGCTGGGCATCTCGCCACATGGAACCCAGTTCCTCTACTGGAAGGACAACCGGTTCCACGCCTACGACCTCGACGCGGGCGCGAGCAAGCCGCTCGGCAACGGCGGATCGCTTGCGTTCACCGACATCGAATTCGATTACCCCGGTCCGAAACCGTCGTACGGCATCGCCGGCTACACCAGCGACGGCAAAGCGGTGATCGCACACCATCGCTACGATCTCTGGCTGCTGCCGCTCGACGGCGGCGCCGCCACGAACCTCACGAACGGCGCCGGCACGAAGAACGAAACCCGCTTCCGCCTGGTGCGCACCGAGCCCGTCGATCCGGCGGTCCATCGCGCCACCGGCCCGCGCGGGACGTTCGATCTTTCAAAGCCGCTCACGCTCTCTGCTTACGGCCAGTGGACGAAGAAGGCGGGGTTCTACGAGCTCGCCAGCGGGCAGCTGAAGGAGCTCGTCTACGAAGACGCGTCGTTCAGCGTGCCGTCGAAGGCGGCGAAAGCGGACCGGTATCTGCTGACGCGCCAGACGTTCGTCGAGTATCCCGACCTGCGCGTGTCCGGGCCCGGCTTCAAGGACTCGAAGAAGATCAGCGACGCCAACCCGCAGCAAGGTGACTACCTCTGGGGCCGCCGCGTGCTGTTCGACTACAAGAACCGGGACGGCGTGCGGCTGCAGGGCGTCCTGGCGCTGCCGGACGACTACAAGCCCGGCGAGAAGCGGCCGATGCTCGTGACGTTCTACGAGAAGAACTCGCAGACGCTCCACCGCTACAACGCGCCGTCATATCTGAGCGGCATGGGCGGGTCGCCGATGGAAGCCGTCAGCCGCGGTTACATCACCATGCTGCCGGACATTCACTTCCGTACCGGCTCGTCGCACAGCGACATGCTCGAATGCGTCGAGGCGGCGACGCGCCGGGTGATCGAGCTGGGCTACGCCGATCCGAAGCGCATCGGCGTCACCGGCCACAGCTACGGCGGCGAGGGGGCGGCGTTCATCGGCGTGATGTCGAAGATGTTCGCCGCCGTCGGCATGGGGGCAGGCGTCACCGACCTCTACAACGACTTCAGCCAGAACTGGGGCTGGGCGTATCAGTATTC
>Ga0075421_100004234_pt1 | contig 17317 bp, 19 predicted proteins | sample SoiMetdeltSBSDD5_FD_75292 | JGI IMG/M metagenome (GOLD analysis project Ga0075421, IMG submission 75292) | Bulk soil microbial communities from a Populus tree surrounding site in Tennessee, USA - Soil MetaG P. deltoides SBSDD5 | ecosystem: Environmental > Terrestrial > Soil > Tree plantation...
TGTCGCCGCCGCTAAGCAGCCGCAAGAACTGCACGGCGAAAGCGCCAAGCCCACCGGCGCCGATGACGACGGCCGTGCCGCCAGTGCCGCCCAGCCGGGGAAGGGCGCGGCGCACGGCGTGGTAGGCGGTGGCGCCGGCGTCGGTCAGCGGCCCGGCCGTAAACGGGTCGACCTTGAGCAACCGCAGCAGAGCCCGGGCGTCGTCGACGAGCACGTACTCGGCGAGCCCGCCGTCGCGCCCGTAACCACGCCCGAAAGCGCCGTAGGTGCAACAGTTGTCGCTGCCGCGCTCGCAGAGGGCGCACCGGCCGCAGGAGTTCGCGGATACGAGAGCGACCGGATCGCCCACGGCGAATCCGTCGGGCAGACCCACAGTGCCGCCGTCAGTGCCGCCGTCTGTGCCGCCGGAGGCGATCCAGCCGCCGATCTCGTGCCCGAGGGTGAAGGGCATGGCCCAGCCGAGCTTGGCGCCCATGGCTTGCGGCATGGCACGCATCGCGAAGTCCGAGTGGCACAGGCCGCAGCCGGCGACACGCACCAGCACCTGGCCGGGCGCGGGCTCGGGCGCGGGCACCTCGACGGCTCGCGGATTCCCGCCCCAGTGGATCATCCGGTACGCACGCATGGCTCTTGATGACACGGCCCTTGACGACATGGCGAAATTCTAGAACACGTTCTAATCTAGGGCCATGTCATCAAGGGCGGCCATGCGCGCTGCGGTCAAGTCGTCACGGGACCTGCTCACACAGCCCTTCGCGGAGGCGGTCGCCGAGGCCGAGAAGCTGATCGCCAATGCCCCACACGTGCGCACCGAGCAGGACCTGATCGAAGGGTACGACTACCTTGCCGGCAGCGTCCGCGCGTCCCTGCAGCTGGCCTGAGCCTACGAGCGGGACTTCCCGTACTTCGTCCAGTCCACCGGCCCCTACACCAAGATGGGCCTGGACAACCCGGACACCCTCTACTTCCACTCCTACCTGCGCGACGACGCCGAGTACGTCGTGAGCGGGCGGCGCGGCACCCCGCCGCGAAAGCCGACCACCGACCTGAGCTTCCAGATCCTCAACGGCGACTACTCCCCCATCGACGTACCCGACAGCCTCGCCGCCTTCGACGACCGAGCCTTCGACGTCGACCCCTCCGACGGCACTTTCGAGATCCGGTTCGGCCCGTCGGCGCACGAGCGCGAGCGCAACTATTTCCGCCTGCCAAAGGGCTCGGCGATGCTCGTCGTGCGCGAGGTCTACAGCGACTGGGAGACCGAGCAGCGGGGAACCATCCGCATCCGCCGCGCCGGCAACGAGGGCAAGGCCCCGCCGCCGCTCACCCACGACCGGATCGCCAAGCGCTACGGTGTGGCGGGCAAAATCCTGTTGAGCCGTCTCAAAACCTTCATCGCCTTCCCGGAGTGGTTCTATCTCAAGCTGCCGGTCAACACGCTCACCGAGCCACGCCTGACCCCCGGCGGCCTGGCCTCCCAATACTCCTCGGTCGGGCACTACGACCTCGACGCCGAGCAAGCGATGATAGTCACCGTCCCGGCCGCCAAAGACGCGCCATACCAAGGCATCCAGCTCGGCAGCATGTGGTACATCTCGCTGGACTACATCAACCACCAGACCAGCCTGACCGCCGCCCAGGCGCACGTCGATCCCGATGGCATGATGCGCTTCGTCATCAGCGAGCACGACGCGGGACACCCGAATTGGCTTGAAACGCTTGGCCACCGGCGCGGCTATGTCCAGCTGCGTTGGCAGCGCCTGTCGCGCCCTCTGACCAAACAGGACGGTCCGGAGGTCGAGATCGTGCCGATCGACAGGGCGCCGAAGCTTGAGCACGGCTACAGTGCCGGCGATTATCGGGCTCGCATCTCCGCCCGCCAGACCGCCGTGGCTCAAAGGATGCTCGGATGATGACGACGATGAGCCGGGTCGTGGTGGTCTCCGGCGTCGGGCCGGGCCTGGGCCGCGCCATCGCCGTGCGCAGCGCCGCCGCCGGGGCCGACGTGGTGCTCGCCGCCCGCACCAAGGCGTTCCTCGACGAGGTGGCCGATGACGTTACCGCGCTTGGCGGACGGGCTCTGGTCGTGCCCACCGACATCACCTCCGCCACACAATGCGAGAACCTGGTCCAAGCCACCATCGACGCCTTCGGACGCGCGGACGCATTGGTGAACAACGCCTTCGCCATGCCACCTATGCGAGAACTGTCCAAAGTCGACCTCGATGCGCTGCGGGAAAGCATTGACGTCAACGTCCTCAGCACCCTGCGCCTCACCCGCCTCTTCGCGCCTGCGCTGGCGGAATCGAAGGGAAGCGTCGTGATGATAAATTCGGCGGTGCTGCGCCACTCCCGCCGCACCTTCGGCGCCTACAAGATGGCCAAGTCGGCGCTGCACGCCGTCGCGAGCAGCCTCGCCACCGAGCTTGGCCCGCAAGGGATCCGGGTCAACTCGGTGGCGCCGAGCTACATCTGGGCCGGCAGCCTCAAGGCCTACTTCGCCTACCAGGCTGCCAAGCGAGGCGTCGACCCGCAACAGATCTACGACGAGGCCGCGGCCGGCACCGACCTGAAGCGGCTCGCGACGCCGGATGAAATCGCCGACGCCGTCGTATTTCTCGCCTCCGATGGGGCGCGAGCCATCACTGGCCAGTGCCTCGACGTCAACTGCGGCGAGTTCCACACATGACTCAAATCGGCCCTCCCATCGATATCGACCGGCTCCACGAGGATGTCAGCCGCCTCACAGGCCTGACCGACTTCGGGGACCCGTCGTCCTATCTCGACGGTTTAGGCATCCTCGTCGCGTCCTATCAGGACGCTGGCCTGACGCCGTTGGGCGCCAAGATGAAACGGGCCTTCCTGCGCTCCGCGCTGACCGCCCGCCTGTTCAGCGAGTCGGCCTGGCGGGCGCATCCCGAGCACGCGCAGGTCAAAATCGAACGGCCGATCTTCGTTACCGGGCTGCCCCGCACCGGCACCACCGCCCTGCACCGCATGCTCGTCTCAGACCCCGCGCATCAGGGCGTCGAACTCTGGCTCGCCGATGTGCCGCAACCCCGGCCCCCACGCGAAAGGTGGCATGAAATCTGGCAAAGCCATCCAATTTTTCAAATGCTTTTCCGGGGGTACCAGACAAGCGGTCAACAATTGGCAAAAGTGCACCACCTTGCGGCCGACCAGGTCGAAGAGTGCTGGTATCTGCTTCGCCAGTCGATGATGTCCGTCTCCTTCGAATGCCTCGCCCACATCCCGGCCTACTCCGCCTGGCTGGCGGCGCGGGACTGGACCGCGGCATACGCCAGGCATCGCCGCAACCTGCAGCTGATCGGCCTGAACGATTTCGATCCCGGCGGCACGGCCCGGCGGTGGGTGCTGAAGAATCCGAGCCACCTGTTCGCCCTCGACGCTCTGATGAGCGTCTACCCGGACGCGCTCGTGATCCAGACCCATCGCCCGGCGCACGAGGCGATCGCCTCCGTGTGCAGCCTCAACGCGCGGGCGTCGCAAGGGTGGTCCACGGTGTTCAAGGGCGGGGTCATCGGCCGGGACCAGCTGGAGCTGTGGGCGCGCGGGCTTTCGCTGTTCCTGGAGGCGCGCGCCCGGCACGATCCCGCCCGGTTCATCGACGTCTCGTACTCCGATCTCGTGGACGACCCCGCAGCCGTGCTCAAAACCATCTATGCCCGGCTCGGCCGGCCCTTCACCCACGCCGTGCCGATGCCGCGCGGATCCGGCGAACACACCTACGCCCTGGAGGATTTTGGCCTCACCCGCGGGCAGGTGGAGGAAAGGTTCGCCACAATAGAGCAGTGACAAATAGGGCAGTGATCGCCGCGTGGGTGTTGCACGTCGACCTTGATCAGTTCATCGCGGCCGTGGAGCTGCTGCGCCACCCCGAGCTGCGCGGCAAGCCGGTCATCGTGGGCGGCGATGGCGACCCGACCAAGCGCGGCGTGGTCAGCACAGCCTCATATGAGGCTCGTGAGCTGGGCGTCAACTCGGGCATGCCGCTGCGCACGGCCGCCAAGCGGGCGCCGGAAGCGGTGTTTCTCGCCGTCGACAAGGAGGCGTATGAGGCGGTGTCGGCGGAGGTGATGGCGGTGCTGCGGGAGTTCAGCGATCTGGTGGAGGTGCTGGGCTGGGATGAGGCTTTTCTCGCTGTCTCCTCCGAGGATCCCGAACATGTGGCACGCTGCATCCAGGCGCGCGTGCGGGAGGAGACCTCGCTCGAATGCACCGTCGGGATTGGACAGAACAAGATTCAGGCCAAACTGGCGACGGGTTTCGGGAAACCAGGCAGTGTGCCGGGGAAGGGAGTCTTCAGGATCACCAACGAAACGTGGTTCGAGATCCTGGGTGAGCGGTCGACGGATGCGTTGTGGGGCATAGGGTCCAAGACCGCCAAGAAGCTCGCCGATCTGGGCGTGCACACGGTGTGGGAGCTGGCCCGCGCCGACCACAAGGAGCTGGCTTCTCATTTTGGGCCGACGACCGGGCCGTGGCTGGTGTGGCTGGCCCGCGGCCGCGACACCTCACCCGTCATCGGCACGCCGTACATCCCGCGTTCGCGCAGCCGCGAGGTCACCTTCCAGCGCAACATAAAGGAGTGGGACGAGGTTCGGCGCGAGATCGTCCGCCTTGCGGCGCAGGTCGTCCTCGACGTCCACGCCGAAGACCGCCCGGTGGTGCGGGTGGTGGTCAAGGTGCGCTATGCGCCGTTCATCACCAAGACGCACGGGCACCCGCTCGCCGAGCCGACCATGGACCCGGCCGCGATCGAGGAGGGCGCCCTGGCCGCCCTCGACCGCTTCACCGAACGCGATCCGGTGCGCCTGCTCGGCGTCCGTGCCGAATTCAGCCCTGCCGATTCAGCCTTGTAGATAATTCTTGAGCGCCTCCAGCAGCTCATTGGTGCCCTGCTCCCGCTGGCGCGGGTCGTCGAGCCCGTCAAGGTACGCGCCCTGCTCGGTGAGCACCAGCCGCGTCCCCTCCCCAGCGCTCAAAAACTCAACCGTGGCAACCGAAACGGAGATCCGCTTGCCGTCGAGGTGCATGTCGTAGGTGTGGATGATGCGCTCGTTGGGCACGATGTCCTGGATCGTCGCATCGTAGGAGTAGGTCGGGCCGTCCGGCAGCCCGCCGCTCAGGTGCTCCCGCCCGCCGACGCGGAAGTCCAGCTCATGGTCGCTGTTGTCCCACTCGTCCGGCCCGGCGAACCACTGCGCCTTCACCTTCGGGTCCGACCACGCGGCGAAGACCCGCTCTGGCGGAGCATCATAAATCCGCTCAACCACGAAAGTGTCATGGACAACGCTCACTGTTCGCTCCTCCTGAGGTATTCGCCGAGACGATCAAGGCGCCGCTCCCAGCCGCGGCGCCGCTCGGCGATCCAGCGCTCGGCGAGATCGAGCGCTTGCGGCTCGATGTGGCAGGTGCGGACACGGCCGATCTTCTCCGAGCGCACAAGGCCGCTCGCTTCAAGCACTTTGAGGTGCTGGACGACCGCGGCCAGGGTCATCGCCAGCGGCTCGGCCAGCTCGCTGACGGACGCCGGGCCCCTGCTCAACCGCTCGACCATGCTGCGACGCCCCGGATCCGCCAGCGCGTGAAACACGCTGTCCAGACGCTTAAGGTCTAAACGGTTAAGCATGTACTTAAGTATTCTCCAGCGCGCCCGTGATCGTCAAGCAACGATCAAACCCCGCACGAACCATCGAGCCCCGGGCTGGCGGACCCGGGGCTCGATTTAGGGCATCAGCCGACGGGCGCGAGTTCCCGCTCCTCCTCGTCGGCCGCCACCTCATGGTCGGTCCCATGTTCCGTGGCCGGCGCGGGCTTCATCACCGTCAACCCCACCACGATGCACACAGCAAGCAGGACAGCGCCGATCCAGAACGCCATGTGGTACCCACTGGTCAGCGCCGCCGCCACCGGCTGCCCACCGCGGAGCAGGCTGTCGCTGCGGGCGGCCGAGAACACGGCCAGCACCGCGAGACCGAGCGCCCCACCCACCTGAGCGGTCGTGTTGATCAGACCACTGGCCAGACCGGCGTCCTCGCCGGAGGTGGCGGACATGGCCAGCGTCATCAAGGCGGGGAAGGCGAGACCGGCACCGGTACCCAGCAAAAGCATCACCGGAAGGACGTGCACCACAAAGCTTCCGTCCACCGGGGCGAACGTGAACGCGATCAGGCCGGCCATGACGAGCGCGAGACCGGGAATCAGGGTGCGCCGCGCGCCGAACCGCATGACCAGGCGCTCCGAGTACCGGATCGACAGCAGGCCCATGACGATGGTGACGGGCATGAACGCCAGACCGATCTCGAGCGCGTCATAACCCAGGACCCGTTGCAGGTAAAGGGATCCGAGGAAGAACATGCCGAACATCCCGGCGACGCTGAGCGCCTGAATGATGTTGGCGCCGGAGATGTTGCGGGAACGGAAGATGCGCAGCGGGATCAGCGGGCTCTTCGCGGTCGATTCGCGCACCAGGAACGCCACGAACAGCACGAACGCGAGCGCACCCAACCATGGCGCTCGGGCGGCGTACTGCTGGCCGGAGGCGGGGCTGACGATGGCATAGACGCCGAGCATCAGCGAGGCCGTGATGAGCGCCGCCCCCGGAGAATCGGCACCCTGCCTGAGGCCGATGCCGCGGTCGCGCTCGAGCAGGCGCATCGCCCACACGCCCGTCGCGATGCCGATCGGCAGGTTGATGAAGAAGATCCAGTGCCAGTTGATCGACTCGGTGAGAACGCCACCGGCCAGCAGCCCCACCGAGCCACCCGCCGACGCCACAAACGCATACACACCAATGGCTTTCGCTTGCTCGCGCGGCTCCGGGAACATCGTGACGATCATGCCGAGGATCACGGCGGAGGTCATTGCCCCGCCCACACCCTGCAGGAAGCGCGCGCCGACCAGCATCCACTGGGTCTGGGCGACGCCGCACAGCAGCGAGGCGAAGGTGAATACAGCAAGGCCCGCGAGGAAGACCGTGCGGCGGCCGATGAGATCGCCGAGCCGGCCGGAGAGCAACAACAGGCCACCGAACGCGATCATGTACGCATTGACCACCCACGCCAGGCTCGAGGACGTGAAGCCCAGCTCGTCCTGGATCGACGGGAGGGCCACATTGACGACCGTGACGTCGAGAACGATCATCAGCATCCCGAGGCACAGCACATAAAGGGCAATCCAGCGCGATTTTCCGTTCATGCCGTGAACCTAACACGGCCTAGTCCTAAAAAACAACCACGGGATTGTAATTTAGGATTACCGCTGGTTATGATGGTTATGTGGTCACGAAGCGCAGTTACGAAGACGCCTGCGGCACCGCCCACGCGCTCGACCTGATCGGTGAGCGGTGGGCCCTGCTGGTTGTGCGCGAGCTGCTGCTAGGCCCTAAGCGCTTCACCGATCTGCGCAAAGGCCTGCCCGGCATCAGCCCCAACGTCCTGTCCCAGCGCCTCGACGAGCTCGAGCGGTCGGGCGTCGCGCGCCGCCGGCGCTACGCCCCGCCCATGGCTACGTGGGTCTATGAGCTGACCGAGTGGGGCCACGAGCTCGACAAGGTCGTCGCCGGGCTCGGCCGCTGGGGCGCCCGCTCCCCCGCGCACGACCGCACCGCCGCCCTGAGCACCGACTCCATCGCCCTGTCCCTGCGCACCATGTTCGATCCATTGCGCGCCAAGGACTTCCGTGGTGCCTTCGAGCTGCGCTTCGGCGAGGATCCCGGCGCAGCCCCATCCGCTGCCACATCCTCCGGCACGTTCGGCGACACCTTCCGTGTCAGCGTCGATGGCGACCGGTTCGACATCGCACGAGGCTCAGCCGCCCAGCCCGACGCCGTCTTCACGACCCAACCGTCAGTCCTTGCCCAGCTTGTTTATGACGGGTACCCGATAGAGGCCGCCGAGTCCGAGGGCGCGCTCAAGCTCGAGGGCGACCGCACCGCCGCCGGGCGCTTCCTGACCCTGTTCACGCTCCCCCCGCCCGCTCCCGCGCCCAAGATCTAGCCAGCCCCAGATTTAGCCCTATTACGGGACGACGCCAAGTTCCTTGAGGATCTGGTCCACCCGCTGCCGCTCGCGCCCAAGGAACGCCCCGAAGTCGTCGCCCGCGAGGTATGCCCCGGCCCAGCCATGGGCGTCGATGGCTTCGCGCCACTGGGCGCAGCGCTCAAGCGAGGCCACCAGGTGCCGCAGCGCCTCCTCGTCCTCGGCGGCGAGGCCGGGCGGCGCGACCAGGCCACGCCAGTTGGCGAAGACCACGTCGAGGCCGGTTTCACGTAGGGTGGGCGCCTCGACACCCCGGGCGCGCATGCCACTGGTGACGGTGTCGCTTGTGATGGCGAGCACGCGCAGCTGTCCGGCACGGATGTGGCTCGCGTACTCCCCCATGCTCGAAACCGCGAAGGTGACCTGCCGGGCCAGGATCGCCGCGAGCAGCGCCCCGCCGCCGTCGTGGCGGGCGTAGCGTACCTGGGCGGGCGGGATGCCGATCGCTTTGGCCATCAGCATCGGCGCCAGGTGATCCGGCCCGCCGGGAGACGAGCCGCCACCGACCACAATGGACGATGGGTCGGTGGCCCACGCTTTCACCAGATCGTCGAGCCTGCGCAGCGGCGAGTCCGGCGTGACGACCACGACCTCGGGCTCCTCGATCAGCCGCGCGATCGGCGTGATCACCGTGTGGATCGGCTGGGTGGGCGGGAACTTCAGCTGCGCGCCAATGAGGCCAAGCCCCATGAGCATCATCAGGGCCGCATTGCCGCGCTCATAGACGAGCCGCTGCAGCCCAACGGTCCCCTGCCCGCCGGGCAGGTTGAACACCTCCACACCGCGCCGTATGCCTGAGATGTCCAGTGCCGTGGCGACGGTCCGGGCCGTGATGTCGTAGCCGCTGCCCGGAGCGTTGGGCACCATAATCCGCAGATCGCCCGTCTCGTGAGCCGACGCGCGGCATCCCGCCAGCGCCGGAAGCGCGAGCAGGCCGGATCGGAGTACCGTACGGCGAAACACCAGCCCAGACTACCCAGACTAGAGGAGGGGAGCATGCGCCTGCAGCTTTCGCTGGCCCGCCAGTTCCTGCTGTTTCAGCTGGCCATCGTCGTAGTCGTCGTGAGCGCCGTCGCCGCCGTCTCCCTCGCCCAGGCCGACAGCGCGTTCCGCCACGACGAGGGCGTCAACCTGCGTTCGGCGGCCGAGAACCTTGCCGCAAACGACACCGTGCGGCAGGGCATCGCCAACCCGACCTGGCAGGACTCGCTCGCCGCCGCCGCCGAGACCTCCCGCAGCGGATCCGGCTCGTCGTTTGTGCTGCTCACCGACTCTGAGGGCATACTGCTCACCGGTACGGCGAAGGGGAGCCGGGCGGCGCTGGGGTCGAGCAACGCGCTCACCGGCCGGGTCTGGCAGGGCGTGGTCGAAGACGGGCCACACGGATCGCAGGGATCGCAGGCGCTGGTCGCGCACGCGCCGGTGCTCGCGGTGCCGGACGGCCGGGTGCTCGGCCTGGTGATCGTGGGGCGGGCGTACCCCTCGTGGTGGGACCTGCTCGGCGAGGCGAGTCTGGATCTACTGACCTACTTCCTGCTCGGCTCCTCGCTCGGGGTCGCCGGCTCGTGGCTGCTGGCCCGGCGGGTCAAGCGGCAGACCCTCGGGCTGGAGCCGCGCGAGATCGCGGGGCTGGTGGAGCACCGCGAGGCGATGCTGCACGGCATCAAGGAGGGCCTGATCGGCGTGGACACCAGCCAGCGGGTCACGCTCGCGAACGACGAGGCGATCCGGCTGCTGGGCCTGCTGGGCAACCCGGTCGGCAAATCCCTGCAAACCCTGGGGCTGGGACACATCCTCAACGGACAGCCCGAGGTCCATGAATCCGTTTCGCCTGCTTCCGATGCGCATGACTCCGATGCGCATGACTCCGATGCGCATGACAGGGTGGTGCTACACGACTCGCGGGTGCTGGTGCTCAACCGCATGCCGGTGCTCGTGCGCGGGCAGACCGTCGGCTCCGTCACGACGCTGCGGGACCAGACCGAGCTGACCTTCCTGCAGAACGCCACCGACACGCTGCGCGCCCAGGCGCACGAGTTCACCAACCGGCTGCACACCATCTCGGGCCTCGTCCAACTCGGGCACTACGAGGAGGCCGTCAACTTCATCATGCAGGCCACCCACTCGCAGGAGGCGCTCAGCCGCGAGGTCACCTCACGCATCTCCGACCCGGCGCTTACCGCCCTCATCGTCGCCAAATCCAGTGTGGCAGACGAGAAACGCGTGCGCCTGCGCATCGACCCCGCCACCAAGCTCACCGAGCACGTCGATAAAATCATGTCTTCCGACCTGGTCACGGTTGTCGGCAACCTCGTTGACAACGCGGTCGACGCCGTCGACCCCGGCGGTTGGGTCGAGATAAGCATTGTGCGGCAAGATGATCGGGTTGTCGTGACGGTGCGCGACTCGGGCGCGGGCGTCGCGCGGGAGGTCGCCGACATGGTGTTCCGCAGTGGCTTCACCACCAAAAGCGGCGATGGCCAGCGCGGGCTCGGCCTGGCCCTGGTGCGCCAGATCTGCCTCGCCCGGGGCGGCGGCATCGACGTGGAAGGATCGACGTTCACGGCGACTTTGGGGGTACGGCCGTGACGCGCGTGCTGATCGTCGACGACGACTTCATGGTGGCCCGGATCCACCTGGGCTTCGTCGAACGCGTCCCCGGATTCGCCGTCGTGGGCGTGGAGCACACCGGGCAGGGCGGACTCGACGCCGTGGCCCGCCTGGAGCCCGATCTCGTGCTGCTCGACATCTACCTGCCCGACATCTCCGGGCTTGAGGTGCTCCGGCGGCTCAGGGAGGACAACGCGGCCGTCGATGTCCTTGTCATCACGGCGGCCAAGGACGTCGACACCATCCGCGCCGCGCTGCGGGGCGGCGTCGTGCAATACGTCATCAAGCCGTTCACCTTCGACATCCTGCGCGACCGGCTGGAACGATACACCTCCGCGTTGCAGCACCTGACCGGGCAGGCGGAGGCGGCACAGTCCGATGTGGACGAACTTTTCCATGCGTTGCGGCCGGCGCGGGTACCCCCGCCCAAGGGTTTGAATGAAACCACCGCCACGCTGGTGGCCACGGTGCTGCGGGACTCCGGCTCCGACCTGTCGGCTGCCGAATGTGCCGAAAAGGCGGGATTGTCAAGGGTTTCCACGCGGCGATACCTGGAACACCTTGTGCAGTCGGGCAAGGCGGAGGTGCGCATGCGCTACGGGGGCACCGGCCGCCCCGAGCACCGCTATCGCTGGGTGCGCTGACCCTCGGTGAGCAGCATCCGGCGGAAGTCGCCACCGATGTCCTTGGCCCGATCCCCGTCGAGCCGCCAGCCGCGCTTGCGGTAGAACCGGATGGCGCGCTCGTTGCCCTCCAGCACCCACAGCACATAGGTCGAAAACCTCTGCTGTGCAAGGATATCGATCCCGGCCTCGTACAGCCGCCCGCCGGCACGCCAGCGCCGCAGGCGGGCGGCCGTCGCGCAGGCAGGCGGCATCGTAGGCCAGCGTGTGGGCGATGGGCAGCAGGCGCGGCCAGTGCTCCGAGGCCTCGGCCTGCGCGATCTGCTCGTCAGGCGAACCGGCCAGGCGCATGAAAAGCTTGAGGGCGTCACCGCGCCGCCCCTGCGCCAACGCCGCCTTTCAAGTCGTCCACATAGGACAGCCAGGCCTGCCGCATCTCCTCGCCCATGAGATACGGAACCTCATACACCGCTACCTTCTGCACGGGAGCCCGGCGGCGGCCGCCTCGAGCGCGAGCGCGCCGCCCGAGGAGACCCCGAACAGGTGCGCCCGCCCCTGCGTGATGAGCACGGCGATATCCTCGATCTCTCGCTCGGCCGCATAGGGCTGTGTGTCGCCGCTGTCGCCGCGGCCGCGCCGCTGGTAGTTGTAGACGGTGAAGGCGCCGGCCAGTTCAGCGGCGAGCGGGGCGTTCTCGGTTCCATCGTCGAGACCGCCGGCCACGAGAATGACCACTGGTCCCTCGCCTTGGCGGTCGACGGCGATCCGGGTTCCATCGGCGGATGCCACATAGTCCATGTGATCACCGAACTATGCCATTTGCCTGCCATGCAACGCCGCTCGGGCGTGTTGCGCGTTCCGCTTTGCTCTGCACCTAAATCCGCAACCTCAGATCCCCAGCTCAGCACACTCGACAAATTCCACCATCACTTTCAGTAACCAGCGTCTGCAAGATCACGCCTTGTTTATCCGGCATCCAACCTGGGACAACAGGAGCCAATCCATTGACGATCTTTCCCTTTTGCTCTGCCCCTAAATTCGCAACCGCGCTCGCCGCACAGCGGACGATGGCTAGCTGCGGTTTTGAGCGATGCTCCTCGGACTCGAGGCCTGTAGCTGCGACGCTTTGGAGTTGCGTATTTGGGGGCAGAGCAAAAGGGAAAGATCATCGATATTCATCGGAGCGTTTCCCCAGGTGAGGCATTGGTTGCCCGAGGTGCAGAGGCAGAGATATTGGTTACGGACAGTAGTGGTGGAAACTGTGGAATGCGCTGAGCTCGGGATCTGAGGTTGCGGATTTAGGTGCAGAGCAAAGCGTGGCTGAAGCAGAGGCCCGCGCGGGCGCGGCCTTGGAAGCGGCACCTGGATGCGCTGGCCGCCTCATGTGCTCCAGCAAAGCCGTGCCCTGCCCTGCGCGCGATCATCGCCGAGCACGCCGACCGGTGGCCGAACCTGGCGAAGGTGCTAGTCCTCCTCCCCGAACGCGAGGCGCTTGCGAGCGAACAGGCGGGGCAGGTGCGGTAGCCCGATCATCGCGACCGCGAGCAGCAGCAGGATCAGGGTCAGCGGCCGCCGTACGAACACGGTCAGGTCGTTGTCGGCGAGCAGCAGCGCCCGGCGGAACTGGGTCTCCATCATCGGCCCGAGGATGACCCCGAGGATGACGGGCGCGATCGGGAACTGCAGGTGCCGCATGAACATCGCCACGAGCCCGATCGCATAGGCGATCATCACGTCAATGATGTTGCCTGAGACCGCATACACCCCAAGGGTTGCGAAGACGAGGATGCCGGCGTAGAGCACCGGCCGCGGGATCTGGAGCACCTTGACCCAAACCCGGATCATCGGCAGGTTCAACGCCAGCAGCATGAGGTTGCCGATGTAGAGGGAGGCGATCAGCGCCCAGACCAGCGCCGGTGACTTCTCGAACAGCTGCGGTCCGGCGGCGACGTCGAAGTAGTTGAACGCCGCCAGCATGACCGCGGCCGTCGCGGAGGTCGGGATGCCGAGCGTCAGCAGCGGCACCAGCACACCGGAGAACGACGCGTTGTTGGCGGCCTCCGGCCCGGCGACACCCTCGATGGCGCCCTTACCGAACTCCTCCTTGTTCTTTGAGCGCCGCTTCTCGTAGGTGTACGACAGGAACGTGGGGATCTCGGCGCCGCCGGAGGGCAACGCCCCGAACGGGAACCCGAGCGCCGTGCCGCGTAGCCATGGCCGCCACGACCTGCCCCAGTCCGATCTGGACAGCCACGCAAAACTGCCCTTGCGCACCGGTTCCAGTGGGGCCACCTCGGCCGGGAGGTCGCGCATTCTCGAGGCGATGTAAAGGGTCTCACCGATGGCGAAGAGCCCCACGATGACGATGACGATGTCGACGCCGTCCAGAAGCGACGGTATGCCGAAGGTGAACCGCGCCCGGCCGGTGAGGGAGTCGATGCCGACGAGGCCGAGGAAAAGGCCGAACGTCAGCGACATCAACCCCCGGATGAGCGAGCCACCCACCATCGCGGTCACCGCTACCATCGCCAGCACCGCGAGCGCGAAATAGTCGGTGGCGCGGAAGCTGACCGCCAGCTTCGCCACCGGGCCGGCGATGAAAGTGAGCAGGATGGTGGAGATGGTCCCGGCGACGAAGGAGCCGATCGCCGCGGTCGCCAGCGCCGCCCTTGCCCTGCCCCGCAACGCCATCTGATACCCCTCGATGGAGGTGGCGACCGAGGCGGACTCGCCCGGCGTGTTGAGCAGGATGGAGGTGGTCGAGCCGCCGTACATCGCGCCTGCGTAGATTCCCGCAAACATGATGAGGGTACCGGTGGGGTCGTCCAGTTTGAGCGCAACGGGAAGGAGCAGGGCGATGGTGAGCGCCGGCCCGATCCCGGGAAGCACCCCGACGAGGGTGCCGATGGTGACCCCGATCGCGGCATAGAGCAGGTTTTGCGCGCTCAGCACGTCGGCGAAGCCGTGTAGCAGTTCGTTCATAGCGGTAGCACTCCGCTCGGCAGCCCGATGCCCAGGAGTCTTGTGAACACAAGGTAGATGCCCACGGAGAGTCCAATCGCGACAATCGCGTCTCTGGTGATCCGCTCACGACCCTTGCCCAGCAGCCGCGCCGCGCCGAAGTAGAAGGCCGCAGTCGCAAGCACGTAACCGACGACGGTGTATTTGAGCACGCACGCGTACCCGATGAGAATGCCCAGCAGGAGAAGCGGTGTCCACCACCGGACGCCCTCGGTGATTTGGCTGATTTCGGCGCGGAACGCCTGGAGGGCGTAGGCCGCCGCGACCGCCACCCACAGGCCGGTGACGATGAGCGGGGCGAGCGTGGGCCCGCCCAGCTCGACGCCCCGCTCATCGACGGCGAGCACGGCCTGGGTGAACAGACCGATGCCGGCGAGCAGAAGCACGCCGGCAGCGATCTTCGGCATTGAGATTTTTGCCGGTGGTTGCAACATTATCCTAATCCGATTTCGCTGAGGACAGTCTTGATGCGGACCGCCTCACTGTCGAAATAGGACTTTGCGGCGTCGCCGGACTTGTAGAAGTCCTGCCACTTCTTGTCGGTCAGCGTCTTCTGCCACGCCGGGGAGGAGTGGAGCTTGTCGATGAATCCGACAACCGCTTTGCGCTCGCCCTCGCTGATGCCGGGTGCCGCGACGATGCCGCGCCAGTTCAACAGCTCCAGGTCGTAGCCGGCCTCCTTGATCGAGGGTACGCCGTCCTCGGCCTTGGCGCTGGAGACGGCGAGTGCCCGCACCGTGCCCGCCTTGATGAGGTCGGCGAACTCGCTGGTGCCCGCCACGGCCACGCTCACATCACCGGAAAGCAGGCCCGCCTTGGTTTCCCCGCCACCGGAATAGGCAACGTACTGCTTGGCCACGGCTTTCGCGTCAGCCCCGGCCGCTTTCGCCAGCAGCCCCACCAGGATCTGGTCGGTGCCGCCCGCCGAGCCGCCGCCCCACTTGACCGATGTCGGGTTGGCCTTCACGTCGTCGACGAGCTGCTTCAGCGAGGTGTACTTGGAATCCTTTCGCACCACGATGATTTCCGACTCGGCGGTCAGCGTGGCGATCGGCGTCGTCTTGCTCAGGTCTACGGGCGACTTGTTGGTCACCACGCCACCGATCATCACCAGCCCTGTGATCATCAGCTGGTGCGCGTCCTTCTGGTGCTGCGTGACCAGCTCAGCCAGGCCGATCGTGCCCGCGGCACCGGTCACGTTACGCACCTCCGCCGACTGTCCATTGAGGAGGTTTGCGTCCTGCAACGCCTTCTGCATAGACCGGGCTGTCGTGTCCCAGCCGCCACCAGCGCCGGCCGGTGCCATGATTTGCAGGGTCTTCGTGGGGTACGCGACCGCCTGCTCGGCCGGCGGCGCCGAACCCCCGACGTTCTGTTCCGCACAACCCGCCGCGACCAGCATGAGCGCCGGGATCGCGGCGGTGAGGATCCGCTTCAGCATTATGCTTCCTTTGTTTCAGAGCAGGTTTCAGGGTTGTTACGGCACCATGCCCAAGGAAGCGACGTGAGTCACGCTTGTGAAGACAGAAAGCGTTTTGGTCTTTCTGGTCCAGGAGTCAGCGCACAGCAGAACCTGGCGGACACCTGGGCATACAGGGCAGCGGCTAGCGCGACGGGTGAGTGCGACGGCTGGCTGCGACGGCTGGGTGTTCGGCTGGCCCAGCCGAACACCACCGAGCGCGTCAGGATTCGGCCTACAGAATGAGACCTACAGGATGAGGCCTACAGGATGAGGCCTACAGGATGAGGCCTACAGGAGGTCCAAATAGGCCTGAGCCAGCACCGCGTGACCGGGCAGGTTGAGATGGATACGGTCATGCGACCAGTCACCGGGCGGCGTCGATGCCAGCACCCGGTCAAACGCCACCTGCGTTCGCACGTGCACCGCGCCGAACTCATCGGCCAGCTTGCCCACCGCCAACCCATAGCGGTAGGAAAGCACGCGATGCGGCTCGGCCGGGTCGGGCTCGATGACGTGCGGATCGGCGAGGATCAGCCGGCAGCCGGCGGCGTCGACCGCCCTGGTCAGGAGGCGCCGATAAATCCGTTCAAATTCATCAAGGGGTACCCCTTCCGCCTCCCGCCCGTTGAAGGACCGCCAGACGTCATTGATGCCGATCATCACGCTGAGCCAGTGAGGGCGCAGCTCGACCACGTCCTCCTCCCACCGGGCCGCGAGGTCGCGTACTGTGTTGCCGTTGATGCCACGGTTGAACCACTCCAGCCCGAGGCCGGGATGGTTGGCGGTGACAAAGGCGCGCACCAGACTCATGTAGCCCATGCCGAAGGGCGGTTCGACCTGGCGCCTGCCCGCATCCGTGATGCTGTCACCGATGAAGACAATCCGTTGCCCTGCCTTGAAAATCATTGAACCCCCATCACCCGAACGTCCCGGGGTGGAACGGTAACCCCGGCCACCGACACCTCACGTTCCCCGTGATTCAGCAGGATCAGGTATTCGCCACGCTTGACCGCCTGCACCTCGGCTGGCAGGTCGGGCAGGACCGGCAGCGCGCCCGCGTCCTCGCGCGCCCGGTCCAGGATCACGCGCATCAGCTCCGGCTCGAGCCTCGTCGCCAGGTACCACGCCACACCCTCGCCGAACTCGTGCCTCGTGACGGCCGGGCGTCCAGCAAGCAAACCAGCACCAAGACCGGCACCGCAATCTTCTCCGAAGGTCGCCATCACTTGCGCCCCTTCAGTTTCCACCGACTCCGACCAGGTGGTCCCGTGATACGCCTGATCGCCGGCCTCAAGGGCCACTTCAATAGCCACCGTCCCGCCCGACGGCAGCGGCCAGAATTCCTCGACCCGCACCCCGAGCACCTCCCTCAAGGGTGCCGGATAACCGCCAAGATACGCCCGTTCGCACTCATCCACGATCCCGCTGAAGAAGGAAACCACTAGTGTCCCGAGCCGGAAATTGGTTTCCTAATTGATATGGTGGTGTATTCGGGTAGTGATTGCGGTGATGAATGCTGCGTGCATGGCTGGTCGTGG
>Ga0075421_100004238_pt1 | contig 17310 bp, 11 predicted proteins | sample SoiMetdeltSBSDD5_FD_75292 | JGI IMG/M metagenome (GOLD analysis project Ga0075421, IMG submission 75292) | Bulk soil microbial communities from a Populus tree surrounding site in Tennessee, USA - Soil MetaG P. deltoides SBSDD5 | ecosystem: Environmental > Terrestrial > Soil > Tree plantation...
GCACTCGAGGGTGACGGCGAGGGTGCGCGCCGGGCGGGCGAGCAGATCGTCGAGGCCGAGCGAAAGCGGCCGGCGCACGCGGCCGCCGATCTGCAGGCGCCACGACGCGGCGTCGACGTCGGGCACGTCGAAGTGCACCAGCAGGTAGTGCATGCCGACCGGCGTCACGTCGTAGCGCAGCCCCTCGAGCGGCATGCCGCGGTTGCGCGTCGCCAGCGCGAGCTCCTCGTAGGTGATCCCCTGTCCCGGTTCTGCGACCTTCGCCATGCCGAAAGGATCCCACATCAGAGACGGCGGCGCAGGACGAGGAGCGCGACCGTCGCCGCCGCACCGCCGGCAATGGCGAGCATTCTCCGGTAGCGGCGGCGCGCGCGCTCGCGCGACACGTCGAGCGGCAGCCGCTCGCCCCGGCGCACGGCGTCGGCGTGGGCGCGGACCGCGGCGACCCGGGCCCGGAGGTGCTCGTGGCTCGGTCGGTCCCACCAGTGCGGCGACTCGGGGCCGAGCACGGTGTCGACGTCGCCGTAGTCGAGGACGACCTGCTCGAGCAGCGCGAACGCGACGACGCAGCGCTCGACGTCGTAGCCGGCGTCCATGCACAGCTCGATGGCGAGCAGATCGGCGTCGCGCTCGTTGTCCGGACCGGCGATCCACCGGGTCAGGGCGCGCAGCGCCGACGCGAGCGGGACGAACCGCCACAGGCGCGACGGCATCGGCACGTGGCCGAGGCGGTGATGCGACAGCTCATGGGCGACCACCATCGCCGCCGCCTCGTCGTCGGGCATCCGCTCGAGCAGCCGGCGGCTGACGTAGATCGTGCGCCCGGGACCGGTGAAGGCGGCGTAGCGCGAGCTCCAGATCACGAGTGTCTCGAGGCGTGCCGCCTCGGGCACGTCGCGCTGGAGCCGGGCGGTGACCCGATCGACGCGCTCGCGCGCCCAGCCGTCGCGCTCGATCACGAGCTCGCGCTCGATCATCTCGCGCACCGGGTCGTCGCCCATGCCTCCAGCGTAGCAGTCGTCCGGCGTCCGAGATTTGCCACCGGGAGCGTCGTAACCGGCCCCGCCCGGCCTCGTAGGCCGAACCGCGCGGCCGAAGAGCGGCGCGTGTCCAACGGAGGAGCTCTCGATGATCTCGCAGACACCCTGGAATCGTGTGGATCGTCTTCGCGCCGCGGCGATCGCCGCGCTGGCGGTCCTGGTCACCGGCTGCGCGTTCGACGGCGCGGCGCCCGACGAGGAGGCCGCGGTCGCGACCGCCGACCAGGAGATCCTCGGAGAGGTGACGGTCAACAGCTGCTCGAGCACGGTCGACAAGTTCTTCCGCGACGCCGCCTTCGTGGCGCGCACCGTCGTCGCCAGCGACGCCTTCGTCGCCTGCGTCGACGACGCGGTCGCCCACGAGTACGTCCGCTGCACCTTCGACGGCAGCGACGGCGATCCGAACCTGACCACCGAGCAGCACACCCGCAACGCCCTGCGCGCGTCGCGCTCGGTCAACGACATCGCGCTGACCTGCGACACCAGCGACGACAACTGGGGCACCGCCGGCGTCGGAAGCTCCCCGGGCTACTACGGGCTCGAGCAGTTCAACATGCAGACCCTGTCGATCGATCAGGCCAACCAGCTCGGCAAGCCGGCTTGCACCGGCAGCCAGACCTACGCGGCCAACGGCTGCCGCGAGAACCCGTACCCGTACGGGCTGCGCGAGGTCGCCGCCACCATCATCCACGAGAACCTGCACCAGCACGGCTACACCCACGGCGGCAGCGGCGGCGCGTGCCAGGGCACCGGCTATAGCGATCAGCTCGACTCGATGCCGTGGGTCATCGATCAGTGCCTGGTCCACATCGTCCAGGAGTCGATGACGACCTGCGGCGACATCTGCTCGACCCGCAGCGGCGACGACATCTCGTCGTGCCGCACCCGCGGCCGCCTCGACCTCGTCACCGAGCTCGGCGCCGCGACCTGCGAGGAGAGCCACGATCCCGGCCAGACCGGCCTCGGCGCGCTGCAGCTCGGGGACGACGGGCTGGTCGCCCTCGACATCCACCCGCACGGCGCCCGCTTCGGCGGTCCCACCGGCGGCTGGCTGAGCCACGACTACGACGAGCTCGCCGGCCGCGGCAACCTCGATCCGAGCGCGCAGGGCGACGAGATGGTGATGCAGAGCCCGTGGGGGCTCGGCGTCCTCGGCTGGGACGTCCACAACGCGTCGGCCGCCGAGCGGACGTCGACGCGCGCGCTGGCGCCGTACGGCACGACCCTCGCCCACTGGGGCGACGGCGGCACCCTGACCTGGACCCTCGGCGCCGGCGATCGCGTCCTCGGCGTCGGCCGCTACTCGAGCGCGGCGCAGTACGGCACCACCGCCGTGCGCGACGAGATCCTGGTGCGCTCGAGCTCCGGCCTCGGCCTCCTCAACGTCCACGCGGGCGCGCTGCGCACCCGCAACCGCTACTCCAACGGCAGCGTCCTCGAGAACGGCTGGACCATCCGCGCCGACGACGAGCTGCTCGCCCAGGGCGACTTCAACGGCGACGGCCAGACCGACCTCCTGTTCCGCAGCACCGTCACCGGCCAGGTCGCGGTGGTGTCGCGGACGGCGCCGGCGGCGCGCTCAAGGTGCTCGAGCGGCGCTCCATCGACGGCAGCGACGGCTGGTGGGGGCAGTGGAACATCCAGGCGGGCGATCGCGTGGTGTCGGTCGGCGACCTCGCCGGGCTCGGCCGCGATCTGCTCCTCGTCCAGAGCGGCTGGGGGCTCGGCCTGGTCGGCATCCCGGCCGGCCAGAGCGTCCTGACCTCGTTGTGGCTCAAGCCGTACGGCACTGCCGTCGGCAACTGGACGCTGCGCGCCAGCGACGAGGTCGTCGCCACCGGGCACTTCCTGTCGACCGGCCGCGACTCGTTCCTCGTCCGCGGCAGCGACGGGCTCGCCTCGCTCACCTTCTATCCCGGCGCCGGCGGCTACAACGCCAGCTACAACGGCGGCCAGCACCTGACCGTCGGCGAGACGGTGACCGGCCCGGCCGGGTCGGTCGCGTACGCGACCACGCACGCGGTCCAGACCGCTGGCGACTTCGACGGCGACGGCTACGACTCGTACGTCTTCCGCAGCACGACCCACGTCGGCGTCGTCGGGCGGACGCCGGCGTCGACCGGGTTCCAGCTCCAGGAGTACCAGCGCTACAACTGCGGCAGCGGCGCGATCGGCTGCCACGACACCCTGTTCGGCAGCTGGCTCCTGCGCAAGCTGGACGAGGTCGTGACGTCGCTGCCCGACGGCACCGGCGGCGACGCGCTCATCCTGCGCAGCTTCGAGTGAGCTGCTGCGTCGCTCGCTGATCAGCGCGGCCCGCATTCGATCCGTTCCCGTCGCTCCGTCCGTAACCACCGATCCGTTGCCACGTAGACAGGGCCGATGTCCGGCTCGCGATTCATCGAAGGGGAAAGACCATGAAGCGTTTCCAGAGTGCGATTCTTTCGCTGGTTGCCATCGTCGGTATCGCCGTGACGGCGCGCGCCGATCAACCGTCGACCAAGGCCGCCGCCGACGCGGCGCGGGCCGACATCCAGGCCGCCTTCGGCTTCGTGCCCGCCTTCGTCAAGGCGATCCCGGACCGCGCGCTCCCGGGAGCGTGGCTCGAGCTCAAGAGCGTGCAGATGAACCCGGGCACCGCGCTGCCCGGCAAGATCAAGGAGCTGATCGGGCTGGCGGTGGCGGCGCAGGTGCCGTGCAAGTACTGCATCTACGCGCACACCCAGTTCGCGAAGCTCGAGGGGGCGAGCGACGACGAGGTCGGCGAGGCGGTCGCGGTCGCGGCCTTGACCCGCCACTGGAGCACCTTCCTCAACGGCATCCAGACCGACGAGACCAAGTTCCGCGCCGAGATCGCCGGCGTCGTCGACTACGCCAGGAAGATGATGGCCGGCAAGGTGCCGCCGCCGAAGCCGATGGCGGTCACCGACGCAAAGTCCGCGCGCGCCGACGTGCTGCAGGGCTTCGGCGCCGTCCCCGACTTCATCAAGAAGTTCCCCGATGCCGGCGTCGCCGGCGCCTGGCAGGAGCTCCGCGACGTCGAGATGAACCCGGACACCGCGCTCCCAGGCAAGTACAAGAGCCTGATCGGCCTGGCGGTGTCGTCGCAGATCCCGTGCAAGTTCTGCATCATCGCCGACACCGAGTTCGCCAAGCTCGACGGCGCCACCGAGCAGGAGATCCACGAGGCGATCGCGATGGCCTCGATCGTCCGCCACTGGAGCACCTTCCTCAACGGCCTCCAGGTCGACGAGGTCGGCTTCAAGAAGGACATCGACCGCCTGGTCAAGAACGCGAAGAAGATGGCGGCGGCCGAGGCGGCGAAGAAGCACTAACGCGGGCCGACCACCTGCTTGGTGTGGCGGAAGAGGTCGTCCGGATCGTACTTGCGCTTGAGCGCCGCCAGCCGGCCCAGGATCTCCTTGCCGTACGCCGCCTCGATCCGGTCCGCGCCCTCCTCCTCGGTCAGGAAGTTGACGTAGACGCCGCCGGTCGAGAACGGGCGGATCCCCTGCCAGCAGTCGCGCGCCCACGCCATGTTGGCGGCGTCGTCCTGGGCCTTCTCCCACGAGCCAGCGACGTTGACGACGTAGGCGGCGTCGCGGTTGCCGACCGGCGAGTGATCCGCGGGCAGCTCGTTGAGGGCGCCGCCCATCTGGAAGAGGAGGAGCGCCGAGTGCGGCGAGCGGATCCGGCCGTGGTGCTCGACCAGGGCGTCGAGCAGCTTCGGCGGCAGCGCCGCGAAGTACTCCGACTTCCAGTAGTAGCGGCGGCCCTTGGGCTGGGTGGCGTCGAGGAGGCTCTGCATCTGCGCGTACGGGCGGCGCACGATGATGTCGGCCACCGGCGAGCCGAACGCCTTGATCGGCGCCACCAGCTTCTCGCCGTCCTCGGGCCGGCCGGTGTGGCAGACGAAGATCGCGGCGATCGGCTCGCCGTGGACCTCCTTGGGCAGCCACGGCGCCGGCGGCGCGATGCGCAGCGCCGCGACCAGGGTGAGCTCGCGCGGCGACGAGGTCGAGATCTCGTGGTAGAGGCGCAGCACCGACAGCGCGTCCTTGCCGTGCCAGGCGATGGCGCCGGCCATGATCTCGGGGCCGACCGGGTACAGCTTGTACTCGAACGAGGTGACGATGCCGAAGTTGCCGCCGCCGCCGCGCAGCGCCCAGAACAGCTCCGGGTTCTCGGTCGCGCTGGCGCGCACGACCTTGGCGTCGGCGGTGACCACCTCGAGCGAGACCAGGGTGTCGCAGGTGTAGCCGTGGCGCCGGGTCAGGTAGCCGAAGCCGCCGCCGACGGTGAGGCCGGCGATGCCGGTGGTCGACACGAAGCCGAGCACCGCGGCCAGGCCGTGCAGCTGGGTCTCGCGATCGACGTCGCCGAGGGTGCAGCCGGGCTGGGCGCGCGCGGTGCGCGCTTCCGGATCGACCCAGACGCCCTTGAGCAGCGACAGGTCGATGAGGAGGCCGCCCTCGGGCACGGCGAGCCCGGCGATGTTGTGGCCGCCGCCGCGCACCGACAGGAGCAGGCGGTGCTGGCGCGCGAACTGGACGGCGCGCACGACGTCGGTGGTGCCGGTGCACTGCGCGATGAGCCCGGGGCGGCGATCGATCATCGCGTTCCAGATGGCGCGGGTGGCGTCGTAGCTGGCGTCCCCCGGGCGGATCAGCGGTCCGCGAAACGCGCCGCGGAAGGCGGCGAGCGCCGCGTCTGGCAGCGTGACCTCCGCGCCGTCGAGCGTTCGCATCGGCAGACCGGTCTCGGACGTCTGGCTCATCGTGTCCCCCCTGGAGCGAGATGTGCTGCGCGATCCTACCTTCGTTGTCGCGTTCGGCCGCCGGCAAGGGCGCGCCATCGTCCGTGCGCGCCGCGTGCGGCTGCTTCGCACGCGCCTCGGGGTCCGGACGATCCCTTCGTACTCCGGGGGTTAGGGGGGCCTCACGCACAGGGTGCGTATCGAGCGCAACGAGCGCAGCTCCTGCGCATCGAAGACGACGGTGCTAGAAATCCGACGAGCGAGGTCGACATGACACTCGTGGACCTGGCGAGACTCGGCGATGCCGTGCTGGATGCGATGCCGGGCGGCGTGATCGTCGTCGACGGCGAGGGGCGCGTGGTGCGCCGCAACGCCGCGGCGAGCCGATGGCTCGGCGCCGAGGTGGTGCGGCGGCCGATCGCGACCTGGGTCGGCCTGTGGGGGGACGCGCGGCTGGATGGCGTCACCGCCGCCGAGCCGGGCGACCTGCCGATCGCGCGCGCGCTGCGCGGCGAGGTCTGCGATGGAGCCGAGCAGGTCTGCCTGGTCGGCGCCGCCGCGGGGACCCACGTGCTGGTGACGGCGGCGCCGCTCCGCGACGTCGGCGGCCACCAGATCGGCGCGGTCATGACGATCGACGATCTGACCGCGCTGCGCCGGGCCCGGGAGCGGACCGATCTACGGCTGCCGCTGCCGGCGCCGCCGTCGGCGCCGGTGACGACCGCCACCGTGCTGGTCGTCGACTCCGAGGATGCCGCCCGCGCCGAGGCGGCGGCGATCCTGCGCAGCGCCGGCTTCGCGGTGGTCGAGGCGACCAGCGCGGCGGGCGCCCAGCGCGCGGTGGCGTCGACCGGCGCGCCGATCGACGTGCTGCTCACCGACGTCGCCCTCGAGGACGACACCGGCCCCGAGCTGGCGCATCACCTCCTTCAAGTCCTGCCCGGCATGGCGGTCCTGTACATGTCGGACCATCCGTGGGGCGCGCTGGTGCCGGGCGCCTCGTCGCGCCGCGGCCGCGGCCTCCTGCGCAAGCCGTTCAGCGGCGACGATCTGATCGCGGCGGTCACCGCGGCGACGGCGCCGGCCGAGCGGGTCGCCGGCGCGGTCCGCGACGAGCGGCAGGGCCGGGTGCTGCTGGTCGAGGACGAGGACCAGCTGCGCGAGGCGGAGGCGGCGCTGCTGCGCGACGAGGGCTTCGAGGTCGCGGAGGCCGCCGACGGCGTCGCCGCCGGGCTCCGCATGGCGGAGGCCGGCTTCGACGTGGTGGTCTCGGACATCAACATGCCCGGCATCACCGGCCTCGACCTGCTGAAGCAGGTGCGCAGCCTCGACGTCGACGTGCCGGTGGTGCTGATGACGGCGGCGCCCAACCTGGTCGGCGCCAGCACCGCGGTCGAGTACGGCGCGTTCCGCTACCTGGCCAAGCCGGTCGACGGCGACGAGCTGCTGCGGGTCGTCCAGCACGCGGTCCGCTCCGGGCGCCTGGCCCGGCTCAAGCGCGACGCCCAGGTCATGACCGGCCACGACGGCTGGCGCCCCGGCGATCTCGCCGGCCTCGAGGTCCAGTTCGACCGCGCGCTGGCCAACCTCTGGCTGGAATTCCAGCCCATCTTCCGGGTCGCCGAGGGCAAGGTGCGCGCGTTCGAGGTCCTGGTCCGGACCTCGGAGCTGGCGATGCGCGATCCGGCCGCGCTGCGCGACGCCGCCGAGCGCCTGGGCCGGGGCGACGACCTCGGCCGCCAGATCCGGCACCGCGCCGCCGCCGCGGTCGCCGCCGCGCCGGCGAGCACGCTCCTGTTCGTCAACATCAGCGCCGCCGACCTCGACGATCCCGGCCTCTACGCCGCCGAGGCGCCGCTGTCGGCGGTCGCCGACCGGGTCGTCCTCGAGCTCAACGAGCGCGACGCGGTCGCGCCCGGGCTGCGCCTCGAGCAGCAGATCAAGAAGCTGCGCGCCCTCGGCTACCGGCTCGCGATCGACGATCTCGGCGCCGGCCACGTCGGGCTGTCGGCGTTCTCGATCCTGTCGCCGGAGGTGGTCAAGCTCGACGCCTCGCTGGTGCGCGACGTCCACGCCACCGCGCCCAAGCGCTCGACGATCGCGGCGATGACCGAGGTCTGCCACGACCTCGGCATCGAGGTGGTCGCCGAGGGGGTCGAGGTCGCCGCCGAGCGCGACTGCCTGGTCGACCTCGGCTGCGACCTGTTGCAGGGCCACCTGTTCGCGCGCCCGACCCGCGACTTCGTCATCCCGGTCTGGTGAGGACGCGGCCGACGGCGAGGGCGAGCCCGGCCGACGTCGCCGACGCGATCAGGACCGCCAGCTTGGCGGTGTCGAGCAGGGCGCCGGCGAGGGCGAGCTGCGCGATGAAGAGCGACATCGTGAAGCCGACGCCGGCGACCATGCCGATCACCGCCAGCGCCGGCCACGAGGTGCCGCGCGGCAGCTCGGCCCAGCCCAGCCGGTGGACCAGCCAGGCGGCGCCGACGATGCCGACCGGCTTGCCGACGACGAGGCCGAGGACCACGCCGAGGAAGACCGGCAGCCCGGCGCCGCCAGGCGCCGCGCCGTCGAGGGCGACGCCGGCGTTGGCGAAGGCGAACGCCGGCATGATCAGGTGGGCGACCCAGCGGTGGAGCCCGGCCAGCAGCCGCTGCACCGGCGACGGCAGATCGGGCGCGTCTGCGCGCGGCGGGGTCAGGAGGCCGATGAGCACCCCGGCCAGGGTCGGATGCACGCCGCTCACGAGGAGCCCGGCCCAGATCACCAGCCCGGGGACGAGATAGACGGCGGCGTCCCGGACCGCGAGGCGCTGCAGGGCCAGGATCCCGGCCACGCCGAGCGCGGCGATGGCGAGCCCGGCCGGCGCGAGCCCATCCGAGTAGAAGAGGGCGATGACCAGGATGGCGCCGATGTCGTCGATGACCGCGAGCGCCAGCAGGAACACGCGCAGCGGCGGCGGCACCCGCCGGCCGAGCAGGGTGAGCAGCCCGAGCGAGAACGCGATGTCGGTGGCGATCGGGATGCCCCAGCCGCCGGCGGTCGGGCGGCCGAGGTTGCTCGCGGTGAAGATCGCCGCCGGCAGCAGCATGCCGCCCAGCGCGCCCCACAGCGGCAGCGCGGCGCGGCGGCGATCGCGGAGATCGCCGTCGTGGAGCTCGCGCCGGACCTCGAGGCCGATCGCGAAGAAGAAGACGGTCATGAGGCCGTCGTTGATCCAGAAGTGGAGCGGCCGGGCGAAGTCGGCGCCGGCGACGACCAGCCCGACCGGCGCGTGCCAGAACGCCTGGTAGCTGGCCCGCCACGGCGAGTTGGCCCAGCCCAGGGCGATGGCGGTCGCGGCCAGGAGCAGGATGCCGCCGGCGGCGTCGAGGGCGAGGAAGCGCTCGAACGGCTCGACGAGGCGGCGGACGAGGGGGCGCGCCCGCGCGGTCTCGGGCGGTGCGGTCTCCTCGGGAGGGAGCGGATCGGTGGACACGGCGGCGAGCGCCCTTTCGACGCGCGCGGGGGCGGCCCGACCTCCGCGGATGCCTGCAGCGACCGTCGCTGCACCCTTCCGAGCTCCCCCGAGCATGCGCCGCCGCGGCCGCCCGGACAAGGCGCGCCGGTCACAGGAGCGGCGATAGCAGCCGCGCGCTCGCCTCGCCGAGGCGGCGCGCCAGCGACGCCCGGGTCAGGTCGGCGGCGCGGATCTCGCGGCTGTCGGCGAGGTCGGCCTCGTACGCCGCCGCCAGCTCGCCGTTGAGCTCGCGGTCGTAGATCAGCGCCGCCAGCTCGAAGTTGAGCTGAAAGCTGCGGTTGTCGAGGTTGGCGGTGCCGACGATGGCGACGTCGTCGTCGACGACGAAGGTCTTGGCGTGGACGAAGCGGGGCAGGTACTCGTAGACGCGGGCGCCGCTGGCGAGCAGGTCGGGCACGTAGCTGCGGGCGGCCAGATCGACCAGCCGGCTGTCGCCGTGCTCCGGGATGAGGAGCCGGACGTCGACGCCGCGCAGCGCCGCGGTGGCGAGCGCGGTCAAGGTCGACTCGTCGGGGACGAAGTACGGCGTGGTCAGCCATAGCCGCTCGCGGGCCCGGGTGATGGCGGTGAAGAAGGTGCGGTGGATCGTGCGGTGATCGTGGTCGGGACCCGACGCGACGATCTGGACCACCCGCGGCCCGGCCGCCGTCGGCGGCGGGAAGAGCTCGGCGGTCGCCGCCGGCAGCTGCTCGGTGGCGAAGTACCAGTCCTCGATGAACAGCCGCTGCATCGGCAGCACCGCCGCCCCCTCGATCCGCAGGTGGGTGTCGCGCCAGTACGCCGGCGAGAACTCGGCGCTGTGCGACTCGGTGACGTTCATGCCGCCGGTGAAGCCGACGGTGCCGTCGCAGACGACGATCTTGCGGTGGGTCCGGAAGTCGACGCGCCGGGTCCGGATCCAGCGCAGCGACACCGGGTTGAACCAGGCCACCGCGACGCCGGCGTCGCGCAGCGGGCGCATGAACCCCCGGCCGAGCCGGGACGAGCCGGTGCCGTCGACGAGCAGGCGCACCGCCACGCCGGCGCGTGCCCGCTCGACCAGCTGGTCGCGGAGGCGGGTGCCGATCCGGTCGGGCTCCCAGATGTAGTACTCGAGGTGGACGTGGTGGCGGGCGGCGGCGATCGCCTCGCCGATCGCGGCGTAGGTCGACTTGCCGTCGAGGAACAGGCGGACGGAGGCGGCGCGCAGCGGCGGCGCCTCGTTCATCGCGACCGGGACCATCGCCAGCGGCAGCTCGTCGCCGCACGCCTCGCGGATGGTGGCGAGGGCGCGGTGGGCGTCCTCGACGACGCCGCGGCCGACCTGGCGGCGCACCCGCTTGCGCTCGAGCCGCAAGGGCCCGAGCAGCCGGTAGGCGAGGAAGCCGACGATCGGCAGGAAGACGAACAGCAGCAGCCAGGCCAGGGTCGCCGCCGCCGAGCGCCGCTGCAGCAGGATCGCCGCCGACGCGAAAACGACCCAGACGACGCCGGCCAGGGTCACGAGGATCGTCCACGGCACCGCGGCAGTATCGCTCCCGCACCCGGCGACGCGGCTTGTGAGGCCGCCTAGCTTGCGGCTGCCGTCGCGGTCGCGCGGATTCGACTCGTATGGTCTGTACGCGCCATTGCTGCGCTGATCGAATTCTGCCTATAAGGGCCGCCGCCATGATCAGGATTGCAATCGACAACTCCCGTCTCGGTCCGGTGATCGCGAGTGTGGCGGCGGCCGCGCTCATGACCGCGCCGGCCGCCCCGGCGTCGGCCCACGATCCGCATCACCCGGAGACCGGCGAGGAGCTCCTCGCCTCGTGCGCCGACGAGCTCAACCGCGGCCTGCCGGTCGACGTCAACCTGCCGCGCGGCGCGAGCGCTCTCGACATCCCGTCGTTCAACGACGCCGCGCAGTCGCAGTGCTGGAACTTCGGCTGGGCCGAGTACTACGAGCCCGACACCATCCCGTTCACGGTGGCCCCGGCGTGGGCCGGTCCCAACATCAACTTCACGGCGTGGGACTGCAACCACAGCTCGATCCACTACGGCATCTACGGCCAGACCTCGTGGGGGCAGTGGGTCTACCTGCGCGGCGGCCTCATGTACGGCAAGCTCGTCGGCGGCGTCTGTCGCTACAGCGTGAGCAACTTCCCGGCCCAGCCGTGGGGTCAGGACTCGTGGCGGCAGTGGGCCGGCGGCCGCTTCCGGATCGGGCTGCGGTCGTGGAACCACGACGATCCGGCGCTCGGCCACACCCACGACCTGTGTCCCGATCCGGTCAACTGCGTCTGGCCGACGCGTCTGCATCTCCGCAACGACTAGCCGGCGGTGGGATCGAGAGCCCCAGTCGGGTGTCGATTCCCGGGATGTGCATTATCTGTCGGAGTGTGTTCGTCGTCGGGCTCACGCCGGTTTCAGGGCGCAGCCTTCCGCACATTCGACTAACCTGTCCCACGTGTCGTCTGACGATGTCGACACACGTATGGAGCGACCGAAGGCGGCGGCGGTCGGCGGCGCGGACGCTCCCGAGGCGTCGACCGTCGCGCTCGATCCGCCGCGGCGGCGCATCCGTTCGGGAGACCGGATCGATCGCTACGTCGTCGAGCGCCGCCTCGGCGCGGGGGGCATGGGCATCGTCTATCTGGCGCGCGATCCGGACCTCGAGCGGCTGGTGGCGATCAAGCTGGTGCGGCCGGGGCTGAGCACCGGGCGGGTGCGGCTCCTGCGCGAGGGGCAGGCGGTGGCCCGGCTCAAGCACCCGAACGTGGTCACCGTCTTCGACGTCGGCAGCGTCGGCGACGACCTGTTCATCGCGATGGAGTACGTGCCGGGCACCACCCTCGATCGCTGGCTGCGCGCAGGACCGCGGCCGTGGCCCGAGATCCTCGATCACTTCGTCGCCGCCGGCCGCGGCCTCGCCGCCGCCCACCGCGCCGGCCTGGTCCACCGCGACTTCAAGCCCGAGAACGTGCTGCTCGGCGACGACGGCCGCGTCGTGGTCTCCGACTTCGGCCTGGTCCGCGCCGACGACACCCCGAGCGACGTGGCGGTGATGGTCTCCGACATCGACGTCACGCGCACCGTCGGCGTGGTCGGGACCCCGGCCTACATGTCCCCCGAGCAGTTCCTCGATCGGCCGCTCGACCCGCGCTCCGATCAGTTCAGCTTCTGCGTCGCGCTGTGGGAGGCGCTGTTCGGCGTCCGGCCGTTCGAGCGCCCGGGCTCCGCCACCAGCCGCGTCGAGGACCTGATGCGCGACGTGCTGGCCGGCCAGCTGCAGCGGCCGCGGCGCAGCGGCGTGCCGACCCGGCTCGTCCGCGTCCTCAAGCGCGGGCTCGCGGTCGCCCGCGGCGGCCGGTTCGCGTCCATGGACGACCTCCTCGACCAGCTGCGTCCGCCCCGGCGCGGCCGGCTCGTCGCCGCCGCCGGCGCCGTCGTGGCGGCGATCCTGGCCGGCGCCGCGGTGGTCGCCGCGGCGCGCGCGGCGCCGCCGCCCGGCCCGGCCGTGGCGGTGATGGCCGCCGCCCCGTGCGAGCTCGAGACCGGCCGCCTCAACGCGGTGTGGAACGATCGCGTCCGCGCCGCCTACGTCGGCGGCGGCGCCGACGCGGCCGCCACCGAGGACGCCGCCTGGTTCGACGTGTACGCGCGGCGCTGGTCGGAGGCGGTGTGGGCGGTGTGCGGGCGGCCGCGCGACGCCGCGACCGGTCGCGTCGTCGACTGCCTGGGCGACGCCGCCGCGGCGCTCGAGCGCGCGATCGCGCGGCTCGACCGCGCGTACCTGCCCGAGCTGCCGGATCCGCGCGCGTGCGCCCGCCCGCGCGCGCCCGAGTACCGCGAGCTGCGCACGTCGCTCGGCAACGTCGAGTCGTCGGGCGCGCTGGCTCCCGACGGCTCGCGCATCGCGTTCGCCACCGCGCGCGGGGTCCAGGCGCTGATCGGGTCCGACGGCAAGAGCCAGGGCGCCGAGCGGCTGTACGGGGTGGACCGGATCTACGCCTGGTCGCCCGACGGGCGCTACCTGCTCGCCCGCGCCGGCGGCGACGTGGTCCGGATCGACTTCGAGACGGCGGTCCGCACCCGGCTGGCGTGGCCGCCGGACGTGCTCGCCATCGACGAGGCAGCGGCGGTGGCGGTCCACCGCGACGGCGATGGCGTCGCCTTCCTCGGCGCCGACGGCGCGGTCCGGTCGCGGGTCCCGGTCGACGGCCAGATCACCGGCGCCGCGATCGAGCCGGGCGCCGCCCGCGCCGCCCTCGTCGGCCGCGGCGACGACCAGGTGTGGTTCCTGATCGTCGCCGACGTCGCGACCGGCCGCCGCGCGCGGCGGCCGCTGCGCGTCCACGGCAAGCTCGGCGGGGTCGTGCGCGCCGCCTGGGCCGGGCCCGGGCGCCTGCTGGTGAGCGGCGGCGTGCGCGGCGCCGACGGCGAGGGGGTCTGGGCGCTCGACCTCGACGACGCCGGCGACCTCGCCGGCCCGCCGTGGGTGGCGGTGCCGACCCGCCGCGACAGCATCCTGGATCTGGCCGCGATCCGCGGCGATCGCGCGCTCGTGGTCGCCGCGGCGCCGGTCCGGCGCGTGCTGCGCTGGCGCGCCGGCCAGGTGGCGGTGGTGCCCGGCCTGGTCGACGGCGACCTGGGGAGCGTCGACGCCCGCCACCAGCGGGTGCTCCTCACCGAGCCGGACCAGGGCGCGGCGCGGGCGCTGGTCCTCGGCGTCGACGGCGAGCTCATCGGGGCTGGCGCCGACGACGGCGTCCAGGTCCTCTACGACGGCGGCCTCTGGTTTGCCCGCGCCGACGGCCGCGACCTCGTCCTCCGCGACGGCGCGGCGCCGGACCGGCCCGAGCTCCGGATGCGCGCCGCCATGACCGGCGACGTCGTCCGGATGCAGTGCAGCGCGGGCGACACCCGGCGCTGCGTCGCGGTCTGGGACGCCGGGGATCGCTACCGCTACGCCGCGATCGCCGGCCGCAAGGTGCGCGAGCTCAAGGTCCCGGTCGACGCCCGCGACCTCGACCTGGCCCCCGACGGCGCGCGCGTCCTCGCCTACACCGCCCACGAGATCCACGACTACGCGCTGGCCAGCCGGCGCCTGCGCCTCCTCCACCGCGAGCCCGGCTGCGAGATCACGTCCGCCGTCTGGTCTCCGTCGGGGCGGGCGATCCACTTCAGCGTCCGGTGCCCGGACATGGAGTACATCCGGGTCATCGCGGCGCGCCCGCGCGCCCGGCCGCGCACGCTGATCGGGGTCGACGCCACCATCGGCGGCCTGGGGCCGCTCGGCGAGGACGACGTCGTCTACTCGACGCTCGCGTACGACTCGCGGCTGGTCGTCGTCGAGAACCTGCCGCTGACCGCCCGGTAGCGCGGTCGGTGCTACGTTCTCGCCGTGGAGCGGCGCACGACCCTGCGCTTCGACCTGACGCCGCGCAGCGTCGGCTGGATCCTGCTCGCCGGAGGCGCGGTCTGGCTGGCCAGCAAGCTGTGGCCGATCGCGATCCTCTGCCTGGTCGCGCTGGTGCTGGTCGGCACCCTCAACCCGCTGGTCACCTGGCTCGCCGGCCACGGCGTCAACCGCCACCTGGGCCTGGTCGCGGTGTTCCTGGCGCTCGTGCTCGGCACCGCGCTCCTGCTCCTGGTCAGCGTGCCGCCGCTGGTATCCGAGCTGACGAAGATCATCGAGAATGCGCCGGCCAACCGCCAGGCGCTGATCCAGTGGCTCGGCGACCGCAAGCTGACGCAGCCGCTGGCCCACTCGGTGCGCGACATGCGGATCGAGGAGATGATGGCCGCCGCCACCGCCTACGTGGTCGGCTATTCGTCGCAGGTGGTCACCGGCATCGGCTACGCGGTCACCACCCTGTTCCTGGCCTTCTACCTCCTGGCCGACGGCGAGCGGGCCAAGGCCAGCCTGTTCGCGCTGGTGCCGCGCGAGTACCACGTCCGGCTGGCCCGCATCCTCCTCAACCTGGAGACCATCGTCGGCGGCTACATGCGCGGCCAGCTCATCACGTCGGCGGCGATCGGCCTGTTCGTGTTCGGCCTCCTGACCGCCCTCGGCGTGCCCAACGCCCTCTCCCTGGCGGTCTTCGCCGCGCTCACCGACGTCATCCCGTTCATCGGCGGCATCCTGGCCACGGTGCCGGCCGTGCTGGCGTCGCTGTCGCAGGGCAGCGGGGCGGCCCTCCTGGTGCTGGTGGTCATGATCGTCTACCAGGAGCTCGAGAGCCGGGTCCTGGTGCCGCGTGTGTACGGCCGGGTGCTGCGCCTGTCGCCGGCGGCGGTCATCATCGCGCTGCTGATCGGCGGCATGCTGCTCGGCATCATCGGCGCCCTCCTGGCCCTGCCGGTCGCGGCCGGGCTGCAGATGATCGCGCGCGAGCTCCGGGTCGAGATGCCCGGCGACGACACCGACGACAGCGAGCTGCGCGCCCGCGACGAGCGCGCCGAAAAGGCCTACGAGCGCCTGAGCGCGGGCGCGCCGCCGGCCGAGGCGGCCGCCATCGCCGAGGCGATGGCGCGCGAGATCCGCGCCGACGACGCCGCCGATCCGGCCGACGCCGCCCGGGTCCCGATCACGGGCGGCGAGGAGGACGACCCGAAGGACGGTTGACGGCTGTCGCGGTTCGCGTCATCGCGCGTGATGGCCAGTCTCGGCCGTCGGCGGGTCGGGGGCTTACAGGACACCCCCATCCGGGGGTCGTCGACGGGCGGCCGGGGCAGTGGCTGGCAATTCGGGAGCTCGCTCTGTATTCTCGCCCCCAGAGGGGCGGAATGAATTTCATCGACAACCTGAATCTTCGGGGGAAGATCCTCGTACCGACGCTCGCGCTGATCGCCATCGCCCTCGCCGTCATGGGCATGCTCGCGTGGACGCTGAGCTCGACGTCGAAGAAGTACGAGGAGCTGACCTTCGGGCAGCGGTACTCGGCCACGGTCAGCCTCGCCTACGCGGGGCAGCTGTCCGAGCTCGGCCGCGTCATCAACCTCGCGCTCCTGCAGGGCGACGCCGGCGACCTCGACAAGCTCGCCAAGGAGATCGAGGAGATCAAGGGCCAGCGCAAGCACAGCCGCGAGGAGCTCGAGCGGCTGATGCCGCAGCACCCCGAGGTCAAGCAGCTCAAGGACACCGGCGGCAAGATCAACGAGGCGACCGATCAGCTGCTGGTCAAGCTCCGGCAGGCGCCGGGCGAGGCGGCCCGCGCCTGGGGCGAGGGTGGACGGCCCGTCCTGACCACCCAGCGCAACCGGCTCAACGACCTCTCCGAGGAGCTCGGCGCCGCCGCCGACAAGGCGACGCAGGAGGTCGCGGCCAGGACCAAGACGACGTTGACCACGGTCGTCGTCATCAGCCTCGTCCTGATCGCGATCGTCGTCGTCTTCGCCATCCGGGTCATCAACAGCAGCATCGTCGCGCCGGTCACCGTGCTCACCGAGAAGACCGTCCGCCTGTCCCGCGGCGACGACAACTTCCTCTTGCCGGAGGCCACTCGCAAGGACGAGTACGGCGCGCTGGCCCGGGCCCTCGAGGTCTTCAAGGCCAACGCCGACAAGATCCGCGCGATGTCGGTCGCCGAGGCGGTGACCAAGGAGATCGGCGCCATCATCAAGGCCGCCGCCGACAAGGACTTCACCGCCGAGGTCGACCTCCACAACAAGGAGGGCTTCCTCAAGGACATCGGCGCCGCCGTCAACAACCTGCTGCGCATCTGCCGGGCCTCGTTCAAGGACTTCAGCCAGAAGGCGACCCAGACCGCGATCTCGGTCGACGAGGCCTCGACCGCGGTCGGCCAGATCTCCGACGGTGCCCGCCTGCAGACCACCCAGCTGAGCCAGGTCTCGACCGCCCTCAGCGAGTCGTCGAAGGCGATCAAGCTGGTCACGTCGAACGCGTCGAGCGCGCGCGAGAAGGCGGACGCCGCCGCCCGCGCGGTCGAGCAGGGCCAGGTCGCGGTCTCGCAGCTCGAGCCGATCGTCGAGGCGATCTCGCAGAACAGCCGCAAGATCAACCAGATCAC
>Ga0075421_100004241_pt1 | contig 17295 bp, 14 predicted proteins | sample SoiMetdeltSBSDD5_FD_75292 | JGI IMG/M metagenome (GOLD analysis project Ga0075421, IMG submission 75292) | Bulk soil microbial communities from a Populus tree surrounding site in Tennessee, USA - Soil MetaG P. deltoides SBSDD5 | ecosystem: Environmental > Terrestrial > Soil > Tree plantation...
CGGGAGCTCGTCGAGACGCTGATTCACGACCTCGCGCTGGGCGTCGAGGACGCGATCCTGCGACACGGAAAGGGGATCATCGATCGGCAATTCCTGCAGGAGCGGATGGCGAACGCAGCGATCGAGATCTTTCTCGCGACGGCGGTCCTCTCACGCACGACGGCCGAGCTCGAGCGGCTCGGCGGCGAGGAGGGGGCGAAGGCGCAGCTCGACTGTGCGCGAATCTTCATCCCGATGGCGTATCGCCGGGCGCGACGGAGCATCCGAGGACTGCGCAAGCACCAGGATGCTCGGCTGAAGGCGATTGCCGACCACGCGCTCGAGAGCGGGGACTTGGGGCCGGATCAAACTTAGCCATCCGAGCCTCGTTGTCATTCCGAGGGCGAAGCCCGAGGAATCGCGCTCGTCCCGAAAGAGGGGCCCTTCTATCGGGACGAGCGCGATCCCTCATCTGCCCGCCGGAGGCGGGCACCCGGCTCGGGATGACCTACCCCGGCGAGGAGTGACCCCGCCCGCCCCGGTTGAGTCTTTCGTGTGCGAGACCCGCCTAAACCAGCCCTGTACCTACGCCAAGACGTGCGACCCAGCGCCGCCTTCGTTCGACGCATGCGATGTTCTATCGCCGGCGTCCTGGCAGTCGCCGCTGCAACAGCAGCGAGCGCGCAGTCCTCGCCGCCGCGTGACACGCTCGTCGAAGCGCGGCGGCTGCGAGACGCTGGGGAGTTCGCCGCCGCCGCCGCCCTCGTTCGACCCTACGTCGAGGCGCATCCGGGGGACCCGGGCTCCGCGCGGTTCGCCGCGCTCATGTCCTACTGGGCGAAGGACGTTCGCACGGCCGATTCCATCTACGCGGCGGCGCTGGATCGGCATTCCAAGGATCACGAGCTCCGCCTCGAGTACGCTCAGTTGCTCGTCGAGACCGGCAACGGCTCGCGCGCACGAGCTGTCCTGACGCCGTTTGCCCTTTCATCGATCGACTCCGCCACCGACGTTCCGGCCACGACGCTGGCTCGCGCGAGCGCCCTGATAGGAACACTCGCCTACTGGAGCGGGGACTACGTCGACGCTCGGCGACAGTTCGCGGAGGCGCTCCGCCTCGACTCCTCACACGCTGAGGCGCGCCGGCAGCTTCGCGAGATCGAGATGGCCACGGCCACGTGGTTTCGTGTCGGAGCGGCCGGATGGGACGACGACCAGCCATTGCAGCGGTTCACGGCGAGCGCGGAAGGTGGATGGTTCGCGAATCCCCTCACCCCGCTGACCCTGCGTACTCAAACGTCGCGATTCGGTGCCGATGGCTTCGCGGAGACCGTCTCGGCCGTGGACGGCACGCTTGCGGCCTACGTGCCAAAGGGTCGCCTCGAGCTCAGCCTCGGGGCTGGGCTGCTCCAGCGCACCTTTGGGGATGGGACGGACTGGACCGGACGCGCCGCGTTAGGTGTCCGCCTTCTGGCGAACACGCTGCTGCAGGTAAGCGCGCAGCGGGCTCCTTACTTCAACACTGCGGCGAGTCTCTCCACGCCGATCATGACGCGATCGGTCGATGGACTTTTGCGCTGGCGCCACAAAGAGTGGATGGCGGAAGCAGTCGCGCGTCAGGAGACGTATCCCGACGACAATGACATCACGACGGGATACGCCTGGTTCCTCGCGCCGCTGATTCGCCGAGCGGGTGGCACGCTCCAGGCCGGATACAGCTTCACGACGCAATCGGCGACGAGCAACCGCTTCGTTCCGCGCGATGAGGCGCTCGTGTTCCCGCCGCGCCCGGTCCCGACCACGGTGCCTGGCGAGTACGACCCGTACTACACCCCGCGGAACCTGCGTGTGCACTCGGCGCTCGCGTCAGCGCGACTCGCGCCTAACGAACGCTGGACACTGACGACGGACATCACGGTTCCTCTCCACGCGCGAGACGATGCACCGGTGCTGATCGCCGTGCCGTCGCCGCCTGACGTGGAGATCGTGCGCGCGTACAATGAGCGTCGCTTCTCGCCGTGGAACGTCCGCGGAGGCATCGACGTTGCCCTGACCGAGGCAGCCCACATCGCGCTGTCGGTCGAGCACGGCCAGCGCGCGTATTACGAGTTCTCCAGCGTGAGCCTTTCGGGCACATACACCTTCGTGGCCGCGGCACGTCGGCGCGCGGATCGCCGCTGACCGACCCGCGGTTCTGGCGACACCGGCAAGCGGCTGCGGTGCGCACACGCGACCGGGTGCTCATCGCTGCGCTCGCGGGCGTCGGCATCGCCGCCATGCTCCGGCTTGCCGACTGGTGGTTCCGCGCCGATCACGTGGGCCAGCCCGTCCTGTTCGTGCTGCTCTCCCTCGCGTTCTGGTACTCGGTGTCGCGCATCGTGCTCGGTTGGGTCAACTACGCGGCCGTTGCCAAACCGGACCATCGCCCCGCACGGCCCGGGCGCACTGTCGCCATCTTCACGACGAGCACGTCAGGCGAGCCGCTCGCGATGTTCGAGCGCACGCTCGCAGCGTGTCGGCGCGTGCGCTATCCGCACACCACGTATCTGCTCGATGACACGCGCGACCCCCGGTTTCGGGAGCTCGCCGAGCGTCACGGCGCCGTGGTGCTCGAGCTGCTCGATGTGCCGGGGGCGAAGGCAGGGAAGATCAATCGCGCGCTCGCGACGACGACCGAGGAGTTCGTTCTCGTCCTCGATCCCGACCACATTCCGTTCCCCGAGTTCCTCGATCGAGTGATGGGACACTTCGACGACGAGCGCGTCGGGTTCGTTCAGGTGTCGCAGGCGTATTACAACCAGTCGCGCTCGTTCACAGCGGCCGGCGCGGCCGAGCAGACGTTCGCGTTCTACGGACCAGGACAGATGGGACTCTACGGCCACGGTGCGTCCGTCGCGATCGGGGCGAACTGCACGTTCCGGCGCATTGCACTCGAGTCCATCGGCGGACACGGGATCGGACTCGCGGAGGATCTCGTAACGGCGATCCGCCTGCACGCGGCCGGATGGAAGTCCGTGTACGTCCCGGAAGTCGTGAGCCGCGGGCTCGTTCCCGAGGACCTCGGCTCCTTTTACCGCCAGCAGCTCAAGTGGGCGCGAGGGGTCTACGAGGTCGCCTTCACGGAACTGCCGCATCTCACGCGGAAGCTGCGCTGGCGCCAGCGTCTATCGTACCTCACCATCGGCACGTACTACCTCTTCGGCGTCACGACGCCGCTCTTCCTGTTGATCCCGTATCTCTTCCTCTGGACCGGTGTGCAGCCGACGTCGATGCGCTTCGCGGAGTTTCTGACCGTCGGAGCGCCGGTCGCCGTCATCGGAGTTGTGATCTACGTCCTCATGCAGCGCTGGCTCTGTGATCGGTCGAGCGAGCGCGGGCTGCACTGGCGCGGGCTCATGCTCAAGGTCGCGTGCTGGCCGATCTTTCTCGCCGGCACGGCGCTCGCCGTCGTGCGAGCGGACCTACCGTACATACCGACGGCGAAGGAGGCCGTTCGCGGTCGATTCCTGCGCCTCGCGTGGCCGCAACTACTGCTCATGTTCGTGTATGTGGCGACCGTCGCACGCGTCATCCGCGTGAGGGCCTTCGGCACGAGCGAAGGGTCACTGGAGCTGAGCGCGGAAGCCGTGTGGGGGATGATCGGGTTCGCGACGCTGCCGGTCCTCTCGTCGCTCGGCGCGACCTACGGCGCATGGCAGGCGCGGCGGATTCCAAGCGACGCCCCATGGGATCACGTCGACGTGAGCGCCATCGGAGGCGCGCCCGTATGAGACGCAGGCAACGGATCGCTGCCGTGCTCGCGTTCGTCGTCTGCGGCGCGCTGGCGGTCATGGGACTCGCGGCCCTTGGATCCGCCACCGAAGGGCCGCTGTCGTCCGCGTTAGGCTGGCTGGGCGCGGCGACGGGCGCGATCGAGCACCGGATCCGCGATCGCCTTGCCGGGCCGCCACGCCGCGAGTCGCTGCGCTGGCTCGAGTCCTATCGCACGAGCGCCGATCGTCTCCGAGCACCCGACTTTGTGCTCCTCGGCGCGTACGATGGCGGTGCGCCGCGGACGTTCGACGGCGTGCTCGAGCTCGAGGCGAAGATCGGCGCGCCAATGGCGCTCATCCAGGTGTACACGGCCTGGGGCGACAAGGCGGATCAGCAGTTTCCCGTTGGTCTCCTGACAGCCATCTCGGGCCTCGGTTCCATTCCCGTCCTGACGTGGGAGCCATGGCTCTCCGACTTCGAGAGCGCGCGTCACCCGCATCTTCCGTTGAGGGACGCCCGGGACAAGCACGGCATGGCCGCCGTCGCCCGCGGTGACTACGACTTCTACATCGATCGCTGGGCGAGCGAAGCGGCGCGGTTCGAGAAGCCGTTCTTCGTACGGTTCGGGCACGAGATGAACGACCCGTACCGGTACTCCTGGGGACCGCAGAACAACACGAAGGAGGAGTACATCGCGGCATGGCGGCGTGTGGTGGATCGATTCCGTGCCGCTGGCGCGACGAACGTGTTGTGGGTGTGGTCGCCGCACGTCGCGTACGAGTACTGGGATCTCTACTACCCGGGTGCCGCGTACGTCGACTGGGTGGCGACGGGCGTCCTCAATTTCGGCCCGATCGCACAGTGGTCCCGCTGGTGGACGTTCGCCGAGATCTACGGGACCAAGTACCCGCGGCTCGCTGCATTCAAGAAGCCGATCATGATTGCCGAATTCGGGTCACTCGCCGTCGGGGGCGACCGGGCGGCGTGGTACGACTCGGCGTTGCGATCGATTCCGGGCGAATACCCTGCCACGCGTGCGATCCTGTTCTTCCACACGCGCGACGACCAGACGGTCACGTATCAGAAAGTGGATTGGACGGTCGTCGCGGACTCAGTCGTCGCGCCTACCATCCGCAACGCACTAGCGTCAGGTGGCCTCATTTGTCCACGACGCGAGGGTTGTCGCTAACGCGTTGTCATTCCGAGCGCAGCGAGGAATCCTCGGGGTCCCGATAGAGGGCCCTCTAGCATTCAGCCCGAGGATCCCTCGCTGCGCTCGGGATGACAGCTAGTTCTGAATGACCGCCCGCGTGTCGGTCGCGCGCGTGTTGGTCGAATCGTCAAGCGTCTTGAGCACGTCCCGCCACGAGAACTTCTTCCCGCTCCCGCGGACGTAGTAATCCATCCACGCCATCTCCGCCGTCGACTTCACGAGCTGGTTGCGCGGATCGGGGATACCGTGGCTCTGGCCCGGGTACATGTACAGCTCCGTCGGCACGCCGAGCTTCTTCAGCGCCATGTGCAGCTCCACCGACTGCGGGCTCGGCACGCGCGGGTCGCCTTCCACGACGTGGATCATTGTCGGGGTCTTCGCGTTCTTGATGTACTTGATCGGCGACTGGTTCCAGTACGCGTCGAAGTCATCGTACGGGAGCTTGTTGCCGAGGTAGAACTGGCGGTTCCGCTGCACGTCGCTCTGCGCGTACATCGAGATCCAGTTCGACGTGCCGGCGCCGCTCGAGATCGCCTTGAAGCGATTCGTGTGCGTGAGAATCCAGTTCGACCAGTGACCGCCAGCGCTCCAGCCGAGGACGCCCATTTTCGTGCTGTCCACCAGGCCCTGGGCGATCAGGTGATCGACACCCGTCATGATGTCGTCGTAGCCGAGGCGGAAGTAGTCGCCGACGATGTCGGTCTTGTGCTTCTCACCGTAGTTCGTCGAGCCGCGGTAGTTGGGCTTGAGCACCACGTAGCCCGCGCCGGCGTACACCTGCGAGCCGTAGCCGCCGTTGAAGCCGAGTACGTCGGCCCCCGCCGGGCCGCCGTGAATGGCGACGATGAGTGGGTATCGCTGGCCCGCCTGATAGTTGATCGGCTTCACCAGGACGCCGCCGACGGTCTTGCCGTCAGTGGACTTCCAGGTGATCTCCTCCTCCTGGCCTAACGCGAAGTTGCGGACCTGCGGGTTGGCGTCGGTCAGCTGCTTCCACACCGGGCGTGTCGCAATCTGCTCTGGCGAGGCCACCGCGAACATCGTCGGCGGCGTCGTCGGGTCGCTGTACTGGACGAAGAGCGCCTTGGTGTCCTCGTCATAGTTGGCGGCGATCGAAGCCTTGTCGTTCGTCACCTGGCGGACCTTGCCCGTCGCGACGTCGAGGGCCATGACCTGGTTCGTCGCGCGAATGCCTTCGTTGAAGTAGATCGTCTTCGCGTCCGGCGACCAGAAGCCGACGGAGACGTCGCCGTCGAAGTCGGAGCCCAACTTGCGCCACTGGCCGCCCTTGTCCGTCACCGCGCGCACGTAGACCCGATTGTTCTTCATCGAGTAGGCGCTCAGGTCGTCGGGCGCGGAGAACGCGATCAACCGCGAATCCGGCGAGAAGCTCGGCGTGCTCTCGCCGACCTCTTCGTTCGTGGTCAATCGCTCGATCGATCCCGTCGCGACGTCGAGGAGGAAATTGTCGCCGTTGATCGACTGCTCGGTGATGTTGCGCTTGTAACGGTTGGACGAGATGCCGCGGAACGCGACCCACTTGCCATCGGCGGAGATCTGAAACGCATTGACGGTGATCGACGTATCGCGCGTTAGGCGCGTCGTCTTGCGTCCATCGAGATCGAGCGCCCAGAGGCTCGACACCGGCGTGTCCGCGTTGCGAATCTCCACGGTGAAGCGCTTCTCGCGGCGGAGCTTCTCGTCGAGATCGATCGTGTCGGCCGTGATGAAGTAGATGCGCTGATTGCCGGGCGCGACCTCCCAGATGCCGACGCCCGTCGGATGACGCGTGATCTGCTCGGCCTTCGCGCTATCGATCCCGGCCACGGGCACTCGGTAGAGCTGCTCCTCGCCCGCTTTGCCGCTGCGGTAGATGAGCCACTTGCCGTCCTTCGTGAACGCGAAGGTCGAGACGCCGTCGCGCGCGTCGGTGATCTTGCGAGCCTCGCCACCGTCGGGGCGCATCAGGTATAGCTGCACGCCCGCGGTGCCAGCCCCGGCACCAGGGCCACCGCCTCCACCAGGCTGCTGCTGTTGTTGTTGGCCCCCGGCACCGCCGCCTCCGCCAGTTGGCGCATCACGGTTGGACGAGAAGACGAAGAACGAACCGTCCGGCGCCCAACGCGGCTGGTTCTCGCTCTTGTCCTTCGTGAACGTGAGCTGTCGCGTGGACCGTGCGCCCTGATCCATCGAGACGAGGTAGATGTCGGTCTGCCGGCGCGCCTCCTTCCAGTCCGGCACCGACACGGTGTACAGGAGCCACTTCCGATCCGGACTCGGCGTCGGTGCACCGACCTGACGCATCTGCTGCATGTCGAGGAAGGTCATCGGGCGCTTGGCCGCGGCCGCCTGCGCGTGAGCGTCGGCGGTCGGGCTGACGGCGAGCGCGGCCGTGAGCGGAAGGAGGCTGACGATGAGGTTGCGTGGACGAGCGGTGTGCATACCTGAGCTCCCGGGTTCACATCGGGTCGAAACGACATCAGCCGATGGCGGGCCGAGGTGACACGCCACCGGGGATCAACCGAGGTTACGCGCGGGTGCCCGAATGTGCTAGGTCGCGAACTGCGTCCAGCGACGCCGAACGATGCGCCGGGCTGGGCCGTGAGCGGTCAGATGTCTATTGGACCAAGCCGTCCGGAGTCCGCGATCAGCCCCAGTACAGCATCAGCGAGCTCGCCGATGGTGACAGGGCGGCGAAGGACGAGAGTCCAGTCTCCCGGCGGCGTCTCCCGCGTCGCGTGCGCGAGCAGGATCATGGGCGGGTCACCAAGCCGGGCGCGCACCCGTACCAACATGCCGGCGTGCACGTCGTCGCACAGTGTGTCGTGCTCGATCACCAGCATGCGAACCGGGCCGCGCCCCGGCTGCGCGTGACCCTGCGTCAATGCTTCGGGAATGTCGCGGACTCCGACGGCGTCGAGACCGCGCTCACGCAGTTCGGCGCGCAGGCCCGCACGAGCCCATTGTTCGGCCGATACGATCAGGACGCGTGCGGGCGGGTGCGACATGAGCACGGCAGGCTACAGGACGGCGATCGGACTCCTACCCGAATGTACATCGACGTCCATCGCCGCACGTGATCGTGCTTCCTGGCGGAGGCGGCGGAAGACGACGATGTGTCCCGCAATGGCCGCGAACACGAAGACGGCCGGCAGCCAGACCCACGGCGCGTATGTGATCCACACGTTCGCCGGCTCGTTGAGGAACGTTCGGAATGGCAGCGGCGCGGACAGCACCGCGACCGTGAGGATGTTGAGCAGCAGGATGAGTCCGCCAACGTTCCAGAGGCGGGCGACCCAGAGCGCCTTAGGGCGTTTCACCAATACTGCGGCGACGATGATTGCCGAGATGCCGGTCAGAATATCTACGTTGCGTCCGGAATAGCTCATCTGGACGGGCATCAGTCCTTCGGTATACGCCCGATGCATCGTGAGTTCGAGCGGAAACCGAAACGCCTGGGCGCCAACGAGCGCGGCGAGTGGCAGTCCAGCCGCGAGACGCTCTCCAAGGCGCGATGTGGCGAGCCAGATCGCGACTGCTGCGATGAGGAGAAGGAATATTGCCATCGTCGGCGGACGCGACGTGAAGCTGAGAACGCCGCTGGCGGCGAGGCCCGCCGTCAGCGCGAGCCAGAGTGCGGTGAGAACGGCGGTCACGGTAGTGAGCCGTCGTGGATCCGGGTGCGACGTCGTCACGGCGGCTCGGCGAACGCCGATGACGAATCCGCCGGCGACGAGCAGCGCGAGGGCGACGAACGCCCAAACAAGCACGGGTGAGGCGTTGACCATGGGAGGAACTCCGAATAGGTTTCAGAAGTACTAGCAAAAAGTAAAGTGCGAGCTTTATAAATCAATAGTTCAATGTCCCGCCGTTCCTACGACCAGTACTGCGGTCTCGCGCGGGCGCTCGACGTCGTCGGCGAGCGCTGGACGCTGCTCGTGATCCGGAACCTGTTGTTGGGGCCGCAGCGCTACTCCGAGCTCTTGCGCGGCCTTCCCGGCATCACCACGAACCTGCTCGCGAAACGTCTGCAGGAGATGGAGTCACTCGGCCTCGTCGAACGCGCGCCCGGAACGGCCGGTGATGGGGGAACGGCCTACCGACTCACCGATGAAGGGCAGGCGCTGGAGCCTGCGATTCATGCACTCGGCCGCTGGGGATGGCGGCGCATGGGCAAACCCGGTTCGCGGGATCGGCGGAGCATAGAGTGGTTACTCGTGGCACTGCGGCGTCGCTACCGGGGCAACGAAACGCTCAGTGTCGAGCTCGAAGCCGATGGTTCGCCCTACCATATAGTGTTGCGCGGCGATCGCGCGGAGATCGGCCGGGGGCACGCCCCGGGCGCGGACGTCCACGTTCGCGGCGCGGGCATCGACATCGCTCGGCTGTTTCTCGAGGGATACCCAAAGAGTGGCGAGCCGGATGGGCTTTCGACCGAGGGGAACACCCGACAACTCCGCGCGGTCGTCAACGCATTCAGCCGCGGTGACCCCTTGCTCTGACTCCTTGATCCGGGTTCGTGGTCTCGTCCGGTGGGAACTACGATTGTGACGAAAACCCCGGAAACTGCCGGCTCGACCACGCCTTCCGAGCGGAGCGCAACCTTCGCGGTTGGGACAGGTGTGATCTCGGGGGAACTGCTACCAGGACGCCACTCTCCGGCTAAGCCGTTCCCTCATTTCTTACCCCGCGAGCGAGCGACTCGACCGGTTGGAGCCGTATCCGGCCTTTGTCCGGCGTTTCCGTTCCAATCGTAGTACTCACCCATCCCTGGCGTCCCGGTCGCGAAGCGTCCGACGCACGCCCCGGGCCGGGCGCGACAGAAGGATGCGTTAGGACTCTGACCCTTACGCGAGGGCGAAACCGACCGCGGCGCCAACGACCACGAGCCACGCGGAGCTCACTCGGCCCGTCAGGAGGAGCAGGGCAGAGGCCACCGCAAGCACCGCTGTCGGAACGTCCACGATCGCCGCGCGGCCGAGTTGCCAGGTGACCACTGCCATCAGCGCGAGCGATGCTGCATTGACGCCGTCGAGTGCCGCACCAGCCACGCGCGACCGGCGAATCCGCGGCACCAGCGGGCCGCTCACGGCGACGAAGAGGAACGCGGGCAGGAAGATGCCTAACGTCGCAATTGCGGCGCCGGGCGTGCCTGCGAGCAGGTAGCCGATGAACGTGGCGGTCGTGAACACCGGGCCCGGCGTGACCTGACCGACAGCCACGGCATCGAGCAACTGTTGCTCCGTGAGCCAGCCGAGTCGCTCGACGAGATCGGTTCGAAGGAAGGCGAGCAGCACATAACCGCTCCCGAAGATCACTGAGCCGATCTTGAGGAAGACGCCGAACAACGGCAGGAGCGATATCCCGGCTGTGGCAATGGCCGGCGCGCCGACTGCGCCTAACGCCGATGCTGCGATGCTGCGCGTTCCTTCCGACGCGATCGGCACGAGCAGTGTGGCGGAGCCGACGGTAGGCGTCGTCCGCACGGTGCTTGCGACGCCCGCGACAACCGCCGCGACGAGCAGCACGACGAGCTCGTGGACGCCCATGACCACGGCGACGGCGCTCGCGAGAGCGAGCGCGGCAAGCCACATCGAGTTGAGTGCCGTCCGGCCCAGCCGCCACAGCGCCTGCACGACGATCGCGATGACCACGGCCTTCACGCCGGCGAGGACGGACGTGACTTCGGGCAGTTGTCCGTAACGCGTGTACCCCCACGCGAGCAGTCCGACGATGATCGCGGCCGGCAGGATGAACGCCGCACCAGCGACAAGCAGACCCGCCCACCCCGCTCGATCTCGCCCGATCTGGATCGCCAGCTCGGTGGAGTTCGGTCCGGGGATGAGATTCGTCGCCCCGACGTAGTCCAGAAACTCTTCGCGCGTGAGCCACCGGCGTCGCTGGACGACTTCGTCTTCCATGAGCGCGATGTGTGCCGCCGGGCCGCCAAAGCTGATGACGCCGAGCTTGAGGAACAGCCGTCCGAGCTCGCCCAACGACGTGCGCGTCGTGGCCGGCGCGACGTCGTCCACGCCTAACGAACCGACGCGCGCACGGGCAGCCCGGGCGCGGCGGTCAGGATCGCGCTCAGCTCCCAGAGCCGCTTCCGGGCATCGGCATCCTGGGCGCGCCGAGGAACGCGCAGCGTCTTGCCCGACCCCGAGAGAACCTGCCCCGTCACTCCTTCCAGCGCCGGCGACGTCGCCACCTGGACCACTCGCTCGGCTGCCTCCTCGGCGGTAAGAAGAACGCGATCCCACACACGACGAAGTGTGGGTGCCGTCATCCACCAGTGCTGGCGCATCAGATCCGTGGCAGCCAGGCCGGGTGACACGCAGTTCGCCGTGACGCCTGTGCTGCGGATGCGCTCGGCCAGCTCGAGCGTGAACATGACATTCGCGAGCTTGGACTGCGTGTAGGCGCGTGTCGGGTCATAGGCGCGACGCCCGAGATCGAGGTCTTCGAGTTGCAGTCGGCCGAAGTGTGCGAAGACCGACGTTAGGTTCACCACCCGCGATGGCGCACCCTGCACGAGGGCCGGCACGAGAAGGCTCGTCATCAGGAACGGCGCGAGGTGATTGACGGCGAGCGTCAGCTCCCGCCCGTCCGCGCTCGGCGTCCTTCGCTTCACGTTCACACCGGCGTTGTTCACGAGCACGTGGATCGCCGGCCATCGCCGGGTGAGCTCCGCCGCGCCTTTTCGGATCGAGTTCATCGAGGCGAGGTCGATCCGGATCGCGGCGACTTGCTCGGCGGATGATGCCTGACGAAGCTCGGCGAGCGTCTCGTCGAGCAGGCGCTCGTCGCGTCCGACGACGACCACCTCGGCGCCGAGCATGGCGAGACGACGCGCGGCGGCGCGGCCGATGCCGCGAGTGGCACCGGTCACCACACACACGCGACCCTCCATGGCGTGCGCAGTGCTCCGCGCGGCACGCGGATCGGTGGACTGTGCGGGTTGAGTCGAGGGACCTGGGGGACGAGACGGGCCGTTCACGCGAGGAAGATAGCGTAACGGCTGAGCGCTTGTACTTGCGTGTCGCGATTATCTCTCCGCCGGAGGCTTGTTGGACCGCAACCAGACTGGTTCCTGATCCCAATAGGTCGGATTCTTCGGGGCAACCGCATCCGGGATGAGCTGCCGAACGGCAAGGCTTTGCCTGTCGATCACGTAGATACGCATCTTGCTGCCGACCTGCGACACCGAGTCGCCGACGGGCGACGAGAACGCGTTGAACACGAGGCTGCGTCCGTCCGGCGACCAATCCGGGTCGAAGGCCAGGGCCGGCGGATACATCTGAAGGCCAGATCCATCCGCGTTCATCGTGGCGATGGTTCGATTTCCCAGGCCGCCCGCTAGCATCGTTCCGTCGGGCGACCACGAGGGGTCCCACACTGTGCCTGCCGCGAAGAGCTCGCGGGGTGCGGAGCCGTCCGCATTCACCAGGTAGATTGGCCAAAACATGTAATCGTTCACGCGCATGAAGGCGATGGTCTTCCCGTCCGGCGACCAAGCTGGATAACCCAGCCAGTTTCCGGGAGGATCCACGAAATCAGCGCTGAGCACCCGCGTGAGGCCGGACCCATCCGGGTTCACCACGAACAGGCCCGCGTTAGGCGCGCCGACGACGCTGCCGAACAGGATCTTGGTTCCGTCGGGAGACCAGACGCCCATGCCGGCCGGTGCCGCGATCACGCGTTCGCGCGAGCCATCAACGCCTATGACGCGCAATGCGTTCGTGCTGCCGTCCCACGTATTGAACAGGATCCATCGACCGTCAGGCGACCACGCGGGCTTCGTGCCTTTCGAGAGGCGCTTGACCTGTGACCCGTCGGCCGTCGCGACATAGATGTGTGACTCGCCCTCCCGCGTGCTGGAAAACGCGATGCGCGCGTCGAACGGAGCGTTGACCAGTGGGTCTGTCTGCTCGATGCCCGCTGGACCGTCGCCATCACGACAGCCGACCGATACGCTCGCGAGAACGAGGCTGCCGATAGCCAGCGCTCGCATGAGTCCGGGACACCCCGTCGAAATCATCGCAGCCTCTCGTCGTGATCCTCCTCATCCTTCGTCTAACGACGATCGGTGCCGAAACCCGACATCGCCAGAAACGCGATAGAATTGGTGGAGAAAGGGGAACCGTGAGGAATCGAGTGACGACACTCGCACGCGCGCTCGCCGGGGCGCTATTGCTCGGGATGATCCTGCTCGGCTCCGGCGCGGCCGTGCACCCCATGCTCGCCGGACCGGCCGAGAGCCAGTTGCGGACGATCGCCGGGACCACTGGGTGGCGCACCATGCATCTCCTGATGCTCGCCGGATCGGGGCTACTCATCGCCGGCATCTGGGTGCGTCTCGTGACCGATCGGCCGTCGGAGACCAAGGACTCGCCAACAGGGGTGAATGCGCCGCTCATCGCTGCGCTGGCCGTCGTCGCGCTCGGTCTTGCGATCAACGCCCTCAACATCGGCTACATGGCGGGCGCGGGGACGTACATGGCGGAGCAGTTTGCAACAGGGCGGACGGAGCTCGCGCTGGTGTTCGACGCCACGCATCCGATCGGGCTCGTTGCCGCACGGTTCGGGAACTTTCTCGTCGCGCTGGGGGCACTCGCGCTCGGATGGGCTGAGTGGCAAGACCCGGCTCGGCCGCGTTGGCTGGCGTGGCTCGCGTGGGCGGCGGCCGTCGGAGGATTCGTGGGGGTACTCTTCTTCAATGAAGCGAGCCGAGTTGCGCTTGCCGCAGTCGCGTTGCTGTCGGGCTGGGAGCTGGCGACGGCGCTGCGGGCATTTCGGTTTTCCGCAGGATAGGCGCTCGTCGCCGCAAGGGATTCTCAGCTTCTCGGCGCCGGGCAGCTCACTCGTCAGGGCCGGCACAGTTTCAGTTTTCAGTCATCAGTCTTCCGCAAAGGCTCCCGCCGTCCCACACGACCGCGGTCAGACCCCATTGATCCTGATTGGCGGGAGCCTTTGCGGAAGACTGAAAACTGATGACTCAATACTGGAACTGTGGCTGCCGTCCGAGGAGCTTGACCGGCGCCGATGAATTTGCTTTCGTTCCCGTAGTGCGCCGCAACTCTTTGCCGCGCCGCACCTACACTCTGCCTGAGGCGCCTGTGCGCATCGCCGTCGTTGTAAGTCTCGCCGCGACTCCCGCGTCCTGACCGACGGATCGTTCGACCCGCAGTCTCGAAGTCCGCTTCACTAGGTCGTTCCCTCCGCTCCCGGACGCGCCGAGCCGCGAATAGGGCGTGATCGTTCACGCCGGTCGCCATGTGGCGCCGGCTCGTGCCAGCCCGTTCCGATGCCGTGTAGGGCGCATTGCGTCCGTCCGCGTCGGACCATCCGGAGCACCTCCAGTGACATTTGACCCGTCCGCGCGCCTCGCCTCGTTAGGCTGGGATGCGCAGTGGGCTGCCGCGTTCGCAGCCGAGCGTTCGGCGGCCAGCCCGTCCTCGACCGAAACAACCGCGCCGGCGCGCGTCGTCGCCGAGCACCGTGGCCGTTACGTCGTCGGGACCGAAGCGGGCGATCGTTCGGCCGTCCTCGCGGGCCGGCTTCGCCACGCCGTCGCCTCACGTGAAGGACTGCCGACCACCGGCGATTGGGTCGCTGTCTCCATCGCCGATGGTGATGGAACGACCACCATTCACACCGTGCTGCCTCGCCGCAGCGCCTTCGTGCGCAAGGCGGCTGGCGAGACGACCGAAGCGCAAGTCGTCGCCGCAAACGTCGATGTCGCGCTCATCGCGACCGCGTTGCCCGCTGATGTGAGCACACGGAGACTCGACCGATATCTGACGCTCGCCTGGGAGAGCGGGGCGATGCCGGTTGTCGTGCTCACGAAGGCCGACTTGTCGGACGATGTCGCGAGCGCGCTCGCCGACGTGCGCGCTGCTGTCTACGGCACCGACGTCATTGCCGTCTCGGCGACGACCGGCGAGGGGCTCGAGGCGTTGCTCGCGTACCTGAGACCGGCGAGAACCGCCGTGTTGCTGGGGTCGTCGGGCGTGGGTAAATCGACGCTCGTGAATCGACTCCTGGGAAACGAGCACTTGCGTACGGCGACCGTGCGCGACGATGGGAGAGGTCGCCACACGACGACGCATCGTGAGCTCGTCACGCTGGCGAACGGAGCGTTGCTCGTCGACACGCCGGGCATGCGCGAGCTTCAGCTGTGGAGCGCGGATGGTGGGTTCGGTACGACCTTCGCCGACGTGGATGCGCTCGCCGACGGGTGCCGGTTCCGCGACTGCGCGCATGCCGGCGAGCCGGGGTGCGCCGTGGCCGCCGCGGTCGCTGACGGACGTCTCGCCGCGGAGCGACTCGAGCATTGGCATCAGCTACGGCGCGAGTTGGCGTACCTCGCCCGGAAGCAGGACGAGGCCGCTGCGGCGGCGGACCGGGCGCGGACACGCAGCCTAACGCGAGCTGCCCGGGCGCGGATCAATGAGAAATACGGCAGGCGAGATACTTAGCGGCATGGACGGGTGATAGCACGGGCTGGCGGCTGAGTGCTGGTGCTGAGAGCTGAGTGAGACCAAACAGCGGCGCTTGGCTCGTTGCTCTCCCTCAGCCCTCAGCATGAGCACTCAGCACTCAGCCTGTGCAAGTAGCTAGTAGCCGCCTGCAGTAGAGCCCGCCGAGAGCGGCTCCTTCCCCTGTCGATGCGCACGAGTCTTGCCCCCTCCTACGGCGTTGTTGGCCAACACTCGTGAGGAGGATAGACATGCAGAAGCTCAGCAGGACGCAGCTCGCCAGTGTCGTTGCCATCGGCGCATTTGGCCTTCTTGCGGCATGCTCGCCGAAAGCCGACGAGACGCCTGATACCCTAGCGACCACGCCGCCGGCCACCGCGACGACCCCGACGGTAACGGACGCGTGGACCGACGCGAACGTGCTCGACGTGATCACCGTCGCGAACCAGGGCGAGATCGACTACAGCCAGATCGCGGCCGAGAAGGCTTCGAATGTGAGCGTGAAGCAGTTCGCGCAGAAGATGGTGAAGGAGCACGGCACGATGCTCGAGTCCGTGAAGGGGCTTGCTTCCCGACTCGGCGTAACGCCCGCCGCGAACGACAAGGCGAATGACCTGAAGGAAGAGAACGCGAAGGACATCAACGACCTGAACGCGAAGACCGGCGCCGACTTCGACAAGGAGTTCATGGAAGAGCAGATCGACATGCACCAGGAGACGCTCGACCTGCTGAACGACGTCGACGGCCGGACGACGAACGCCGACCTCAAGGCGGCGATCGCCGAGGCGAAGCCGAAGGTGCAGGCGCACCTCGACGAGGCGAAGGCGATCAAGGACAAGATCGACTAGCCATTCGCTCGGAACGTTCCCAGCAGTTTGGAATCCCACCAATTCGTTAGGGCCGGTCCTTTGGGCCGGCCCTTCGATTTGTCTCTCCGGTCGCAGCATGCTCCTTGCGCGCCGCGCCGGTCTCTTGGCGCGACAACCGTGGCGCCAGGCGGACGGACATCGGAGCAGGGAGGTGCTATGATCGGGAATACATGGCAGCGGTTGAGTTGGGTCGCTGCAGTCGGGTCACTCGCCGCGATCGCGGCGTGTGGCGGCCGGGACGCGACAACGGACACGACGAACGTCGCCGCGGGTGACGTTGCCAAGACCGACACTGCAGCAGGCGCGACCGGGGCAGCGACCGCGCCGGCGACGGCGGGAGCGGGCACGGCAGGCGCGATGGCCATCACGGGAGGCGACCCGGAGATCCTTCAGTTCCTCGCGGCCGTCGACCTCAGCGAGATCGAGGCGGCGCGGCTCGCGCAGCGTCAGGCGCGGAATCCGCAGGTCAAGTCGTTCGCGCGCACGTTGGTGAGTGAGCACCAGCAAGCACTCCGACACGAGCGCGACCTCGCGAAGAGCGCCAATATCACGTTGGACAGCGCCGCGATGGGCACAGGACGCACGGGAACGGGTGCGACCGCAGCGGCGACGCCCCCGGCAGGCACACCGGGTACCGCGAGCGGCGTGGTCGGGCAGCTGACGTCGATGCACCAGCAGACGATGCAGCGCCTGCAGAGCCTGAAGGGCGCTGACTTCGACTCGGCGTTCGTCAACGCACAGCTGACGGCGCATCAGCAGGTGCTCGACGTGCTGCAGCGCGCCCAGGGGCAGGCGCAGAACACGGGCGTTCAGCAGCATGTGCAGATGATGACGCAGGGCATCCAGAAGCACCTCGATCGTGCGCGTGAGCTGCAGCAAACGCTGACGACGGGCGGCACCGGTGCGGCCGGGGATACGGGAGCCAAGGCGAAATCCGACACGGGCCGCCGCGGCTGAGCACGTTGGCTGGCATAGCCTGACGCGCGGCACGGAGCGTGAAATG
>Ga0075421_100004242_pt1 | contig 17295 bp, 13 predicted proteins | sample SoiMetdeltSBSDD5_FD_75292 | JGI IMG/M metagenome (GOLD analysis project Ga0075421, IMG submission 75292) | Bulk soil microbial communities from a Populus tree surrounding site in Tennessee, USA - Soil MetaG P. deltoides SBSDD5 | ecosystem: Environmental > Terrestrial > Soil > Tree plantation...
CCATCGAGGCGATGATGTCGGCGTGCATGACCCGGACCCAGCCGCGCGCCCGCCGCTCCCACTCGAGCGTCGGCTCGCGCCGCCCGGCGAAGCGCGCGTAGCCCTTCTCGACGCACCAGTAGGGGTACATAAACAGCTCCGACGCCCCGACCCCCGTGATCCCGAAGACCGCGACCGCGGTCGCCAGCCCCGCGCCCGGCATCCGGAACTCAAAGCCCTGCCGCAGCTCCGCCCACGAAAAGTACTGCGGCATGCGCGTCAGCAGCACCGCCGCCAGGAAAGTGAGCAGCGTGAAGAGCCCGACCTTGACCATGGCCAGGCGCTCGATCCGGTCGTAGCCGCCGCCGAGGAGCAGCAGGAGCGTCAGCGCGTAAAAGATCAGGACCCACGCCTTGACCGGGACGGCCGGGGCGAGCAGGTTCATGACCTGTGACACCCCGCCGAACATGGCCCCGATCTGGAGCCACGTCATGACGGTCATCCCCGCCCACGCCCAGACCACCCAGCCAACCCCGAGCCGCGGCCCCGGGACACGGTCGAAGCTCCGCAGCCCGGTCTCGCCCGTGGCGATCGTGTAGCGCCCCATCTCGGCCTGGATGACCGGCTTGATGAAGCAGCTCAGGACGATCACCCAGAGCGCGGCGTAGCCGACCTGCGCGCCGAGCGTCGTCGTCGCAATCAGCTCGCCCGAGCCGACGATCGAGGCCGCGAGGATGAGCCCCGGCCCCGTCCGCCGCAGCGCCCCCAAAAGTGAGGCGGGCGGCTCGGCGACATCCTCCGGGCGCAGTTGGTACGGATCCGACCCGCGCCGCGCCGCCGGCTCCGCCGTTGCCGGCACCCCTTCTTTACCAGTCCACGACTGACCGGTCGTCGGCGTCATTGGGGAATCTCCTTTCGAGGATGGTGGCGGGGCATTCTAGCAGGAATCGGCCGCGGATGAACACAGAGGGCGGCGGATTTACGCCGATTAGCGCAAATCCGCCGCCCTTTTTCAGCAACTGCCTTCCGCCCTCAGTGCCAGTCTCAGTGCCAGTCTCAGTGCCAGCCTCAGTGCCAGCCTCAGTGAATGATCCCGGCCGCCTGCGCCCAGATGAGGAAGCGCTGCGTCAGGGAGCCGGGCGGCAGATAGCCCGGCGTCTGCGCGGTCAGTATCGGGAAAGCCGCGCCGTAGTAATCGGCGAAGAAGCCTTCGTGCTTCGGCCACTCGTAGGAGCCAAGCCAGAAGGCCATGAGCGTCTGCTGGCTCGGCGGGAAGAACGGGTCCGTGTAGTATTTCCAGAAGAACTGCGCCCAGTCCATCTCTACACCCTGCCCCGGATACGAGGCCGGGTTGTAGTTATTCTCGAAGACCCGGTCGAAGGTGTCGAGCCGCCACTCGTCGTTGTCGTAGGGCAAGGGTGCGGAACCGTCCACGATCACCGCGTCGGCGCCCGGCCCGACTTCGTTCCAGACCACGGCCGAGACGAAGTGCGCGAAGCCCTCGACCGCCGCCGTCAGTTGCCACTCCTTGCTCGTCAGCGTGTGCTGATTCGCCTCGCCCTCCTCGACTGTGTAGTCAAGGTCGCTCTGCGCCAACTGCGGGTTGAGCTTCGCCATCAAGACGGCGTGGCCGTACTCGTGGGCAATGGTGAACTTCGACTTGGCCGCCGTCGAATACTTGACGTGGACCAGTGGGTGCCCCTCGGGGGCGTACTTAGTGCCGGTCCCGCCGTTGTTGCCTTCGGCTCCGAGGCGGAACCCGTAGGTCATGTTCTGGTGCCCCCCGCGGAAGCGCTCCATGGCTGCCGCCGCCGCAGTGTAGATCGTCAGCGACTTCTCCTCCGGGTCGGCGAAGGCCCAAGTCACCGCCCAGGGTGTGGGCGGGAGTTGGAAGAGGAAATAGGGCATGCTCTCCGGCCACTCGTCGCCGAGGTTGAGGTCCGAGACGTAGCCCTGGATGTTGGTCCCGCCGCCGCTCTTGTAGAGCGGGAAGAAGGCGGCCGTCGCCGGGAGGTTGGCGGCGGCAGGGACGTACGGCGTGCAGCCGTTCCCGTCGAGGTGGCCGGTGTAGACCGGCGCGCCGAGTTGTGAGACCGTGACCCAGCCGCGGGCCAGCGGCAGCGCCAGGCCGTCGCGCCCGTAATCTTCGCCGTAGTCCGTCTTGCTGACGGTGCCGTTCGGCCAGACGTACTCGCGGTTCGACGAGTCGTTGAAGGCGTCCGAGTTCATGAAGAGGCAGAAGCGCCGCTGCCCCTGCTGGGTCTGCCCCGTCTGCTCGCCCGCGACGACGTGGACCTTCTGCACTCGCGCCAGCGCCGGCTCGACCCCGCGAATCTCGGCCAGCGCCAGCTCGCGCTTTACCCCGTCCGCGCCGCCGGCATCCGGCAGCTGCTCGCCGCGGAAATTGCCCGCCCCGAATCGCCCGCGCAGTGCCCGCGCGCGATAGACGAGCAACTCCCGCCCCTCGGGGTGGTAAAAGACGGAGGGCGCCTCGGCAGCCCCGACGCCGCGCCCCTCCGCCCCGGCGGCCACCAGCGTCGCGTCGATCCGCCCCGCGTAGCGCAGGCCGGCGAGCCGCAACGCCTCGGCCGGCAGCTCCACCATGATCACCTTTGCCCCCCCGGCGGGGACCGCCCCGCCCGCCACCTGAAACTCCTGCCGCGTGTCGTCGGCCGAGAGGCGCACGTTGAGCGCCAAGGTGAGTTCGCGCTCGCTCTTATTAGTCACTTCCAGGCTCAACCGCGGGGCCGCCAGCCGCAGGACCGCGTCCGCCTTCTCCAGCCCGAGCCACGACGCCCCGAGCGCCGGAGCCGGATCGTGCTCATGATGAAAGATGTTCTCCGGGACCTGCCCCGCAGCACGCGCCGCGCCGGCCAGCACCAACAGCGCCAAGACGATGAGCTCCCTTTTGACCATATTCCTCCTTTGTCTGTCTCCCCATAACGCGACGGGAATGCCGGAAAACTCTCAGAATAATTTCGGTGCTTTGGTTTTTTGCCCCGAAGGATGGCCCACGGATGAGACGGATCAGCATCCGTGTCAATCCGTCCGATCCGTGTCATCCGTGGGCCATTTCTTGTTTCAGCAGTCCGGTGGTGGGACGTTCGGCTCCTGGGGCAGGCTGATCTGCCGCCAGAATAAATCAATCACGTTGGGTGACATCGCGTACTGGATATGCTCAATAGCGCCGGAGGTGAGGCGCGAGGCCCAGATGTGGCCGTCCTGGCAGGCGGCGATGGGGCTACCGAGGAGGACGCCGATCACTGTGCGCACGCCGTTGTGGAAGACGTAGATGGGGGAACCGCTCTGGCCACCGACGGCGTCGGTGTCGAGTTCCATGAGACCGCTCTCGCCGCCGTCGAGCCGGCGGTTGGGGCTGGGGCCGAAGGCGCTGTAGCCGGTCTCCCAGACCGTGCCCTCGGGCTTATCGAAGGAGGGGTAGCCGATGGAAAACTTGGTGTACGGGGTCACGGTCCCCCAGCTCAGATACGCGTAGTTCATGGTTGTAGCTCCGGGGATCGGCGCCGACAACTTAAGCAGGGCGTAGTCCAAGGCGCGATCAGTCTGTGAATTGGTCGCGGCGAAAGCTTGGGGGAGGTAGACGCGGCTGGCGTAGACCGTCCCATACGGGCGACTGCATGGGCCTGCGCCAAACTGGGCTAGCGAAAAGCCAATGGGCTGCGCGCCGGCGTTGTTGACGCAGTGCGCGGCGGTGAGCACCCACTGCGAGCCGATCAGCGTCCCGGTACAACCGTTGCTCAGCCGTCCGACGTGACGCCATGGCGAAGTGGACGCGCCGTTCACATTGGCTGGTTTTTGGGACCGCTCGTCACAGCCGATGATCATTTGGTGGTCGGTGCAGACGCTGGCGCACGCTGCGATGATCGGCGGTGGCCCCTGCTCGGCGGCGCCGCGCGGCGCGCCGGCAACTGTTAGTTCGGACACTGCGCCCGCGCCATTGCTGGCCATCCAGACATGGTTGCCGGCGCCGGAGTCATCAACGACGAAGTAACCGCGCTGCGTCGCTGCCGTATCATGGCGCTCGTCCAGGAACCTCAGCGCGTAGGCATACGGACCACTGGCGAGTGGCTCGCCATCCTGATCCTGCAATTTCCATTCGAACTTCTGGTTGTTGACCTCGCCGCTGGTATAGAGCAAATCGCCGGACAAACTGAAGACTTCGAGCTGCCACGTGCGCGCCTCGCCCTGCAGCTCGAACCGTACGGCATTGCTTTCGCTGGTCAGATTGACTTTGGGCGCGGGTTGCTGCGCCGCCGTCGGCGGTGGCGCGAAAGCCGCGGCGGCAAAACATGCGGCGAGCGATGCGCACGCTGCCAGTCGGGTAATCAAGCTGTGATTCACAAGTTTGCTGGTCATAACCTGTGCCTCTCTCGGTTAGTCGCTTCCTCGCGGTCGCGGTGCGGTTGTTGCTATCACGGGTAACTGAGCTCGATCCGAAGTCCGTAGACGCACCCTTGTCTGTAGTCACCCGTTCATGCACCAAATCAGGCTGGATGAGCCGTAACCCGGGACGGAGGAAGTTGCTGAGGTAAGCATTTCACTGCCCGTCACCCCATAACGCGACGGGGAAGGAGGAAAACTTTCAGAATAATTTCGGCGCTTTGATTTTTTGCCTCCGAGCCCGATTTATCGGGCTTGCCCGGAGGGCAATAGGCCCGCCGTTGGACGGCGGGTTGCGGCGAGCATTGTTCTGAGCGCGCTTGAGCGTGCTTCTGCGGCCCGGCTTGAGCCCCGAGAGGCTGGCTCAAGCCGGATCGAGAAGGCCGTACACGGCCTCCGGCCCTGAGGCAATGATCTATCGGATCAGAAGGCCGGAAACCACAGTAAATGACACTCCGTCTGGTTAATGTCTGAGCAGAGGATGTGAGGGACTTAGCGCTATGTATAGCTGGCAAAGTCCCTCACATTCTCCCTACTTATTATGTTGGCGCCCCCGGCTGGATGGTCACCGCACAGCAAGGCTTCCACCGAATCGATCCCCGAATTCGGCCGCGTCCTCGATGCCATCGCTATCCTGAGTCCATATCTGGTTGCCGGCGGCGGACAGACCGTTGGCTGAACCGTAGAGGACATTAACTGCACCGGCGTCAACGATATCGCCTACATCCTCCCCGGGAACGCCGATGGCGAGGTCGTCTCGGCCGTCACCGTCAAAGTCCCCAGTAGCAAGGCTCATCCCGAATTGTTCTGACAGCGGTTGCTCAACCTCGGCCTTGTCCTCGATGTCATTGCTATCCTGGGTCCACAGTTGGTTGCCTGTGGCGGACAGACCGAGGGTCGCGCCATACAAGACGTTAACCGCGCCAATGCCTTTCTCCCCAAAGGGAAGCCCGATGGCGAGGTCGTCATAGCCATTATTGTCGAAGTCACCCGCAGCCAGTCTTTCCCCGAAACGGTCTGTGGACGCGGCCGCGCCCTCGATGTCATTGCTATCCTGGGTCCACAGTTGGTTGCCTGTGGCGGACAGACCGGTGGCCGAGCCGTACAGGACGTGCACCGCGCCGGCGTCAATAATTCTGCCAATATCCTCCTGATAAGCGCCGATGGCGAGGTCGTCATAACCGTCGAGGTTAAACTTACCTACAGCTAAGCTATTCCCGAAACGGTCTGCGGACTCGGGCACGTCTCCGATATTATCGCTATCCTGGGTCCACAGTTGGTTGCCTGTGGCGGACAGACCGGTGGCCGAGCCGTGCAGGACGTGCACCGCGCCAGCGTCAACGATACCATCCACATCCTTTAGGGGAGCGCCGATGGCGAGGTCGTCATAGCCATCATTGTTGAAGTCGCCCGCAGCCAAGGCGGCGCCGAAAATGGCCTTATTATCAGGCTCGCCCTCAATGCCGTCGCTGTACTGAGTCCATATTTGGTCGCCGGCGGCGGACAGGCCGGTGGCCGAACCATACACGACGTTTACTGCATTTTCGTTAGCAACGCCGATGGCGAGGTCATCATAACCATCATTGTCGAAGTCACCCGCAGCCAGAGTTCCTCCGAAACGGTCTAGAGTGCCAGGCTCGCCCTCGATGCCCTTACTGTCCTGAGTCCATATTTGGTTGCCTGTGGCGGACAGACCGGTGGCCGAGCCGTGCAGGACGTGCACCGCGCCAGCATCAACGATGTCACCAACATCCTCCGAGCCAGAGCCGATGGCGAGGTCGTCATAACCATCATTGTCGAAGTCACCCACAGCCAACTCGCCCCCGAAATGGTCTGACTCAAGCTCGCCCTCGATGCCCTTGCTGTCCTGAGTCCATATCTGGTTGCCGGCGGCGGACAGACCCTTGGCTGAACCGTAGAGGACAGTCACCGCTCCGGCGTCAACGACGCCATTCACATCCTCCCAGGGAACGCCGATGGCGAGGTCAGCATACCCGTCGCCGTTGAAGTCCGGGTGAACGGGCTGCGGCTGACCGATAACATTGCCAGGCTCAGACTTGGCCTGGACATCGAAAGTCCTGTCAAACGGCTTCAATGGGATCGCTAAAGCGCTGACGATCATGACAACCAGCAGATTTCTTCTATTTCTGATCTTCATTGATTTCTTCCTTTCTTTAGGCGTAGCGGCCAAGCTCATGCGGTGCATCGACTGTCAAGCCGACCGGCGCGGTGTCGAGCCGCGGGCGGTACGCCGGCGCGAGGTGGCCGAACTGCCCTCATCCGGCCGCCGGTGATCGAGACGCGGCAGCACGAAGTGGTCTCCTCCTCAGTGCCGGCGCCTCCAACGCGGAACGTTGCCTGAAGGTCTCGCAGCCGAGCGGCAGTTCGGGCCGCGCTTGTCGGCGGTGGTGGGATTGACTGCCTGCGCCGGCGTGCGGGAGAGGTCCAGCGATTTGTTAAGCATGGCGAACACTTGCTGACTTTCTTCCACTGCCCCAGGGTGTCGCCGGACAATCATGCTGGTGAGCGGGCCCGACGCCCCTCGGTGATTCATCGTAAAGTGACGAATGAATTTCGTTCCGAGTGGCTCGCCAGGGCCTACGCCGCCTTGGTCACGGTGACGGAGACTGCGAAGCAGCAGGGCTGTCTTTGCCCGTCACCCCATAACGCGACGGGAAAGGAGGAAAACTTTCAGAATGATTTCGGCGCTTTGATTTTTTTGCCCGGAAGGATGGCCCACGGATGACACGGATCAGACAGATTGACACGGATCAGAATCCGTGGAAATCCGTCGCATCCATGTCATCCGTGGGCCATTTCTTGTCCCTCGAGCCAGAGGTCGATCGGGCGGGCGGCGTCGGTGTGGAAAGGGAGTCTGACTTTGCGGCCGGTCCCCGCGGACTGGTAGGCGGCGCAGATCGCTTCGAGCACGGCGCGCCCGTCCTCGCCCGTGACCTGCGGCTCGAGGCCGTCTTTGACGCAGGCGACGAAGTGCGCGAATTCCTGCGGGAAGCCGTAATTCCATGGCTCCTCGTAGATCGCAAATGACCAGCCGACGGTCGAGCCGGCCTTCTCGACGGCGTAACCGTAGCCGCGGGCGCTGTAGGTCTCGATCGCGTTGCCATGGAGCAGGTCGGCCGAGGCCACGCCCTCCGTCCCGTGGACCTCGGCGCGGTCGTCCATGCCGCCGAGCTTGGTCCAGCTCTCCTCGGCCAGCGCCGTGACGCCGCCCGCGAACTCAAGAATGATGATCGCGTTGTCCTCGCCGCGTGTCCTGTCGCCGTGGACGTGGGTCCCCATCTGCGCGTAGACCGAGGCGATCGCCGGCCGGCCGAGCAGCCAGCGGAAGAACTCGATCGCGTGGCAGCCCATGTCCATGGTCACGCCGCCGCCCGCGCGCGCGACATCCCAGAAGTGCGAAGCGTGCGGCCCGTCGTGTTTCTCCGATTGCTTGAGCAGGACCGGGCGCCCGAGCGCCCCCTCGTCGAGGAGCTGCTTGAGCCGCACGTACTTCGGCGCGAAGCAGAGCTCCTCGGCGTACATCAGCTTGACGCCCGCCTCCCGGCACGCCGCGATCATCCGCTCGGCCTCGGCCAGATTGAGGGCGAGCGGCTTCTCGCAGACCACATGCTTGCCCGCTGCCGCGGCGTCGACCGTCATTTGACAGTGGAGGTCGTTCGGCGCCCCGATGACGATAAGGTCGAGGTCGCCGAGCTCGAGCATCCGCCGGTGATCGGCGAAGTGCCGCGGGATGCCGTGCCGCGCGGCGAAGGCCTCGGCCTTCCCCGGCGTCGGCGAGGCGACGGCCGCCAGCTCGGCGTCCGCGCAAAGGCGCAACGCTTCGGCGTGAATCGCAGAGATGAATCCCGAGCCGACCAGCCCGACCCGAACCTTGCTGCCCATGGCGCCGGATTATAGCCCACCTTAGCGGTCAGCAGTCAGCTTTTAGCGGCGCGCCGGCTGGAGAAAAAAGAGGTAGTGCTCGCGCCTGGCGGGACCCCGGAAGCGCAGCCTGACGGAGCTGACCCCGTGGGCGAGGCGGAGCGGCTCGCCGAAGTACTGCTCGCGAAGCGGCAGGCCCAGCTCGCCGCGCACCTCGTTGACCAACTCTTCACATCCGCCGAGATCCTCCCCCTGCGCCGGGTCCTTGTAGCCCGCGGCATGGAGCAGCTCGTGGAGCAGCGTTATCCCCTCGTCGAACGACTCGCGCACGGCGCGCGGGGCCTCCATCTCGCGGAAATCGTCAAAGTCGATCCGCACGCGCCAGATCACCGCCCGGCGCCCGCTCCGCAGGTCCTCGTAGTTGGTCCCCTGGTCGAGCTGACCGAAATTGATTCCCCCCGACCCCGAATGGTCCTCGACGATGAAGACGGCCCCCGAGCCGAGGGAGTCGCGGAGAATCTCTCGCGCGCGCGCCGACCCGCCCCCGCCCTCGGCGCCGGGGACGAGCGCCCCGCCCTCGGCGAAGCGCAGGTCGCGCAGCCCCGTCAGCCGCCGCAGGCTCTCGCGGAGCCGGCGCTGACAGCCCCCGCCACAGCCCGGCTCCGCCTCCGCCCGGCACCAGATGCCCCCCGCCGCCGGCATCTCGGCCCGCGCCGTGTGCCCGCGGCCGGCAGACCCTACCGCCAGCGCGAGCGCCAGAAACACACCTCTCCTGACATGGGTCAACCTCATCCCTCCTCCTCCTGCTTGATCTGTGCTTCTCCTGCGCCCAGGGTAAGGCTTGGTCTTTTGCTTCCCCTCAAGCGACTCTTGGCTATGTGTTAAATGCACGTCAAATCCGCGTCAGCCTCGCGGAATGCTCGCGCCCGCCCAGGGCAACGGGCGTGCCGCCGCCGCCGGTAGGCGCGTAAACAAGCGGGCGAAAACAAAATCGCCGCCCGCCCGCCCCGCCCGCCCGGGCGGCCGCGACCGGCCCGCGACGACGAGATCGTGGCCCCCGCGCCCCCGCCCGACAAATTTGCCGCTGGCCCCGGCACCCCGCCCCCGACTTACATTTCTGTCATCTCATCCATCAAGTCAGACAATCTTGTCGGCAACCACATCGGGGCGGGCCGGCGGCGGCGCGCGGAAGGGGCGCAAATGCTGGGCGGCGGGCAGTGGCACGGCCCTTGCCATTAGTGATCAGCTTGAACCCAATCACCCCCCAGGAGCTTGAATGAGTTTGGTGGCTGAAGAGTTTCGCGGGCCGGCGGCGCTCACGGCGGCGCAGGCTGACGTGGAGTCCGCCCGGCTGAAAACTTTGCAGGAGATTCACCGGTTGCTCGACCAGGCGGTCGACCGGGAGGAAGCGATCTCGCGCATCTTCGTCCTGCTCGACGAGCGCCACAAGCTACAGTCGTGCATGCTCTCGCTCTTCGACGAGCGCGCGCGCGAGGTGCGTGTTGCGGTCGCCGTCGGCGTCAGCGGGCGCGGGCGGTCGCAGGGGCGCTACCAGTTAGGCGAGGGGATTACGGGGCGCGTCGTCCTGGCCGGCCGGCCGGTGATTGTCCCGCAGGTGAGCGACGAGCCGCTCTACCTCAACCGCACCGGCGCGCTCGGGGCCGAGCGCGAGGAGCGGGCCTTCCTCTGCGTCCCGGTCAACGCCGGCGGGCGGACGATCGGCGCCCTCGGCGCGCTGGTCCGGGCGCCGGAGGAGGTCGACCTCAACGGCGCGTGCGACTTCCTCGCCGTCATCGCCTCGTTCGTCGCCATGGCGCTGCGCCGCGGCCAGGACGCGCGCACCGCCGACGAGCCCGACGCGGGCGGCGCGGCGCGCCCCGTCACCATCCCTCACAAGGCCGACCTCGGCTCGCTCATCGGGACAAGCAACGCGATCATCTCGGTCGTCGAGCAGACACTCCAGGTCGCGCCGACCAAGACCACGGTCCTCATCCGCGGCGAGTCGGGGACGGGCAAGGAGCTCATCGCCGAGCTCATCCACCGCAACTCGGCGCGCGCCGTGGGGCCGTTCGTCAAGGTCAACTGCGCGGCGCTCCCCGAAAGTCTCATCGAGGCCGAGCTCTTCGGCCACGAGCGCGGCGCCTTCACCGGGGCCGTCGCCCGCCGCAAGGGGCGCTTCGAGCTGGCGCACGGCGGGACAATCTTCCTCGACGAGATCGGCGAGATCAGCCCGGCGACGCAGACCAAGCTCCTGCGCGTGCTCCAGGAGCGCGAGTTCGAGCGCATCGGCGGGACCGAGACGGTGCGCACCGACGTCCGCCTCATTGCCGCGACCAACAAGGACCTCGAGCGCGCGATCACCGCCGGGACGTTCCGCGAGGACCTTTACTACCGCCTCAACGTCTTCACCATCTTCGTCCCCCCGCTGCGCGAGCGGAAGACCGATATCCTGCTGCTCGCCGACCACTTCGTCGAGAAGTACGCGCGCGAGCACAGCAAGACGGTCAAGCGCATCTCGACCCCGGCGATCGACATGCTCATGAGCTACCACTGGCCGGGCAACGTCCGCGAACTCGAGAACTGCATGGAGCGCGCCGTCGTCGTCTGCGACGACGGCGTCATCCACGGCCACCACCTGCCGCCGACCCTGCAGACGGCCGAGGGCTCCGGGACGATGAGCACCGGCTCGCTCATCTCAGCCGTCGCCGCGCTCGAGCGCGAGATGATCATCGAGGCGCTCAAGACCACGCGTGGCAACCAGGCGCGCGCCGCCACCCTGCTCCAGGTCAGCGAGCGCGTCATCAATTACAAGGTCAAGAAGTACGGCATCGACTGCCGCCGCTTCCGCATCTGAGCCCCCCACGATTTTGTTGTCCACCTCCGGCGGCGCCACATTAATGTGGTCGAGACTCTCAGACAGAATCGTAGTATCGCCCGCGCGGGCGCCCCGACTGAGACTAAACCGTTGAATCCTCTGGGAGCGGCCTCTAGAGAATCATGCCCGCAAAGCTGCGGCACGGGGCTTGCAATCTATCTCGGCGTTAGGCAGGGGGCAACGGCTCCCGCTTAGCTGGGATGAAAAGCGCAAGCGCGCGTCGGGTTTCTCTGGCGCGCGCTTTTTTTTGCCCGCACAGCCCGGAAGAACACGAATCGGACGCATGCGGCGGATGATGACGGATCGATCCGCGCCTGAAGCTCCGGACTATTCTCCTCCCGCGCCCGGGTGCTATCATGCGCCCGTGAAATCAGTTTCCATGATGATCGTGATCGCCGTGCTCGCGGCCCCGGCCCCGGCTCAGGAGCGCGGGCGCGCCGCGCCGCGCCCGAAGACGGTGGAGGTCGAGGTCAAGGACCCGCTCAAGCAGGCGGCGGCGCTCTTCGAGGCGGGGCAGAATGCGCACCAGGCGGGCGACCTCGAGAAGGCGGTCGGGCTCTACGACGAGGCCCTCCGGCGCGAGCCGTCGCTCTGGCAGGCCGAATTTCAGCGCGGCGTCGCCCTCGTCGCGCTCGGCCGGGGCGACGAGGCGGGCGCAGCGCTGCGGCGCGTCACCGAGTTGCTCGGTGGCCCCGGGGGTGCCCCCGACCTGCGGCCGCATGCGGCGCGCGCGCAGATTATACTCGGCGAGATGGCGCTCGACACGGCGCAGCCGGCCGAGGCCGAGCGCGCCTTCCGGCGCGCGCTCGAGCTGGACCCGAAGGCGGCGCGGGCACACGCGGGGCTGGCCGAGATGTTTCTCCAGGGGAACAAGGCGGCGGAGGCGGCCGCCGAGGCGCGGGCCGCGGTCGCGGCGGGCGACCAGAGCGCGGCGGCCTACCTGCTGCTCGGCGAGGCGCAGACGCTGGCCGGGCAGACCGACGAGGCGCTCGGGAGCCTCAACGCCGCGCTCGAGCGCGAGCCGCAGAACGCGGCGGCCCGACGCTACCGCGCCGAAGTCTTCATCGCGCGACGGGACTGGCCGGCGGCGATCGCCGACCTGCGCGCCTCGCTCGCCGCCGAGCGGAGCGCCCCGACGGCCCTGCGGCTGGCGCAGGCCTACGGCGAGGCGGGGCAGCCGGCCGAGGCCGCCGCGCTCTACGAGCAGGTCCTCAAGGAAGAGCCGGACAATGCCGAGGCGCGCGCCGGACTTGCCGGCTCGCGGATCGACGCCGGCCGGGGCGCCGAGGCGATCGGCGATCTCGAGGCGCTGGTCAAGGCCGAGCCCAAGCGTGCCGCCTACCGCGCGCAGCTGGCCGAGCTCTACCTCGCCGCGCAGCCCGAGCAGGCGCTCGCGCAGTATCGGGCGGCGGCGGAGCTCGAGCCGCGGGTGGCGGGCCACCGGATCGGCGTCGGGGCGGCGCTCGTCAAGCTGCGCCGCTTCCCCGAGGCGGTCGAGACGCTGCGGCAGGTGCTCGCCGAGAACCCGCCGGACGAGGTCGGCTACTTCGCGCACACCAACCTGGCGACGGCGCTCTTCGAGCAGGATGACTACGCCAACGCGGCGCGCGAGTACGTCTGGATTCTCCGGCACCAGCGCGACCAGAAGCGGGCAGCGGTGACGCTCTACTTTTTGGGCATCTGTTTTGATAAACTTGGCGACTACGAGCAGGCGCTCAAGGCTTACAACCAATTCCTCGAACTGGCGCCCCCCGACAACCAGCTCGAGATCGATAAAGTGAAGCTCCGCCTGCCCTCGCTCCAGCGGCAGATCAAAGAGGGCAAGGGGAAGAAAAGATAGCGGTCAGCTCTCAGCTGTCAGCCACAGGCGCCCCGGGCGGATCGTATCATTCTGGCTGACAGCTGAGAGCTGAAAGCTTCTTCGCTCAAGACAGTCATGTCACCTCTGCGCCACATGCAGTGTCTCCTCGTCCTGGCCGCGGCCGCGGTCGCGGTCGGGGCGCAGGGGCCCGACCCGCACGCCGAGGCGCTCAAGAAGTTCTCCCCGGAAGAGCAGGCGGCGCTCGCCAGGCCTGACGACCCGCGCGGGCGGATCAAGACTTACGTGCAACTGGCAGGCGAGCGCCTGAAGCGCGCGCGGACGACGCTCGCGGGCGACGAGAGCGGCGGGAGCGCCGAGCAGCTCGCCGCCTACGCCTTGCTCGTCGCCGACGCCGGGCGCTTCGCCGCGCAACGGGTGCCCGCACGCGACCGGGCGCACAAGATGCTCGAGCAGGCGCTCCGCGACCACATGCGGGTGCTCGAAACGATGCGCCGCGAGATCTCGGCGCTGCACGTCGAGCCGGTCGAGCAGGCGCTCGCCGCTGCGGAGCGCGTCCGCCGCCAGGCGCTCAACACGCTGCTCGGCGACGGCCAGATGATCCTTCAGGAGCGGCAGGAGCGGCAGGAGCGGCAGGAGCGGCAGGAACGGGATCCCGAGGCGGCCGACAAGAGTCCCGTCCGCCAACCTTGAGTTTAGCCATGTGCCGACGCCTGACCTTCATCGCCCTCTGCCTCCTCCCGGCCCTCGCCGCGGCGGCCGGCGCGCAGCAGCGCGACCACCTGACTGAGGAGGAGACCGACCTGGTCCGCGAGGCCCAGGAGATCGACAAGCGCACCGAGGTCTTCATCCGCGCCGCCGACCGCCGCCTGCTGGTGCTCGCCGACCCGGACGCCAAACAGTCGAAAAAGGACGAGGAGCGCTGGGGGCCGCTGCCCCGGGGGACGCGCCTCGAGCTGCTCCAGGATTACAAGCGCCTCCTCGAGGAGACCATGGAGAAGCTCGACGACGCCTACGAGCGCAGCCAGAAGAACGAGCTCGTGCCCAAGGCGCTCAACAAGTTCAAGGAGGCGGCCACGCGCCAGATCGTGCAACTGCGCGCGCTCGCCCCGCAGCTCACCGACAAGCGCGAGCAGCGCGCCCTGCTCGAAGCGATCGAAGAGGCCGAGACCGCGACCAAAGGCTCAACGCGGTGAGAGCGGTCAGCGGTCTTCCATGATCACCTTCAGCCAATTCATGCGGCGGGCGCTCTACGACCCGGGAGCAGGCTACTACATGTCGGGGCGCGGGCAGTTCGGCGCGCGCGGCGATTTCTACACCGCGGGCCAGGTCTCGGGGCTTTTCGGCGGGCTGCTGGCCAACGAGTTTGCCGCCGTCTGGCGCGGGCTCGGCGGCCCGCCCGAGTTCACGATCGTCGAGCTGGGGGCCGGGCGCGGCGAGTTCGCGCGCGATGCGCTCGCCCGCTTGCGCGCGCGGCACCCCGACTGCTTCTCCGGCGCGCGCTACCTCATCTGTGAGATCAGCCCGGCGCTGCGCGAGGCGCAGCGGGAGCTGCTCGCCGAGTTTGGGGGGCGGGTCGTCTGGGCGGAGGAGCCGGGCGCGGCGCGGGGCGTCGTCTTTGCCAACGAGTTCTTTGACGCGCTTCCGGTCCACCTGGTCCGTCAGCGCGGCGGCCGGCTGCGCGAAATCTACGTCGCGGAGGGGCCGGCGGGAGCGCGCCTGATCGAAGGCGAGCTCTCGAGCGACGAGCTGGCGGCCTTCTGGCGGCGGGCGGGCGTCCCGCTGCGCGAGGGGCAGGCGGCCGAGATCAACCTCGAGGCGGCGCGCTGGATCGGGCGCGTCGCGCGCGGGCTGGGGCGCGGGCGCGTGATCACCATCGACTACGGCGATCGGGCCGAGCGCCTCTACACGCCGGACCGCATGGCGGGGACCCTCCGTTGCTTCTACCGCCACACGCTCAACGACCGGCCGCTGGAGCGGGTCGGGGAGCAGGACATGACCGCGAGCGTCAACTTCACGGCCCTCGAAGAGTACGGGCGTGACGAGGGGCTGGAGGCGGCGAGCTTCGGGCGGCTGACCGATTACCTGCTGCGCCTCGGCCTGCTCGACGGCGCCGCCGAGCTGTCGCTCCGCCAGCGGCTCGCGCTCAAGAACTTCCTCGTCCCCCACGGGCTCGGGGGCTCTTTTCACGTCCTCGTCCAGGAGAAGAGATAGCCCGCGGACGACACGGATCGGGCGGATTCACCAGATGCCGGCATGATGCAATTCCTCATCGTCGCACTGCTTTCAGTCTTCCCCTCGCCGCAGGCCGCGGAGCGGCCGCCAAACGTGGTCCTCATCTTCGCCGACGACCTGGGCTACGCCGACGTCGGGGCCTTCGGCGCGCGAAGTTACCAGACGCCGCACCTCGACCGCATGGCGCGCGAGGGGATGCGGCTCACCGACTTCTACGCCGCGCAGGCGGTCTGCTCGGCCTCGCGCGCGGCGCTACTCACGGGCTGTTACCCGAACCGCCTCGGCATCCACGGCGCACTCGGCCCTGCGTCCCGGCACGGGATCAGCCCGGACGAAGAGACGCTCGCCGAGCTGCTCAAGGCGCGCGGGTACGCGACCGCGATCTACGGCAAGTGGCACCTCGGCCACCAACCGGAATTCCTGCCGACGCGCCACGGCTTCGACGAGTACTTCGGCCTGCCCTACTCGAACGACATGTGGCCGCGCCACCCCGAGGCGCGGCCCGGGACTTACCCCGAGCTGCCGCTCATCGAGGGCGAGCGCGTCCTCGAGTTCATGCCCGACCAGACGCAACTCACCCGCCGGTACACCGAGCGGGCCATCGCGTTCATCGAGCGGCACCGGGCGCGGCCCTTCTTCCTCTACGTCCCGCACTCGATGCCGCACGTGCCGCTCCACGCGGGCGAGCGCTTCCGCGGCCGGTCGCGCCGGGGACTCTACGGCGACGTCATCGAGGAGGTCGACTGGAGCGTCGGCGAGATTCTCGCGGCGCTTCGGAAGCACGGGCTCGAGCGCGAGACGCTGGTCGTCTTCACGTCCGACAATGGGCCGTGGCTCTCCTACGGCGACCACGCCGGGTCGGCCGGGCCTCTGCGTGAGGGGAAAGGGACGGCCTGGGAGGGCGGGGTGCGCGTCCCGTTCATCGCGCGGTGGCCGGGCCGCATCCCGGCGGGCGCCGTCGTCCGCGAGCCGGCCATGACGATCGACCTGCTGCCGACAGTCGCGCGTCTGACCGGGGCCAGGCTGCCCGGGAGGAAGATTGACGGGCTCGACATCTGGCCGCTGCTCGCGGGCGAGCGCGGGGCGCGCTCGCCGCACGAGGCGCTCTTCTTCTATTACCAGCAGAACGAGCTGCAGGCGGTGCGCGCCGGCCGTTGGAAGCTCGTCCTGCCGCACACCTACCGGACGCTCGCCGGGCGGCCCGGCGGGCAAGGCGGCGTCCCCGCGAAGTATCAATCGGCCAAAGCCGGGCTCGAGCTCTACGACCTGGAGGCGGACGCGGGCGAGACGACCGACGTGGCGACCCGGCACCCCGAGGTGGTCGGGCGGCTGGCGGCGCTCGCCGAGCAGGCGCGCGAGGACATGGGGGACGCGCTCACCGGGCGCGCGGGGAAGAATGTGCGCGAGCCGGGGAGAATGAACCCTGGAGGGCAAGGGGGAAAAATCCGATAACTCTCCGTCCCCTTTCCGCGCGGCAAGGCCGTGGTTATCTTGAAGTCACGGGCCGAACGCACGCAAGTTTATCGCTGACCCTGTCCTGGCGTCCGGGAGCCAGGGGAACTGCCGTCAGCTCAGGGAGGACGCTTTTATGTCAGACTCCAGTTCGCAAATCGAGCAGGAAATCATCAAGCTCACGCACGAAAAGATGGAGGCTATCAGGCAGCGGGATGGCGCCGCACTGGAGCGAATAATTGCCGACGACTTCCTGATAGCGGGTTGGCAGCCCGAAGGCCGGGTCGCCGACAAACGGTTCTACATCGAGGACTGTCTAAAACCGGTTGACGTTGAACAAGGTGCTTACAGCTTCGACCGCTGGCAGTTTCGCGTTTATGATAATACTGTGATTGCGAACTACCTCTTTAAATGGCACGCTCTGGTGGCCGGCAAGGAGTGGGGAGGCGTGGCGCTGATCACTTCTGTCTGGGCCAACCGGGATGGCTCATGGCGCCTGGTAGCCACTCATTCCAGCGTGATTCCGGGTCCACAAGAATAAGCGCGCGTTTCAGGCTCAGCGACCTAAATCGAACCGCAGAAGATGGGGACAGATGTCGGGGCAGGGCTGGTCCCTGCCCGGGTTGGCGGTGGCGCCACCACGGGCCGGGAC
>Ga0075421_100004243_pt1 | contig 17294 bp, 12 predicted proteins | sample SoiMetdeltSBSDD5_FD_75292 | JGI IMG/M metagenome (GOLD analysis project Ga0075421, IMG submission 75292) | Bulk soil microbial communities from a Populus tree surrounding site in Tennessee, USA - Soil MetaG P. deltoides SBSDD5 | ecosystem: Environmental > Terrestrial > Soil > Tree plantation...
CTCCGCTTCAAATCGGAACCACTGATCCTGTACCCAAGATTCAGCAGCACTTCGGCGATGCCGCTCATCCCGATTCCGCCGATCCCCACAAAGTGGAGGTGCTGGGACCTAAAAAACATTTTTACTCCGTATTGTTTCGGCTTTATGGCAGCCGTGTCAATCCTTCCTAAGCATTTTCCTGAGCAATACTTTCAAGAACGTCGGCAGCGCGCCGGGTTGCGTCCGGCTTTGCCATCCTCCGCGCTGCCTCGCCCATGCGCCGCGCCGTGTGCGGATCCTCCATGAAATTGGTCACTTCGCGGTGTAACCGCTTTCCCGTCATTTCGCTGTCGCGCACCATAACGGCCGCACCCGCGCGCTGCATCGCCTCGGCATTGCGGGTCTGATGATCGTCGGCGGCAAAGGGGAAGGGAACCAATATGCCTGGCTTTCCCGCCGCGGCTAGTTCGGCCACCGTTCCGCCGGAACGACACACAATCAGGTCGGCGTTGGCGAAGGCGAGAGGCATGTCCGAAATGAACGCTGCGACCTCGCCGGAGAGACCTTCGGGCTTGGCGAAAGCCGCCCAATCACGGGCCATCGATTCTGCCTCGCGGGGCCCGGTTTGCATGACCAGATGGAGGCGCGCGCCCGATGCGGCAAACAGCGGCCAGCTCTCCCGTGCCGCGCGGTTCAGCGTGCGCGAGCCCTGGCTTGCCCCCGTAATGAGCACGGTGAATGGCACGCCCGGCTCTTTGGCCGGCACCGCGAAAAACTCCGCGCGCACGGGTCTTCCGGTGATCTCCGCGCGTCCCCGGGGGAACCAGCGCGCCGTCTCCTCGAAACTCAATAGCGCCCGTTTTACCCACCGGGCGGCAATCCGATTCGTGAACCCGGGCGTCGCGTTCGGCTCCATCACGGCGAGGGGGAATCGTCCGAGAACGGCTGCGGCCACCGCTGGGCCCGCAACATAGCCACCCATCGAAAACACAGCCGCGATACGCAGCCGCCGCATCAAACGCCACGCGCGCCCGGTGGCCAGCGGCAGCTGCCAAAGGGTACGCAGCTTGCGCATGAGGCCGACACTGTTCAGTCCGCCAATCTGTACCCACTCGATCAGGAAGCCCGCTTCCGGCACGAGACGCGCCTCGAGTCCGCCGCGCGTGCCAAGAAAGGTGACGGCATGGCCGCGAGCGTGCAGTTCACGCGCCACAGCGATGGCCGGCATCACGTGCCCGCCGGTACCGCCGCCCGCCATGAGGAAGTGCAATTGGCTCATTCTGCCCTTACGCCTCGGCCTCTCCCGTATCCACGGACCGATCACTCACGCTGAGTAACAGTCCGGCCAAAACCATCGTGGAGAGCAGCGAGCTGCCGCCATAACTCACCAGCGGCAAGGGAATTCCTTTCGCTGGCCCCAGATCGAGAACCACGCTCATATTCATGAACGCCTGCAACAGGATGCAAGTCGTGATACCAACGGCGAGATAGCGCCCGAACTCATCGAGCGCTGTCCAATAAAGGCGGTATCCGCGCCAGAGAACCACCACGAAACCTGCCAACAACAGGGTACTGCCGACCAGCCCGGTCTCTTCGGCGAGGATGGCGAAGATGTAATCCGTGTGCGCCTCGGGCAGGAACATCAACTTCTGCTTGCTGTTCATCAGTCCCTGGCCAACGATGCCGCCCGTCGCCACGGCAATTCGAGACTGCAGGCCGTGATAGTTGGTGTCCTGCACTTTCGAGCCCGACTGCGCGTATTTGAGAATCCGCTGGCCGAGGCTCGTGGCGGTGATGCGCTTGAAGTCCGGATCAGCGTAGGTGATGACGCGCAGCAAGCGGTATGGCTTCGTGACGACGGCGACGCCCAGGATCAGCACTCCGCCAAGGGCCGCCATCATCAGGTAGCGCCGCGCGATTCCGCCAATGTAGAGGATCGAAAGCACTGTCCCCACCAATACGACCGCCGTGCCGAAGTCGGGCAGCAGGATGACGCCGCCGATTGCCGCTACAGCGAGGGCGATTTGCATCAGCGTGTGGCGCGAATTCACGAATCCGGAGCGCACCGTCGTCATCCAGGCGATGAAGACGATCATGGCGGGCTTAGCGAGCTCCGATGGTTGCACGTTCGTGAAACCGAGGTGAATCCAGCGGTGGGTCTTCGTGTCTAAAACATAGGCCGCAATCAGCAGCACGAGGGTGACGCCGAGCGTGGTGAAAGCGACCGACGGTGAGGCAAGCTTGCGGTAGTCCTTTTGGCTCAGCAGCGTCATCGCGGCGAGCCCAAGGAGCGCCGCTACGGCTTGGCGAACGGCGAAGTAGTAGCTGTGCTCACGGTAGCGAATTTCCGCCACGATCGAGCTGGCGCTGAACACCATTACGAGACCGAAGGCTGCCATGGCGAGCACGGTGAAGAAGAGAATCCAATCCATACGCCCACGTGACATCGGTCAGTTCCTTCCCGCCTTGGCCGGCTCGGCCAACGCCTGTACCAGTTCTTTGAAGACCCGTCCGCGATGCTCGTAGCTTGTGAACTGGTCGTAGCTTGCACATGCCGGCGCGAGCAGCACTACGTCGCCAGGAACGGCATACCGGGCCGCATGATCGATGGCGGCCTCGATGGTGCCGCAAGCGACTTGTGGAATGTCCGCGCCGAGATGGCCGGCGATCTTCCCGGCAGCCGCTCCAATGAGTAGCGCGCCCGCGACATGGTTTTTTAACGCACGGGCAATAGGGCGGTAGTCGCTACCTTTGTCCTTACCGCCGAGAATGATCCACAGCGGGTTATCGAAGGCTTCGATGGCCTTCAAAGCAGCGTCGACGTTGGTCGCTTTCGAGTCGTTGTACCAGGCGACGCCGTTGCGGTCGCGGACGAATTCGATTCGGTGTTCGACACCAGGGAATGTGCGTACGGCGGCGGCAATCTGTTCGAGCGAGGCGCCGGCGAGGTGAGACGCGCCCGTGGCGGCGAGAACGTTCTCCACATTGTGGCGGCCGCGCAGGGGGATGTCGCGAACCGGCATCACAGGGTCGTCGTCGAGAACGACCATGCCGTCTTGCACGTACAGGCCGGGTGTCACCGGGCGGTCCTGGCTGAACCAGACGGGCCAGCCTTTGGTGAGTGCGGCAAATTCCGTGCAGGCTTCATCCTCGGCGTTGAGCACGGCGAAGCTTTTCTCGCGCTGCGTGGTGAACAGGCGAGCTTTAGCCGACTTATACGCCTCCATTGTCTTGTGTCTATCGAGGTGGTCGGGCGTCACGTTGAGGCAGACAGCGACCTTCGCGGTGAAGTTGGAAACCGTCTCCAATTGGAAGCTCGACAGTTCGAGCACCAGCCAGGTATCTTCGTTTGAGGCGCCGATCAACGAGGTGGGTGGCGTGCCGATGTTGCCTCCGACGAGTGCGTCGATGCCGCTTTGCGCAAGGATGTGGCCGATCAGCGCCGTAGTGGTTGTCTTGCCGTTCGATCCGGTAACGCCCAGCACAGGCCCGGTCAGGAAGTAGCTGGCCAATTCCAGTTCCCCGATGACGGGTATGCCGCGCCCGCGCGCCGCTCCGAGGATTGCCAAATCGCTCGGTACGCCTGGTGAGAGGACGACGAGGTCCTGACCCAACGTGGGATCATCAACCTGGGGTACGAAGGTCACGTCCTCCAACGCGGCCCGCGTCTCGGCAGGGAGATCGGCAAACGGCTTCTCATCGCTCGCAGTCACCAAGGCGCCCTGCGCGCGCAACAGGGCGATTGCGCTCAGTCCGGACTTGGCCAGACCGAGTACAGCCACCGACGATCCCTGTAACTCAACTCCCGCGACCTTCACTGTGTGCTTTCTGCCTCTATCTCAATTTCAATGTCGTGAGCGCAAATAGCGCCATCACGAGACCGGCGATCCAGAATCGCGTGATCACTTTGGCCTCGTCCCAGCCCAATTGCTCGAAGTGGTGGTGCAACGGCGCCATTAGGAAGAGCCGCCGCCCGCGGAAACGCACGCTCGCCACCTGCAGGATCACCGACAGCGCTTCGACAACGTAGACGCCGCCCACAAACGGAAGTAGTAGTTCCTGCTTGATAAGAACCGCCACCGTACCCATGGCGCCGCCCAACGCAAGCGAACCAACGTCGCCCATAAAGATCTCCGCCGGATGCGCGTTGAACCAGAGGAAGCCCATCGCCGCGCCCGTGGTGGCGGCACAAAAGATGCTGAGCTCGGCCGCACCCGGCAAGCGCACCAATTCGAGATAGGTCGATAGCTCGCGGTGGCCGCTCACATAGCACAGCACGGTCATTGCGCCGGCCGCGATGATCATTAAGCCGCTCGCCAGGCCGTCGAGCCCGTCGGTGAGATTCACGGCGTTGGCCGAACCCACGAGAATGAACAGCAGGAATGCGAAGAAAAAGATGAAGGCCAGTGGATAGGTGAACGGGGAGCCGAGCAGCGAGTCGATCAACAGGTCGGGTTTCAGCGATTTGAAGAAGGGCACGTTCATTGACGTGCTGTATTGTCCCCGGGAATGCAAGATGAGAAGGAAGATGCCGATTATCGTTGCAGGCACGCACTGCAGAGCGAATTTTGACAGCGCACTCAAACCCAGGCTGCGTTTCTTGGCCACCTTGGTGTAATCGTCGATGAATCCGATGGCGCCATAGCTGATCAAGCCGAAGAGGGCGATCCACACATAGAGATTGCGCAAGTTGGCCCACAGCAGCGTGGGCACGACGATGGAGGCAATGATGAGCAGCCCGCCCATCGTCGGCGTTCCCGCTTTTTTCTGATGCGAACGTGGGCCTTCCTCTCGGATGTACTGCGTAAATTGGAAACGGCGCAGGCGCGAGATTACGAATGGGCCAAGAATCCAACTGATCAGTAGCGCCGTGAGCGCGGCAAACGCCGTCCGGAACGTGACATAGCCGAACAATCGGAGGGGGCCCCAAAGCGGAGCGAGCAACTCGAACAGGAGCCAGTAGAGCATGTTTACCGCGCGGCCTCCCGCCGAAAAAAAAAGGCGCCGTCCTGATCTCGCCGCAACGGGCGTGACAGAACATGGGCTGCGTCCCAAGATGTACCTGAATATGAAAAGACGGCGCCTGCTCTCCCAACGAGCACTGACAAAACGCGGACCGCCCGGCGGGGTTGCCACCGGACAGCCGCGTACTCAGCCAAATGGCTAAGATCGAATGCCACCGCCGGAGCGCTCATGCTCGCGCCTCCTTGCGGTAGCCAAATGTCTGCAGAATGCGACGGGCGACCTCACGATCGTCGAAGGGGATCGTGCGGTCCTTCAACACCTGATAAGGCTCGTGCCCTTTGCCCGCGATGACGATGAGATCACGTGGCCGCGCCTCCTGGATTGCCTTGAGAATGGCGCGTTCGCGATCCGGCTCGCATACGTGCGGCGTGTCGGTGCGGCGCAGCCCGACGAGCGCATCGTTGATGATCGCCAGCGGGTCTTCGCTACGCGGATTATCGCTTGTGAGTACAACGTAGTCGCTCAGTTCGCCTGCCGCCTGGCCCATCAACGGGCGCTTGGCGCGGTCTCTGTCGCCGCCGCAGCCAAACACAGTCAACACGCGGCCGGGGTTTAATTCGCGCGCGGATCTTAGAGTGTTACGCAGCGCATCGTCGGTATGCGCGTAGTCCACAACAATGAGAAACGGTTGGCCTTCGTTGATGCGTTCGAAGCGTCCCGGGACGGCCGCACAGGCCTCCAGGCCGCTCACGATCAGTTCCGGTGAGAGGCCAAGGGACAAACCCGCGCCGAAGGCAGCCAGCAGATTGGCGACGTTGATTCGCGCGGCCAGCGGTGAACGCAGGGTGTAACTTGCGCCTTTCCACTCAATACAGAAGCGCAGGCCATCGAAGCCGGACTCCACATCGCGTGGGCGCAAAACGTCTTCTCCTTCCGCATCTCCGGAGGCCGAATACCAGATGACGGTGGTGGCGGCATCGAGCTTGAGCTTGCGCGCCCAGGCATCGTCGGCATTGAGCACGGCGTAGCGCGGAGCCGGAGCATCCTGGCGGAGGAACAGCCGCGCTTTGGCGGCGAAGTAGTCCTCTAGTGTCCGGTGAAAGTCCAGATGATCACGCGTGAGATTTGTGAAGACGGCGGTGAAGACATCGAGTCCCCAAACGCGCCCCAACGCAAGAGCATGCGAGCTGATCTCCATTACCGCGTGGGTGCCGCCCTTTAGCCGCAGTGCTTCGAAAAGTTCGTAAATTTCCAACGATTCCGGGGTCGTGTTGGGCGCGGGCAGCACTTCCTCGCCGACGTGATACTCGATCGTGCCGAGCAGCGCCGTCACCAGCCCAGCTTGCCGCAAGACTGAGTCGATCAGGTAGGCGGTGGTGGTTTTGCCATTGGTTCCCGTAATTCCGATCACCGTAATTGCACGCGCGGCTTCAATGAACAACGTGCGCGCCATTAGGGCCAGAGCCTTATGACCGTCTTCGACGTGAATCCACAGTCCGTTGAAGTCTTCTGGCGCATCGAGATCGCTGACGACCGCGACGCAGCCGCGCTCCATCGCCTGGCGTGCGAACTTGCGGCCGTCGGCTTTCGCTCCCGCGAATGCGACGAACACATCGCCGGGAGCGGCTTTGCGCGAATCGAAACACAAACCCATTACCGCGATTGACCCTGCCCCGCCGGGCAGCGGCGCGCGTAGGTCCACGCCTTCGAGCAGCGCTTCGAGTTGGACTGCGATGGGAATCGAGTGTCTCCTGATTCTTTCGGCTATCGTGCGAACGTTACGCGCACTCTGTCGCCACCTGCGATCAACTGTCCGGGCGCCGGATGCTGGGCACGCGCCAGTCCACGCCCCACGGTTTCCACTTCCAAGCCGAGGTGCACGCATTCTCGTAGAACCGCGCTCAACGTCATGCCCTGAAAGTCCGGCACGCGGGGTCCAATGACGACGCCATTCGCAGCGCTCTCGGCGGCTGCCTGCAACGCTTCCGCTACTTCGCGGTCGGCAATTGCCGGTGCATCACTTGCATCGGAGAGCATGCGTCCTGGTTCCGGCGCCGCCGGCTTGACAGGCTCTACGTCGGGAAGGTCGCGCGCCACACGCCGGATTCTCATCGACGCTTCGGCGATGTCGCGAAACACAGGAGCAGCCAGCACACCGCCGAATTCCTTTGCGCCGTTAAGAGTTACCACGATCACCACGTTCGGGTTTACCACCGGCGCAAAGCCGAGAAACGTTGCGTTGTACACGTGGGTGTAGCGGCGCGACTGCAGGTCGAAGATTTGCGCTGAGCCGGTCTTGCCGCCCGCGGTAAATCCGTCCATCTTCGCGTTCTTACCCGTTCCGCGCAGCACGACCTGCTCCATCAACTTGCGCATCAGAATCGCTGTCTCGGGGCGAAGCACCTGGCGCGGCTTCTCGGGGACTTCCTGCACGGGTTCTTCGCCAGGACGCTTTTTCCACATCACCAGCTTCGGCTGCACAAGGAAGCCGCCGTTGGCGATCACCGAGGCCGCCTGCGCCAACTGCACCGTCGTTGTGCCGATTTCGTGGCCCATGGAAACATAGGCCACCGATCCTTTGTTCCAGCGCGCCAGAGGCCGCACCATGCCCGGTGATTCACCCGGCAACGGAAGACCCGTGCGCTTGCCAAACCCAAAGTGGCCAGTCAGATAGGTATGCAGATTCTGTGGCCGCACAGCCAGTCCGACTTGTGCGGCGACAACATTGCTCGAAAGCACGAAGCCGTCTTCCATCGTCAACGCTCCGTAGCGATGGTGATCGTGGATTACTTGCCCAAACACGTTGATCAGGCCGCCACCGCCGCTGAACCCATCCGAAGGCCGCAAGCGCGTCACTTCATAGGCGGTGGACCAAGAGAAGGTCTTGAACACCGAACCCGGCTCGAATGGCACGCTGGTGGCTTGATTGACACGCCGCGCCAGATCCTGCGCCGAATCGGGCGTGTCGTTTGGGTCGAAGGTGGGATAGCTCGACATCGCTAAAATATGACCGTTGCGCGGGTCCATGATCACGACGCTTCCGGTGGTGCATTTGTTGCGGGTTACCGCGGTTGCCAGCGCCTGGTCGGTGATAAACTGCAGGCGGCTGTCGATGGTGAGTGCGACGGTACGGCCGGGCACGGGCGGCACCTCGATGTGAGCATCCAATCCGCGGCGTCTGACGTCGGTGGTCATCCGCACACGGCCATTGCGCCCGCGCAGGTCGTCGTTCAAACCCAACTCGATACCCGCATTTCCGCGCTGCTCCTGATCCACCGCGCCAATGAGGTTCGCGCCCAACGTTCCATTGGGATAAACCCGCTTGCCTTCCTTAAGCAGGTCGACCCAGTCCAGTTGCAGTGCGCGTAAGCGTTCACTCTCTTCGCGGGAGATAGTGCGCTTGACCCACATGAACGCCTTATTGCGCTTCTGAAAATCCTGAATCTTAGCGCGCAATTCGCGTGCGTTGAGGCGGAGCACCCGGGCGAGAATTTCGGCGGATACGCTCGCGTTTGCCAATGCGCGCGGATTCACGGAAACCGAATCGAGTTCGACGCTCATGGCCAGCCGGCGTCCCTGAGCATCGAGAAGCTCCCCGCGAGGCGCTTGAATCTCCTGCTGGCGTTCGTGCTGGCCACTGGCCATCTTCACGTACTCGTCGTGCTTGACCACTTGCAGCATCACCAGGCGCACGAAGATGACCAAGGCCCAGATCACGGCGATCCGGGCGAGGATGAATAATCGTTTCTGGCCTGCACTGGCCGCGGCGGGTGCGCTCTCGAACGGCTCCATGTCGATACTCTTTCAGACCGCGGTACGGAGGGCTGGAGCGGCGCTTTAGCGCAGGCCCCGATTCAACGCTAGCGACTCTTCATCGGCGGGCGCGATGTCATGGACTCGGCGCGGCGCCGGCTTCATACCGTGTAACTTGGCGAGTTGTTCAAGGTGTTCCGGACTGCGCAACACCGCGTTGTCCAGTTGCAGCGTGCGGCGCATGTCCATCAATTCGGCGTGCTGCTTTTCCAGCCGGTTCAACTGATAACCGGCGAGCAGACGGTAAGCGGCGGGAAGCAACTGCCCGACCACGAGCAGCACGACGACGGAAGCGATGCCGATAAAACGCCAGCAGGCGTTGCGCACCTTCGGATCGGCGTGCCGCACGACGCGCGAGTTGTCGATCGTCTTGATCCAAAGGCAGACGTCTTCGTTCGGGAGGGCCCGCACGAAAGAGTCCTGCCGGTCGTAGTCACCCAAACGCACGGGCAGGTTTGCGTCGTTATCTTCCATCCATCCAGCCAGCGTGGCCATAGATTTCTCCCCCTTACAGCATTTCCAGGGCCCGCAGCTTTGCCGATCTCGATGCTGCGTTTGCCCGAACCTCTTCATCGGCCGGCCTGACGACGTGACGCGTCAGGATCCGGGCGCGGTTAGCGCGCGCCAGTGCCGCAAATCCTTGCTTGATCAGCCGGTCTTCAAGCGAGTGAAAGCTGATCACTACCACACGTCCTTCCGGCGCCATCAGCTCCGGCAGCAAGCCTACGAGCGCCTTCACCTCTTCCAGTTCGGAATTCACGGCTAGGCGCAGCGCCATAAACACTTGCGTCGCCGGATGCATTCGACCTGTCCGCGGCACGGCCGACTCCACTGCGCGGGCCAGTTGGCCAGTTGAGTGGATCGGCCGGGCGCGAATCAGGGCTCTGGCAATTTTCTTCGCAAATCTCCTTTCTTCGCCCAGATCGGAGACGATCCGGATCAGGTCTTGTTCCGAACTGAAATTCAACAGGTCGGCGGCGGTCTCTATGTTCTCCTCGCGCGACATCCGCATGTCGGCGGGACCGTCGTGTTGAAACGAGAATCCACGTTCTGCTTCCGTAAGCTGTGGCCGCGATACGCCGAGATCGGCGAGCAGGCCGTCGAGTTTCGCAATCCCCAGCGCGTCGAGTGTCTGTCGTAAGGTCGAGAACCGGCCGCGCACCGGAATGATCACTGGCGCGTAGCCGGCCGTGAACGCCTTCGCCCGCTCTAGCGACTCGCCATCGCGGTCGTGCATGATCAACTTGCCGGTTGAGAGCCGCGCCGCTATGGCTCGCGAATGATTGCCCATTCCGGCCGTGGCGTCCAGGTACATGCGGTCCGGGCGCACATTGAGGCACTCCAGGGACTCGGCCAGCATGACTGGGTAGTGTTCCATGGCCGCACATCAAAGCCCCGTCCCCTTCAGCAAATTCACGGCTTCCTCCAAGTTGACCTGATGCACCTGGAACTCGCGGTCGTAATCTTCCTCGCGCAGAATCTCGATGCGCCGGTTGCGGAAGCGTAGGTACACTTTCTGGCGCTTGTTCAGTCCAAGCTGCTCTTTGAGCGCACCTGGCAAGGAGAGCCGGCCATCGCCATCGAGCTTCGATGTGCCGCCGAAGCGCTCCATCATGTAGAGGATGGGTTCGGCCTTCGTGGGGCCGAGTTGCATTTTGACGTCTTTGCGAAACTCCAGAAAATCTTCGTTGGTATATACTATGGCCGTCTTGAGATCGTACGTCGTGGCCATGAACGCCGCCCCATCGCTGGCGCCCAGGTACCGCTGGAACGCCACCGGCATTTTGAGCCGGCCCTTCTCGTCCACGGACGAGTCCTCGGCGTGCATCGGCGGGATTTCGGCCGACCGGGGAGCTCCAGATTGAGTCGTTTCGGGCATTTCGACCACAGACCGGGATGGGGACGCCATCTTGGGCCACTGAATTAATCTACAACCAATCCACGCGCAACAGCAAGCTAAATTCTAGGAATAGTAATGAGATACATCTGTACGACGAATGTAGGACTCTGTAATTCCCTCTAATGGCACGATTGGGTGGATAGACCACTATATCTAGTGCTATCCTCGCCGACAGACACATTCCATAGTACTGCTATCTTCGATGATTCTTCGCTTCGCGCGAAAGCGATTGGAAGCAGAGGGAGAATTGGCACATGGCGTGGGTGCGGCGTCGTGCGATAGTGGCGAAGAGAAATCCGGGACGGTGAGACACTGCCCCGGATCCGATTCTGGGGTGCCATAATAAGTGCGGAGCAACCACTATTCCTCTATGTCCACCGTCTACCCGGCTTCCTCTGACGCGGCCGAACGCGACGCTCCTTCCGCCGAAGAACTTGCCTGGGAGCAGGAATTGAATCCGTGGCTAGCGGCTGAGGCGCGATTCAATATCGCCGCCGAACAGTTGGGCATGGACGAGGGGCTGCAGAAAGTGCTTCGCACGCCGTCGCGGGAGATCACCGTCTACATTCCGGTCATGCTCGACGACGGACGCATCGAGGTATTCACAGGTTATCGAGTTCAACACTCCATCGCGCGCGGGCCGGCCAAGGGTGGACTCCGGTATGCACCGGATGTGACGCTCGAAGAAGTGCGCGCTCTCGCCTCGTGGATGACATGGAAGTGCGCCGTGGCGAACCTCCCATTCGGCGGCGCCAAGGGAGGTGTGATCTGCGATCCTTCGGTGCTAAGCCAAAACGAACTCGAGCGCATTACGCGGCGCTACACGGCGGACATTTTTGAGTTTATCGGTCCCGAGGAAGACATTCCCGCCCCGGACATGAATACGAACGAGCAGGTGATGGCCTGGATGATGGACACCTACTCGATGCATGCGCGGCGCACGACGACGGCCGTGGTCACCGGCAAACCGCTTGACCTGGGCGGCTCGCGTGGGCGCCGCGAGGCGACGGGGCGTGGATGCATGATCGTCGCCATCGAAGCCCTGAAGCGGTTTGGAAAGAAGCCTGAGGAGACACGCGCCGTCATTCAAGGCTTCGGCAATGTGGGCGGCATGGCGGCGATGCTCATGGCCAAGGCCGGCTTTCGTATCGTCAGCATCATCGAACAGGATGGTGCGGTCTACAACGCGAACGGTTTGGATATCGACGCACTGAGGGAGCATCGCAAAGAGACCGGCTCCATCGTCGACTTTTCCGGCGGCGAGAACATTGACAAGCAAGAGGCATTGTTCCTCGAATGCGACGTGTTGCTGCCGGCCGCGAAAGAGAACGTGATCACGTCGCGCACGGCGCCCAAACTCAATTGCAAGATTCTGGTCGAAGGCGCGAACGGTCCAACCACGGCGCAGGCGGACGCGATTCTCCGCCAAAAGGATGTTTTCGTCATTCCTGACATTCTGGCCAATGCCGGTGGTGTCACGGTTTCCTACTTCGAGTGGGTGCAGGACCGCCAGGGCTACTTCTGGAACGAGCAGTTGGTGAACGAGCGGCTTACGGAGTTGATGGTCGAGGGCTTTAGCGCGGTCACCAAATACGCAGACACGCATGGCGTGCACAATCGCATTGCGGCTTACATGCTGGCGCTTGACCGCGTGGCCTTTGCTATCAAGCTGCGGGGCTTGTACGCGTAGTGGCCGAGTCGCCCACCACGCCGTTGATGCGGCAATACCACGCGCTCAAGCAGCAGGTTCCCGGGGCGCTGCTCATGTTTCACCTGGGCGACTTCTACGAGCTCTTCTACGAGGACGCCGTGACCGCCGCGCAGGCACTCGAGATCACGCTCACCTCTCGCAATAAGGAGAAGGGCGAGCCGGTGCCCATGTGCGGCGTACCGCGCCACTCCGCCGACAACTACATCGCGCGACTCGTGCAGAAGGGCTACCGCGTGGCTCTCTGTGACCAGATGGAGGATCCCAAGGCGGCCAAAGGGCTTGTGCGGCGCGATATCTCGCGAGTGGTGACGCCGGGGACCGCGACCGCGGACAACGTGCTGCGCTCGCGCGAGAACAACTATCTTGCCGCGGCGTGCCCCGATCGGGAGCAGACTGGTGTTGCATACGTCGACATCTCAACGGGCGAGTTCCGAGCCACCGAAATGCGGCGCGCCGACGTAGCGCCATTTCTGGAAAGCCTGAACGCACGGGAGGTTTTGCTCGCCGCCGACGATTCGGAGATGCCAGGCGTGCACACAATGCAAGAGCCGTGGACGTTTGACTTCGATAACGGCGAACGCGCGTTGAAGGAGCATTTTCGCTTGCTGTCGCTCGATGGCTGTGGCCTGGGCGGACGAATACAAGCGGTGCGGGCCGCTGGGGCTGTGCTGCACTACCTGCGCGAGACGCAACGCACGGCGCTCGATCATCTGGACCGGCCATCGTTCTTCGAACGGACAGACTCGATGATGCTCGACGCAGTGACGGTGCGCAACCTCGAACTCGTGGAGCCACTGTTTGCCGGCGAGTCACGGGAGGTGACACTGCTCAGTGCCGTCGATCAGACGGCGACCGGCATGGGCGCCCGTCTGCTACGGCAGCGCTTGTTGCGCCCTTCCATCCAGCGCGAAGAGATAGAAGCACGGCTTGATGCAGTGGAAGAATTGATTGGCGCGACGATCCTGCGCGGCGAACTTCGTAAGACGCTCTCCTCCGTGCTCGATCTCGAACGGTTGCTCGCGAAGGTAACACTCGGTACCGCGGGGCCGCGGGAGATGTTATCCCTCGCCCGATCGCTCGCGCTTGTACCCATGTTGCGCAAGAGTCTGGAGCAGTCGCGCGCGGTTCGTTTACAGGCCATTCGCGAACGGATGGACGAAGTGGCCGAAGTGTGCGCCGCGATCCTCGCCGCACTTGCCGAAGAGGTGCCCGCGACGCTGGCCGATGGCGGTTTCATCCGCGATGGTTTCGACGCCTCACTCGACGAGTTGCGCGATATCAGCCGTAACTCCAAACGATACCTTGCTGAAATCGAAATGCGCGAGAAGGCAAGAACGAATATCGGCTCGCTAAAGATCCGATTCAATAACGTCTTTGGCTATTACATCGAAATCTCGAAATCGAATCTCCATCTGGCGCCTCCTGATTACGAGCGCAAGCAGACGCTGGTGAACGCAGAGCGGTTTACCACGCCTGAGCTAAAAGAGCTGGAATCCAAGATTCTCGATGCGGAGGAGAAGATGATCGCGCTCGAGCGCGAAGTGTTCACGCGGCTGCGCCAACAGGCCGCTGGTGAAGCCGCGCGGATCCGCGCGGCTGCCGGAGCGATTGCCGAGCTTGACGTCACCTGTGGCTTTGCCGAGACAGCCGTTGTCAGCCGCTTCAAACGCCCTCGCTTTGACGATTCGGGCGTCATCCGCGTGGAAGGCGGGCGCCATCCGGTGATCGAGCGCCTGGCCGAGCGTGAAGCGCAACGGTTCATTCCGAACGATCTCTACCTTGAGCCGGATGGCAAGTTTCTGGCCGTCATCACCGGGCCGAACATGGGCGGCAAATCGACTTATCTGCGCCAGGCGGCGCTCATGCTGATCCTCGCGCAGACAGGCTCGTTCGTCCCGGCTGACGCCGCGGTGCTGCCTTTAGTCGATCGCGTCTTTACGCGAATCGGCGCGGCGGATAACCTTGCTCGCGGCCGTTCGACGTTCATGGTCGAGATGACAGAGACGGCAGCCATCCTGAGTACAGCAACAGAGACTAGTTTCCTCGTCTTGGACGAAATCGGCCGCGGAACCGCCACCTATGATGGATTGGCGCTCGCATGGGCCGTGGTCGAATACATCCACTCACACATCCGCGCCAAGACGCTTTTCGCTACGCACTATCACGAACTCACCGAATTGGCCGGGCCCCTGCAAGGTGTGACGAATCTGCACGTCACCGTGAAAGAGGCGGGCGATCAGATCATCTTCCTGCGGCGCGTGGAACCGGGTGCGGCGGAAAAGAGCTTCGGCATCGAAGTGGCGCGCCTAGCAGGACTGCCGCACTCGGTGGTGGATCGTGCGAAAGAGGTGCTCGCTCTCCACGAGCGAGTCGAGCACAAGGCTGTTGTCGACTTGTCGCCGCCGGTGGAGCCCACCGGGCCGTTACAGATTCAATTGTTCGAACCCGTCGGCGGGCAATTGGCTGAACGTATCCGGCAATTGAAGCTCGACGAACTGCGCCCCATCGACGCGCTGAACCTGCTGGCAGAATTACAGAAGGAACTGAGGGGCCAATGATCGTAGCGGGCATTATGAGCGGGACCTCGCTTGATGGCGTTGATGTGGCTGTGGTTGAGTTGCCCAGCGGGAGGGTTATCGATTTTCGTTCGCGTTCCTACACTGCGGCGATGCGCAAGCGATTGCTGGCAGTCTCGAATACCGATTGCCACACGCGCGACATCGCTCGGCTGCATTTTGAATTGGCCGACCTTTATGCGAAGGCCATCGTGAGCAAAGTGGACCTCATCGGCTGCCACGGCCAGACTATCTATCACGAAGGACGCCGAGCCACATTGCAGATCGGCGATGGCAGTGTGCTCGCCGCGCGCGTTGGAGTGCCAGTTGTGTGCGACTTCAGGCCCGCTGATATTGCCGCTGGCGGCGAGGGCGCACCACTGGTACCTTTTGTCGACTACCGCTATTTCCGCCACGCCAAGCGGACGCGAGTTGCGTTGAATATCGGCGGCATCGCCAACATCACGATCATTCCGGCAGGCGCAAAGTTGGATCAGGTCCTCGCCATGGACACTGGCCCGGGCAACATGGTGATGGACTCACTCGCCGCGCACGCAACCGGCGGCCGCCTGAGCTTCGACCGCAATGGTGCGCTTGCCGCGCGCGGGCACGTCAACCGCAAGCTGCTCGATGAGCTGCTACGCAACAAGTTCTATCGTAAGGACCCACCCAAGTCCGCAGGCCGGGAAGAGTATGGGGCGGAATTCATGCAGCGTCTACTCGACACGCGATTGCCCATCGAAGACCTGCTTGCTACTGCCACTGCTCTTACCACGGCCACCATTGCCGATGCCATCCGCCGCTTCGCCCCCACCCGCGTGCACGACATTATCGTGAGTGGTGGCGGAACGCGCAATCCAAAACTCATGGGGCAGTTGGCGGCTCTCCTGCCCGATTCGGGAATTGCGAAGTCGACCGACTACGGCCTTGACGCCGATGCCAAGGAAGCCATCGCCTTCGCGCTGCTTGCGCATGAAACGTGGCGCAGGCGGCCATCAAACGTGCCAAGTGCGACGGGCGCGCGCTACGCGGCCGTGCTCGGTAAGATATGCCTGCCCCCGAGGTGAGTCCGGAACCGATCGCGCTCGACCTCCTTCTATGAAGACGACCAACTCCGGGTGGTGAACAAGCCGCCCGGCTGTACGGCGCTCTCGTGTCGGGCGTGATTGCCTGCGACGAGCAACTCATCGACGCCCCGACCGGACGCGACCGCGCGGAGCGCCCGCAATGGGGTTTGCGCGAGAAGGGGCGCCCGGTTGCGCCGAGCGGCTGAGTTTCCAGCATCCGGTAACAGCAGAACGGCTGCGGTTTGAACGCGCACCGGACTTTCCATTGTTATAAAATTTGACCCACCATGAATGATGTTTCGCGCCGTACCGCGTTGACGGCAGTCGCGGCGTCCAGCTATCAACGCATTCTTGGCGCCAATGACCGTGTTGGCGTCGGCTTCATCGGTTACGGCCTGATCGGCGCGCAGCATGTCTACGATTTCAAGCGCCAGAAAGACGCCGATATGGTCGCCATGTGCGAGGTGTACCAACCGCGCCTCGACCAGGGAGTGGCAGAGCTGGGTGGCCGCGCTAAAGCCTATCGCGATTTCCGAAAGATGCTTGAGGACAAGGACGTGCAGGCCGTGGTGGTCTCCTCGCCTGACCACTGGCACGCATTGCTCACCATGATGTCCTGCGCCGCCGGCAAGGATGTTTACGTAGAGAAGCCGCTCACCGTTTTCGTCAAGGAAGGGCGCTGGATGACGCAGGTTGCTCGCAAACACAATCGCGTAGTGCAGACGGGCACCCAGCAGCGCTCAGGACTTCACTACCAAAAAGCGCGCGAACTGATCCGCAGTGGCCACATTGGAAAAGTGATGTCGGTGCGCATGACAGCCTATCGCAACATCATGCCTGGTTTCGGTGTGACGCCGGACTCGACCGCGCCCGCCGACTTCGACTACGACATGTGGCTGGGGCCCGCACCGAAGCGGCCCTTCAACGCCAAACGCGGAATCTATCATTTTCGTTGGTTCTGGGACTATTCGGGCGGCCAGATGACCAACCTCGGCGCCCATCACATCGACATCATGCACTGGTACATGGATGTGCTCGGGCCCACAGGCGTGTGCAGCGTGGGTGGCCGTCTTGCCCTGGAAGGCACCGGTGAAACTCCCGACACGCAGGACGCTATCTTTGAGTATCCCGGCTTTACCGCCATCTATTCCAGCCGCGAGGCGAGTCTCGGGCACCGCGAAGGCCCGGGCCTATGTTTCTACGGAACGAAGGGCAGCTTGGCCGTCAGCCGTGGTGGATTCGAGGTGGTGTCCGACCTCAGATTTCCTCCGGAGAACCTAATTCCCCGCTTCCGAGGCCAGGCC
>Ga0075421_100004245_pt1 | contig 17291 bp, 14 predicted proteins | sample SoiMetdeltSBSDD5_FD_75292 | JGI IMG/M metagenome (GOLD analysis project Ga0075421, IMG submission 75292) | Bulk soil microbial communities from a Populus tree surrounding site in Tennessee, USA - Soil MetaG P. deltoides SBSDD5 | ecosystem: Environmental > Terrestrial > Soil > Tree plantation...
GAAGCCGGGCGCACCCTGTGCGGACGCTGTCGCTCCGTGCAGCAGCACGACAGCCAGGAACGACGTGATGAGGCAGGCCTGGCGAGGGTCCGGAATGCCCTTGAGCATGAGCTGCTTCTCCCGGCCAGCTCCCCTTTCCATGAGTGGATCCGAACTGGTGCCTGAGGAGGCTGGCCCGTGGAAGAGCTTGCACCTGCCGGCGGAAACCGTCAAGGACGGGCCGTGGAGGCGCGTGGGATCGCGCCGGACCGGCCGCGCTACTCGTGCCGGAACCAGCGCGTGACCACCAGATCGGCTGCGCCGGCCGCCGGTTCGAAGAGCGTGGGGGTCACCGGGTGGGCCGTGCCGTCGCTCGTGATGACGGTCGCCGAGCGGCCCGGCCTGCGCCGGCCGAGACCACGCGAGATGTCCGCCGTCTGCTCGACGGTGGCCAGGGCGCCGCCATCGACTGCCACGATCGGGCGCTCGAGCGACACGAGCGGGCGCAGCGCGGCCTCGAGGTCCGGCCGCGGCGCCCGGCTGAACAGCACGTACAGCGTCTCGATGCCGCGGTTCTCGTCGAGCTCGAACCACAGCTCGCCCGACGGCACCTCGATGGTCTGGCCGGCGCGCACCGGATTCGCGAAGGACTCGTCCTCGCAGAACGGGTGGAGCGGCTTGATCCACGCCGTGGCGTCGATCCAGGCCGCGTACACGTAGCCGTCGGTCGAGGGCGTGATGCGGATCTTGAGATTGTCGCCGCCCTCGGGATCTCCCCGGCCGTCGCGCACCACGTCGCCGTCCTGCAACGCCACGGCGACCCAGCTTCCTCCCACCTTCGTCTCGCGCACCGTGGCCACCTCCAGGCCGTCCTGCGCGGAGAGCACCTGGGGCGTCGGCGTGGGGGCCCGCTCCGGCAGGTCGAGCCGCGGCCGCTCGTCGATGGGCTGCACGTGCGCAAACAGGACGTCGATGAAGAGCGCCGCGCTGTCCGCGTAGTCCCCGAAGTTCTTGCGCGCGTTGTCGACGAGCACGCGCCGGCCGACCTCGACCGCGACGGCGCCCGCGGCCTCCGCCAGGGTGCACGCCGCCGGCAGGACCACGGCTGCCAGGAGGACGCCGGGCAGGAGGCGGCGAAGTCGGCGAATGACGGCACACGGCGGCTCGGGCATGCGGCCTCTCCTCCTGGTCCCTGGCTGTCCTGGCGCGCGCAGAGACTAGGCACTGCCGGTCCGCGCCGCCACTCCCCGCGTCCGCCGCCTTGGTGGGAGCGGCGCATCCCGGTCATAATCCGGCCGCATGGTCCGCACCGGTGCCGCTCGCTTCCGCAGGCTGGCCGGGCTGCTGGCCGCCGCCGCGATCGCGGCACCCGCGTCGGCCCAGTCGGGCGCGCGGCGAGCCTTGCTGGTGGGCATCCAGGACTATCCTGCCGCCAGCGGTTGGCCGGTCCTCCGCGGTTGCCGTGCGGACGCCGAGTCGATGCAGGCGATCCTCGGCGAGCGCCTGGGCTATGCGTCCGGCGACGTGATCCTCCTGACGGACGCCGCGGCCACGCGGCAGGCCATCCTGGATGCCTTCACCGCGCTGATCGAGCGATGCGGCGCGGAGGACGTGCTGCTCTTCTACTTCGCCGGCCACGGCAGCCAGCTGCCGGACGACGACGGGGACGAGCCGGACCTCCTGGACGAGACGCTCGTGCCCGTGGATGCCTCCGTCGCGGCGTCGAGTCCGCGCGACATCCGCGACGACGAGCTGGCCGGACTCATCGCGCTGGCCAACCAGCGCACGAAGCACGTGCAGCTCGTGATCGATGCCTGCAACTCCGGCACGGTGGCGCGTGCCCCGGAGGAGCTCCCGGTGCGCGGCCTGAACGGCTCCAGCCGGGGGCTGGGCGAAGCCCGGCACGGTCGTGGTGCCGTGGAGTCCGGGTCGGGCTGGTACGGCCGGGCACTCGAGTACGTGGCCCTCTCCGCGTGCCGGTCCAGCGAGCAGGCCTGGGAGTGCGAGCTGTCGGGCGGAGAAGGCCGGCCGCCGGACCGGCGCGGCTTGTACACGTTGAGCCTGGTGCAGGAGCTGCGGCTCGCGCGCGGCTCGCTGTCCTGCGCCGAGCTCGCCGATCGCGTGCGACGCCGCGTCCAGGCGGTGCGCCCGGGCCAGACGCCCACGCTCGAGGGCACGAGCCCGCGCGCGCCAGCGCTGGGAATGGCGGCGGCGTGGAGCGAGCCGTGGGTGGGAACGCTGCTCTCGCCGAGCGAGCTGGACGCCGGACTCGTGAACGGTCTGTGCGAAGGCGCCGTGCTCGCCGTGCTGCCTCCGGGCCACCCACGCGACGACCTGCAGGCGCGGATCGGCCGCGTCTGCGTGTCGGCGGCGGGCGCCGCGACCTCGCGCCTGGCCTGGCTCGACGGCCCGCGCGACGGGTCTGGCGACCTGTTCGGCGCGCGCTGCTTCCTGCTCGAGCCGGGGAACGAGCCCCTCGAGGCCCGTCTCACGATCGCCTGCCCGGACGACTCGCCACTCGCCGCGCTGGTGGAGTCGTCGTCGCTCCTGCGACCCACCCGACCGGCGCAGGCCGAGCTGGTGGTCGCGCTCGAGGGCGAGCGGCTCGTCGTCCGACGTTCCGGCGCGCGCAGCGAGCTCCTGGCCTGCGCTGCCGGGGACGAGCAGGCGCTGTGCGCCGATCTCGAGCAACTGGCCCGGGGCCGCCGAGTGCGGCTGCTGGTCTGCCGCGAGTCGAGCCCCCTCTTGAGCGCCGAGGCCGTGCTGGAGCGTTCGGACGGGACCGGCAGGCCGCTGGGCGGACTCGAGCGCGACGATGCCGGCGCGCCCGTCGTGCGCCCGGGCGATCATCTCGGCGCGCGCCTGACCAACACGTCGTGCATGCGCGTGTACGCGACGCTGCTGATCATCTCGCCCGATGGAGGAATCGGTGTGCTGTCGACCAGCCAGCGCGGCGAGCCGATCGAGCCCGGATGCGAGGTCAGGAGCGACACGATCAGCGTCTTCGTCGCGCCGGGTGCCGAGGCATTCTACGAGCAGGCACCGGACTGCTATCGCTGGGTGGTCTCGACCCGGCCCTTCGATCTCTCGGGACTGGAGCAGGCGGCGGTCACCGTGCGGACCCGCTCCCGCGGCGTGAGCGCCGGCCAGCCCGCCGCACCGCCGTTCGATCTCTCCGATGACTGGCTCACGCTGACGACGGATGTGCGCGTGACGCAGCGATAGCGGCCGCCGGGAACGTCAGCCGAAGGAGAGCGACATGACCGGGCTCGCCAGCTGCATGGTCGCATGCATCGATCCCGACCCGGCCTCGAAGATGCGCACGCAGCCGTCGGCGCCGCCCGTCGCCATCCAGCGTCCGTCCGGGGAGCAGGCGACGCAGGTGATGCGCGCTCGATCGTCCAGCACCCCGAGGACCTCGCACGTCGCGACGTCCCACAGGATGGCGCCGTTCCTGTTGGCGGAGCTTCCCGTGAGGAGTTTTCTGCCATCCGCGGAGAATGCCACGGCCCACACCTCGCCCTCGTGCCGCAGCGGCTGGCCGATGGCCTCTTGTGCCGGCACCGAGTGGAGCCAGGCGCTCAGGTCCAGCCCGCCGGAGGCGACCAGCGTGCCATCGGGCGAGAACGCCACGGCCTCGATCGATCCCCTGGGACCGGGCAGCGGCCCGAGTTGCACCCCCTGGCGGGCATCCCAGAGCATCGCCCCGCTGCCCCCTGTCACCACGCGTGTGCCGTCGCCCGAGATCGCGACTGCGCGCAGTGGCGGAAGGCTGCCGAAGAGCGACCGCGGGAAGGTCCTGAGCACGGCGCCCGTGCTCGCATCCCAGGTGCGTGCCGTGCCGTCCGTGCTGGCGGTCAGAAGCTGCGAGCCGTCGCGCGAGATGGCCACCGCGCTCACGGTGTCACCATGCCGGCCGAGCGTGACGCCTTCGATGCCCGATGCAGCGCGCCAGACGCGAGGCGTCGTGCCGCCTCCCGTGAGCACGACGCCCGACGCGGCGCAGAAGGCAGCGGAGCGCAGCTCGGAGCCGTTGTCGAGGGAGGCCAGCCGCTCGCCGGCGGCGACGTCCCACAGCTCCATCCGGCCCTGCCTGGCCGCGACCAGCAGGCGCGAGCCGGCCGGCGCCGCGGGCGGAACGGTCGCGGGCTCCGGCCGCGCGTCGGGAGCCGCTGCGGGCGGCTGGAGGCGCTCGGCCAGCGGCAGCTCCAGCAGGTTGAGCGGGCCGTCGAAGTCGATCCCGGTCGGGGTCTCGTTGGCCTCGACGTTCTGCCGGATCCAGGCGATGACCGAGGAATTGGCGTGGCGCGCGACGGCGCCCAGCGTGATGAGGCCGTGTGCGTCGGGCTCGGCCGCTCCCGCGAGGGCCTCCAGGAGGGCGCCCGTGAACACGCCATTCCGCTTCGTCCGGTCGTCGTAGCTGTAGCCTCCGGCCGGCGAAGCGAAGAGAGTGACGCTGCCCTCGATGCCTCCGAGGGCCTCCGAGAAGGACGGCGAGAGCCGGGAGGCGTCGTCGAAGCCGCGGTCGAGCTTCACCTTCCTCCGGCACGTGTCGAGGAACAGGATCCTGCGCGGGGCGACGGCGGCGGCGGTCATGTCCCTGAGCCAGGTGACCTGCAGCGTCTCGCCCGGGTCGGCCGTCGGCGAATCCTGGGCCAGGAGGCAGTCGATGCCCGCGATGCTCACGCCGTGGGTCGCTAGGCTCAGCACGAGCAGGCCCTTCGGTCCGCCGGCGCTGCCGAGTCGCCGGACCTGGTTGCGCAGCACCATGTAGGTCGCCGGCGATTCGTGCGCGCCGGCGCCGATCAGCTGCTCGAGGCGCTTCGACGACTCCACCTTCTGGGGCTGCCCGCCGAGGCACAGGGTCACTCCGCACGGCGGGATGAGGTGCAGCTCCATCGAGAAGGCGAAGGCCAGGTCGACAGCATCGTCCACCGCGTACGGGATGTCGGACAGGATCTGCGATGGCTTGCCGTCGAGCTCGAACGTGCGCACCCCGACGAAAAGGCCGACGGAGTCGGCCGGATCGAACGGCAGGTCCTCCCGGGCCACCGCGCCGGACAGCGCGACGGCGCCCCGCGTCGCCTCCTGCGCGCGCCCGGGCGGGGCGAGCGCGACGACGGCTGGCAGCGCCAGCGCCGTGATCGCCGCGAGGGCGAAGCGACGATGCCTACGGGTGGAATGCAAGCTCGGGCTTGCCCCTCATCTGCCAGATGCCCCAGCTGCCGCCGCGGTTGGACAGGAAGTACACGTGCTGCCCGTCGGGGCTGATCACGGGATCGCTGTCGACGGATCCGTTCGACGTGAGCTGCGACATCTGCGTGGTCCCGACGTCGATCATCCAGATGTCCTGGTTGGGGCGGCCCGTGGCGTCGTAGCCCTTCATCGACGTGAAGACGATGTGATTCCCGTCCGGGCTCCACGAGGGCGTCGAGTAGGGGAGGAAGTCGCGCGTGTCGTAGTTGTATTCACGCGCGAGCCAGGCATCCATGAGGGCGCGCGGCTCGGCGTCCGCCAGATTGGTGCCGTACGTCTCGGTGATGCGGTCGGCCATGTTCTTGCCGAAGCGCCGCTCGAGCTCGTCCGGCAGCTTGTCGCCCGCCTTCGCGACGATCTCCTCGATCAGGCTGGCGCGGTAGCGCTGCTCGATCTCCGTGGCGTCCGTGCACAGCACGCTCGGCGGCGATCCGTCGCAGTTGATGATGCTCAGGTTCTTCTCGGCGTCGATGTAGGCGATGCGCCGGCCGTCGGGCGACACCTGCGGGTCCGTCCCCACCGCCATCTCCGACGGATAGGGATGGTTCGGGCCCTGGATCCAGATGTGGATCTGCCCCTCGGCGAGGCTGCCGGGCCCTTCGGCCTTGAGGGCGAAGACCGTCGTCCCGTCGCGGGCCGTGGAGGGCCGCATGGCGGTGCGGTCGCGGCCGGCGTCGTAGAAGACCTGGATGCCGCCTTCCTGGCCGGTCGCCCGCAGCTGCAGGATGTCGGCGCCCTGCTTGTGCATGCGGTTGGAGGTGAAGCGGATGAAGTTGCCGTCGGGCGTGAAGCTCGGGTAGACGTCACGGAAGGCGTCGCGCGTCACATGGGACACGGCGCCGGAGCCGGTCTGGCCCTGCGAATCGGCGAGGTCGATCATCTCGAGGTTGACCGCATCCACGCGGATGAGCTGGCGATCGCCGCCGGCGGCATCCGCCGTGGCCACGCGCTCGGAGGACGGCGTCGAGGCCTGCGCCAGCTTGAGCGTGGCCTTCGCATACACCAGGCGCTTGCCGTCGGGCGAGAGCGACATCCCCTTGATCGCGCTGTCCGCGGGCAGCTCCCTCACCCTGCCCAGCGAGCTGCCGTTGTCCTCGATCGTCCGCAGGTAGGCGCGCACGCGCTCCTGCACGGCCACGAGATTCCCGCTCGTGGTGTCGTAGATGATGTTGTAGCGGGCCTGCTCCTGGAACTCGAGCTTGACGGAGATGGTCACCAGGCGCGCGCCGTCCGTGACGGGCCTCGACTCCAGCTCGAGCGTCGAGACGCTCAGGTTGGCCGGCTCCACGCCTCCGCCCTCCACCGCGAAGGTGACCCGGTCGGCCTGCGGCGACAGCTCCAGCACCACGGGAAGCTTGGAGAGCAGCTTCTGGCCGACCAGCGTGTTGTCGACGCCGTACTCGCTGACATTGACCTTGGCGGACTCGAAGGCGGGATCCGTGGCCACCTTCACGCGGAGCGCATTCGATGTGCAGGCACCCAGCCCGAGGGCGCCGGCGCAGAACACGACGGCCAATGAGCAACGACGGAGCGATCCCATGACACTTCTCCTCCAGTCTTCCTGTGACCGGCGCGCCCCGCTCCCTGAGGTACGGAGCGCCGGGCCGGTCTCCCGAAGCCGCGGGATTCTACCGCGGCGCGCGCAGGGCGCCAGAGCAGGGCGGCGCGGGGCATGCGCACGGCGCCCGTGGCAGGGAAGGTCGGGTTCCCCCATGGCACCCGCACGCCTTCCGGAGATAATCCCCGCGATGGACTTCCAGCAGTTCTATCTCGGCTGCCTCGCCCAGGCGAGCTACCTCGTCGGCGACGCCGGCGAGTGCGCCATCGTCGACCCCCGCCGCGACGTGGACGTGTACATCGAGGCGGCCCGCCGGCGCGGCCTCGCCATCCGCCACGTCATCGAGACGCACCTGCACGCCGACTTCGTGTCCGGGCACGTGGAGCTGGCGCGGCGCACGGGCGCGACCGTGTGGATCGGCCACCGCGCCGGTGCCACCTTCGCGCACCGCGACGCGCGCGATGGCGACGAGATCGTGCTCGGCTCGCTGGCGCTGCGCTTCCTCGAGACGCCCGGCCACACGCCCGAGTCGCTGTGCGTGCTGCTGCTCGACCGCACGTCCGGCCGGCCGCTCAAGGTGCTGACCGGCGACACGCTGTTCATCGGCGACGTCGGCCGGCCCGACCTGGTGGGCGCCAGGGGGCACACCGCGGCGCAGATGGCCGGGATGATGCACGACAGCCTGCACGGCAAGCTGCTCGTGCTTCCGGACGAGGTGGAGGTGTGGCCGGCGCACGGCGCCGGCTCCGCCTGCGGCAAGAACATCTCGAGCGCCACGTCGTCCACGATCGGCGAGCAGCGCCGCCTGAACCTCATGCTGCAGCCCATGAGCCGCGAGCGTTTCGTCGAGCTGGCCACCAGCGAGCTCCTGCCGCCGCCGCGCTACTTCGGGCACGACGCCGAGATCAACCGCGCCGGCGCGCCGGCGCTCTCGGACCTGCCGTCGCCCGCGGCGCTCACGCCGCAGGAGGCGCTGGCGCGCGCGCGCGACGGCGCGGTGCTGCTGGACGTGCGCGACGCGGCCGGCTTCGGCGCGGGCCACCTGCCCGGCGCGCTGAACATCGGGCTGACCGGCAGCTTCGCGCCGTGGGCCGGCGCGCTGCTGCCGCTGGATCGCCCGGTGATCCTGCTGGCCGACGACGCCACGCAGACGGCCGAGGCCGTCATGCGGCTCGCGCGCGTGGGCCTGCACGACGTGCGCGGCGTGGTGACGGGGGGCGCCGACGCGTGGCGCCGGGCGGGAGCGGCGCTGCCCTCGCTGAAGCAGGACCGGCCCGCCGACCTGTCCCGGCGGCTCGCGGCGCAGGGCGGCCGGGGGTCGCCGCGCGGCGGTCCTGTGGGCGCCGTGCTCGTGCTCGACGTCCGGCGGCCGGGCGAGCACGCGGACGGCCACGTGCCGGGCGCGGTCAACGTGCCGCTGCCCGAGCTCGAGCGGCGTCTCGCCGAGCTGGATCCGCGCCGCCCGACGGCCGTGATCTGCAAGACGGGCTACCGCAGCAGCGCCGGAGCGAGCCTGCTGCAGCGTGAAGGATTCGTGGATGTCGTGAACGTGGCGGGCGGCACCGAGGCCTGGATCGCCGAAGGCCATCCCGTGGACCAGCCCGCGCCGAGACGCGGCTGAGCGCGCCGGCATCGAAGCGGACGTGCCGGCCGCGTAGGATCTGGGCGCGGCGGGATCGGCCCGCGGCAGGAGCCCTGCATGTTCCCCGACGCCCGGCGCAGCGCTGCGCTCGAGACCGTCTGGCACGAGACCGACCGTTACCGCGTGCGGCTCGCGCGCGACGCGACCGAGGTGCGGCGCGCGCAGGTGCTGCGCTTCGCCGTCTTCAACGAGGAGCTGCGCGAGGGCCTGGCCGAGAGCTGGAGCCGCGGCTGGGACGAGGATCCGTTCGACGCGCCCTGCGACCACCTCATCGTCGAGTTGCCCGGGGAGCAGGCGATCGTGGGCACCTACCGCCTGCAGCCCACGCGCTGCGCGGTGGACCCGCCCGGGCTGTACACGGCGGGGGAGTTCGACCTGGCGGGCCTGTCCGCGCTGCTGCCGCACGCCGTGGAGACCGGGCGGGCGTGCATCCACCGCGACCACCGCAACACGCGCGTGCTGCAGCTGCTCTGGCAGGGCCTCGGCAGCTACATGCTGGTGCACGACGCGCGCTACCTCTTCGGCTGCTGCTCGCTCACGAGCCAGGACCCCGAGGCGGGCAAGGCCTGCTGGCGCTGGCTGAAAGGGAACGGGCACCTGCACGACACGCTGGCCGTGCGCCCGTGGCCGGATTGCCGGTGCTACCCGGCGGGCGCGGCGGCCGGGCCCGGGCCGGTGGCGCGCGGCGTGCCGCCACTCTTCGCGGCCTACCTGCGCATCGGCACCCGGATCGCCGGAGAGCCTGCGCTGGACCGCCAGTTCAAGACCATCGACTTCCTGGCGGTGCTCGACCTGCACGACCTGTCTCCCATGAACAGGAAGCGCTTCCTCCGGGCGCCGGAGGCCTGAGTGGGGGCTGCCCGCGCCACGCTGCGCGCGCTGCTGCTGGTCGTGATGAGCGTGCTCGCCGCGGTCGCGGCGCTGCCCGTGTCGTTGCTGGCCATCTACGGTCCGTTCGGCGACCGGGTCGCGCTGCGCAGCGTGGTCCGGTTGCAGCGCCTGTGGTGCCGCAGCGCGCTGGCGATCGTCGGCGTGCGCGTCCTGACGCACGGCGCGCCGCCACGCGAGCCGTGCATCCTCGTGGCCAACCACCTCTCGTACCTGGACGTGGCGCTGCTGGGCGCGGCGCTCCCGTGCCGCTTCGTGGCCAAGTCCGAGGTGGCGGGCTGGCCCGGCATCGGCTGGCTGGCGCGGCTGGCGCGCGTGCTCTTCGTGAGGCGCGACGAACGGCGCGACCTGTTGCGCGTGGGCGACGAGCTGCGCCGCACGCTCGCCGCGGGGGTGGCCGTGGCCTTTTTCCCCGAGGGCACTTCCACGCGGGGGGTCGACGTGCGACCCTTCCACGCGGGCCTGCTGCAGCCGGCGGTGGACGCCGGCCTGCCCTGCCTGCCGGTGGTCCTCCGCTACGAGACGCCCGCGGGGACTCCGGCACCGTCGGATTGTGTCTGCTGGTGGGGGGACATGACCCTCCCGCCCCACCTCTGGAGGCTCATGACGCTGTCGCAAGTGCAGGCCGAGGTGAGCTTCGGCGACCGGCCTGTGCGCGCCGCCGACCGCAAGGCGCTCGCGTCCGAGCTGCATGCCCGGGTGGCCGCGCTCTTCGTGCCCGTGCGCCAGGAGACCGCCCCGGCACGGACCGCGTCCAGCCCTGCGGAGTGTAGCGTCCCGCGATGAAACCCGACCCCATCGGCCCCAACGTCGAGCTGCTCGAGCAGCTGCTGGCCTTCCTTGCGCGGCTCACTGACGGCCAGTATCGGCACGTGGAGGCGCGGCTGAGCTCGGCCTCCATCGGCGCGCACGTGCGGCACATCCTGGACCACTACCGCCTGTTCCTGGCCGGCCTGCCCTCGGGCGCGGTGGACTACGACGCCCGCGAGCGGGAGACGCCCGTGGAGCGGCAGCGCGGCGTGGCCAGCGCCGAGGGTCGCCGCATCGTGGCCGGGCTCGCGGCGCTCACGCCTGCCGCGGTGGCGCGCCCGCTGCACGTGCGCCAGCAGGGCAGCTACGAGGTCGGGCGCTTCGACGGCTGCGAGAGCCGCGCCGACCGCGAGCTCCTGTTCCTTCAGAGCCACACGGTGCACCACCTGGCGCTGGTCGCGGTGCTCGCGCGCGCGCAGGACGTGCAGCCGCCCGAGCGCTTCGGCGTCGCGCCGTCCACCGTGTCGTGGCTGGAAGGCCGTGAGTCCGGGGCCGCCCCGGCCGGCAGCGGAGCGCGCGCCGCGCGCTGACGCGCCGTGTGCACCGTCACCTTCCTGCCGGGACTGCCGCGCGGCGGCTACCTGTTGGCCACCAACCGCGACGAGAGCCCGCGCCGGCTGCCGGCGCTCGCGCCGTACGCCACCGAGCTCGGCAGGCGCCTCGTGCTCGCGCCGCGCGATGCCGATGCCGGCGGCACGTGGATCGGCGTGGACGAGCACGGCTTCGCCCTCTGCGTGCTGAACGGCGACCGGCCGGCGGCCGCGCCGGCGCCGGCGGACACGGTCTCGCGCGGTCGGCTGGTGATGGAGCTGCTCGCGCGGCGCTCGCCGCAGGAGGTGGGCGCGGACCTGGAGATGCGCGCCCGCGCCGGGGGACTGCGCTTCAAGCCGTTCAAGCTGGTGGCGGTCCAGCCCGGCGAAGGCGCCGCACCGGCGCGGCTGGTGCGCGCCGACTGGGACGGCAAGGCACTGGCATGGTCCGGCCTGGACGGGCCGGGCTGCGTGGTGAGCAGCACGTTCGAGCCGGAGGGCGTGGCGGCCGCGCGCAGCCTGGCCTTCGCGCGCTTCCTGCAATCCGTGCGGCCGGACCTGCGCGCCGATGCGACGGAGGAGCAGCTCGACGCGCTGGCCGCCGAGCAGCACGACTTCCATGCCAGTCACGCGGCGGGCGCGCCGCAGGGCGACGCCTGGTCGGTCTGCATGCACCGGGCCGAGGCCCGCACGGTGAGCAGCACGCTGGTGCTGGTGGGGCCGGACCGGATCCGCATGGACTACGTTGCCGGCTGGCCGTGCGAAGACGGCGAGATCCTCGTGTCGGAGATGGCGAGAGCCACGTGATGGCAACCCATCGGACAGTCGGCCTCCTCAGCCTCGCCTGGTCGGGCGACTGAGCGCCGCCCTCAGCCCTCCAGCCACTCCTCCACTTCCCGCCAGCTCCGCCGCCGCAGCAGCCGGCCGCCGCTCGGCAGCCAGCGCAGGCCGCCGACGCTCACGGTGAGCCGGCCCACCTTCTTGTCCTTCTTCTTCCACTTGCGCCATACGTCGAAGGTGATGCCCGTGCGGCCGAGCTGGAGCGGCTCGTGCACGGCCGCCTGCAGCCACTTGGTGGGGCGCCCGGGGCGGCGTCCGCGGAGCGGGACGCGCCTCTTCGTCGGGCGTGCGCTTCGTCTTCCCCTCATCGGGATCCTCCTTTCGGGCAAAGTCAGAGCAGCGGCGACATGAGCCGGGCCACGCCGTCGCGCAGCCGCGCCCAATAGCTCTGCCCGCGCAGCAGGTCCCCGGTGATCTCCACGGACTGCTCCATGTCGGCCGCGAAGCGTCCCTCCAGCTCGTGCGCGAAGGCGCGGCCCATGACCAGGGCCGAGAGCTCGAAGTTGAGGCGGAAGCTGCGGATGTCCATGTTGGCCGAGCCCACCAGGCCCCAGCGGCCGTCGATCACCACCGTCTTGCTGTGCAGCATGGACGGCTGGTATTCGAAGACGCGCACGCCGCCGCGAACCAGCGAGGGGTAATAGGTGCGCGCCGCGGCGCGGACGATGCCGATGTCCGAGTGGGCCGGCACGAGCACGCGCACATCCACGCCGCGCAGCGCCGAGGAGACCAGCGCGGTGAGCAGCGCCTGGTCCGGGATGAAGTAGGCCGACTCGAGCCAGATGCGCTGGCGCGCCGACGAGATGCCGGCGAAGTAGACCATGCCGTTGGCGTTGTGCTCCTGGTCGGGGCCGCTGGGGATGATGGCCGCGACGGCGCTGCCGTCCTCGTCGTGCAGGTCGATCTCGCCGTGGCCGTCCAGCGGCGCCGGCACCGGCGGCAGCGTCAGCTCCTCGTCGGTCGCGAAGGCCCAGTCCTCGGCGAAGGTCTGCGACAGGTCGCCCACGGCCGGGCCCAGCAGTCGCAGGTGCGCGTCCTGGAAGTGGTCCGGGTCCGGGCGGCGCATCTCGCGCACGCGCCGCCGGAGCTGGCCGCTGTACTCGTTGCCGATGTTCATGCCGCCCGTGAAGCCGATCTCACCATCCACGACGATGAGCTTCCGGTGGTTGCGCAGGTTCACGGCCCAGCGCTTGCGCAGCGGGTTCATGGGCAGGAAGGCCGTGGCGCGGCCGCCCGCGGCGCGCAGCGCCTCGAGCCGCTTGCCGTCGATGGTGAAGGAGCCGACCGCGTCGTAGAGCAGCCGCACGTCGATGCCGGCGCGCGCCTTCTCGATCAGCAGGTCCAGGAAGCGCTGGCCGGTCTCGTCCTTCTTGATGATGTAGGACTCGGCCCAGATGGTGCGGCGCGCTCCGCGCAGGGCCTCGCCGACGCGCTCGAAGGCGCGCTTGTTCTCGGCCAGCAGCTCCACGGCGTTGCCGCCGGTGGGCTCGAGGTCGGTGATGTTCGCCGCCAGGCGCAGCAGCGTGAGCTCGCCGGGCGACAGCGAGTCCTCGCTGCCCGCCGCCGTGAGCGACGCCGCCCGGGCGCGCACCGCGGTCGAGGCCATGCGCGCCGCCAGCGTCGCCGCGCGCTTCCTGCGCGTGGTGCGGGTCATGCTCGGGCCGGCCAGCATGAGGTAAGTGATGCCGCCCGCGAGCGGCACCGCCAGGATGGCGAAGATCCACGCCAGCGTGGCTTCCGGGCCGAGGCGGCGCGTGATGGCCGAGGCGATGGCGTAGGCGTCGAGCAGCCCGATCAGGACGGCGACGATGGTCGTCAGCTCGACGTGCACGCGATCAACCTACCCTGCGGCGGGGCGCGACGCTCCTTCAGGCCGCACGCCGCCTCCGCGAAGCCCCGATGAGCCCGAGGTCCAGCAGGGCCGCCACCACCACGGCCGCGAGGCCGAGGCCCTGCACCGCGCCATAGGTGTTCCTGGCCCAGGCCCACGCCAGCGTGGTGAGCGGCGCGAAGATGAATCCGAGGAGCGGCAGGAGGAGCGCACCGCCGTACGCACGGGCGAGGTAGTCGCTGAACAGCCAGGTGACCAGCATCGCGAGCCGCGGGAGGCCCAGAAGCAGCAGCAGGATGACGCAGGGCATGGGCGCACCCTAGCCCCCCGGTCAGTGGATGGCCAGCACGACCTCCAGCGACTGCCCCGCTTCCAGCGCCACGGCCGCCTCCGCCAGAGCGCTCGCCGTGTCGTAGACGGACGTCCAATCCGCGCCCGCCGTGAGCAGGTAGTGGCCGGCCTCGAGCGCGGTGAGCTCGAAGCGACCGTCGCCGCCGCGCACCGTGGTGCCGCCTCGGGCGTCGCGCTCGTCCGCCGCGGCGTAGAGCTGCACGGTCGTGCCGTCGGGCGCCGGCAGGCCCGCGGGCGTGACCACCCGGCCCGAGATCCGCGCCGCCGGCCGCACCTCGAGCGTCATCGACACCGGCCGCTCGCCCACGTCCGCCTGCACCGGCGCGCCGCCGAGCCAGGCGCCGCCCGCGGCCTCCACCCAGTAGGTGCCCGGTGGCAAGTGCGCGAAGACGGCGTGACCGTCCGGGCCGGTGCGGAGGCGCGAGGCGATGTTGCGCCGGTCGGCTTCCTCGTCCACCACGCCCCCGGGCGACAGGTACACGAGCTCCAGCTGCGCCTCCGCCGCGGGCGAGCCGTTGGCGGACTGCGCGAGAACGTCGAGGCGGCCGGCCGGCAGCAGCAGGTCGAGCGTGCGCTGCTCGTCCGCCGCGAGGTCGACCTGCGCCTCGAGCCAGCCGCCCTCGGGCGACGAGGCGCGCAGGTGCCAGGCGCCTGCGTCGAGGGAGAGCTCGTAGCGGCCGCGCTCGTCGCTCGTGGCGGACGCCGAGCGGTGGTCGTTCCAGACCGAGATGCGCACGTCGGGCTGCGGCAGGCCCGCGGCCAGCACGGTGCCGTGCAGCAGGCCGGGCGGCGAGTGCTGCAGCTCCACGTGCGCCGCGACGCCGGGCTCGACGAGCACCTGCTCGGTGGCGCACGGATCGGCGCTCACCTCCCACGTGCCCGGCTGCAGGTCGCGCAGCACGAAGCGACCGGCGGTGTCCGCACGGGCGTTGCGCATGGTGCGCGGCAGCGTGCCCGTCAGCAGCCGCGCGCTCGCGCTGCGGCCCGCGGCCGGCCGGCCGTCGGCGCCCAGCAGCCGGCCCTCCAGCAGGCCTGCCCGCTGCAGCAGCAGCTCCAGCTCGGACGCCGGGCGGCCGGGCTCGAGCAGCACGTCGGCCGATTCGCCCGTCACGCAGCCGCGCGCCTCGCCGCGCACGAGGTAGGCGCCTGCCGCCAGGCCCGCGAACGTGAAGCGCCCCTGGTCGTCGCTGCGCGTGCGGTCGCCGGTGGGCTGCGAGCCGTCGCCCTGGCGGCGGAGCAGCGTGAGACCGGCGTCGTGCAGCGGCCTGCCGTCGCCGTCGCGCACCACGCCGGAGAGATCGGCGCCGCGGTCCAGCTCGAACACCCAGGTGTCGTGGCCCGCCGGCGGCACGCCAGGTACCGTGGCCGTCGCGCGCGCGTAGCCCGGTGCGGAGAGCTTGAGCGAGGTGCCGAGAGGCCCGGCGCCCGTCACGCGCCACTCGCCCGGAGCGGCCAACGGCTCCGCCACGAGCAGCGGCTGCTCGCTCGGGCCGCTCCACCAGTTGATCCTCCGCCGCGCCTCGAGCGTGCCCGACACGGGTGCGCGCGTGGTGCGGTCCACGGCGCGCACGAGCAGCTCGGCGCGCGGAGGCACGGCCAGCACGACGTCGCGGCGGAAGGGCGCGACGTCGTGAACGAGCGCCGCCTCGAAGCCGTCGGCCGTCGCGACCAGCGAGAGGTTGCCGCCCGAGAGGCCGCCCAGCCGGAAGCGGCCCTCCGCGTCGGTGCGCACCACCAGCGCCTCGTCGCGGTCGCGCAGCTGCGACAGGGCCAGCTCCAGCTCCTGCGACTGGCCGCGCATGTCGAGGCCCACGGACACGGCCGCCACGCGCGCGTCGGCCAGCGGCTGGCCGCGGGGGTCCACCACCAGTCCCGCCACCTCGCCGCCGGAAGGCATGACGAGGTCGCCGCGCTGCGCCACGAGGCCGGCCTGCACCTCGAAGGCCTCCAGGTTCAGCGGCGCGCGGCCCGCGCCGCTCAGCCGCAGCTCGATCGCCGGGCCGGGCAGGCTGTCGATGCGGAAGCGCCCGTCCTCGCCGGTGGTCGTGGTGTGCAGCCAGGTCTCCACGTCCATGGGCGGGCGGCCGGCGGCGACGCCGTTGCTCACGCTGGCCACCACGCGCGCCTCGCGCAGCGGCCAGCCGCGCTCGTCCACCACGCGGCCGGCGACGCTCGCGCCGGCCAGGAGCTGCAGCTCGCCGGCGTCGTAGCGGCCGCCGGGCAGATCGAAGCACGCGTGCCCGAAGTCCGCGAAGCCCTCCGCGCGCACCACGAGCACGGACTGGCTCGGGTTGCCGGCGTCGTTGGGCTCGCCGGGCTTGCGCAGCACCACTTGCGCGACGAGCTCGAAGCTGCCGTCCTCGGCGCTCACCGTCCCGGTCAGGTCCTCCGGCCGCGAGGCGAACACGCGCGAGCCGCGCTGCAGCGGCCGGCCGCGGGCGCGCAGCGTGCGTCCGTCGGGCACCAACAGCACGCGCGCGCCGGGGAGCGGCGTGCCGCGGTCGTCGAGCACGCGACCGGTGAAAGTGACCGGTTCGCCCGGCGGCGCGGGCATCAGGGCGGCGGCCGTGGAGGCGACGGGCGAGAGCGATCCGACGTCGGTCCCGGCGGGAATCAGCGCAGCGGCGGCGCGAAGCTCCCCGGCCTCCGGCAGCGCGCGGGTGAAGTTCTCGGGTGCGCGCGCCGGCGGCCGCTGCGGGTCCGCGGAAGCCGCCTGGTCACTGCTCAGCAGCGCGACGAGGCCGAGCGCAATGGCTCCGACCGTGGTGGCCGCACCCCCGAGGATTCGAGCCCGTGGCCGCATCGCGTGCATCGTCTCCTGCCGTCCCGTCCGTGGCACGGGGATTGTACGGAGCGAGTCGGGGAGGTGACGGAGCAAGGGGCGGGGTCGTCGGCGCCACGCTTCGATCTGCGCCTGTGACCGCTCGCTACGGCAGCTTCGGCAGGATCAGCAGCACCTCGGACGTCTGGCCCTCCTGCGCCTGCACCGTGGCCTGGGCGAGGACGTCGTGGGGCTGCAGCGAGTCGAAGCCGTAGCTTAGCGGCACGACGACCACCCAGGTCCCGGCCTGCTCGAGCATCTCGCAATGGAACTCCCCGGAGGCATCCGTGGTGGCCCAGGCGTCGCTGATCGCAGGCGGATCGGGCGGCTGCAGGCGCACGAAGCGGACGTTCGCGCGTGCGGCGGGCCGGCCATCGGCGTGCTGCACGCGGCCGCGGATGACGGGTGCGCGACGCACGTCGAGCGTCATCGTCACGTCGCCCGCCTCCACCTGCGCGCGCGCCGGCGTGGCGCGCACCCAGCCGCTGCCGCCCGCGTGCACCTCCCAGGCCCCGGGCTCGAGGTGCTCGAGGCGCGCGCCCGTCTACGCCGGTCGTCACGGCCGCGCGCTGAAGCGGATCATCCCAGGCATCGAGGTGCACGCGCTCGCCGTCGGCGTCGACCAGAACGGCGGCAACGGGCACGCCAGCGGCGGCCTCGCCCGTCGCAGCATCCCGGACGAGCACGTCGAGGCTCCCCGCGGGCAGCTCGATGACCAGCCGCCGCGTCTCGCCGGCGAACAGGTCGGCCTCACGCCAGATCACGCCGCCGCCGGGCGAGTCGAT
>Ga0075421_100004246_pt1 | contig 17289 bp, 17 predicted proteins | sample SoiMetdeltSBSDD5_FD_75292 | JGI IMG/M metagenome (GOLD analysis project Ga0075421, IMG submission 75292) | Bulk soil microbial communities from a Populus tree surrounding site in Tennessee, USA - Soil MetaG P. deltoides SBSDD5 | ecosystem: Environmental > Terrestrial > Soil > Tree plantation...
TATTCGTGGATCTTCATTGGAGCGGGGTCCGCGAGGTCGCCTTCGACCGCGGGTGGCTTGTTCTAGGCGTGCGTGGCTCCGTCACGCCGGCTGTTTCTTCTGGGACCGGAAGCGGCGCAACAGCCACAGGATCGGATCGAAGAACTCGTCGGCCATCCGCTCCTTCAGCGGGATGATGCCGTTGTCGGTAATGCGGATGTTCTCCGGGCACACCTCGGTGCAGCATTTCGTAATGTTGCAGAGGCCCACGCCGGCGACGTCCTTGACGAACGCCGATCGGTCCACCGTGTCGAGCGGGTGCATCTCCAGCCCGGCGAGCTTGATGAAGAAGCGCGGCCCCGCGAACGCGCGCTTGTTCTCCTCGTGATCGCGGATGACGTGACAGACGTCCTGGCACAGGAAGCACTCGATGCACTTGTGAAACTCCTGAATGCGATCGATGTCCTCCTGCATCATGCGGTACGTGCCGTCGGGCTCCGGCGGCTTGATCCGCAGCGGGGGCACCTGCCGCGCCTTCTGGTAGTTGTATGACACGTCGGTGACGAGATCGCGGATCGACGGGAAGCCGCGGATCGGCGCCACCGTAATGGGCTCGGCCTCGTTGAACAGGTCCATGCGGGTCATGCACATCAGCCGCGGCTTGCCGTTGATCTCGGCGCTGCACGAGCCGCACTTGCCGGCCTTGCAGTTCCAGCGCACCGCAAGGTCGGGGGCTTCCGTCGCCTGGATGCGATGGATCACGTCCAGCACGACCATGCCGGGATCGACAGCGACGCGATATGGCTTGAAGTCGCCGGCCCGGCGGTCGCCGCGGAACACCTGCATCGTGAAGGTCGGCATCACTTGCGCTCCTGGAACAGCGCCTTGAGGTCGGAGGGCATCTCGGGCAACGGCTCGCGGCTCACCTGCACGCGGCCGTCCTTGAGCCGCAGGACGACGTTCACTTTGCCCCAGGTATCGTCGGTGTACGGATGATCCTCGCGCGTGTGGCCACCGCGGCTCTCCGTTCGCTCGAGCGCCGCCAGCGCCGAGCACTCGGCGACGGTCAGCAACGAGTCGAGATCGAGGGCGGTGTGCCAGCCGGGGTTGTACTGCCGGTGGCCCTCGACGCGCGCGTTTCGCGCGCGCGCCTTCAGGAGGCCGATGCGCTTGATCGCCTCCTTGATGTCCGCCTCGTTGCGGATGATGCCGACCAGCTGTTGCATGGTTTCTTGAAGGTCCGACTGGATCGAATACGGATTCTCGCCGCTCGCCGACCGCTCGAACGGTGAGAGCATCCGTCGCGTCGCCTCCTCGACCTGAGCGGAGTCGACGGTGAGCGTTCCGCCGAAGTCTTTGGCATAGAGCGCGGCGTAGAGTCCGGAGCGCCGACCGAAGACGAGCAGATCGGAGAGCGAGTTGCCGCCCAGGCGGTTGCTGCCGTGCATGCCGCCCGCGACCTCACCCGCGGCAAACAGGCCTTTCACCGTGGACTGCGTGGTGTCGGCGTCGACGCGGACGCCGCCCATCACGTAGTGGCACGTGGGCCCGACTTCCATCGGCTCCTTGGTGATGTCGACGCCGGCCAATTCCTTGAACTGGTGGTACATCGACGGCAGCCGGCGACGGATGTAATCCGCCGAGCGGCGCGTGCAGATGTCCAGGAACACGCCGCCGTGCGGGCTGCCGCGCCCGGCCTTGACCTCGGCGTTGATCGCGCGGGCGACCTCATCGCGCGGCAAGAGATCCGGCGTCCGGCGATTGTTCTTCTTGTCCTCGTACCAGCGATCGGCCTCCGCCTCGTTGTCGGCGGTCTCCCCTTTGAAAAACTCGGGGATGTAATCGAACATGAAGCGCTTGCCTTCGCTGTTCTTCAGCGTTCCGCCGTCGCCGCGCACGCCTTCGGTGACCAGAATGCCGCGCACCGACGGCGGCCACACCATGCCCGTCGGGTGGAACTGCACGAACTCCATGTCGATGAGATCCGCCCCCGCCCACATCGCGAGCGCGTGTCCGTCTCCCGTGTACTCCCACGAATTCGACGTGATCTTCCACGCCTTGCCGATGCCGCCCGTGGCCAGCACGACCGCCTTGGCCTTGAACACCACCGTGCGCCCGCTCTCACGCCAGTAGCCGACCGCGCCGCAGACACGGTCGCCATCCTTGAGCAGGCGCGCGATCGTGCATTCCATGTAGACGTCGATGCCCTGGTGGATCCCGTGGTACTGCAGCGTGCGGATCATCTCGAGGCCGGTGCGATCGCCGACGTGGGCCAGGCGCGCGTAGCGGTGGCCACCGAAGTCGCGCTGGAGGATGCGGCCGTCCTTGGTGCGATCGAACAGCGCGCCCCAGCGCTCCAGCTCCAGGACGCGCTCCGGCGCCTCCTGCGCGTGCAGCTGTGCCATCCGCCAGTTGTTGAGCATCTTCCCGCCGCGCATCGTGTCGCGGAAGTGGACCTGCCAGTTGTCTTCCGGCCACACGTTGCCGAGCGCGGCCGCGATGCCTCCCTCGGCCATCACGGTGTGCGCCTTGCCGAGCAGCGACTTGCACACGAGCCCCACGGACACGCCTTGCGCGGCCGCCTCGATGGCCGCGCGCAGCCCCGCCCCGCCGGCGCCGATGACGATGACGTCGTGTTCGTGCGTCTCGTAGTCGTGATTCGCCATTAGAGAATCCTCAAGTCGCGGATGACGCCCATGGAGACCAGCCGGATGTACAGATCCGTCAACCCGACGCTGAACAGCGAGAGCCAGGCGAACATCGGATGCCGCTCGTTGAGCCGCGTGATCGCCTCCCAGAGGCGATAGCGCGTCGGCGCCTTGGAGAACACGTCGACGTGGCCGCCGCAAACGTGCCGGCACGAGTGGCACGAGAACGTGTAGCCCGCGAGCAGGATCACATTGATCCACATGACCAGCGTGCCGACGCCGATACCAAACTCGGTGCCGGCCCCGGGCTTCGGGAACCGAAACGCGAGGAGCGCGTCCCACGTGAGCAGCACGACGAAGATGACCGCGATGTACCAGAGGTACCGGTGGTAGTTCTGCAGCACCAGCGGAAAACGCGTCTCGCCCGTGTAGCGTCGCTTCTGCGCGTCGGGCAGCGCGCACGCGGGCGGCGACAGCCAGAACGACCGGTAATACGCCTTGCGGTAGTAGTAACACGTCAGACGAAAGAGGCCGGGCCCCCACAGAATCAGGAACGCCGGCGACAGCACGCCGATGATCGGCAGCGAGATGTCCGGCAGGCCGTAGCCGAAGGTCACGTGCAGGCACTTGGCGGACAGGCACGGCGAGTAGAACGGCGACAGGTACGGCGGCGCCCAGTAGTGGGCGTTCTGGAACGCCGCCCACGTCGAATAGATGATGAAGCTCCCGAGCACGATCGCCGTCGTGACCGGCAACGCCCACCAGGCGTCGCGCCGCTGGTGCGGCGCCGCGATCGGCGGCCGTGCGGCCGTCACCTGTGCGCTCATCCGTCCTCCCTCGCGTAAACCTTCTGGCCGTCCTGATAGAGGTCGCCGCCGTGGCAGTCGTACAGCACGATGGCGGGAAAACCCTCGACCTCGAGCCGGCGGATCGCTTCGGTGCCGAGATCCTCGTACGCCACGACCTCGGCCTTTTTCACGAACTCGGAGAGCACCGCGCCCGCGCCGCCGATCGAGCCGAAATACGCGCCCGTGTGCTGCCGCAAGGCGTCCTTCACTGGCTGACCGCGATAGCCCTTGCCGATGGTGCCCTTGAGTCCCAGCGCCAGCAGCGCCGGCGTGAACTTGTCCATGCGACTGGCCGTTGTGGGGCCCACAGACCCGATGACCGTGCCGGGACGGGCCGGCGAGGGCCCCGTGTAATAGATGATCTGACCGGCGACGTCGATCGGCAGCCGCTCGCCCTTCTCGATCAGAGGCAGCAAGCGCGCGTGGGCCGCATCGCGGGCGGTATAGATGACGCCCGAGATCCGCACGCGGTCGCCCGCCTTCAGCGACTGGACGTCGGCGTCCGACAGCGGCGTGCGGACGTCTTTGATGCCATCCGCGCCGATGCTGACGCTCACCGCGGATTCCCTGAGGCCGCCGCTCTCATAGCGTCGCCTCTTTGTGTCTGTGTGCGTGGCACTCGATCGTCACCGCGACCGGCAGGGACGTGATGTGGCACGGGTACGTCAGGATGTGAATGCCGAACGACGTCGTGTCGCCGCCGTACCCCTGCGGTCCGATCCCCAGGCGGTTGGCGCGCGCGAGCAGCTCGCGCTCGAGCGCGTCGAGCATCGAATCCGGATTCGGCGAGCCGAGCTCACGGAACAGTGCGCGCTTGGACATGATCGCGGCCTTCTCGAACGTCCCGCCGATGCCGACGCCGAGAATGAGCGGCGGGCAGGCGTCGGGCCCCGCCGTCTTCACGCACTCGATGATGAAATCCTTGACGCCCGCCAGCCCGGCCGCGGGCGTGAGCATCGTGTACTTGGAGCGGTTCTCACAGCCGCCGCCCTTGGCCATGATCATGATCTTGAGCGTCGCGCCAGGCACCACGTCGATGTGGAGCACCGCCGGCGTGTTGTCGCCGGTGTTCACGCGGTCGAACGGCGAGCGCACGATCGAGGCCCGCAGATATCCTTCCGTATAGCCCTGCCGGACGCCCTCATTGATCGCATCCGACAGCGCCCCGCCAGTCACGTGCACGTCCTGCCCCAGCTCGACGAAGCAGATCACCATGCCCGTGTCCTGGCAGTACGGGATGCGGCGCGTGCGCGCCATCTCGGCGTTCTGCTTCAGGATGGTGAGGACTTGCTTACCGGCGGCCGAGCGCTCGGTGCCGAGGGCGCGGTCGAAGGCGCGCAGCATGTCCGGCTCGAGGCTCCAGTTGGCGTCCATGCAGAGCTTCTTGACGGCGTCGGCGATCGCGGAGACGTGGATGTCTCTCATGGGGGTGCCGCCGTCCTCGACTAGATCTTCAGCTTGTCCACCAGCTCCCGGACGGCGGCGGCGGACTTGTTGAACGCGGCCTGCTCCTCCGGCGTCAGCTTGATCTCGATCACCTGCTCGACGCCCGCGCGGCCGAGCTTCACCGGCACGCCGACGTACAAGCCGCGGACGCCGTACTGCCCGTCGAGATAGGCCGCGCACGGCAGGATCTTCTTCTTGTCCTTGAGAATCGCTTCGACCATCTCTACCGCGGACGCCGCCGGCGCGTAGTAGGCGCTGCCCGTCTTGAGCAGCGCGACGATCTCGGCGCCGCCGTTGGCGGTGCGCTGTACGAGCGCGTCGATCTTGTCTTTGGACAGGAGCTCGGTGATCGGGATCCCGGCCACGGTGGAGTACCGCGGCAGCGGAACCATCGTATCGCCATGACCGCCGAGCACGAACGCGGTGACGTTCTCGATGGAGACCTTCAACTCCTGCGCGATGAAGGTGCGGAAGCGCGCCGAGTCGAGCACGCCGGCCATGCCGACCACACGCTGGTTCGGGAAACCCGACTTCTTCCACGCCAGCTGCACCATCGCATCCAGCGGGTTCGTCACCAGCACAAGGATCGCGTTACGGCTTCGGCTCACGATCTGCTCGACCACCGAGCCGACGATCTCGGCGTTCTTGAACAGGAGATCGTCGCGCGTCATGCCGGGCTTGCGCGCCAGTCCCGCGGTGATGACCACGATGTCGGAGTCGGCGGTCTCGTCGTAACCGTTGCTGCCGACCAGCGCCGCGTCGTAGCGGTGGATCGGGCCGGCCTGCAGCAGGTCGAGGGCCTTGCCCTGCGGCACGCCGTCGATGACGTCGACGAGCACGACGTCGCCCAGCTCCTTCTCCACCGCGTACTGCGCGACGCTGGCGCCGACGTTGCCGGCGCCGACGACCGTGATCTTCGCGCGCGGGTGACGCGTGCTCAGGATCTCCGCCTTGCCCAGTTCCATCAGAGCTTCGCCATGTTCTCGATGATGGCGGTGCCGAACTCCGAGCACTTCACTTCCTTGGCACCCTCCATCAGCCGCGCGAAGTCGTAGGTCACGACCTTCGACGTGATCGTCTTCTCCAGGCCGGCGATGATGCGATCGGCCGCATCGGTCCAGCCCATGTAGCGGAACATCATCTCGCCCGACAGGATCACCGAGCCGGGGTTGACCTTGTCCTGGCCCGCGTACTTCGGCGCCGTGCCGTGCGTAGCCTCGAACAGTGCGTGGCCCGTCTCATAGTTGATGTTGGCGCCCGGCGCGATGCCGATGCCGCCCACCTGCGCCGCCAGCGCGTCGGACAGCAGGTCGCCCGTGAGATTGCACGACGGAATGACGTCGAACTCGTCGGGCCGCGTCAGGATCTGCTGCAGGAACGCATCGGTGATCGCGTCCTTGATGAGGATCTTGCCGGCCGGCGGCTTGCCGCCGCACTCGTCCCAGCCGACGGTCTTGTCGCCAAACTCCCGCTTGGCCAGCGCGTAGCCCCACTTCATGAACATGCCTTCGGTGTACTTCTGGATGTTGCCCTTGTGCACGAGCGTGACGTTGCGCCGATTGTTCTCGATCGCGTACCGGATCGCCGCCCGGATGAGTCGCTCCGAGCCCTCCTTCGACACGGGCTTGATGCCGATCGAAGAGCTATTCGGGAAGCGGATCTTGTTGACCTTCATGTCCTTCTGAAGGAACTCGACGACCTTCTTCGCTTCCGGCGTCCCCTGTTCCCACTCGATGCCGGCGTAGATGTCTTCCGTGTTCTCCCGGAAGATCACCATGTCGACCTTGTCCGGCCGCTTGACCGGCGACGGCACGCCTTTGAAGTACTTCACCGGGCGCAGGCAGACGTACAGATCCATGACCTGGCGCATCGTGACGTTGAGCGAGCGAAAGCCCTCACCCACCGGCGTCGTCAGCGGCCCTTTGATCGCGACGAGGTACTCGCGGATGACGTCGACCGTCTCGTCGGGCAGAAGGTTCGGCGGGCAGTCTTTGCCATAGACCTTCTGCGCCTTCTCGCCCGCGTACACCTCGGCCCACGCGATCTTCTTCTTGCCGCGATACGACTGCTCCACCGCCGCATCGAGCACGCGCACAGCCGCCGCCCAGATGTCGGGACCGGTGCCGTCGCCCTCGACGAACGCGATGATCGGATTGTCCGGCACGCGCAGCTTGCCGTGCTCGATCGTGATCTTCTCGCCCTTCGGGATCTTGACCTTACCTGCCATCAAACGTCCTTTCCTGGCTTGGCCTTCGTGTCGCGGGCCTCGAGCCGGACTTCTTCCATTTTGGCCGGGCCGCCGGTGGCGGGATCGATGACCTCGCCGGCATTCAGTGCCGAGCCCGCGCGGAACCAGGCGATCTGCTCGCGCGTCATGCTGTGCCGACCCTGGATCGACACGACACGGCCGTCGCGCTTCTTGATCTGCACGGTGACAGGCTTCCCAGGCTCCAGCGTGTACAAGCCGGTGATGCTCACGCGATCGCCGCCCTCGAACTTGTCGTAGTCCGCGGGGTCGGCGAACGTCAGCGGCAGGACACCCTGCTTTTTGAGGTTGGTCTCGTGGATGCGCGCGAAGCTGCGCACGATCACGGCGGCGCAGCCGAGATAGCGCGGCGACATGGCCGCGTGCTCGCGGCTCGAGCCCTCGCCGTAGTTCTCGTCGCCGACGACGACCCACTGCACGCCCGCCGCCTTCAGCTCGCGCGCGATCTTCGCCAACGGCTGACCGACGGCGCCCGTAAGCGGGTTGACACCCTTGCCCGTCTCGCCGGTGAAAGCGTTGGTGGCGCCGAGGAACATGTTGTCGCTGATCTTGTCGAGGTGACCGCGGAAGCGCAGCCACGGGCCCGCGGGCGAGATGTGATCCGTCGTCGTTTTGCCTTTGGTTTTGACGAGAATTGGCAGGTCGATGAAGTCCTTGCCGTCCCACGCCACGAACGGCCCGAGCACCTGCAGCCGCTCGCTGTTCTCCGGGATCTCGATCTTCACCGAGTCGGGATCGGCCGCGGGCTCTTCGTAGCCCTCCGCGCCGCGCGCGAAGCCGTCGCGCGGCAGCTCCTCGCCCTCCGGCGCGGTGAAGCGTACGCGCTCGCCGTTCGGCGCGGTGAGCGTGTCGGCCAGCGGGTTGAACTCGAGCGTGCCGGCGAAGGCCAGCGCGGTCACCAGATCGGGGCTCGTGATGAACGACAGCGTCTCCTGCGAGCCGTCGTTGCGCCCGGGGAAGTTGCGATTGAACGACGACACGATCGTGTTCTTCTGGTTGGGCCCGACGTCGGTGCGCTTCCACTGGCCGATGCAGGGGCCGCACGCGTTGGCGAGCACGGTGCCGCCGATCTTCTCGAACGTGTCCATGATCCCGTCGCGCTTGATCGTCTGGTAGATCCGCTCGGAGCCCGGCGTGATGAGAAACTTGGCCTTCGCTTTCAGCCCGGCCTTGAGCCCCTGCATCGCCACATGCGCCGCGCGCCGCATGTCCTCGTACGAGCTGTTCGTGCACGAGCCGATGAGCGCGTTGGTGATCGTCGCCGGCCAGCTCTGCTGGCGAACTTCGCCGGCGAGCCGGCTGATCGGCCGGCCACGGTCGGGCGAGTGCGGCCCGACGACGTGCGGCTCGAGCGTGTCCAGATTGACCTCGACCAGCTCGTCGTAGAACGACGCGGGACCGTCGGCGACCTCGGGATCGGCCACGAGGTGCTCGCGATACTCCTCGGCGAGCGCGGCCAGGTCGCCGCGGTCGGTGGCGCGCAGATACGCGGCCATGCGCGAGTCGAACGGGAAGATCGACGTGGTCGCGCCGAGCTCGGCGCCCATGTTGCAGATCGTCGCCTTGCCGGTGGCGCTGATGGACTCCGCGCCCGGCCCGAAGTACTCGAGGATCTTGTTGGTGCCGCCCTTCACAGTCAGCAGCGTGCAGAGGTACGTGATGACGTCTTTCGGCGCCGTCCAACCCGAGAGCTTGCCGGTGAGGTGCACACCGATCAGCTTGGGATGCAGCACCTCCCACGGCAGCCCCGCCATCGCCTCGCCGCAGTCCGCGCCGCCAACGCCAATCGCCAGCATGCCGAGCCCGCCCGCGTTCGGCGTGTGCGAGTCGGCGGCGATCATCAGCGTCCCCGGCGTGGCGTAGTTCTCCAGCACGACCTGGTGGATGATGCCGGACCCCGGACGCCAGAAGCCCATGCCGTACTTGCGCGCAGCGGAGCGGATGAAGTTGTAGACCTCGGCGCTCTCGCTGATGGCGCGATTGAGGTCGTCGGCCGCGCCCGTCTCAGCTCGGATCAGGTGATCGCAGTGAATCGTCGAGGGGACGGCCACGCGCTTGCGCCCGGACATCATGAACTGGAAGATCGCCATCTGACCGGTCACGTCCTGCAGCGCGACGCGGTCCACGCGCAGACGCAGGATCGCCTTGCCGCGCTCCCACTGCTGCGTCTCGAAGTCATGGCAGTGCGCGACGAGGATCTTCTCGCTGAGCGTCAGCGGCCGGCCGAACGACTTGCGGGCACGGGCGAGGCGGTCGGGCATGGAGGCGTAGAGCGACCTGATCTGCGCGGACATCGGAGCCTCCCTAATCGTTTCTGGACAAGCGCTTCCCCCACACGGGAGGGAGGCGACGTAAATGACGGATAACTCTAGCGCGCCGCACCGGGACGGTCAAGGCAACGGCGCTCAGCATTGCGCCACGATGAACAGCCGGCGGAACGGAAACAGCGTCGTGCCGTCCGCGCGCGGCGGGTACGCGCGCGCCACGCGCGCGCGATAGGCGGCTTCGAACACCGGGCGATCGGCGGCGTCGAGCGCATCGAGGAACTGCTTGAGCCAGGAGCCTTTCACGAAGTCCGCGACGGGGTTGTCGCCGCTCAGTGCTTGTGCGTAGACCGTCTCCCAGACGTCCAGCGTCCGCACGCGCCGCGCGAGCACGTCCCAGTAGAACTCCGGCGGCTTCGTCGGCTCCGGCCTGACGAGCTTTTCCAGTCGCTCACGCCACCGCGGCTCGCGCGCAAGCTCGTGAATCGATGTGTGCGAGGGCTCGCTGAAGTTGCGCGGTATCTGCACGGCCAGGGCACCGCCGGGCGCGACGCCCGTGAGCAGCCGAGGAAACAGCTCGGCATGGTCGTCGAGCCAGTGCAGGGTCGCGTTCGAGAACAGGACGTCGACCGGGGCCGGCGGCGTCCACGTCGCGACGTCCGCCTTCTGCCACTCGACGCCGGCGTCGGAGGCGCGCGCGCGCTCCAGCATGGCCGGCGAGCCGTCGATGCCGGTGACGCGCGCCTGGGGCCAGCGTGCGCGCAGCAGCGCCGTCACGTTTCCGGTGCCGCATCCCAGGTCCACCACGCGCGCGGGACTCGCCAGCGGCACTCGCTGTAGCAGGTCGACGGCCGGCCGCAGGCGGTGATCGCTCCATTTGAGGTACTGCGCAGGGTCCCAGGTGGCCGTCTGTGTCACGCCTCATGAGTACGCCGATCGTGATCCCACATCCAATGCATAGTTTTACTGGTCGCTTATACTCGCTAGGCATGGAGCTCCGGCACCTGCGGTATTTCGTCGCCGTGGCCGACGGCGGCAGCGTCTCGCGCGCGGCGGCGCAGCTCAACCTCACGCAACCGGCGCTCTCACGCCAGCTGCGCGACCTCGAGACCGAGCTCGGCCTGCCGCTCTTCGATCGCGTCGGCCGCCGCCTGCATCTCACCGCCGAGGGCGAGAACCTGCTGGAGCGCACACGTGAAATCTTGCGCGCGGCGGATGCGCTGCGCGAGCGCGCGGGCGCGCTCGCGGGCGGCCGGACGGGGACGCTGCGGCTCGGCGCCACCGCACAGACGCTGGAGAGCCTCATCAGCGGCTTCCTCACCGGGTTTCGACGCGCGTGGCCGGGCATCGACGTGCGCCTCGTCGAGGACGGCGGCGTCAGGCTCCGCGCCCGCGTCGCCCGCGGCGAGCTGCACCTGGCGCTCGGCGCGGTCCCCAGCGGCGAGGAGCTGCGCGCCCGGCCGCTCTTTCCCGTCTGGGTGCTCGCGGTGATGCCGCCCGGCCATCGTCTGGCGCGGCGGCGGGCGTTCGAGGTCGGCGAGCTCGACGGCGAGGCGGTGCTGCTGCTACGCCGCGATTTCGCGTCGCGTCTGCGCTTCGACGCGGCGTGCGAGGCCGCGCGCGCGCGGCCGCGGGTGCTGCTCGAGGCCAACGATCCGCACTCGCTGGTGAGTCTCGCGCGTGGCGGCCACGGCATCGCCGTGGTGCCGTCGACAACGCTCTTCAGCCGCAGCGGGCTCCGCGTGGCCCCGCTGCTACGCGCCGGGCGCGCGATCGGCGGATCCACGGCCGCGGTATGGGATCCGCGGCGACACCTGCCGTCCTACGCCCAGGCGTTCGTCGACGCGCTGTTCGCGTACACACGCCGGTCGTATCCAGGCAAGGAGTTCGCACGACTGGCGCCGTCGACGCCGCCGCTCAACGCGCCAGGCTGAACGAGTACTCGCCTGCGGGCTCCTCGCCGATCCAGACTTTCGCGGTCCAGCGCCCCGGGTACGGCCGCAGCGCCCACATCGGCACCGTGTGCGTGTGCCAGCTCCACGTCGACCCGGCGGTGGCCGGCGGCTCCGCCACCCGCGACACGATGTGGCGCTCGACGCCGGCCTCGTCGTACCAGCGGCTCACGATCCGGAGCCGGCGTCCCTGCGACTGCACGCCCAGCAAGAGCGTCACCTGCGCGTCACGAGTGCGGTCGAACGTTCCGAGCGCGCGCGGCAACGCGTCCATCTCCGACGCGCTCGGGACACCCGCCGGCGCCGGCGTGCTGTCGGTGAAATACGAGTGCACGAGCAGCCCGCTGGCGGCCGCCTTGCGCGCCGGCGGCGGCGTCGGGTGCGACGCCGTCGCCACGACCGGCCCGGCGGCGGGACCACACGGCAGATCGTTCGTCCACCCGCGCTGTGCCGGGAAGCGTGCGAGCAGGTCGGTCATCTCGTCGCACGGCGGACGGTGTCCCCACGGGATCACGGTGAGCCGCTGCGCGACGAGACGATCGAACGCGAGCAGATGATCGTAAACGAGGCTCAGCGCCTGTTCCTCGGGGACGCCGCGCACGCGCGCGAGGATCTCGACGGCCTTGGCGTTGGCCTCCAGCTCGCGCAGCTCCTGCTCGCGCTGGCGGTCGAGGCCGGGCGCGCCGGACAGTGGCCGGTCGTGATCGAGCAGATAATGAGCGAGCTCGTGGGCCACGATCGAGTCGCGATGGCGCGAGCGGAGCATCGGCGTGCTGATGGTAAACATGCCGCGCTGATACGAGCCGCCCACGCCGTCCACGTTGCCGCCCGCCAGCACGTGGATGCGCGAGACGCCGTACACGCGCGCGGCGTCGTCGGCCATCGCGCGTACCTCGGCCAGCGCCTGCTGCTGCGGCGGTGTCAGCGTGACGCACCCGGCGGCGGCGAGCGCCGCCGTGAGGCATGCAAGCGTCGCGCATAACCGCCTCACCGGCCGCCCACCTCCGCGCCGCCGAGCATGCGGCGCACTGCCATCCGGCGCAGCCGAACGATCGAGCGAGTCGGCGACAGGCCCATGGGGCAGACGTCGGTGCAGCCCCCCTGACCGTGGCAGCGCGGCAGCGCGTCGTCACCGAGCAGCAGCGCCCAGCGTGCCTCGCGGCCGGCGTCACGCCGGTCGCGCTGCAGCGTGAACGCGCGATTGAGCGCGGCCGGGCCGGCGAAGTGGGGATCGTGCGCAACCATCGTGCACGCCGACAGACACATCCCGCAGCCGATGCACTCGATGGCCTCGTCGATCTCGGCGCGCTCAGCAGCGGAGGCAGGAATCTCGGCGTAGGACGGCGCGTCCGCCGCGGACACGAGGCCGGCGCCGACGGCCGCCTGCCGCTCGACGAAGGGCGTCATGTCGACGACGAGATCGCGAAGCAGCGGAAAGTGGTACAGGGGCCGCACGCTGACGGCGCCCGCGCCCAGCGACGCCAGCCGCGTGCGGCACGCCCAGCGCTCACGACCGTTCACGACAACGGCGCACGAGCCGCACATCCCGACCCGGCACGCGTAGCGCAGCGCGAGCGTCGGATCCTGCTCGCGCTGAATCGTCACGAGCGCGTCGAGCACCGTGGTGTCGGGACCGGCCTCGACCTCGTACGTCTGCGTCCGCTCCGGCTCGCCCGGCGTGAAGCGATAGACGCTCAGCCGCGCCACTACTGTCCGCTCTCGCGCCACTCCCAGCCGGTGATCGTCACACGATAGCGCGGCGCCTTCTGCTTGACGGAGACCTCGAAGTACACGCGCGCGCCCGGCGGCACGTCGGCGACGAATCCGGTCGTCGAGTCGACGGCCTTACCGCTCGCGTCGAGCGCCTCGACGAGCAGCCGCATGTTCGCGGCGCGTACGCGATAGTTGTTGACCACATAGCCGTTGACGTTCGGCCGGCCGCGACGCTCCCCGCCCCCCCATTCCAGCGCGAAGAACCGATCCGGATCGCCCACGGTCTGCGCCAGCGCCACACCCTGCACGACCAGCAGACTCAGCACGACCGCGAGTCTCAATGCCGCTGGCTTCATGGCCTCCCAGGGTGCCGCCGTAGTCGGTGCCCGTCGCCGGGCCCGGAGAATTATGGAGCCTTCGTCCGCTCAGTACCAGCGAAACATCCACACGCCGGCGAAGATCGCCGCCGCGGCCAGAAGCGCTGCGACGAACAGCGCGCGCTGCCATGCGAGCGGCGCGCCGACATCGAGCACCAGCGCGCGCACCCCGAGCAGCGCGTGGAGCAGCGCCAGCGCGAGCAGCGCGGCCTGCACGCCGCGGCGGAACGGATTGAGCAGGTGCGCGGCGATCACGATCAGCAGCAACACCGCCGCCGCGCGCTGGATGAGCCAGGCCCACATGCCGGCGCGCGTGCCGCGCCAGCCCTCGACGCTCGTCCACTCACGCCGCAGCACGCGCGGCTCGCGCGTCACAAACGGCTCAGCACCGTGCGGCCGTCCGCGATGACGAGACGGACGGCGTCGAGCGTCTTGACGTCGGCCGTGGGGTCGCCCTCCACCGCCAGCAGATCCGCGGCGAGCCCCGGCGCGACGACGCCCGTCTCGCGCTCGAGCCCGAGCACCCTCGCCGCGACGGAGGTCGCGGCGCGCACGGCGTGCAGCGGCTCCATCCCGGCGCCGACCATCAGCGCCAGCTCGGGCACGAGGCTGCCGTGCGGATTGAGGGGCGTGCCGGCATCCGTGCCGGCAGCGATGGCGACGCCGGCGCGCATGGCGATGCGGAACGCTTCGAGGTGACGCTCGCGGAGCGCCACCGACTTCTTCACGGCGAAATCCGGAATGCCGGCGTCCTGCCCGCCCTCGACAATCGCGTGCGGCGCGATCAGCGTCGCGACCAGCGCCGTCCCCTGGCGGGCCATACGCGCGGCGAGCTCCTCAGTCAGGAACACGCCGTGCTCGATCGTGTCAATGCCGGCATCCAGACACCAGGCGATGCCCTCGTCGGCCATCGCGTGCGCGGCGGCGCGGCGCCGCGCGCGATGCGCCTCGTCGACGCCGGCGCGCAGCTCGTCGAGCGTGAGCTGCGCCGCGCGCGGATCCACGCCGGGCGTCATCACGCCGCCGGTGGCCACGAGCTTGATGACATCGGCGCCGGCGCGCAATTGCTCGCGCACGGCCCGCCGCAGATCGTCGGGGCCGTCGGCCTGCCGACCGAGCAGCCGCCAGCCGTGCCCGCCGGTGATGCAGACGGCGCGGCCGGCGCAGAGCATGCGCGGCCCCGCGATCACGCCGGCGCGCACGCCGTCGCGCACCGCCAGCTCGGCGTACTCGCGTCCGCCGAGGTCGCGCACGGTCGTTATCCCCGCCTCCACCGTCTGCCGCGCGTGCACGACTGCGCGGACCACGGTCGCTGCGTACGACTCATCGCTCAGCGTGCGGGAAGGGTCGGCATCGCCGGCCAGGCACACGTGCACGTGACAGTTGATCAGGCCCGGGAGCAGCGTGAGGCCGCCGAGGTCCAGCACGGTGTCACCGCGCGGCGGGCGATCGGCGGTGACGGCGGTGATGCGGCCCTGCTCGACGACCACGGCGCGGTCCCGGACGGGCGGCGCGCCGGTGCCGTCGATCAGCGTGGCGCCGCGAAGGATCACACGCGGCCTTTGCGATACGACCGCTTGGCCGTGATCTTGCCGTCGCGCAGCGAGAGGATGTCGCACCCTTCGACCTCATACCGCGTCCCGCCGCGCGGGGTGCCGGTCGTCAGCCATTCGACGATGGCCACGTCAGGATGCGTCACATGACGAATCTCGTCCCAGCGCACGTCCGGAACCCGCTCGAACATGTCCTTCAGGAATTGGCGCACGTTGGCGCGACCGATCACGCGGGTGCCCCAGGGATCCTTGCCGAACGACGCCTCGAAGACGACGTCATCGGTCATCATCGCGAGAATTCCGTCGATGTCGTGCGCGTTCCACACGCGGTTGAAACGCTCCACGAACGCGTTGCCGTCGAATGCCATTGCTTCCTCCTGGGTGCGGCGTCGGCGCCGCGTCAGCCGGCGGACAGAGTATACGGAAAGCGCGTTGCGTGGATCAGAGCTCCATGCCATCGCGCGCGACGACGATCTGGCCCTTGAAATGCGGCCGCGCGGCGTCGATCCACATCGCCTCGGTGATGGCCGGGTCGTCGGCCGGAACCAGGTGCGAGAGCACGAGCGTCTTGACCCCGGCCGCGGCGGCGACGCGGCCGGCGTCTTCGACCGACGTATGGCTGTCGATGATGTGCTTCTTGAGCGTCGCCGCGTTCGGCACGCGCGCGACCAGCCGGTCCACGGCGGGGACCCAGAGCGCCTCGTGCACGAGGAGGTCGGCACCCTCCGCGAGTCGGACGAGGTTGTCGCACCGGTTGGTGTCGCCGGAGAACACGATCGAGCGATCGGGACACTCGAAGCGAAATGCGAGCGCGGGGACGACCGGCGGATGATCGACGAGTGCCGTCGTGATGGTGACGCGTTCATCTTGCATCACCGGGCCCGTCTGATCGATCTCGTGGACGCGCACCAGCGGAACCAGCGGCGGTCGCCCCTCATCGGCGATGCGTGTGTCGATGTCGTACGCGTTCATCTCGAAATAAAGCCGCGTCATCTTCTCGAGCGGCGGCGGCCCCCACGCGTCCACACGGGTTCCGAGCCCGCTCACCCAGGCCTGCATGATGAGGTTGCCGTAGTCCAGGTTGTGGTCCGAGTGATGGTGCGTGATGAAGACGTGACGCAGCACCGGCAGCGGGATGCGGGCCTGCACGAGCTGCCGCGCGACGCCGCTGCCGCAGTCGACGACGTAGAGCACGTCATCGACGACGAGCGCGTGGGCGGTGTTGCCGCGCACCGTGCGGGGCCTCGGCCCGCCGCCGGTGGCCAGCATGACGAGGCGCGTTCGCTTGGTCACGGCCGCGCTCAGTCGCCGATCTCCACGGCGACCGGCCGCGGCATGTCCGCCGGCGGCTGGGCGCGCGACAGCGCCACGGGCTCGGACCACACCGCGGGCCCACCGTTGCGGCGCTGAACCCGCACGCTCACCGGCGGTGTCGCCGACGCCGCGGGAAAATCGCGCCGCCAGTGCGCCCCGCGGCTCTCGCGGCGCGCGAGGGCGCTGGCGACGATCAGCCGCGCGGCGGTGAGCTGGCTGTCGAGATTGAGCCAGTCCTGCCACGCGGTGTTCAGCGTGCCGTGGCCCGGCACGCCGGCGCGCTGCAGCCGCTCGGCGAGACTTTCGATGCCCGCCGCCGCGAGCTGCAGGCCCTCGGCATCGCGCACCAGGCCCGCGCGCTCCCACATGAGATCGCGCAGCTCGCGCTGAATCGCATAGACCTCGGCCGCGTTGCCGCGGCCCAGGGGGGCGGCGCAGCGAGCGGCGGTCGCGTCGAGCGCGGCGGCGCTCACGCGCGGCAGCGCACGACCGGCGACGAATGCCGCCATCACATCGCCCGCGATCCCGCCGAACACCGTCGACTCCGCGACACCGTTGCCGCCCAGGCGGTTGGCGCCGTGCACGCCGCCGGTGTCCTCGCCGGCCGCGAAGAGGCCTTCCATCGCCGTCCGGCAGTCCGGATCCACGACGACGCCGCCCATCATGAAGTGCGCGGTCGGCCCCACCTCCACCGGCTCGCGCGCGAGATCGCGGCCAAAGTCGCGGCAGCGGCGCACCATGCCGCGAAAGTTGCGCTCGACGACCTCCGCGCCGAGGTGCGAGACATCGATCCAGACGCCTCCGTTGGGCGTGCCCCGCCCTTCGCTGACTTCCAGAAACGAGGCGCGTGAGACGAGGTCGCGAGTGGAGCGCTCCAGCCGCGCGGCGTCGTAGCGCGCCATGAACCGCTCGCCGAGACCGTTGCGCAG
>Ga0075421_100004247_pt1 | contig 17289 bp, 12 predicted proteins | sample SoiMetdeltSBSDD5_FD_75292 | JGI IMG/M metagenome (GOLD analysis project Ga0075421, IMG submission 75292) | Bulk soil microbial communities from a Populus tree surrounding site in Tennessee, USA - Soil MetaG P. deltoides SBSDD5 | ecosystem: Environmental > Terrestrial > Soil > Tree plantation...
CCCAACGAACGTCAACGAGTTCTGGAGAGCCGGATAAATGGAAACGTTTAAGTCCGGTTCGGAGGGGGGTCTGCGGAAAAGTGCCTTGAACGGCAACTCGCCGCTTTCCTACCCTACTATGCCGATAAGGGGAATGTATCCCCCACTATAGACAACCAAGCTGCCTGGCAAGCGATGGACGCTTACTTTTCGGCGCTGTACGACAATGCCAAGAGCCTGAATAGTAATCTTCAAGTATTAACTCCGTCCATGGCCCAGGGCGCAAACGCAGAGAAGTGGTTATTCGGCTCTTGTAATCTAACGGCGCTGATTGTGAATGGTGATCCAACGGCCTCTGCCGGTTATGACTGGATGCAACCGACTTACACGACCAAAAACGACGGCTATAGCTGGCACAACTACTGGCGGCAGCAGAAAGAATTTTGGAGTAGCAACTTGTGTCCTTCTACAGATACCCTACCAAGTAGCGACCACATTTTCCAATATTTCCCTGCCTGGCTTCAGACCGAAATCACTTCTTCCAGCAAACCGGCTTTCATCACCGAGGCCGACCTGTTCTCTCCTTGCCCCCCGGCACAAAACAATATCACCAACAAAGACGCTCAAGCCGACACAACTCAAGAATCAATTTGGCGTTTTTTTTCTGAAGAACGGGGCGCCGACTTCGTCATCGCCTGGCTCCTGACCGAAAGCCCGCACTACCCGCCAGCCTGTGCTTCTCCGAGTGGAGTCACTTGGCCGAGCGAAATCGCCTGGCATGAGGCCTATCGAGAAGATGGAACCGAGCGAGACTGGTTCCGCCTGTGGTGGTTGCGTGAGGAGTAAAGCACGCTTAATATGAAAGCGAGGCAACGATGAACAAGAAGCTGATGGGTCTCTGTTTTGCGGGTGTCAGCTTGATTCTCGGCTTGGGCTTGGCAAGCTGCGCGCCCTCGGTTGTGGCCGAGGGACAAGCCAGACCGACACCCAATCCGACGGCAACACTGCCGCCTTATCCGGGGCCGACGCTGGACAACCCCCAGCCTCAACGAACTTCTCAACCCAAACCTACCCGGGCTGGCGGTACGCCAGACCGCTACGATGGACTGTTCGTCACGCCTCGGCCGGATGAACAAGTGCGCCTGGGGCAGGTGGTGGAAATCCCGGCCCCGGCTGCAAGCCCTCCAGCACGGTATTCCATTCGATACGAAAACAAAGGCCAGGGGGCTGACTTCCGCGTTACCCTTTTTATCCACGATATACAGACCGGCAACGAAGTCCGGCTGGGCAGTGACGCTGGCCACGCTTACTTTGGGGCTATGAATGACGAGTATGTGATCTGGAAATATGATTGTGACAGTTGCGCTGATCCTAAGCCGGGGCTTTACGCTTACTCGCTCAAGACAGCGAGCAATCTTCTCATCAGCGATACGCTAGTTAGCAGAGGCTATCCTGAGATTGACGGGCGTTGGGTCATCTATTCGTTGCTGCTTCCGCCATCTGATCCCTGGGTTAGCTGGGGTGAATTGCATGCCTATAACTTGATCACCGGCGAGGACCTTCTGGTCGCCAGCGACTTATTCTATCCCCGCTATGGGCTCATTAGTTCTCCCATCCCCGATCATTATTACACCCTTCACGGAGACAAAATCGTCTGGATTACAACTGATCTAGCCCGGACAAGGCGGGTCTATGACTTAACGCTTCGCGCGACCCAAACCCTAAACGTTCCTGAACAGCCATTGGGTCCCATCCTATACTTGGGTATCTATGACAATATTGTGGTGTGGTTGGACGAGTTCTGGCAGGGCTATGATTTGAAGCATGATGCCTATTTCACCATTCCTATCGTTCCACCAGGATGGGAAAACCTGCCTGTGATCCAAAAAGACTTGGTAACCGCCGAGGGCAACACTCTGCATTGGTCATTAGACCTTGACGGCGAAACCCACTACTTTACTGCGCCCATTGTTCCTAAAGGACAAGGCGTGCAACATCTGGTGCCCACGCCACATCGGAAACCAACTGTGTCGCCTATTCCACTCACGCCTACTCCTATTCTGCTGCCTACGGCCTATCCTTATCCCTAGTCAGGGCCTCGGTGATTAGGAACGAGCGTGCGCCAAACTCCACGCGATTAATAAGCATGTGTGTGGGACGGGTATTTCACTTCCCGCCTGAACCAGATGGATGAAGTCAATCAGCAGGAATCGGGCTGTCTGCCCGCTTTTCCAATCTGTTTAACACCACCAACAACTGCTCACGCCAGGCTTGCTCACGCGGATTGCTGCTGACTTTCCCCAGCCAGATTCGGTTCTTGCTAACTCGCGCGCCAAAGCCTATCTCTCCCACAAAATAATTTGAATCAGTCTCACTGCTCAATGGCAGAGTCAGGACGAGTTGTCCATTCTCGCTAGCGACAGCCACCACGCCGGCATGCATGGCGCGAATTTTGACGCGCAGTTGATACAGCAAGTTTTCTACTTGGCGCGGCAAAGGCCCAAAGCGATCGGCGAGTTCTGTGCCGATGGTCTCAACTTCGCCTTCGTCTCTCAAGTTCGCCAGCCGGCGGTAAAGCTGCAAGCGCAGCGCACGGTCGCCGACGTAATCAGCAGGAATTGAAGCGGGGATAGGCAAATCAACTGAAACTCCCAAATCCCAAGTTCCAACTCCCAACTCTATGGTTGAGCCTTGTTCCTTGGGCCTTGGCCCTTGAGCCTTGAGCCTTTTAACTGCTTCTCCTAACAACTGCGTATATAAATGAAAGCCCACCGCAGCGATGTGGCCGTGCTGCCGGACGCCGAGTAAATCGCCCGCGCCGCGCATTTCCAAGTCGCGCATCGCAATCGAATAACCCGCGCCGAGTTCGGTCTGCTCGGCAATCGTCTCCAATCGCTCACGCGCTTCCTGCGTTGGAGGATAACGCCGGTCGGTGAAGAAGTAAGAATAGGCCCGCGCTGCGCCGCGTCCCACTCGGCCTCGGAGTTGATAGAGCTGCGCCAGCCCAAACGTATCCGCTCGATCTACGATGAGGGTGTTCGCGTTAGGAATGTCCAGGCCGGATTCGATAATCGAAGTACACAACAAAATATCAATCTCACCCTGTGTGAAGCGATCCATCACTTGCGAAAGCTCGTGTTCATCCATTTGCCCGTGGCCCACGCCCAGGCGCGCGTCCGGGACCAGGTGTTCCAGTTGCTGTCGGATGACGCCGATGCTTTGGACGCGATTGTGGACGAAGAAGATTTGCCCGCCTCGGTCAAGCTCCCGCAGAATGGCCTGCCGGACAACACGCTCGTTGTACGGCCCCGTGTGTGTCACGATGGGCAGGCGCTCCTCCGGCGGCGTGTTAATCGTGGAAATATCGCGGACACCGGTCAGGGACATGTACAACGTGCGGGGGATCGGCGTCGCGGTCAAGGTCAGCACATCCACCTCGGTCCGCATCTTTTTGAGAAATTCTTTATGCGTCACGCCAAAGCGCTGTTCCTCGTCAATGATCAGCAATCCCAAGTTTTTGAATTGGACATCCTTTTGCAATAGACGATGCGTGCCGATGAGGATGTCTATGGTGCCTTGCTCGAGTTTTTCGATGATGGCCTCGGCCTCGGCGCTGGAGCGGAAGCGGGAGAGCATTTCCACTTGAACGGGGTAGGGGGCCAGCCGAGTCTGAAAGGTGTGCCAATGTTGTTGGGCGAGGACCGTGGTCGGGACGAGGATGCCTACCTGCGTCCCGTCCATGACGGCCTTGAAGGCCGCGCGCAGGGCAACTTCCGTTTTGCCGTAACCCACATCGCCGCAGATCAACCGATCCATGGGACGCGGTTGTTGCATATCCGCCTTAACTTCACGGATCGCGCGGAGTTGATCTTCCGTTTCGACGTAGGGGAAGGAGGCTTCGAGTTCGGCTTGCCACGGCGTGTCCGGCCCGAAGTTGTGTCCGGGCGCGGCCTCGCGTTTGGCGTAGAGTTCCAACAGTTCTTTGGCGACGGCCTCCACCGCTTGCTGCGTTCGACTTTTGACCGTTTGCCATTCGGCTGAACCCAAGCGCGAGAGCGCCGGTGGATGATCGTCCGCGCCCACATAGCGCGTGATGCGATCCGTTTGATAGATGGGGACATAGAGTTCGTCACCCTCGGCATATTCGAGTAAAAGATATTCGCGCTCCAGGCCCTCGATGTCCCGTCGAACTAACTCGCGGAATCGCCCAATCCCAAAATCCGCGTGGACGACTAAATCGCCGGGGACAAAATCGGCGTAATTGGATTCAGGCGCGGCCGCCCGTGGTCGAGCACGCCGCCGCACTTCGGGCCGCGCCCAGCCGAAGATTTCGGAGTCGGTGAGGAGATGCAAGGATGAAGGATGAGGGATGAAGGATGAAGAAGAATTTTCATCCTTCATCCTTCCGCCTTCATCCTTTGGTATGTCCAATCGCCATCCCTCCGCCATCGCGCCTTGAACAAAATCCAGCGAGCCTTCTTCCGGCAATGTCGTTATAGATTCGGTCGGTGCGAGGTAGGGGTATTGTTCGCCCCACAATTCGGCGAGGCGTTGGGCCTGGCGCGTGACCACAATCGTGCGGTCGAGTCCGGCTCGCAGATCACGGAGATGATCCAAGAGCGGCTTGAGTTGTCCGCCGTAGCGGGGACCGGGATGAAAGTGCGAGCCGAGATCAATGTGGGGGATGTCCTCCCCCTCGCGGGCCGCGAGAAAAATCGGCGCGCGTTCGGTCAGTTCATCCTGCAAGTCGGCCCATGGATGGTAGGGGACGGGAAAATCGTCTGGGATGACTCCGGCTTCGATTTGTTCGCTGCGAAGCTGAAGCGCCTGCTCTTCAAACTCACCGATGGCGTCGGCTAGTTCCTGCCAATCTTCTATCATCACCAACGCGTTGCTCGGTAAATATTCCAACAGGCTGGCGGGAGGGAACATGCGGGGAAGCTGGAACTCTAAGAAGGATGAAGGATGAAGGATGAAGGATGAAGGCTCTTCTTCATCCTTCATAATTTTGCCTTCATCCTTATATTTCGGTAACGCCTCCCTGGCCGGAGTAATACTTATTTGCTCAATACTTTCCCCAGAGCGTTGCGAGGCAGGATCGAAGCGCCGGATGGTTTCAATTTCATCTCCAAAAAGTTCGAGGCGCACCGGGGACTCTTCGGCGACGGGAAAGATGTCCACGATGCCGCCGCGCCGAGCGAACTGTCCCGGTTCGACGACGATGGATTCGGCGACGTACCCGGCCCCGACCCAGGTTTCGAGCATTTTCTCCAACCGGAGCGGTTGCCCAACTTTGAGATTCCGGCTGTTCGCCAGAAAATCCCGTTTGGGAATCGTGCGCGTCATCAACGCGCGGGCCGAGGTGACAATGATCGGGTGGCTGGCCGGGTTGGGATTGGTCAACGCCGCCAAGACGGAGATACGGGCGCGGATGGTGCGCGGGCCCCACGCTTCATATTCATAGAAGAGGGGCGAGGGTTCATTGAATTGTAAGAGGCGGCTGGCCGGTGTCCAGACAGCGAGTTCCTCGAGTAACGTGAGTGAACGGTCGGCGCGGGCGGTGAGGATGAAGACCGGGCGCTCGGCGTCTTCGGCCAATGCCGCTACGACGGGTATCCGGCCAGCGCGCGGCAGATTCAGCGCGCAACTGAGACGCGTTTCACCCGTGAGGGCTTCCCGCACCGAGTGGTATTCGGGCAGGGAGCGGAGGGCAGAGAGGAGGCCGGAGAGGTTCATGATAGGAATAAGGCTAGAAGATTAATCACGAATGACACGAACGCAAAAATCGCGCGAATAGCACGAATGAGTTTTAAAGGTTTATTCGTGCTATTCGGCCCATTCGTGGCATTCGTGATAAAAATCCACTTTCGATAAAGTTACTCTTTTCCTGTTTCCGCCGGGCCATTGAAGCGACTCATCGTGAGGATGATCCCATCCTTAATGAAGGCTTCAATGGCGTCCACGGCCCGGTCGAGCGTCACTTCCATAATTTCCAACTCTTCGCCTTTGAAGTCTTTGAGCACGTAATGCGCGGCGCTTTTTTGGCCGGGCGGGCGGCCCACGCCCAAGCGCAGCCGGGGAAACGCCTGCGTGCCGAGTTGCTCGATGATCGAATTCATCCCGTTCTGTCCCGCCGAACCACCTTCGGGGCGCAGGCGCAGCGTGCCCACCGGCAAATCAATATCATCGAAGCAGACGAGTAACCGCTCAAGCGGAATATCATAAAAGCGCAGCAGGGAGCCTACCGCCTGACCGGAGAGATTCATATACGTTTGTGGCTTGGCGAGAATCACCGGCGTACCGGCAACAACGCCGGTAGTGATGAGCGCTTGGCCCTGCTTCTTGGTGAAGCCTTTCAGCCCATTGCGCTGCACCAACCGATCTAACGTCATGAAGCCGACATTGTGACGGTTGAAGCGGTATTCGCGGCCTGGATTGCCCAGGCCGACAATTAGAAATTTATCCGGCACGTGCTCACCTCGCGTTTAACTGAAAGCATTGATAGGGCTCGTCATGGCGACCAGCCCGGTAGCGATTTGTAATTGTTGATTGGTGATTGCTGATTTATTCATTTCTCTAATCAGCAATCAGAAATCTAAAATCAGCAATTCTTAACTTATCGTCGCCGCCGAGAACGCAGCGCGGTGCGTACGCCTACATAAATCCCCAGCAATCCAAAGCCGATCAAGCTGAACTTGACACCCTCAACAAATGATCCTTTTAGTAAAGCCGTATTAAGCCCCGAGGAGCTGCCAGGCGATGCGCCGTTACTCGTCAAGCTTCCCCCGCCGGTTGCCGGTCGGGGCGTGGAAGTCGGCGGGAGGACGATAAGCGGTTGGGTGGCAGTGGCCGCCGAAGGCGTCGAAGATACTGCGGGTGTGTCGAGATTCGGCAGAGCGGTCGGCGTGAGAGTTGCCTCCGGTGGCGGAGTCGGCGTGGCATTTTGAATTCGGATGTTGTGAACAAACGCTTCGAGAAAATCGCGCTCGGACCAATAGACGCGCAGGCGCAGGCTGTAGACTCCGTCCGTGATATCAGCGGTAGACCAACTTCCTAAAAGGTCATTGACTACCGGAATGGTCGCTTGCTCTTGAATGGAAAACCAGGTGTTGGTCGGGTTCGGGTCATAGCCAAAAGCGAGTTCGTAATGTCTAAACTGCGGATGGGCGGCTGTTCCGACAATGGAGACTTGGCCGGAGAGAATGGCGCCCTCCAATGGGGCGGCGATGACGACGGCCCCTTGATCCTGCGCCCAGCCAGTGGTCGGGTGAAGGGCGAGGCTCAGGATCACAATCACGCCCATCCATCGTAATCGAGTCATCGTTAAGGGAGTGTAGCATGTAGAGATGGGGGCGTCAACGATTTTTAAAAGGATGAGGGATGAAGTATGAAGGATGAAAAAAAACCTTTCGCTTGCCACTTTCCACCTTCATCCTTCTGCCTTCATCCTTGCACCTTCTCCCACAGGTCTGTTATACTCGCGCCCGAACGCAACTTTAAAGGGTAGAGGGTGTTTCTTTTCTTAGACACCCTGCCCGAAGCAAGGAGCAGCAGTCGGGTGCCGGAGAGTAGCTATCACGACGAGGCAGCACTCATTGGGCGGGCAAAGGGCGATACAGAAGCCTTTGGCTTGCTTTATGAACGCTACGTCACCAAGATCTATAACTATATCTACTACCGGGTCGGAAATGAGCGCGACGCTGAGGATTTAACGGCGCGCGTGTTTTATCGAGCGATCCTGAACTTGGAACATTACACTGACCGCGGCGTGCCTTTCTCCGCCTGGCTATATAAAATTGCGCACAACTTGGTGGCGAACTGGCACCGCGATGAGGGGCGGCGCAAAGTGGTTCCGCTGCATGACGTGGTGCTGCACGGGCTCTGGTCCGAAGCGCCGGAGACCATGACGGAGAATCGAGAAGAGCAGGAAGTGCTCTTGCGCGCTATTCGCTGCCTGCCGGGGGAACGCCAGCAGCTCCTCCTGCTGAAATTTGTTGAGCGCCTATCCAATGCGGAAATCGGAGTGGTGATGAACCGCAGCGAGGGCGCCGTGAAGAGTTTATATCACCGCACGTTGTCGGCACTCCGGGAGGAACTTACTCAGGAGGCGAAGTCCGTCAGAGGCTGGACGCCCAAGCCTGAGCGGGTTTCTTATAACAACCGCGAAAGCAGAAAGAAGAGTGATTTATGAGCCAGGCCACGGTTGCCATCGTCACCGATTCCACAGCGTATCTTCCCAAAGAATTCCTGAATCAATATCCCATTTACGTGGTTCCGAACGTCGTGAACTGGGCGGGAAAGACGTACCGGGATGGGGTAGATATTCAAGCCACCGAGTTCTTTGAACGGCTCAAGACCGACCCCGAGCGTCCGGGGACGGCCGTGGCTTCCATCGGTGAGTTTCGCGAGGTGTATGCCCGGGCCGCCGAGAAGGCCAGTGCGATCGTCGGCATTCATCTCTCATCGAAGTTGTCGGCAACCTTTTCCACTGCCGAGCAGGCCAAGGCGATGCTGCCGGATAAGCGGATTGAAGTTATTGACTCCAATGCGACAGCGATGGCGATGGGGTTTATCGTCCTGGCGGCGGCGCGCGCGGCGGCGGAGGGGCAGCCGTTCGAGCGAGTGATCCAGGCTGCGCGGGAGACCATCCCGTGTGTCGGTCTAGTCTTTACGGTTGAGACGCTGGAATACTTGCGACGCGGCGGGCGGATTGGCGGCGCGGCCGCTTTCCTGGGCGGTATCCTTGATCTTAAGCCGATCCTGGAACTGCGTGATGGGCGCGTGGAGCCGGTCGAACGAGTGCGGACGAAAAAGAAAGCGCTGGCGCGCGTGCTGGAGGCGATTGGCCAACAGATAAAGGGGCGAAGCCCGGTCCGTTTGGCGACACTGCATGCGGCCGCGCCGGAAGAGGCGGCGGCTCTGCTTGAGATGGGGAAAACTCAATTGGGCGCTGTCGAAGCAATTCTGGCTGAGGTCAGTCCGACCGTCGCGACTCATACCGGGCCGGGAACAGTCGGGTTAGCATACTGTGCTGGTGTTTGAGAAACATCTTGCTCACCCACCGCGTCCTCGCGGTGGGATACGTCCGCGGGGACGCGGACTTCGAGCGGTATTTTAGGAGGGTGAACAATGAGCAACCCGGAATTGGTCGAGGCCTTGGATCTTCATGCAGAAGGTTTGCAGGAAGGGCTGGACTTGGCTCCTGTTCTGCTGGCCGCGGCGCGCACCTCCCCGGAGGATCAACGCCTCAGTGGTCTTTTGTCGCTGGCGGCGCAAGTCAAATCTGTTTTGGTTCCGGTTGAGCCGCACCCTGGATTTGCGGCTGATCTCAAAGCCCGACTGTTGGCGAATGCCTCCCAAGTGCGGAAGACCAAGGCTCGTCGGCGGAATGAAAACGAGCGCAAGTTTGTTTTGGGCGCTTTGACCGGAGTGGGGGGGGTGCTGTATCTGGTGAGCTTGGCGTTCCTGAGTCTGCGGATGGTGGTGATGCTGGTGAGCCTGGGAGTTGCCATCGTGGGCTGGTGGCTGAACCGCCCGAGGTTGAACCGGAGTCGCCGCGCGCGGTAGAAAATATGTTTGGCGAGAAAATTCTCATTGACGAAGTTTAGTATTCCTTCTATAATCTCCTTTCTCGAACAGCCCCCCATATCTTTTCTTCAAGGTGTTCTTTGCTCCGGAGGGTCAGCCTTGCCTGGAGCCAGGAGAGTCTAAAATGCCAACTGGTGAAAAATCTTATGCGCGGATTTCGGATGTCTTGACGCTGCCTTCGCTCATCGAAGTCCAGCTCGAATCGTTCAAGTGGTTCATGGACGAAGGCCTGGCAGAGTTGTTTGAAGAAATCTCCCCGATTGAATCCTTCAACGGCGGAATGCAACTGTGGTTCCCCAGTAAACGGGTGGACGCGGGCTTCAACCTCAAATACTGGTTCGACGAGTCCAAATACGATATTGACGAGTGCGTCGAGCGTGACATGACTTTTGCCGCACCGCTGTATGTCTCCGTGCTGCTCACTGGCACCGAAGTCCCGAACCCGGTCAAGAATGATATTTTCCTGGGCGATTTTCCGCTGATGACGGAGAACGGAACCTTTATCATCAACGGCACCGAACGGGTGGTCGTGTCCCAACTCATTCGGTCGCCGGGCGTTTACTTTGAAGCCGAAGAGGATCGCACCTCGGGCCGCCGGTTGGCCGCCGCCAAGTTGATCCCCGACCGCGGCGCCTGGATGGAATTTGAGACGCGCAAAAGCGATTACCTCACGATCAAGTTCAACCGGAAACGCACCGTCCCGGTCTCCATTATGCTGCGGGCGTTGGCCGCGGTGAATGACGGCTTGCCTGAATCCGCCATCAAGACCGGCTCGGATGAAGAAATCTTGAGCTTGTTCCAGGACGTGGATAACAATCCGGATCATCTGTACATCCCGGCCACGCTCCGCCAGGAACCCACCTGGGAACCGAAAGACAAACGCACCGTGGCCCAAGAAGCGCTGGTCGAATTCTACAAGCGCATGCGCCCCGGTGATCCTCCGACCCTGGATAACGCGCGGGAATACCTGGAGCAGCAATTGTTTGATCAGCGCCGGTATGACCTGGAGCGCGTCGGGCGCTACAAACTTAATCAGAAACTGAATCTGCAAGAAGTTATTCCGCTGACCCACCGCACGGTCACCAAACATGACATCATCCACCTCGTCGCCCGGATGATCAAAATCAACAACGGCATCGAGGAAAAAGATGACATTGATCACTTGGGCAACCGCCGGGTTAAGACCGTCGGTGAGCTCATCCAGAACAAGCTGCGTATTGGCCTGCGCCGCACCGAGCGCGTCATTCGGGAGCGCATGTCCATCCGCGAACAGGAAAATGTCACGCCGCTGACGCTGATTAATATTCGTCCGGTGGTCGCGGCCATTCGTGAATTCTTTGGCTCCAGCCAGCTTTCCCAGTTTATGGATCAGACCAATCCACTGGCGGAGTTGACCCACAAACGCACCTTGTCCGCGTTAGGCCCCGGCGGTTTGCGGCGTGAGCGCGCCGGCTTCGATGTGCGCGATGTCCATCACTCGCATTACGGGCGTATCTGCCCTATCGAGACCCCGGAAGGCCCGAACATCGGCCTCATCGGTCGTTTAGCCTCTTACGGCAAAGTCAACCCATTTGGTTTTATTGAGACGCCTTATCGCAAGGTCTACCGGACGCTCAAGGTGGATGACAAGCGTCTAATCGGGCGTAAGCTGCGGGAAGATGTCTCTGATCCCAAATCGGATGAGGTGATTGAGAAAGAAGGCGAAGAGGTCACCAAGGACATTGCCAAACGCTTGTCCCGGGTTGAAGGGCTGGAGGTGCCTATCGTCCCCTTTGTTTCGGATGAGATCGTTTATCTCTCCGCCGATGCCGAGGATCGCTACACCATTGCGCAGGCAACGACGCCCTTAAATGAACAAATGGAGTTTCTCCGGGCGCGTCCCTCCTGCCGCCATGCTTCCAAATTTCTGTTGACGACGCCGGATCAAATTGACTACATGGATGTTGCTCCGCGCCAAATTGTCGGGATCAGCGCCGCCTTGATCCCTTTCCTGGAGCACGATGACCCCAGCCGTGCGCTAATGGGATCGAACATGCAGCGCCAAGCGGTTCCGCTGCTGCGGCCGGATGTGCCGATCGTGTCCACGGGGATGGAACGCCAGGCCGCGCTCGACTCCGGTCAAGTCGTCATCGCGGTTGAGGAGGGGGAGGTTGTTTCGGTGACGGGGCGCGAGGTCATCGTTCAGAGTGGCGGCAAAAAGCGCGCCTACCGCCTACGCAAGTACAACCGCTCCAACCAGAGCACGTGTATTGATCAACGGCCGGCGGTGAGCAAGGGACAGCGGGTTAAGAAGGGCGATATCATTGCCGACTCGTCCTCCACCGATAAAGGCGAGTTGGCCTTGGGTCATAATGTCTTGGTGGCGTTCCTCTCCTGGGAAGGCGGCAATTATGAAGACGCGATCCTAATCTCGGAACGCTTGGTCCGCGAGGACAAGTTCACCTCGATCCATATTGAGAAGCACGAAGTCGAAGCGCGGGATACCAAGTTGGGGCCGGAAGAGATCACCTACGATATTCCGAACGTGGGCGAGGAAGCATTGAAGGACCTCGACGAACACGGCATTATCCGTGTGGGGGCGGAGGTGGGGCCGAATGACATCCTGGTGGGCAAGATCACGCCCAAGGGCGAAAAGGAACTGACGCCGGAGGAAAAATTGTTGCGCGCGATCTTCGGCGAGAAGGCCCGTGAAGTGAAAGATTCCTCGCTGCGGCTGCCGCATGGCGAGAAAGGCAAAGTCGTTGACGTTAAAATCTTTACGCGCGATGAACACCGCGACCTCCCAGCCGGCGTGGACAAAATGGTCCGCGTCTCCGTCGCGCAGCGGCGCAAGCTGACCGAGGGCGACAAGATGGCGGGCCGGCATGGAAATAAAGGCGTCATCTCGCGCGTCGTCCCGATCGCGGACATGCCGTTCCTGGCGGACGGGACTCCGATTGATATTATCCTCAACCCGCTCGGCGTTCCGGGCCGGATGAACATCGGCCAAATCCTGGAGACCCATTTAGGTTGGGCGGCGGATCGGCTGGGCCTGCGGGCGATCACGCCCGTTTTCGATGGGGCGACCGAGGAAGAGATTGAAGCAGAACTGGCGCGCGCCTGGCTGATGGATCGGGCCTGGGCCGAGGTGACGGAACGGGCCTGGGTCTGGCTGCTGGAGCAAGACTATGATTCGGAAGGCATCGAGGATGATGCGGAAGCTCGTCGCTTATACCTCGACACTTGGTTGCGCGGCAAGAAATACAATCATGATTTGCTGGCGACGGATGAGCAATATGCCCGGCGGACGGCGCTGCGCGAATGGCTGCGCGAGAAAGAATACAATCCGGATGAGTTAATGGATGAGCCCCATCTTTCATCCTTGGCGCGTAAGCCGCTGGATGAGTTGGCGACGGACGTCTGCTTGCGTTTATGGATGGAGGATCAGGGCCACCGCGGCAACCGCTGGAGCGGGGAGGAACTGCACAAGCGCGCGGAAGGCATCTCGCTTGAGACCAACCATCCCCTGCCAACGATTGGTAAACAAGTTTTATATGACGGCAAGACGGGTGAGCGCTTTGATCAATCGGTCACCGTGGGTCTGATTCACATGCTCAAGCTAGCGCACTTGGTTGAAGATAAAGTCCATGCGCGTTCCACCGGGCCGTATTCTCTCGTCACCCAGCAGCCGCTCGGCGGCAAGGCTCAATTTGGCGGGCAGCGCTTCGGGGAAATGGAAGTGTGGGCGCTGGAAGCCTACGGCGCCGCGCATACGCTGCAAGAGATGCTCACCGTCAAGTCGGACGATGTTCAGGGACGCGTGAAAACGTACGAGGCGATTATCAAGGGCGAGCCGATTGAAGAGCCGGGCATCCCCGCTTCCTTCCGGGTGCTGGTTAAAGAATTGCAAAGCCTGGGGTTAGTTGTGGAAGCAGTATTGGATGGCGGTGAAGTCGTTAAGTTTGGCAAGGAAGAAGAGAAAGCGCGCACGCCGAGGCCGGGGATGGGCTTGTTGAGCTTGCAGGATGAGTGACCGCTGCGCTGGGAAAAATGATAAGGTGACACGGTGAAGGGGCGACGGGGTAATTGTTGAAGAGATCACCGTGTTACCTTGTTACCCACTCACTGGGTCAGCTTCGATGAGATATAACTGATCTTCATAACTACCTTGACAGTCTCTAAAACGATATGGTAAACTCTCAGCCCTTCAACAGTCTAGGGCCGTGAGGGCTGGGTTCGGAAGAAGCCTTCACGAGTTGAATACTGATATAGCAAGGCGAGGCCATCGCTGCACGATACGGTGGCCTCCCTTACTGGAAAATGCCGGTTCAGGTTAGTAAGAAGTTTGGAGATTAAGCGTGCCTACCATCAATCAATTGGTCCGCAAGGGTCGCCAGAGTAAGAAAAGCAAAAGCAAGGCCCCGGCCCTTCTTTATACTTTCAATTCCAATAAGCAACGCCGCACGCAACAGCCGAAGGGTGCGCCCCAGAAGCGCGGAGTCTGCACGGTCGTCCGCACGCAAACTCCCAAAAAGCCTAACTCGGCGCTGCGCAAAGTGGCGCGCGTTCGCTTGACCAATGGGCTGGAAGTGACAGCCTACATTCCCGGCGAGGGGCATTCCCTGCAAGAGCACTCCGTCGTCTTAGTCCGTGGCGGGCGCGTTAAGGACTTGCCGGGTGTCCGCTATCACATTGTCCGGGGCACACTTGATACCACCGGCGTCGAAGCGCGTCGTCAGGGGCGTTCCAAGTACGGCGGCAAGCGGCCCAAGGAAGCCAAAAAATAGTCTCAAGTCCACAGTCCGAAGTCCGATGTCCTCAATGAAGACACCCGACTTCGGACTGTGGCCTTAGAACTTCGGACTTTATTTAGGAGTTTTGAATGTCACGACGCAATCGCCCGGCTAAACGTGGGACCTCACCGGATGCGCGCTATCACAGCGCGGTCGTTCAAGAGTTTATCAACCGGATGATGCGCTCCGGTAAGAAAAGCGTCGCCACGCATGTGATGTATGCCTCGCTCGACTTAGTCGCTGAGCGCGCCAAGCGCGATGCGATGGAAGTCTTGGATCAGGCACTCAAAAACACGGGGCCGACGATTGAAGTCAAACCCCGGCGCGTCGGTGGGGCGACGTATCAAGTTCCGATGGAAGTGGCGCCGGATCGGCGGTTGGCGTTAGCCATGCGTTGGCTTTTAGCCGCGGCTCGGGCGCGGGCCGGTAAATCAATGGCGGAGAAATTGGCCGGCGAATTGCTGGATGCGGCCAACAACACGGGGGCCGCAATTAAAAAGAGAGAAGAGACGCATAAAATGGCCGAGGCCAATCGGGCCTTCGCCCATTATCGCTGGTAGATCACTCGCAGGTTGTTGGGGAGTTAGGTTGCACGGCGACCTACGCCGGCAACCAGACTCAAAATATTATTTGGATACCCAACATGCCTGGCAAGTACCCTCTCGAAAAAGTACGGAATATCGGCATCATCGCGCATATTGATGCCGGTAAAACCACGACCACAGAACGCGTCCTCTTTTATACCGGGAAGACGCACCGCATCGGCTCCGTTGACGATGGCACCACCGTCACCGACTGGATGGAACAGGAGCGTGAGCGGGGGATCACCATCGTCTCGGCGGCGGTGACGGCGGAGTGGCGGGATTACCTGATCAATTTGATTGACACACCCGGCCACATTGATTTCACGGCCGAGGTTCAGCGTTCCCTGCGCGTGTTGGATGGCGGCGTGGTTGTCTTTGACGCCGTGCAGGGCGTCGAACCGCAAAGTGAAACTGTTTGGCGGCAGGCAGATCGTTATGGGGTTCCGCGCATCTGCTTCATTAACAAAATGGACCGCGTCGGCGCAGATTTTTGGCGCGCGCTCAATATGATTAAAGAACGCCTGGGCGCTCATCCGATTGCGGCGCAACTGCCCATTGGTAAAGAGTCTGGCTTCCGGGGAGTGATTGATCTGGTGGAGTCGAAGGCCATTGTGTGGTCTGATGACTTGGGCACCGAGATGGAATGTACGGACATCCCGGCGGAGTTAGCCGCCGAAGCCCACGAAGCCCGCGCGAAGCTAATCGAAGCGATTGCCGAGACCTCTGAAGAGCTGACGGTCAAATACCTGGAAGGGCAAGAAATTTCCGTGCCCGAACTGCGGGCAGCGTTGCGCCAAGCGGTCATCGCTAATAAATGCACCCCCGTCTTCTGCGGCTCGTCCCTCAAGAACAAGGGTGTTCAACCGATGTTGGATGCGGTTATAGATTATCTGCCCTCGCCGTTGGACATTCCAGCGGTCACGGGCACGAACCCCAGCACGGGCGAACCCGTGGAGCGGCCCGCCGACTCGAAAGCGCCCTTGGCAGCGCTAGTGTTCAAGATCGTTTCGGATCCCTACGTCGGCCGGTTAGCTTACTTCCGGGTATATTCCGGAAAAATCGGCACGAGTACGATGGTGCTGAACTCGACCAAGGGGAAGCGGGAACGGATTGGTCGCCTGATCCGGATGTATGCGGATCGCCGAGAAGATGTGGAAGAGGTCGAAGCCGGCGACATCGCCGCCGTGCTGGCCTTGAAAGATACATTTACTGGGGACACGCTGACCGATGCCGCCAATCCGATTGCCTTAGAGACAATCACCTTCCCTGATCCAGTGATTGACGTGGCCGTGGAACCAAAGACGAGCGCCGATCAGGAAAAAATGGGGGAAGCGCTGCGCAAGCTGTCGGAGGAAGACCCGACCTTCCACGTCCGGACGGATGAAACGACTGGGCAAACGATTATCTCGGGGATGGGGGAACTCCACCTCGAAGTTTTGGTGGATCGGATGTTGCGGGAATTCCGGGTGCAGGCCAACGTAGGCCGGCCACGGGTCGCTTACCGAGAGTCCATTACCCGAGCGGTGCCCAAAGTGGACTTGAAATACGCTAAGCAAACGGGTGGGCACGGCCAATATGCCCATGTCGTAATTGCGATGGAGCCGGGAACCGCCGGCTCGGGCATCGTCTTTGAAAACGATATTGTCGGCGGGAAGATCCCGAAGGAATTTATCAATCCCGTCGAAAAAGGTGTCCGCGAGGCCTCGGAAAGCGGTGTCGTTGGCGGGTATCCGGTTGTGGATGTCAAAGTCAGTTTATACGACGGTTCATCGCACGACGTGGACTCGAGCGAGATGGCTTTCAAGATCGCCGGCTCCATGGCCTTCAAGGAAGGCATGCATAAAGGGGGAGCGGTTTTGCAAGAGCCGGTCATGAAAGTGGAAGTGATCGTACCGGAAGAGTACATGGGCGATGTGCTCGGCAATCTGGCGGCCCGGCGGGCAGCGATTGAAGGCATGGAGCCGCGCGCGAATACGCAGGTCATCCGGTCCATGGTGCCGTTAGCCGAAATGTTCGGTTACGCCACCGAGTTGCGCTCCATGACGCAAGGCCGCGGTGTCTATGCCATGGAGTTTGATCATTATCAGCAGTTACCCACGCACCTGGCTGAGGAAGTTGTCAAGGGCGTGGTCAAGAAATAAATAGAAGTTCCTTTAGCTTATAAAGTTCCTTATTAATTCCCTGAGTTCCTTAGGAACTGAAGGAACTCAAGGTAAGGAACTCCATGAATTAGTTTTGGAGGGTATATGGCCAAGGAAAAATTTGATCGGAGCAAACCGCATTGCAACGTGGGGACGATCGGGCACATTGACCACGGCAAGACCACGCTGACGGCGGCCATCACCAAAGTGCTGGCGATGAAAAAA